>Ga0073907_1001088_pt1 | contig 37310 bp, 40 predicted proteins | sample GluameincwithD2O_FD_65483 | JGI IMG/M metagenome (GOLD analysis project Ga0073907, IMG submission 65483) | Mouse cecum microbial communities from Vienna, Austria - Glucosamine amended microcosms incubated with D2O | ecosystem: Host-associated > Mammals > Digestive system > Large intestine >... | reverse complement strand
AGTCTTGATGGTGTCATACTTGCGGAAGATGGGGGTACACCGCCGCCCACACGCCGGTGTCCGGGTCCCGCTCCAGGACTAGAACGTCGGGACTTGTCCCCCGGTCGAAGTATATCCGTTCGGCGGAATCATCCAGTTGAATGTCAAACCTGTATTCTGACCCAATGCTGCTGTTCAGCCCGCCGAAGGCGCAGTAAAAGGAGCAGTGGATCTCATCGCCGAACCGCTTGGCCTCCATGGCCCGGATGAAGCCCATGGAACCCTCGGGAAACGTCTGTACCGTGACGATAGACCCGTCGTCAGAGACAGAAAACGTTTGCAGATCAACGTCCGTCCTCTTCTGAAAGCCCGGCAGCACAAACAGTATCCCGACAGCCGCGCCAATGAGAAAGGCAAGAAACACCGGTATCCATTTTTTCATACCCAAAAACCTCCCCTTATTTTTATCGGCGGCAGCCCTCAGCCCTCATACCACGCCGGCGGCTGGTCGTGGGTCTCATACCACTGGTCCCAGAATTCCTGGTCCCACAGCGCGTCGTAGTCGTAGTGTACCACAAACGCCCGCCACTGCGCCAGGGTCTCTTTCACATTTTCCGGTTGCAGCAGGAACTTCTCGCCGCAGACGTTCCCCAGCACCCACTTTCCCGCCTCGCCGGAGTGATGTACATAGTCGCAGTAGTTGTTCAGCTCCGTCACCATCCCCCCGGCGAAAAGAGGCGCGTGAAGCCGGGCGTTGGGATACTCCGCCAGCGCCTCACAGGTCCGCTCCACAGCCTTCAGCCGGGCGTCCAGGTCCCCCCGGCGGACGGCGCGGTCCCACGCCAGGATGCTGTAGGGGGAGAGGAACACCTCGAACTTCGTCTCCGGGTGGGCCTGGAACCACCCCTCCATCACCGCCAGATTCCCCTCCACCGCGTCCAGATACGCGTCCTCGGGGACCGTCTCCTCCGAGACCGGCGGGCGCTGGTAGGTCCGCAGGGTCTCATACCGCCCCCATCGGGTGGTTTTGTCCCAGGTGAAGCCCTCGTCCAGGGTCTGGCCGCCGCCCCGGCGGTTGGTCCAGAGGACGAAGAGGCTGTAATAAAGGGAGTCCTTATTCAGAAGGTACTTCACGTCGTCCAGGGGGTTGCGGTTGTAGAGATAATCCGGCATGGCGTCCGTCAGCTCCTCCTCCCCCCGGATGAGGGCGTTCAGGTCCAGGGCGAAGAGGACCCGCCCGGGTCCCTCCTCCCGGAAGAGGAGGTCCATCACCTGGTCAAACTCGCTGAAATAGCCGTCCGGCACGGTGATCCGCAGGCCGGAGGTCTGGTAGAACTCCTCGATCCAGCTGGCCCGGTAGTTGGCGGCCATGGAGGTGCCCAGGAGGACGGTGTCCGCCGGGACGTTTTTCGCCATGCCGGCGGCCTGATAGCGCTCGTTGAAAAACACGGGCTGCCACGCCGCGGGCATCCGGTAATACAGGCAGGGGTCCACGGCGTACACGATTCCGCCGCACAGAGCCAGCAGGGCCAGCAGCGCCGCCAGGAAGCGCCGGGCCCAGCGCGCGTAAATCTCATTCATAGCTCGCCTCAGAAATTGGAGTAGATAAAGGTGGTCACCCCGGTGAAGGAGAGGACGGACCACGCCGCCAGCAGCGCCAGCGCTCCCCAGCGCCAGGCCGTGGGGCGGAAGCGGTCCATCCGCTCCGCCGTGTTATGGGGCCACAGGGCCGTGACCAGGGCCGCGCCCAGAAGGGCGTAGGCCAGCGCCGGGCTGATCCAGGGTTTCACGGCGGGCAGCACCATCCGCAGCGCCGCCGCCTCCTTGGAAAACACGTCCTCCATCAGCCAGGGGGCCGGGGGACGGAGGTCCAGCGTCACGGCACAGCGCAGCAGCCCCAGCGCCTCCGGCACGCCGGGGGCCCGGAAGAAGACCCAGGCCCCGTTGACGAAGGCAAAGGTCAGCGCCCAGCGGAGAAGCCTGGGAAGCCGGTCCCGGCCTTTGCCCCAGGCCCGCTCCAGAATCTGGGCCAGACCGTGGAGGCCGCCCCAGATCAGGAAGGTCCACCCCGCCCCGTGCCACAGTCCGCTGGCCAGGAAGACCAGAAGGATGTGGAAATAGGTCCGCGCCGTCCCCCTCCGGCTTCCCCCCAGGGGGAAGTAGAGGCACTCCCGCAGGAAGCTCGTAAGGGTGATGTGCCAGCGCTTCCAGAACTCCCCCACGGAGAGACTGCGGTACGGGGAGTTGAAGTTCACCGGCAGCCGGAGGCCCAGAAGACGGGCCGCCCCGGCGGCGATGTCACAGTAGCCGGAAAAGTCCAGATAGAGCTGGAGGGTATAGCCCAGAATCACCATCCACGCGCCGGGGGCGGAGAGTTCCGGGACCCGCTCCCACCCGGCGTTTACGACGACGCCCAGGTTGTCCGCCAGCAGCACCTTCTTCGCCATGCCCATGGCTATGGCGTAAAAGGCGGCGGCGAAGTCCCTCCCCTCCGGGCGCAGGAACCGCTCCCCTGGGAGCTGGGGGAAAAAGGCCTGGGGCTTCAAAATCGGTCCGGAGACCACGGTGGGAAAGAAGAAGGCATAGAGGGGCAGGCAGTCCCACGGGACGGGACGGAAGCCGCCGGTGTAGGTCTCCTTCAAAAGCCAGAGCTGCTGGAAGGTAAAAAAGCTGAGGCCCAGGGGGACCCACCCCGGAGAGACCGCCCCGCCGGTGAAGAACCCGGCGTACTTGAACGCCGCCAGCACCCCCAGATGCCACGCCGCCGCCAGCGCCAGGCAGAGGCGGCGCTGAGCGGGGGAGCGGGGACACGCCTGGGCGCGGGGTCCGTCCCCTCCCGGAAGGACCCGGATTTCCGCCGTGAGGAACCGGAGGGCGGCTGCGGACACCGCAAGTCCCGCCCCCAGCGCCAGCAGCGAGGGCCACCCGCCCCCGGCTATGTAGAAGAACAAACAGGCCAGCGTCAGCCCGCCCGCGGCGGCGCGGCGGCTTCGCCGGGCGGCGGTCAGGCAGAGGAGGACCGTGACGGCCAGGAAGGCCAGAAAGCCAAAGGATTGAAAGTTCATGTCACGGCTGTCTCGCCAGGGCGGTCAGCCTCGCGTCGGAGGTGCTGAGAACCTGGGTCAGGCTCTGGCAGCGCCCGGGATAGGCGGCGTTGATGGCCGGGGAGGACAGGTCCGGGAACTCCGTCTTCCGGGCCTTCAGCTCCCGGAGGGCCGCGGCGTAGCGGGCCTCGGACAGTTTCATATCCGCCCCCGCCAGCCCCAGGCCGCAGGCCCCGGGGTCCAGGGCGAAATAGCCCTCGTTGGCGCCGGAGGCGCGGTAGAGGTGCCGGTAGAGCTGGTAGACGGCGCTGCCCAGATAGGCGGCGGCGGCGTTGATGGCGGCCTTGTCCCCCAGTTTGCCCAAAAGCTCGAAGAGAACGCCCACCGCGCCGGAGAGCAGCTTGCTCTGCAAGGTGGCCAGGACGCTGCCCCGCAGGCTGTTCTTGGGCTCCGAGGCGTCCAGAATGTCCTGCTCCGTGAGCATGTTCCCCTCCCGGGAGAGGGTGCGGCCCAGGATGAAGTCGGCGGAGACGTTGTAGTAGTCGCAGGCCCGGACGACGAAGGGCAGCCCCGGCTCCCGGATGCCGTTTTCATAGTGGGAGAGGAGGGCCTGGGAAATACCCAGCGCCCCGGCGGCCACCCGCTGGCTGACGCCCTTCTCCTGCCGCAGCAGGGAGAGGGTGCGGGAAAATTCAGAACTCATGATAAAAGCTCCTTTACCAAACTTATACGCAACGTATAGTCTACCAAAAGGGCTACGGAATGTAAAGACATTTTTTCAGGAAACCGCCCGTCCGGCGGGGAATTTTGCCGGACGGGCGCGCAGGCTGTCGAAACCAGGCTGCCGAATATGGTCAGGTATTGTCCCGGTGAATGGGCTCCCGGAAAATCAGCCGCCGCAGGGCCCGCCCGTTGAAGGGAATCAGGGGGTAGAGATACCCCTTGCCCACCAGGGGCTTGGTGGTGCCCAGCAGGACCAGGATGCCCAGGATGCCGAAGCCGTAGCCCCAGACGTCGAAGGCCGCCGTCAGCAGCAGCAGCGCCACCCGCAGCAGCTTGAAGGCGTAGCCCATCTCATAGCTGGGCTGGGCAAAGCTGGCCACGGACACGAAGGCCATATACACCAGCACCTCCGGCCCCAGCCACCCGGCCTGGACGGCGAAGTCTCCCAGAATCAGCGCCCCCAGCATGGAAAAGGAGTTGGAGAGGGAGTCCGGCGTGTTCAGGGACGCCAGCTTCAAAACGTCGATCAGGAACTCCACCACCAGAAGCTGCCACAAAAGGCCCAAGGACGCGGGCTCCGGGGAGGAGAGGAACTCCAGCCACTCCGGCAGCCGCCCGGACTCCTTGACCATGAGATACCAGGTGGGGGTGATGAGCAGGGAGATCAAAAACACGATGATCCGCAGAAGCCGGAGGTAGGTGCCCACCAGAGGAGGGAAGTAGAACTCGTTGGCCTCCTGGGTGAAGTCAAAGAACGTGGTGGGCAGGATCATCACGGAGGGGGAGTTGTCGATCATCAGCACCACGCTGCCCTCCATGATGCTGGCGGCGGCGCTGTCGGGCCGCTCCGTATAGCGGACCTTGGGGAAGGGGTTGTACCACTGCTTGGGGCGGATGGCCTCCGCCACGCTCTCCTGAGCCATGGTGAGGGAGTTGACGTCGATGGCCGCCAGCTTCTCCCGCAGGGCTGTCAGAAGCTCCGGGTCCGCCTTGTCCTCCAGGTAGCACAGCACCGCGTCGGTGTGAGAGCGCTTCCCCACCTTCACGCCCTCCATGGTCAGGCGGCTGTCCCGGATGCGGCGGCGGATCAGAGCCATGTTAGGCACCACCGCCTCCACAAAGCCGTCGTGGGACCCCCGGAGGACCTTGCCGTCCGGCGGCTCGTCCACGCCCCGGCCGGGGTACTCCTTCGCGTCGATCTGGGCTCCGCCCCGAAGTCCCTCCACCAGCAGCAAGGTCTTGCCCATGAGGACGGAGGTGGTAAGCTCCTCCGGGTCGAAGCCGACGTCCACCTCTGAGAAGGTAACAAAGCGGTCCGCGAAGTCCTGCATCTGCGTCAAGCCCTGCAGGGCGTCCGGCGGAAGGGAGAGCCAGAAGGCTCCCATACGTTCCAGCGTCTCGTCCTTGCCATAGCCGTCCACCACCCAAAGCCGTGCCCTGCGTCCGGCGATGACATAATCCCGGCTCACCATATCCACGCTGCGCCCGGCCCCCAGGGCCTGGTCAAACAGGCGGACGTTGTCCATGTAGTTGTCCGATAATCTATCCATGCGCACCTCCAAGAATGGAGGTAGTATGCGCCGGCCGCGGAAACTTATCCCACCCGCCATCAAAGAAGTCTCCCCAAACCCAAAAAAGCGAAGGAAAACCCAAAGGAAACTCTACATCCTCCCCAGCCTCACCAGTCCGCCAACACACACCACGCATTCCCCGTCCCCCTCAGCCGCGAATCCAGCGAAGCGAATCGCGGCTGAAAGCGAAGAAATTCCCCGTCCGGCGGAGCTTTCCGCCAAAGGCGGGAAGCGCAGCGGTAAGGGGAATTTCTGAGCTGGTGCGCGAGGCGGGACTTGAACCCGCACGTCCGTAAAGGACACTAGAACCTGAATCTAGCGAGTCTGCCAATTCCACCACTCGCGCGCATTGATATGAACTTGTGATGGTCCGCCGGACGGAGCATGAAACCAGGTCCCGCCCCGTATGAGACGGGACCCCGGTTTTCATCCTGGTGCGCGAGGCGGGACTTGAACCCGCACGTCCGTAAAGGACACTAGAACCTGAATCTAGCGAGTCTGCCAATTCCACCACTCGCGCATGGCTTCAGCGGTCTCTTTCAAGGGACCTGTGGTGCGGCTGACGGGACTTGAACCCACACGTCGATACGACACCAGCACCTCAAGCTGGCCTGTCTACCAGTTCCAGCACAGCCGCGTAATAAGAGTCCCCAGGAAAGACTGCTTGCTTATTATAGCCAGAACCGCCGCCGTTGTCAACACCCATTTTTCGTTTTTCCCGAAATTTTTCCTCCGGGCGCCGGCGGCCGGCCCCTCCGCCCAGTGCGCGGAGGGGCGCTTCCCGATTTTTACAGCCGGGCCATCACCTCGCCGATGGGGTCGGTGATGACCAGGGCGGCGGAGAGGTCCCGGGCCACGGCGGACTTGTTGATGAGGACCAGCCTCTCCCCCCGGAAGTAGTTGATGAGCCCGGCGGCGGGATAGACGTTCAAAGAGGTGCCGCCGATGATGAGGAGGTCCGCCTTGGCGATGGAATTCACCGCGTCGTTCAAAACGGCCTGGTCCAGCCCCTCCTCGTAGAGCACCACGTCCGGCTTCACAACGCCGCCGCAGCCGCATTTCGGCACGCCGCCGGAGCGCAGGATGAAGTCCATCCCGTAAAACTTCCCGCACCGCTCGCAGTAGTTCCGGTGGACGCTGCCGTGGAGCTCGCAGACGTGCCTGCTGCCGGCGGCCTGATGGAGGCCGTCGATGTTCTGGGTGACGACGGCGGTCAGTTTTCCCTCCGCCTCCCACTGCGCCAGCTTTTTGTGGGCGGCGTTGGGCTTGGCTTCGGGGAGAAGCATCTTCGCCCGATAGAAGCGGAAAAACTCTTCGGGGTTGCTTTTGTAGAAGCTATGGCTTAAAATGGTCTCCGGCGGGTATTTCCACTCCTGGTGGTAGAGTCCGCCGGTGGAGCGGAAATCCGGGATGCCGGACTCCGTGCTGACCCCGGCTCCGCCGAAGAACACGATGCGGCGGGATTCCGCCGCCCACGCCTTTAAGGTTTCGACTGCTTCCGTCATAAAAATCCCTCCCTGCGGTTTATAATGGCCCATGGGACAAAGGAGAGCGCGCCATGAACATTCAGATTTTCGGATCCTCCAAGTGCTTTGACACGAAGAAGGCCCAGCGCTGGTTCAAAGAACGCCGGGTGAAGTTCCAGTACATCGATCTCCCCTCAAAGGGATTATCCCTCCGAGAGTACCAATCCGTCAAGCAGAAAGTTGGCTTCGAGGCTCTGGTCAACCCAAAATGCCGGGCCTACGAAGCGCTCTACATGGCCTATACCGCCCCCGCCGCCCAGGAGGAAAAGCTCCTGGAAAACCCAGAGCTTTTCCGGACCCCCATCGTCCGCAACGGCAGGGAGGCCACGGTGGGCTACCGCCCCGAGGTCTGGGAGACCTGGGAGTAATCAACGGAAGCGTGGTGATTCCGGCATGAGGCGCAAGCTGCCCCGCGGCGCGTATCTTCTGGCGCAGCGCTACTTCCGCCACGGCGTGGGGGTCCAGAGCGCCGCTCTGGCCTTCTACCTGCTGTTTATGATCTTCCCCTTTCTCATCTTCATCAGCGCCCTGCTGGGTCTTCTGGACCTGAACGTCACCGCCATTCTGCTGGCCCTGGGGGAGTTTCTGCCCCGGGACGTCATCGACATCATCCGGGCCTATCTCATCCACGTGGGGCAGAGCCCCAGCCCCCAGCTGATGGTCTTCGGCCTGTTCTTTTCCATCTGGTTTCCCATGCGGGCCACCAACGCGCTGATGGTCTCCGTCCGCACGGCCTATCACCTGGGCCCGCCCCGGCGGGCGGTGATTCACCGGCTGAAGACGCTTTTGTACACCGTGGTGCTGATCAGCGCCATTGCCCTGACCCTGGTGCTGATGACCGTGGGGGACCGGCTGCTGGGCTACGCCGTGGGCCACTTCCGCCTGCCGCTGTTTCTGGCGGAACTGTGGGCCCGGATGCGCTTTCCGGCGGCGGCGGTGGCGGGATACTTCGCCCTGTTCTTTCTCTACGCCCTGGCCCAGGACGGCCGCCAGCCCTGGCGGAACATCTGGCCGGGGACCCTGGCGGCCCTGGCGGCGTGGATGCTCCTCAGCTGGCTGTACGCCATGTATGTGGAAAATTTCGCCAACTACTCTCTGCTCTACGGCTCCATCGGCGCCGTGGTGGTGCTGATGATCTGGCTCTACATGTCCGCCAACGTCCTGATTCTGGGGGCGGAGCTCAACGGAACCATTCTGGCCCTGCGGAAGGAGCAGGAGGAACTTTGAAAGGAGGCCTCCATGCCGTTCTCGAAGGAAGAATTGACCGAAGCCAAACGGCAGATCGACTCCACGCTGCACAAACTGCGGAAGGCCACAGAAGCGCTCCAGGCAAAGGAACACCCCGAGCGGTACCGCTCCCAGATCACCCTGGCCCGGCGGGGCGTCCAGGCGTTTGAGCTTGCGGTCCGCCTGATTGAGCGTGAACTGACGCAGATTTGATTTTCCCGCAAAAGGGAGGCCGGCATCCGCCGGCCTCCCTTTTTCCGCGCCTTCGGCCAAAGGAATCACGCCTCCTCCGGCTCCGGCGGTATGGCCAGCTGGAACCCGTTCCAGTCATAGCCCCGCTCCTCGATAAGGCCCCAGGTGTACCCCGCCCCCTCGCACTCCTCCCAGGTGAGGTAGCGGAAGTAAAACTCCACCTCCAGATGGCAGGGGAGAATGTCCAGAATGATCTTTCGAATCTGCTCAAACTCCGGCGGCACCCCCGCCGTCTCCGGGAAGACCACTCGAATCCGGTTGGTCCCCATCTCAACGGCCCGGGCCCAGATGCCGCAGCCCCGCAGGGTCCGGCCGATGGCCCCGGGGGTCAGGCTGTCCCCATCGATCTGGAGGAGGGCCGCGATGGCCGCCCGGCGGTCCTCCGGCGTATGGGCGGCGGGGCGGCGGAGAAACAGGGCCTCCCGGCGGCGGAGCCCCTCGTCCTCCGCCGTGGCGGCAACGCTCTCCCGCTCCACGGCCTCCAGCCGGTCCGACACGGCGTCCAGCCCGCGGCCCAGGGCGTACAGCTCCGCGCCGCTGAGGGAATCCCGGTCCAGCCGGTAGACCCCCAGCGGGGCCAGCAGGGCCTTTAAATACGCCTCATACATTCTCCGCCTCCCGAAGCTCCGTCACCTCCAGCGTCCCCAGCACCGGCAGCACCGTGCTGTCCGCCGGGACGTCCGCCTCCGGCGCGGTAAAGCGGTAGTTTTCCACGCCCTCCAGGGCGTAGAGCCGGTTTCCCAGCTCCGCCAGCCGCACCGGCCTTCCCAGCATCCGCCCGCCGAAGAAGTCCGCCACAGCCCGCCGGACCGACTCCAGCACCGCCTCTTTGTCCTCCCCTTCTTTCGGAACCACCGCCGCCGACACATTCACCCGCCGGACCTCCGGGGCCAGGACCTTCACCTGCACCGCGATCTCCCGCTTCTCCCGGAACTCCTCCGCAAGGCCCCGCAGCAGCGCCTCGCCGGGCAGGCCGTTCTCCCCGGCCACGTAGACGTTCACGGTGCCGGGCCCCTCCGCCCGGCCCACGGCCTTGGCCGCCGTCACGCCGGGATAGCCCATGGCCGTGGTCTCGTACCAGGCGGTGTTGGCCCCGTTGGGAAGGCGCCGGTAGCTCTCCAGAATCCGGGCCCGGAAGGTCTCGTCGTCCTCCTCCTCACAGCCGCCGGTAAAGGCCTCCGGGTTGGTGACGGAAGTCACCGCCACAGGGCAGGCCGTCAAAAACCGCACCGCCCCCGGCACGGCGTTCCCTCCGGTTCCGGCCACCAGGGCCTCGGCGGGTACGTCGGCATAGAGGGCCCCCGCCGGAAGCGCGCCCTCCTCCGTGGTGCGAAAGCGGACCTCCTCCGCCGTCATGCACACCGTCCCCGCCGGAATGGCGGCGTCCATGGCCGGGGCGGTCTCCACGCAAAAGCGCAGCACCCCCGCCGCCCGGGCGGCGGGCAGGCGCTTCAGCCCCCGCATGGCCCCGTGCCGGTCCAGCCAGACCCCTTGGGCCGTCTGGGGAAAGCTCTGGTCCAGCACCCAATCCGCCTGGATTTCCAGCGCCTGCATCTGCGCCGCCGCGGCCCACAGGCGGACCGCCAGGTCGCAGCCCGCCTCCGGCGTGAAGCCCGCCCGTCCGGCGAAGGCGCTCAAAAGGTCCTTGTAAATCTCCTCCACGCTCCGCATGCTCTTCTCCCCCTTTTCCTCACGGCAGAATCTCCACTGTCACCGGCAGCGCCTCCCCCTGATAGCGCAGCGCCGCCGTCACCCGGGCCGTCCGGTCCCGGTCCTCCTCCACCGTCACTCTCTCCACCGTCACCGGCTCCTCCTCCAGGGCCTCCGCCACAAACTGCCGGGCGGCGGCCCGGCGCTCCGGTGCGGGGAGATTTCCCAGGGTCCACAGGCGGCTTCCCAGGCTCTCCCAGAAGGGGAAGGTCCCCCTCCGGGCCGTCAGCCGGAAAAATATCCGCTGCAAAAGGGCCTCCCGGCCCTCCACCCGCCGCAGTCCCCCTGCGCCGTCCGCCAGGTAGTCCCCGTCTCTCAGCTCCAGCTCCATGTCGCCGCCTCCCTCAGCAGTTGCAGGGCTTGTAGGGCACGCCGTTCACCGTAAGGCTGCCGGACACCGCCACCTCTCCGCCCTTTATGTTCACGTACCGCCCCTGAATTTCCACGCCGCCGTCCTGCCGCAGGTACACGGCGCTGCCGCCGGGACCGTAGAGATAGACCTCTCCAGGCCGGATGTCCCTGGGCGCTTTCAGCGGCCGCATCCCGGCCACGCACTGCTCTTCGCCGCCGGGGCCGCCCTTCACCACCAGCACCGCCGCGCCGCTGCCCGGGGCCCACAGATAGCCGCCGGGGCCGTACACCGGCAGGTCCCGCACCTCTCCCCGGGTGACGACGCCCACCCGCTCCCCGGCGATGGTGGTCACGCCCAGGTCCGCGTCGGCGGTGGCCGGCGCAGGCCGCATCTTACTGGATAGCCACATACCATTCCCCCCTGTCCGTTTTTCTCAAAGCGGTTTCAGCGTCAGCGCCGTCACCGCCCCGGCGTCTCCGGAGAAGCGGCTCTCCGCCTCCGCCACGCGGAAGGTCCCCTCCAGGCCCATCCGCTCCAGCCGGAGGGCCGCCCGGTCCCCCGGAAAGGCCAGGAAGCTCCCCGGCAGCGTCACCTCCGCCGTCCAGGCGTCCTCCTTGGACCGTTCAATCTGATACTCCCCGGTGTAGCGCATGGCGGCCCAGGTGCTCTGTCCCGGGGTGTAGATCACCCGGCGGCACTGGCCGCCCCTGTCGATCCACTCCTGGTTTTTCACGGAGAAGGACTTGTTCCGGGTCTTGTCGATAACCAGCGCCTCCGTCAGCACGCCGTAGTGGTCCTCCCGCAGCGCGCAGGAGAGCACCGGGTCCCCCTCCCCAATGAAAAGCGTCCGCCCCGGCGTCTCCGGAACCGCCAGCAGCTCCCCCTCCCGGCCGAACCGGGGGGAGAAGCGCCCATAGGTCCGGCAGAAGTCCTCCACCGCCTTCCACTGGCTGCACCCCGCCGCCACGGTGTAGACAGAGTTCGCCCGGACCTCCGCCGCCGCGCCGCAGGTCACGCCGTAGGGCTGAACGTGACAGCGGAGAATCTCCTCCAGCGTGGCCTCCTGATAGGTAACGGGCCGGGACTCGTTGTCCAGCAGGCGGGCGGCGTAGCCCCGGCCGGTGACGGTGGCGGTGAGCCCGCCGTCGTCCAGGTTCACCGTGTACTCGTCCACCACGGCCCGGAGCATCACCTGTCCCTGTTCCTCCGCGGCGAAGCCCGCCGCCAGCCGCAGCGCCGGGGCCATCTCCTTACGGTAGACAAAGGTGACGGAAAAGCTGTCGCAGGGCACCGTCCCCGTGTGGGTGATCCGCCAGCTCAAAAGGGGCGGCAGCTCATAGATTTTGTGGTCCGCCGTGTAAATCCGTCCTTTCAAGGAATCTTCACCGCCTCTCCCGGGTAAATGAGGTTGGGGTTTTTGATCTGGGGATTGGCCCGCAGCAGCGCCGCCAGCGCCACGCCATAGCGCCGGGCGATGCCCCAGAGGGTCTCCCCCTTCGTCACGGTGTGGACTCTCCGTTCCGTCCCGCCGCCGTCCGCCGCCGTCCCCTGTCCGCCGGAGCTCTCCCCGGCGGGAATCTCCCGAAGCCCGCCGTCATAGCCGCCCCCGTCCTCCCAGAACTCGAAGCGGTAGCGCACGAAGTCCGGCCTGGGCTCCTCCGCCGCCTCCAGCGACGCGAAGTAGGCCCGCTCCGTCTGCCACACCGGATGGACCAGCAGCCCCGGCCCCTCCTCCCGGAACACCGCCGCCCCAGAAGCCGGTCCCGTCCGCCGTCCCGGTCAAACCGCCGCCCCGGCGGCGCGCCGTCCGCCCCGCTGCCGCGCCGCCCCAGTCTGTCCGCTTACCGGGGACCTTCCAGTCTCCCCCGTTCCCCCAGCCGGGGAACGCCTCCCCGCCGCCCCGGTCCGCAAACTCCGCCGCCTCGGCCGCCTCAAAACTCCTGTCCCCAGGCGCCTCCCTCCGTCCCTTCTCCGGGGCCCTCCGGCCTTTCCTTCCGCCGGGGGACTCCTCCGCCTCCGGCCCGGCGGCTCTCCCCCTGTCCGCCGCCATTTCCCCGGCGTCCTCGCCGCTCCGGCCCCATTCCGCCGGAGCCCCGCCGCTCTCCGCATCTTGAATCCGCTCCCAGACGCTCCAGGGCCGCGCCGCTTCCCCGGACCCGGAAGCGCGGTCCCGGCTAGCCTTCCGGACCGCTTCCCAGGCCCCCGGAACGGAGGCGTCTCCGGTCTCCCCGCCGGATTCCGTCCCGCCGTCCCCGGTCTCTCCGCCTTGCCGCCGGGCGTCCGCCCCGCCGTCCCTCCTCCGCCTCTCCCGGCGGTCCTCCTCCCTCTCCCCGCCGCCCGAAAGCAGCGCCGCCAGCGCCCTCCGCTGCCGCTCCAGCTCCCACGCCGGATAATCCATACACCTCACGTCCTCCCCATGGCCTCAAACCGCTCCGGGTCGAAAGCGGGATTCACCGCCCCGGCCCGCTCCTCCAAGGGGCGGCCCCAAGGGCCGCCCCCCTCCGCCAGACGCCGCAGCAGCCGCTCCATCTCCAGGCCCGTCAGGTCCTCCAGGGCCTCCATGCCGCCGCCGTAGACCCGCTCCCCCCGGAAGAAGCAGCACTCCGCCAGAATCCGTCCGTTGCACCGGAGAACCCGCTCCAGGGGGTCCTCCGTCTCCCGGCACTCCCGCCACAGCGCCAGCAGCCGTCCCGCCGTCAGGGGCCGCAGCTCGTCCATCTTTCTCATGCTGTGGTCTCGATGCGCTTGGCCGCCACCACCGTGACCTTTTCCGCCACCATGGCGTTCAGCTGCCCCTCCTCCTGGATGCCGCTCCACTGGCAGCCGCTGTAGATGATTCTCCGGTCCGGCTTGCAGATCACCAGGGAGAAGTCCGCCAGGTCATAGAAGTTGATCCCGTCGCTGGCCGCGCTGTCCGTGGCATAGAGCCGGGTCAGCTCCAGGGTATAGCGTCTTTGTCCCTCGATGGTGGCCACCGGCTCGCTCTCGCCGAAGGCCTCCACGCTCTGGGAGGTTTTACTGGCCTTGGCGGTGTAGCTCTGCACCACCGCCACCTTTCTCCCGTCCATCTCCAGATAGATGTCCGCGCTGGTGGGAAATCCCTTCATCGCCTCTCACGCTCCCCTCTCTCAAATCTCCACATGGACGGTCAGCCGCACCTGGTTCAGCCCGTGGGCCACGGAAAAGCTGAACTCCACCAGGCACACCGTGGGGTCCTCCTCCGAGGCCGTCACCGTCACGCCGTCATAGCCGTCGATGACCTCCGCCGCCAGCTTTTTCTCCAGCTCCACGATGACCTGGGACCGGATGGCCGCCCGGTTCCGGGCGTTGTTCTTGCTGCGGGCGAACTTGCCGCGCAGGGCGGCGCGCACCGCCGGAATCACGTCGTCCACGATCAAAATGGTGGTCAGCTCCCGCCACGTGGCGTCGGAAACGCCGCCGGTCTTCGTCCGGGTGGTGACGCCCCGCACCGGGGACACCACGCCGCCCGCGCACTCCAGCGGCGTCACGCCGCCCCGGACCAGCCGGTCGATGTCCCCCTCGCCATAATCCTGGCTCACGCCTCCCAGGCCCCGCAGCGTCCCGCCGTTGAGGGGGACCGCCGGGTCCCCGCCCGCCGCCGCCAGGGCCGCCGCGGCCGCCGCGCCGAAGACGCCGGGCAGCGCCCGGCCCCCGCTGTCCAGCACGTCGGGACCCACCAGCACCACCCGCTCACAGTTCAGCTCCCCCGCCCGGCGCACCAGCTCCTCCGGGTCCGCCCCGGAGCAGCCCGCCACCGCGATTCGCTCATGCCGCAGGGCGGAGGCCTCCTCCACCGCCGCCCGGAGGGCCCGGTGGACCTCCTCCTCGCCGCTGTCGCAGACCAGGATCTGCACATCCTCCTTCCCCAGCGTCTCGAAGGCCCGCCGGTAGTCCTCCGCCGCGCCCTCGTCCGCCACCCGGACCGCCGTCACCACGGACGCGCCCCCCGCGAACAGCAGCCGCAGGATGGTGCTCATCCCCGGCGTCTCGTCCTCGCCGAAGGCCGCCGCCCCGGCGGCATAACCCGTCACCGTCACCGGCTTGTCCACGGCGCCCCCGGCCGCCCGGGCCGCCACGCCGATGGCCTTGACGGCCCCGCCCGCCGGCGCCACGGTGGACGCGTCGTAGACCGAGTACACCCCCGGCCGCTCATGAATGCCGTTCATCACGCAAAACCCCTTTCAACACAAAATCCAGGAAAACCGCTCCCCCGTCCTCGCTCTCCGCCAGAAACAGCGCCTCGCACCGAAGCCTGCCCCGCCGCAGGAAGAGCTCCGTCTCCCGCTCCCAGGCCAGACCCTCCCACCGGAGCTCTCCCGGCCGTATGCCCTCCGGCAGCCCCCCCAGCAGCACCGCCGCCGCCGTCTCGCAGCCCCGCTGGCAGTCTGCGGCCCGCTCCGCCCGGACGTCCACGGAGATCACGCCCTCCAGCCGCTTGCCGTAGACCTCCCGGACGCCGCCCGCCGGGTCCCGGGCCTCCCCCAGGTATCCGCACAGCCCCACGGCCCGCTCCCCGGCGGTGTCCACCGCCACGGAGGCCAGGGGCGTCTTCCGCTCCGCCGTCCACTTGGCGGGGAAGGCGGCCTCCGCCGCCAGTCCTCCGGCCTCCAGGGCGCGGATCACCGCGTCCCGCATCTGTCTCAGTTCCCTCATTCCGTCTCCCTCGCCCGTTCCAGCACGGCCCGCCAGTGGCTCAATCCCGCGCCGATGTAGTGGGGCCGTCCGCCCCGGACACGGAAGCGCCGTCCCTTCCAAAGCACCGTGTCCCCGGCTTCCACCGCCCTTTGCCCCAGATAGAGCCACCGCCGCCCGTCCAGCCAGCCGGCGGCCCCCGGTTCTCCCGCAGCCTCGTCCCCCGCTCTCACCGGCTGCAAAAAGGCCCGGACGGTCTTCGTCTCTCCCCCGCGCTCCACCGTGACCTCCTGCCCGTACCGCCGGAGGATTTCCTCCACCCAGCGCGTCATCCCAAAACCTCCCGCACCCAAAGGTCCCCCGCCCGGACGAAGGGCTCCATCAGCTCCGCCGCCGTCCGGTGCAGGCGCTCCGCCCGGCTCTCCGCTCCACCGCTCCGGAGCTTTACGGACACATCCCCGGCGGAGAAGGACTCCACGCCCTCCCCGCCCGCCGTCAGGCCCGCCGCGGCGGTGAGGGCGGCGGCGCAAAGGAAAGCCTCGCCGCAGTCCTCCTCTGCCGTCCCCTCCCGGAGGCGGCCCCGCCAAAGGGCCATGGCGGCGGCGCAGAGGGGCTCCAGCAGCGTCCGCTCCGCCTCTCCGGCCCCTGCGGCGGCCATAGCCAGCTTCAAAATCCGCTCCTCCACAGCCTCACCTCCTCAGGCGCTTTCCGTGCCCAGCTTCAGCACCTTGGACGCGCCGGTAAACAGCTTGGCGAAGCCGGAGATGGAGGTGATGGCCGCCCGCTCCAGCTGCCGGTCGATGAGCTTGTCGTACTCCACTGTCACCTCGCCGCCGACGATCTGCTCCAGGGCGTAGTTCCGGTCCAGGCCGATGAGGGTGCCCGCCGGCATAGCGGAGGTCCGCAGCAGCTTGGCCCCCAGCGGGGTGGACAGGGTGCCCGTTCCCTGGAAGTTCAGTCCCGTCATGGGGTTTTGGAACTCCCGGAGCTTCAGCAGCTTCAGCATGGTGTCGCCGCCCACCAGCAGCGTGTTCATGGCATAGGGGTCGAACCGGCTCCAGAAGTCCAGCAGCGCGTCATAGGTCAGTCCGCTCCCCGCCGTCACGCACTCCGCCGGGTTCTCGTTGCCGTCTCCCTCCGTCAGGACCTGGATGGCGTCCTGCAAGTGCATCCGCCCGATGTACGCGCCGATCTGCCGCAGCGTCACGGAGAAGAGGTCCAGCCTCTGGAAGCGGATGGCCTCATAGGACGCCACCAGCATTCTCCCCCGCTTGTGGAGCTTCACCAGATTCTCCTGGGTCCGCACGGAGGTCTCGGGGATCACCCCGCCCTCCTCCACCCGGAGGAGGGTTTTCTCCTCCTCCGTGGGTACGGAGGCAATGGAGCGGTAATCCATGCCGTCAAACCGGGTCACCGTGGCCGTGATGTGGGGGAGGATGCCCTCCTCCTCCAGTCCCTGCCGCACCACCCGGGACACAAACTCCGGAAACAGCACCGAGGATTCCGTGGTGTGGAAGAACTTCTCCACCGGGTCGCTGTCCGCCCCCTTGACGTGGATGTCAAAGCGCTTAAGCTGCCGTTGGAAGGCGTCCAGCCCCTCCAGGGGCGTCCCGCGATAGCGCTCGCCGGGGTCCAGCTCCTCCAGCGTCCGGGTGAAGCTGGTGCCGCTTCTGCCGTACATACCCTTTTCCAGCCGCACGTTCTCAAAATGATAGCTCATACGTCTCTCCTCCTTCATCAATTCCGTTTCCCGTCTTCTCACACCCGGAACGCCGCCGCGTCCTCCGCCTCTCCGCCGTCCCGGGGCCGCAGCTGCACCGGCGCGGGGAAGCGCTTGGCCGCCCGGGTCTCAAAGGCCCGCCGCAGCTCCAGCAGCTCCGGCTCCTCCAGCCGCTCCGCCGCCCGGGCGAAGACGGCGCCGTCCGTCCCGTCCTCCGCCAGCATGGCCAGCCGGACCACCTCCCGCCGCAGCTCCTTGAGGTACTTGCGTCCCAGCTCCGCCTCCTTGCGCAGCGTCCGCTCCCCCTCCCGCTCCTGTCCAAAGCGCTTGAGGACGCCCGCCCGCCTCTGGGCGGGCACCGCCACGAAGGACCACTCATAGGCGTCCGTCACGTCCCGCAGCTCCCGAAAGCACAGCTTCCCGTCGTAAACCTGTCCCCGCACGTGCCCGCAGCCGCCGTCCTCCGCGCCGCAGATGGAGCACACGCTCCTTCCCGCGCCGCAGCCCACGCTGACCTCCTTTTTGATGCCCCCCTCGATCTCGGCGATGAGGTCCGCGTTCCGCTCCGTCCGCAGGAGATAGGCCCAGCCCTTCAGCCAGCGGTACTCGTCTCCGGCCTCCGTCCGCGCCGCCGGCTCCCGGACCACCTCGGTCTTATAGAGCCGGGCGGCCTGTCCCCGGGCGCTCCACTGGTGGTCAAAGAGGCCGCTCCTGCCCACCAGCAGCTCTCCCAGCCGCTCCAAAGCCTCGCTGTCAAAGCGCTCGAAGTCCCGGTCCACCTCGTTGTCGCACAGCCGCACCGTGAAGACGTAGACCTGCTCCGCCCCCAGCTCCGTCTTGGAAAGCCGGTTAATCAGCGCCAGGTCCTCCGCCGCGGCCTCCACACCCTTCCAGTCCTCCATATCCATATCCGTCTCCTTTCGTCTCGTCTCCGCCGCCGGCGGCATCGGTTTTCAGCCGCCGGGCCTGCTCCCGGTAGAGCTCCGCCCTCGCTTCCTCCACCTGGTCCTGGAGGTTGATGTCGTCCCAGACCACCCGAAAGCCGCAGGCAAACCCGTGCATCCGCAGCCACAGCCGGCAGATGCGCTCCGCCGCCGGCGTCAGGGTCCGCCGCAGGGCGGTGATCTCGGTGGTCAGCATGTCCGCCTGCTGGGCGCTCATCCGCTCGGTGGAGCTCCAGTTCAGTCCCAGCATGAAGGGCGGGATGCCGGTCTTGGCCACCAGCTGCTCCAGAATCTGGCGCACCGGCGCCTGGCTGTCCAGCACCGGCGCGTCGGCGCCGATGACCCGGATGTTCACGTCCCCGGCGGCCACGAAGTCCCGCACGCTGCCGCCCCGGGTCTCCCGCATGGCCCGGGACCACTCCTCCGCCAGCATCTGTCCCCGCTGTCCGGCCCCCTCGCCTCCCGGGCAGGTGACGGCGAAGCGCACGTTGCCGCAGCGCTCCCAGTTGACCCCGATGGTGTTGTAGATTTTCATCAGGATGTCCGCCAGGAAGGGCAGGGACCGCAGGAGGGACACGCCGTAAGGGTGTTCCGCCTCCGGGTTCAGCGGCGTGAAGAGAATCAGGTCCTGATAGGGCAGCCTCTCCATCCGTCCGTCCCGGCCGGGGCCCCAGACGGCGAAGTCCAGGGGGCTCGTCCCCTCCCGGATTTCGATGTCCTCCACCCGGCCGCACAAAAGGGCCGCAATGTCCCGGTTCCCCATGCCCGGCACGATCTCCCCCACCGCCCTGCCGCAGGTCAGCAGCGAGTCCAGATAGCAGTCCAAAAACGCGTTCAGCCCAAACTGTCCCCGCCCCGCCGGCACGGTGCGGAGGAATTCCCCCAGCTCCCGCTCCGCCCCCGGGTCCTCGCAAGAGACCGTCAGTCCCCCCGTCATGCGAATCAGCTTGTAAATGGCCGCGTCCACCACCGGCACGGCCTCCCGCACCGCCCGGTAGAGCCGCGTCTCCCCGTTTCCCAGCGGCACGTACTCTCCCAGCGCGCCGAAGGGGTGGCGTTCCCACCGGCGCAGCTGCACCGCCGCCGGCCGCGCCGCCGTCTCCGTCATCCGCTTTTTTCCCCGTTTCACAGCTCTCGTCTCCTTCCCCAAATGCCGCCGGAGCCCCGCTCCACCGTCAGCGCCGCGAAGTCCGCGCCGCCCCGGTCCTCCGCCAGGTCCATGGCGAAATAGCGCATGTCGTCCATGGCGTGGTCGTCCCGTTTCCGGGGCGCGTCCCGCTCTCCCCCCTCCTCCCAGCGGTAGGAGGCGATTTCCCGCAGGCAGTCCCGGCAGTTTTGGCAGATGGCAATCCGCCCCTGCCGCAGCAAATCCGCCGTCACCCGCAGTCCGTCCGTCACGCCGTTGTCCGCCCGGACCACCCGGAACCCCCGCCGCCGCAAGGTCTCCATGAAGCTGGCGGCGGAGGGGTCCACGATCACCCGCTGAATCTCCCGCCCCCCCGCCAGGCGCTCCAGGTCCCCGGCGTACTCCGCGTCGGTTCTTTGCCGTCCCGCCTTGCGGGAGTCGTAGTAAAATTCCTCCACCCGGTACCACACGCCGTCCTTCCGGCCCCACAGCCCGAAGGACGCGGGGTTCACCGTCCCATAGTCCGCCGAGATTCTCCAGGCGGAGAAGTCTCCCTCCGGCCGGGCCGCCGCATCCCGTTCCGGGTCAAAGAAGTCATAGACCCGCCCCTCCGCCGCGGTCCACTCTCCCAGCACGAACCGCCGGTAGAAGGCCCCGGAGTAATTTCTCCGGTAGCGCGCCCGGATACGTTCCGTCAGCGCGGGGTTGTCCTCCATGGCAAAGCGCAGCCGCAAAGCCCGCCGCTCCTCCGCCTTCAAAATCCACTCCCGGTAAAACCAGTGGTCCGGCCCCTCCGGATTGCAGTTGAACCACAGCCGGCTTCCCGGCACGCTGCACCGGGCCGCCGCCTGTTCCACGAAGGACCGGGGCATCAGCGCCGCCTCGTCCAGCAGCACCCCCGCCAGGGTGCTGCCCTGAATCAGCGCCGCGCTGGACTCGTCCCGCCCGCCGAAGAGCAAAAAGCGGTTCTCGTGCCCCCGGAAGCGCACGGCCAGCAGGTTTTCCCCCCGCCGCTCCCGGACCTCCATTCCCAGCCGTTTCAGGCAGGGGACCAGCTCCGCCAGCAGATTGCGCCGCAAAGACACGATGGTCTTCCCGCAAAGGCCGAACTGCCGCCCGTCGAACTCCGCCTGGGCCCACAGGAAGAAGCCCAGCCCCATGGCGAAGGTCTTTCCGCTCCGCACCGCCCCGTCGCAGATCACGGCCTCCCACCTCGGGTCCCGCCACCAGGTCAAAAGCCGTATCTGCTTGGGGGAAAAGCGCAGTTCCTTACCCGCCATAGTCCGCCTCTCCCAGCTGCCCGGCGGCGTTCTCCAGGGCCCGGTAAAGCTCCTCGGCCCCCGCGCCCCCGCCGTCCTCCAGCAGTCCGCACAGCGTCTCCAGGGCCCGGGTCCGGTCCGCCAGCTTCACCTCCACGCCTCCCTTGTCCGTCACCTTCAGCTCCGCCAGGGCGGACAGGTCCAGTCCCTCCGGGTCCACCTCTCCCCGGCTCAGGGCCAGGCGCACCGCGTCGTTGGCCCGGCCGAAGGCGATCTGGGCCAGCCGCCGCAGCACGTCCTCCCGCCGCAGCTCCGCCGCCGCGGCCCCCCGCATCCGCTCCAGGTCTCCCCGGACCCTGGGCCGCTCCAGCATGGCGAAGCCGTCCTCGCAGCCGCACGCCTCCGCCGCCCGGACCGGGTCCATGGCGGAAAGATACGCCCCGCAAAAGTCCCGCTCCCGCTTTCTCCACTTCATCGCTTCATCTCCTCCCATGTATCCCCCGGTCCCTCCCCAGGAGTTGCACGCCGCCGTGCACCCGCCGGAAAAAAATTTTTTCTCCCGCCGGAAAATCGCCCCCTTTCGTGCTATAATGGAATTCGACTACGTTCCCCAAGGAGGGCTCATCTCGTGTTGACCATACTGACCGGCCGGGCGAAAACCGGCAAATCCCGCACCGTGCTCCGCCGGGCGGCGGAGCGCGCGTCCCTCCGGAGCCAGATGCTCCTGGTGCCGGAGCACGCCTCCCACCAGGCGGAGGTGGACCTGTGCCGCGCCTGCGGCGGGGCCCTGGGCGCCCAGGCGGAGGTGCTGAGCTTCCGCCGCCTGGCGGACCGGGTGCTCAGCGTCACCGGCGGCGCGTCCCAGGTGGCGCTGGACGCCGGAGGCAAGCTCCTCACCCTGGAAAAGGCCCTTTTGGAGGTGGCCCCGGAGCTGACGGTGTACCGCCGTCCCTCCCGGAAGTCCGCCTTCCTCCGCCAGCTGCTGGACCTGTTTGACGAGCTGCGCTGTTACGAGGTCTCCCCCGAGACCCTGTACCAGCGCGCCCAGGAGACCGCCGGAGCCACGAAGGACAAGCTCCGGGACCTGAGTTTGCTCTACGCGGCCTACGAAGCCCGCCTCCGCCGTCCCGGCCTGGACGCCCGGGACCGCATGACCAGGCTCTGCGACTCTCTGGAGGGCGCGGAGTACGCCCTGGGCAAGGACGTCTATATCGACGGCTTCACCTACTTCACCGCCCAGGAGCGCCGCTGTCTCTCCATCCTCCTCCGGCAGGCCCACTCCGTCACCGTCACCCTCCTGGGGGAACCCAACTCCAAAGAGGAGATTTTCGAAGCCTCCCTCCGCACCCTGGACCGTCTGCGCCGTCTGGCGGAGCGGGAGGGCTCCGCCGTGGAGGTGGAGGTGCTCAAAAGCACCGGCGGCTCTCCCCTGGACCATCTGGAGCGCTGCTTTTTCGGCGAGACCCGCCCCTTCCCGGACCCCGTCCCCCAGATCCGGCTTCTCCGGGCGGACACGGTCTTCTCCGAGGTGGAGCAGACCGCCGCCGCCATCCGCCGCCTGCTGGCGGAGGGAAAGTGCCGCTGCCGGGAGATCACGGTGGCCGCCCGGAACATGGAGGATTACGAAGCCGTCATCGAGACGGTGTTCGAGCGCTACGGCGTCCCCGCCTACCTCAGCCGCCGCAGCGACATTCTGGAAAAGCCGGTGCTCAGCCTTCTCACCGGGGTGCTGGCGTCGGTCTCCGGCGGCTATGAGTACGACGATATGTTCCGCTGGCTGAAGACGGGCCTCTCCGGCCTGACGCCGGAGGAGTGCGACGAGCTGGAAAACTACGTGCTCAAGTGGGAGGTACACGGCGGCATGTGGCTGCGGGACGTGGACTGGACGGAGAACCCGGATGGCTACGGCGAGTCCTGGACCGCCGCCCGCCAGACCCGCCTGGACCGGGTCAACGCCCTGCGCCGCCGGATTCAAGGTCCCCTCTCCCGTCTGGCGGAGGGTCTGAAAACCGGCGAGACCGCCGGGGAGAAGGTGGACGCCCTCTACTGCTTTTTGGAGGAGCTGGGCCTCCAGCAGGCGCTGGAGCTCCAGCTGCACGCCCAGGCGGAGGCGGGCCGCCTTCAGGAGGCGGAGGAGACCGCCCAGCTCTGGGAAATCCTCTGCGGCGTGCTGGATCAGTTCATGGAGATTCTGGGGGACGAGCCCATGGACGCGGAGGAGTTCACCCGCCTTCTCCGCCAGGTGCTGGCGCAGTACAGCGTGGGCACCATTCCCGTGGCCCTGGACCAGGTCCAGGTCTCCGGCGTGGCCCGGAACGACCGCCACGCCGCCAAGTACCTCTTTCTCCTGGGGACCAACGACCATGTTCTCCCCTCCCCCGGCCAGGGCGGCGGCATCCTCAGCGGGGACGACCGGGAGGAGCTGGCCCGTCTGGGCGTGGAGCTGGCCCCCTCCGGCATGGAGCAGATGACCATCGAGCTCCAGAATCTCTACGCCGCCCTGGCCCAGCCCACGGAGGGCCTCACCGTCAGCTATCCCGCCGCCGACGTCTCCGGCGCGGAGCTGCGTCCCGCCTTTGTGGTGGACCGGCTTTTGACCCTGTTCCCCGCCCTCCGGGCGGAGCGGGAGCCCCCCGGGCGGCCCTTCCGGCTCACGGCCCCCCTGCCGGCGCTGGAGTCCGCCATTCCCGGCGGGCCTCTCTGGCGGCTTCTTGCCGGGGATTCGCGCTTTGCCCCCCGGCTCTCCGCCATGGAGCGGGCCGCCGCCCAGACCCGGGGCTCTCTCTCTCCCGGGTCCGTCCGGGCCCTGTACGGGGCCAGCGCCTCCATGACCGCCTCCCGGCTGGAGCGCATCCGCTCCTGCCACTTCTCCTATTTCATGCAGTACGGCCTCCGGGCCCGGCCCAGGACGCCCGCCGCCTTTGACGCGTCCCAGGTGGGCACCTTCCTGCACTACCTCCTGGAGCGCGTCACCCGGGACGTGCTGGCCCTGGGGGGCTTCGCCCAGGTGGGGGAGGAGGAGCTTCACGCCCTGGTCCGCCGGCACATCGGCCGGTACATCGAAACGGAGCTCCCCAACCTCGCCGCCCGCGGCGCCCGCTTCCGCCACCTCTTCGCCCGCCTTCAGGACAAGGCCCTCGCCGTGGTGGACCAGGCGGCGGAGGAGCTTCGCTGCTCCGACTTTGTCCCCCTGGCCTTCGAGCTGTCCTTTGGCGACGGGCCGGAGAAGGACCTGCCCGCCGTGGTGATCTCCGAGCCCGACGGGGAGCTTCGGGTGGGGGGCAAGGTGGACCGGGTGGACGGCTGGCTGAAAGACGGGAAGCTCTTCCTCCGGGTGGTGGATTACAAGACGGGCCGCCGGTCCTTTGACCTCTCGGCGGTCCGCATGGGCCTGGACATTCAGATGCTCCTCTACCTCTTCACCCTCCAGAAGACTGGCGCGGCCCGCTTCGGCCAGGAGATCGAGCCCGCCGGCGTCCTCTACCTTCCCGCCAGGGACGGCTTTCTCCCAGCCCAGCGGAACATCCCGCCGGAGAAGCTCCAGGCGGAGCGGGAAAAACAGCTCCGCCGCTCCGGCCTCCTCCTGGCGGAGCCGAAGGTGCTCCAGGCCATGGAGCACGACGCCCTCACCGAGCCCCGCTATCTCCCCCTCCGGGTCAGCCGGGACGGCAGCCTCTCCGGCAGTCTGGCCTCCGCCGCCCAGCTGGGGAAGCTGGGTCAATATGTGGAGACGCTGCTGCACGACATCGCCCGGGAGATTCGCCAGGGCAACATTGACGCGGACCCCTGCTGCCGCTCCGAGGAGGACAGCCCCTGCCGCTACTGCCAGTGGGCCTCCGCCTGCCACTTCCAGGCCGGGCGGGACGGCGACCATCTGAACTACATCGTCCCCGTTAAGCCGGAGGAATTCTGGCGCGATCTGGAGACGGAAGGAGGCAAGCATCCATGCCCGTAATCCTCACCCCCCAGCAGCGCGCCGCCGTGGAAAACCGGGGCGGCAGTCTCCTGGTCTCCGCCGCCGCCGGGTCCGGCAAGACCCGGGTCCTGGTGGACCGGCTCTTCCGCTACGTGACGGAGGAGCGCTGCAATGTGGACGATTTTCTCATCATCACCTACACCCGGGCCGCCGCGGCGGAATTGCGCGGCAAGATTGCCGCCGAGCTCAGCCGCCGCGTAGGGGAGGACCCCGGAAACCTCCACCTCCGCCGCCAGCTCCTCCGGGTCTATCAGGCGGACATTAAGACGGTGGACGCCTTCTGCACCGCCCTCCTCCGGGAGAATACCCACCTCCTGTCCCGGGAGGGGGACCGCCACGCCCTGACCCCGGACTTCCGGGTCCTGGACGAGGGCGAGGCCGCCCTGATCCGCCGCCGCTGCCTGGACCGGGCCCTCTCGGATTTTTACGAGAATCCTCCCCCCGGCGGCCTCCAGCTGGCGGACACCCTGGGGGAGGGACGGGACGACGCCGCCCTGGTGGAGCTGGTGCTGGACCTCCATGACAAGCTCCAGAGCCACGCTTCCCCGGAGCAGTGGCTGCGCCAGAGCCGGGCCGCCTGGGCGTCTCCCGCCCCCAGCTTTGACGGCACGCCCTACGCCCAGGCCCTTCTGACCTCCATCCGCCGCCGGGCCGCCCACTGGGCGGACCAGCTCCGCCAGGGCGCGGAGCGGACGGAGGGTAATCCCGCCCTGGAGAGCGGCTACGGCGCGAAATTCCTGGCCGCCGCCCGGGACTTCCTCGCCCTGAGCCAGTCGGCGGACTGGGCCCGCGCCCGGGAGCGGGCGGACGCCGTCGCCTTTCCCCGCCTCACCACCCCCAAGGGCCGGAAGGAGGACCCCCTGGTGGTCTCCCTGAAGCGGATTTGGGAGGGGGCCAAGGACGCCTTGAAGCCCCTTCGCCTCTGGCTGGACGTCACCGGGGAGGAGGCGGAGGAGGACCTTCGGACCGTGGCCCCCGCCATGCTGGCCCTGCTGGACCTGACGGCGGCGTTCTCCGCCGTCTTCCGGGCGGAAAAGCTCCGGCTGAACGCCGCGGACTTCTCCGATCAGGAGCATCTGGCCCTGACCCTTCTGGTCCGCCCCGACGGGCCGCCCACGGAGCTGGGGGAGCAGGTCTCCGCCCGGTATACGGAGATTCTGGTGGACGAGTATCAGGACACCAACGAGGTCCAAAACGCCATCTTCCGGGCGGTCTCCCGGGAGGGAAAAAACCTCTTCACCGTGGGGGACGTGAAGCAGAGCATCTACCGCTTCCGCCTGGCGGACCCCACCATCTTCCTGCGCAAGTACGCCGCCTTCCGGCCCCACACCGAGGCCGGGGAGGGGGAGGACCGCAAGATCGTCCTCTCCCAAAATTTCCGCTCCCGCCGGGAGATTCTGGACGCCGCCAACTTCGTCTTCTCCAGCATCCTCTCCCCCGAGATGGGGGACCTGGACTACGACGGGGACGCCGCCCTTCACTTCGGCGCGGAGTACTACCCGCCCCGGACGGACTGCGACACGGAGTTTCACCTCATCACCGCCCGGCAGCGGTCGGCGGAGGACCCCCGCCCGGTGAAGAAGCTGACGGCGGAGGCCCGCTTCACCGCCCGCCGCATTCAGGAGCTGCTGGACGGCGGTTATCCCGTCACGGGCCCCGACGGGACTCTCCGCCCCTGCAAGCCGGAGGATATCGTCATCCTCATGCGCTCCCCCGGCAACCGGACGGAGGCCTTCTCCGCCGCCCTGGCGGAGCGGAACATTCCCCACTCCTTCCAGGAGGACGCCGGCTTCTTTGACGCTATGGAGGTCTCCACCGCCGTGGCCCTGCTGGAGCTGATCGACAATCCCCGGCAGGACGTGCCCCTGATCTCCGTTCTCCGCTCCCCGGTCTTCGGCTTCACGCCGGACCGGCTGGCCCAGATTCGCGCCGCCGCCCCCGACGGGGATTATTACGACGCCGTGGCCGCCTCGGACGCGGAGGACTGCGCCGCCTTTCTGGAGACGCTGGGCGCCTTCCGCCTGGCCGCTCGGGACATGAGCGTCCACCGCCTCCTCTGGCACATCTACAACACGCTGAACCTCCTGGGCCTCTTCGGCGCCATGGACCGGGGCCTGGAGCGGCGGGAGAATCTCATCTCCCTGGCCCGCCAGGCGGAGAAGCTGGAGAGCGGGGGCTGCCGGGGCCTCTTCCCCTTCGTCACCCAGCTCCGCCGCCTGCGGGAGGCGGGAAAGGCCCCCGCCGCCGCCTCCCCCACCGCCGGGGGCGTCCGGCTGATGAGCATCCACCGCTCCAAGGGGCTGGAGTTCCCCATCGTCATCCTGGCGGACCTGGACCACGCCTTCTCCCGCCAGGACTTTGACACGCCCGTCCTGGTCCATCCCACCATGGGCCTGGGTCCCCGTCTGGTGGACCTGAAGCGGAAGATCCGCTACGACACCCTGGCCCGCACCGCCATTGAGGAGACCCTCCGCCGGGAGAATCTGGCGGAGGAGCAGCGGGTCCTCTACGTGGCCATGACCCGCCCCAAGGAAAAGCTCATCCTGGTCCACTCCCTTTACTTTGCGGAGACCCGCCTCCAGCGCCTGGCGGCCTCCGCCGCCTGCCCCGTGCCGCCGGAGACCGTGGCCGCCTGCCGCACCTTCGGGGAATGGCTGCTGCTGCCCCTCCTCTGCCGCCCGGAGGCGGAGCCCCTCCGCCGTCTGGCCGGGGCGGAGGTTCCGCCGGCCTCCTGTTCCGGCGCGCCCTGGCGGATTTTCCTCCACGACAGCGGCGAGTTTCAGGACGCGCCTCCCCTCCCCCTCCTTCCCCAGGCGGGGGAGGAGGACGCCGCCGCCCTCCCCTTTGACCCGGCCCTTCTCTCCTTTGTCTACCCCCACCAGCGGGAGAGCGCCCTCCCCGCCAAGCTGACGGCCACCCAGCTCAAGGGCCGCCCCCTGGACCAGGAGATCGCGGAGAACGCCGCCCACACCCCCTACCTCCGCCCCCTCTCCCAGCCCAAGTTCCGCCAGAAGACCGGCGCCCTCCTCACCCCGGCGGAGCAGGGCACCGCCACCCATCTGGTCCTCCAGCACCTGGACTACGGCGGTCCGGACGTCTCCGTCCAGATCGCCGCCCTGGAGGACGCGGGCTTTCTCACCCATTCCCAGGCCCAGGCGGTGGACGCCGCCGCCCTCCGGCGCTTTCTGGCCTCCCCCCTGGCGGCGGAGCTGCGGGCGGCGGAGGCGGCGGGGCGCAAGCCCCTCCGGGAATACCGCTTCACCCTCCTGGTCCCCGCCCAGGCGTACGATTCCCAGGCCTCGGAGGAGGACTCCATCCTCCTCCAGGGCGTGGCGGACTGCTGCTTTGAGACGGAGGGGGGCCTGACCGTCGTGGACTTCAAAACCGACCGCGTCCGCACGCCGGAGGATATCCGCCTCCGCTCGGAACAGTACCGCCCCCAGCTGGAGGCCTACAGTCTGGCCCTGGCCCGGGTGCTGGGAAAGCCGGTGGTCCGCCGGGTGCTCTACTTCCTGGTCCCCGGGGAGGCGGCGGAGGTCTGAGCCATCTTTTATGGAAATTTTTCTCTGGGCTAAATCCGTCGAAACCGGGCAATCTATGGGTTATCTCAAACTGAACAGGAGGTAACGCAAATGCTTGACAAGATTGCCGTCTTGCTGGCGGTCATCGGCGCGCTGAACTGGGGCGGTATCGGCCTTTTCGGCTTTGACACGGTGGCCTGGCTCTTCGGCGGCCAGCTCTCGGTGTTTTCCCGTATCATTTACGCTCTGGTGGGCCTCGCGGGCCTGTGGTGCCTGACGCTTTTGTTCCGTCTGGACCGGGAAACCGCCGCCCATCCCGCCTGACGGCCCCGGCCGCCTGAAAACCGGAGAGGGACCGCCCTCTCCGGTTTTTTCCGCCGCCCGCCTCCCGGAAAAATCATGAACGAATTTTGAATCCCGGCGGCTTTGCCTTTACTTCCCCGCGGAAATGTTCTACAATGGCATATTATATCCCCATACCAACGGAAAGGATGAACCCATAAAATGGAAGACAAACTGCGTGAATACGCCCGTCTCCTGGTCCAGGTGGGCCTGAACCCCTATCCCGGCCAGCGGATGGTGATTTCCTCCCCGGTGGAGTGCGCCCCCTTCGCCCGCCTCTGCGGGGCGGAGGCTTACGGCGCCGGCTGTTCGGAGGTTGTCATGAACTGGACCGACGACGCCATGACCCGCATGAAGTACCTCCACGCCGCGGAGGAGGTCTTTGACGCCGTGCCCCTCTGGCGGCGGCATTTTTTCAACGACCAGGCCCTGGAGGGCACGGCCTACCTGGCCATCTCCGCCACGGACCCGGAGAATCTCAAGGGCGTGTCCTCGGACCGGATCATCCGGGCCCAGCGGGCCAGCGGAAAGGCCCTTAAGGACTTTGACCGGCTTCAGATGTGCGGCGGCTTCCCCTGGTGCATCGCCTCCATTCCCATCCCCTCCTGGGCCCGGAGGGTCTTCCCGGACAAGGGGGAGGAGGAGGCCGTCGCCGCCCTGTGGGACGCGATTTTAAAGGCCGTCCGGGTCACCGGCGACGACCGCGCGGTGGAGCGCTGGCGGGAGCATCTGGCCACTCTGGACGCCCGGCTGGAGAAGCTGAACGCCCTGCGCCTCAAGACCCTTCACTACCAAAACGCCCTGGGCACGGACCTCACCGTGGAGCTGCCGGAGGGCCACGTCTGGGAGAGCGGCGGGGACCGCACCCTCTCGGGCCGGAGCTATATCGCCAACATGCCCACGGAGGAGATTTTCACCTCCCCCCTGAAAACCGGGGCCAACGGCGTGGTCTACTCCTCCATGCCCCTGGTCCACGACGGCAATGTCATCGACGGCTTCCACTTCGTGGTGCGGGAGGGCCGGATTGTGGAGGCTCACGCCCGCCAGGGAGAGGAAACCCTCCGGGCCGCCATCTCCGTGGACGAGGGCGCGTCCTACTTCGGCGAGGCGGCCCTGGTCCCCTACGACAGTCCCATCTCCAACCAGAACCTCCTGTTCTACAACACCCTCTTCGACGAGAACGCCGCCTGCCACATCGCCTTCGGCGAGGCCTATCCCTGCCTGGAGGGCGGCCAGACCATGACCAAGGACGAGCTGAAGGCCCGGGGGCTCAACGACTCCATCACCCACGTGGATTTTATGGTGGGCACGCCGGACCTCTCCATTGTGGGAACCACCCGGGAGGGGGAGGAGGTCCCCATCTTCGTGGACGGGAATTTCGCCCCCGGATTCTGACCCCCGCAAATCACATAACGCGGCCTCCCCTCCGGCGTCTCCGGCCCTGGAAAGCGGCCCCGGAGCCGCCCTGCGGGAGGCGGGCGCACGAGAAATGAGGAAAAAACGTATGGCATATCAACTGAGAGAGACGGACGAAAACGTCCTGATCTGCGACGGCGCGAAGGTCAGCGGCGACGTGACCCTGGGCCGGGGCGTGAGCGTCTGGTACAACGCCGTTCTCCGCGGAGACGACGGCGCCATCACCGTAGGCGAGGACACCAACATTCAGGACTGCGCTGTCCTTCATGAGGAGACCCGCGTGGGCGCGGGCTGCACCATCGGCCACGGGGCCATTGTCCACGGCTGCACCGTGGGGGACAACGTGCTCATCGGCATGGGGGCCGTCGTCCTCAACGGCGCGGTCATCGGGGACGACTGCGTCGTGGGCGCCGGGGCTCTGGTGACGGGGAAGATGAACGCCCCCGCCGGGTCCATGATTCTGGGCAGCCCCGCCAAGGTGGTCCGCTCCCTGACGGAGGAGGAGATCGCCTCCAACCGCCGCTCCGCCCAGGGCTATCTGGAGGCGGCGGAGCGCTGCCGCCGGGGCTGAGCCATGGACTGGAACCGGGAACAAATTAAGCAGCGCCTGGCGGTGGTCTGCGGCGGCGTGGCCTTCTACTGCGCCCTGCAAAACCTCCCCGCCCTGGCCGGGGCCCTGCGCTGGGTGCTGGGGACTCTGTCTCCCTTCCTGCTGGGCGGGGCCATTGCCTTCATCCTGAACGTCCCCATGCGGGCCATTGAGGCCCAGCTCCCCCGCGGCCGGCGCTGGAAGGCCCTCCGCCGCCCCCTGGCCCTGGCGCTGACCCTGGCGGCCATGACCGGCGTGATGACCCTGGCGGTCTGTGTCATCAGCCCCGGCGTCGGAGACGCGGTCCGCTCCATCACCAGCCAGCTTCCCGCCGCCTTCCAGCGGATGCAGGCGCAGCTCTCCGCCCTGGAGACCTGGCTCCCCCAGCTGGAAACCCTGGCGGCGGACCTCCAGTTTGACTGGAAGGCCCTCTCGGAGAAGGCCATCACCCTGGTCCGGGACTGGGGCGGCGGGCTGGTGTCCTCCGGCGGCGTGCTGATGGCCGGGGTGGTCAGCGGCGTCAGCACCTTTGTCATCGGCCTGATCTTCTCCTTCTATGTTCTCCTGCAAAAGGAGCGCCTCAGCCGCCAGGGCCGCCAGGCGCTCTATGCCCTCCTCCCCGCCGCCTGGGCGGACAAAGCCCTGGAGGTCCTTCGTCTGGCCGGGCGCACCTTCTCCAGCTTCCTCTCCGGCCAGTGCGTGGAGGCGGTGATCCTGGGCACGCTGTTCGTCGCCTCCATGACCGTCTTCCGGCTGCCCTACGCCCTGCTGGTGGGGGTCCTCATCGCCCTGACGGCTCTGATTCCCGTGGTGGGGGCCTTCATCGGCTGCGTGGTGGGCGCGCTGCTCATCGCCGTCACCAGCCCCCTCCAGGCGGCGGGCTTCGTGGTGCTTTTTCTGGTCCTCCAGCAGATCGAGGGGAACCTGATTTACCCCCATGTAGTGGGGTCGTCGGTGGGCCTGCCCTCCATCTGGGTGCTGGCGGCCGTGACCCTGGGCGGCAAACTGATGGGCATTGCCGGGATGCTGTTTTTCATCCCTCTCTGCTCGGTGCTGTACGCCCTCTTCCGGGACTTTGTCAAGGCCCGTCTGCGGGCCCGGAACATCCCCGCGAAAAAATGGCGGGACCCCTGACCGGCGGTCCCGCTTTCCGGAGCCCCGGCGCTTTCAGAAAACGGGCGGACCCGTGGGTCCGCCCGTTTTTTGGACTCTCCCACGCGTCCGCACGTGGGAATTTTTATTTTTCCTCTTGACAACTTTCCTTGTCAGTGCTATCCTTGATTTGACAATGATACTTGTCAATTCGACAACTCGCCTTGTCAGAAGAAAGGAGGTATCGCCATGCCCCTGTACAACCGGCTGAAAGAGCACCGGGCCCGTCTGGGGGTAAACCAGCAGGAGCTGGGGCGTCTGGCGGGGGTCTCCCGGCAGACCGTCAGCCAGATTGAGCGGAGGGATTATTCCCCCTCGGTGACGCTGGCGCTGAAGCTGGCGAAGATCTGCGGCGTGCAGGTGGAGGACATTTTTACCTATCAGGAGGACGAATCCCATGAATAAGAAATCCAACGAGAAAAGCGAGAACCGGAAGGCCCTGCCCAGGTTTTTCGGCACCATGGCCCTGAGCCTCTTGGGCGGCGGAGTCCTGGGCTTTGTCATCGGGTGCAGCCGGATCTTCGGCCTGGAAGCCGCCGCCCTGGCGGACGGGCTCAGCGCCGTGCTCAGGGCCGTCACCCCCTGGGGCATTCCCGTCACCTCCGCGCTGACCCTGGGGGCCTGTTTCCTCCTTTACCGCTCCGCCGCGAAGAAGTTCGCCGCCTGGGGCGGCGGGGACGAGGACGAGACCTCCGCGGCCATCGACGTCTCCCTGAGCTGGGCGCTGCTCCTCAGCGCCGTGCAGCTTCTGCTGAACCTGTTTTTCCTGGCCGCCTTCTGCGCCTACTACCTGGACGGGGAAGTCAGCGCCCTGACTCATGTGGGCGTGTTCCTGTTCTCCTGCGGCCTGGTGGTGTTCACTCAGCAGAAGACGGTGGACCTGGAGCGGAGGATGAACCCGGAAAAGCACGGCAGCGTCTACGACGCCAAGTTCCAGAAGAAATGGCTGGACAGCTGCGACGAGTCGGAGCGCCGCCAGATCGGTCAGGCCTGCTACCGGGCCTATATGACCGCCAACCGCCTGTGCCTGGGGCTGTGGCTGGTTCTGGTCGTCCTGAGCATGGTATTTGAAATGAGCCTCCTGCCCGTCTTCGTCCTGCTGCTGGTCTGGGGGGCGATGCAGGTGACCTACAGCCTGGAGTGCATCCGCCTGGGCAAGGGGGCGTAACCCCTTCTCGATACCAAATGATAGGAAGCGCGCAATCTGTACAAGCATCCGGTTTTGACCCTCATGGTCCAGGAGATGGAGCCGGCGCAGAACCGCCATGCGAAGGAGGGCTGGCGTCTGGCCGCCGTATCTCCCAATATGGCGATGGGAACGGGCGTTGCCGTCACCCCGGAGCGGAAAACAGAATCGTGAGCCTGCAAAAGGGACCAGCCGGAGAGCGAAAGCGCCCTCCGGCTGGTCTTTTGTTCAGGGTTCTTCCTCCGGAGCCAGAGGCTCCTCCGCTTCCGGCCAGGCCTCCAGGTCCGCCGGATTCTCTGTCCCTTCCGCCTCCCCGGCCGGGACTCTGGAAAAAGCAAAGCTCCCCCTGGTTCTCCGCCCATGGACCAGGATGGTGTAGTCCCCCGTCTGGGCAATCTCCACAGACTGCTCCCCGTTCAGCGGGGCTCTTTCCAAAAGGGTGTTTCCGTCCTCATCGCTGATTTCCACCTCCAGCCAGCCGTTCCAGGTGTCGACCCGGCCTTCCAGGGTGTCTCCAGCCTCCAGCGAAAGGGTGTGGGAATCAAAGCCGTCGAAATAGTTGTACTCCATAACGAAGCAGGTTTCGTCGGCATACCGGGAGCAGTCCCGGGCGTTGAAGTACGCCCCGTTCTCCCAGGCCCAGGCGGCGGCGTAGAAAACCAGCCCCGCTCCCACCAGGAGGAAGCAGAGGAACATTCCCAGCCAGTCGTACCGGACCCTTCCGCCGCCCCGGGCGGAGAGCAAAGTCTCCACCCCCAGGGACACCAGAATCAGCGGCGACGCCTTGAGGAGCCAGCCGGTCTCCAGCCCGGGCCACAGCAGGGAGACCAGCATGGCGCACCCCGCCGTCACCAGCACGATTCCCAGCGTGAAGGTCCCCACCCGGCGCTGGGGCCGGGCCGCCCCCTCACTGACTGCCGTCATGGTCGGCCTCCTGCTTCTCCCGGAGCTCCTTCTCGTACTTCTCCACGTTGAACGCCGACTTCCACTCCAGGGTCACCGGCGCGGGTTCCGCGGGCGGTTCCGCCTGGGGGACCTCCGGGGCCCGGGGCTCCGGCTCCTGGTGAAACCGCTCCTCCGCCTCCGTCCAGGGGGTCGCCTTCATCTTCGGAGGCTCCGCCGGGCCCTTGGGCGGCGTGTAGGCGGGTTCGTCCCCCTTGGGGGCCTTGGGCCCCTTGATGAACCAGAGGCCCAGAGCGACAATCAGCACCGTCCCCAAAATCCGGGGCATATCCCAGACCAGCAGGCTATAGAGCCAGTCGAAGATGGGGAAGTGGTCCGCCAGCGTTCCAAGCACCCGCCGGGCGAAAATCTGATACACATTATAAAGGCCCACCACCACCAGCACCCAGCCGATGAGGCTTCCCCGGCGGCTGATGATCTGGGTCAGCTTCCGGGAGTCCATCTCGGACAGGCCGAACATGAACTCGTCCTCCGGGGCCATCCCCTCCCGAATCTGCCGGCGGAGATTGAAGCTGTCAAAAAACGAGTACAGCCACAGCGGCGCGATCAGCACCGCCAGCACCCCCATTTCCAGGAATACCGCGATGAAGAGCAGGGCGGTGGCGATGATGGTCTGGGAGATGCCCCGCTTCATATACCCCTGGCACATCTGCCCGCAGCCGGGGACGCAGGCCCAGAGCAGGTGCCAGCAGCCCCCGAACATTTTTCGCAAAAACCTCATGAGTGATTTCCTCCTTCTATGAACTGGCTGGGGCGGAACCCGTCAAAAAAGTCCGACAAACCGGACACGGTCTGATGCAGGGAATCGCTGATCTCTCCCGTCAGGCCCGTAAGCTGCCGGGAAATGCTGGGCCGGTCCTCCGGCAGGCTGGACCGGGTGAATTCCACCCGCTCCCCGCCCCACAGCACAGTGAGGGCCAGGGCCACAGCCGCCGCCGCCGTGGCATACCGGCTGGTGACCGCCCGGACCGCCCGGTTCCGCACCCGGGCCCAGAGGGTCTTTTGGCAGGAGCGCTCCGGGACCAGCAGCGCCCCGTCCTCCAGGGCCATGGTATACCTCTGCAAGCAGTCGTCGCAGAAGGCCAGATGCTCCGCGATTTCCAGCCGCTCCAGCTCGCTGAAGCAGTCCTCATTTCCCGCCAGGGCCAGCAGCGCCTCGCCGCTCAGATGTCCGTCCTCACGAAATACCATGCGCGTCCCTCCTCTCCAATGCCTCCCGCAGCAGCCGTTTGCCTCGGGAGAGCTGTGTATATACGGTCTTCACCGGCCTGCCCAGGGCCAGGGCGGCCTCCTCGGGGGACCGCTCCTCCAGCAGGCACAGGCGGCACACCTGCCGGTAGGGTTCCTTCAATTCCCGCAGCGCCGCCTGCATTTCCTCCATGGCGCTCCGGCGGAGCACCGCCTCCTCGGCGGGCGGGGCCAGCCCCCGGGCCAGCTCCTCCTCCCCGGGAAGGACGGTGCGGCGGTTCCAGGCGCTTTGGAGATGGTCCTTGGCCTTGTTGGCGGCGACGCGGCCCAGCCACTGCCGCTCATACCCCTCCGGGAGGCTGTCCCGGTGAAGGTAGGCGGAGAGGAAGGTCTCCTGCGTCAGGTCCTCCGCCGCCGCCGCGTCCCGGACCAGCTGGAAGCAGACGGTGTACACCAGCCGCTCGTATTGCAGTACCAGCGCCGAGAATTGTTCCCTTGTCATGGATGCCACGCCGTCTCACCACCCCCTCCCTGGGCCCCCGGAACGCGTATCCGGCGGCCCGTTGTCGTCCGACATCTATCATACGAAATGCGCCTGGAGAATTCTTCACCCGTTTCAAAAAATTTTTTTACCCCCGGACAGAGCGGATGCCTCCTGTCCGTCCTTTTTATTCATATTTGAATAGATGTTATTCATATATGAATAGTCCAGCCCCATTTCAGGGCTTTATGCGCGGTTTTCACAGAACAGCCGCCGCCAAATGCACGGTTTTTCCAAAAGCCTTTCGACTTCCGGAGCGTTCGCCGTTCCTTTGGACTATTCAAAAATGAATAAGCCCCCCAGATTCTGTGGCGGGCTCTCTCCCAAATGGCAAAAAAAGGCCCGGTTTTTTGGCATTGTGAACAGGAAACTGGCTATCGCGGCAGAAACTGCGGCTTGAAAAGCTGGCACAAAATTTGCTATAATAATCAGCGGGAAAAACGGGGCCGGACCCCGCAAAATAAAGGAGGACACCACTATGTATCAAACCGTTCGTTACGAGAAGCAGGATAACATCGGCATTGCCACCATCAACCGTCCCGAGGCGCTGAACGCCCTGAACTCTCAGGTGATTTCCGATCTGGAGGCGCTGATCGGCGAGGTGGAGAAGGATACGGAGCTCCGGGCCTTCATCCTCACCGGCGAGGGCCGCTCCTTCGTGGCCGGCGCGGACATCGGCGAGCAAAAGCCCATGGACGTCGCCCAGGGCCGCAAGTGGGGCCAGCGGGGCAGCGCCCTCTTCCGCCGGATTGAGAAGCTGGAGATTCCCACCATCGCCGCGGTGAACGGCTTCGCCCTGGGCGGCGGCTGCGAGATCGCCATGAGCTGCGACATCATCCTGGCCGCCGGCCCCAACGCCGAGGGCAAGGGCGGCGCGAAGTTCGGCCAGCCCGAGGTGGGCCTGGGCATCACCCCCGGCTTCTCCGGCACCCAGCGTCTGCCCCGCCGGGTGGGCGCCGCCAAGGCCAAGGAGCTGATCTTCTCCGGCAAGGTCATCAGCGCGGAGGAGGCCAAGGCCATCGGTCTTGCCAACGAGGTCTATCCCCTGGAGCAGCTGATGGACGCCGCCATCGCCATGGCAAAATCCTTCACCGTCAACGCCCCCATCGCCGTAAAGTACTCCAAGGCCTGCATCGACCGGGGCATGCAGATGGACATCGACGACGGCATCGCCCTGGAGAACGAGCTCTTCGCCATGTGCTTTGCCACCGAGGACCAGAAGGAGGGCATGAGCGCCTTCCTGGAAAAGCGGAAGGAAAAGCACTTCCAGAACAAGTAACGCACTTTTCTTGAAAGAAACGCACGCAAAAGAACTTTCGCGCGCTCTATAGCCTGGTGACAACACGGGCCGGAGCGGCGGCAGCGGAGAAGTCTCCTTGCCGGGGCAAAGTTCTGTTTCAGCTCTATTCTATCATAGGAAAAGGAGTTCGGAAAGCATGAAAAAAGTTCGTGTGATTACCGCAGAAGAAGCGGCGCTGATGGTCAAGGACGGCGACACCGTCTCCACCGGCGGCTTCGTCAGCTGCGCCTGCCCCGAGGCGCTGACCAAAGCCCTGGAGCAGCGCTTCGTGGAAACCGGGCACCCCCGGGACCTGACGCTGTTCTTCGCGGCGGGCCAGGGCCACCGGGACGGCACCGGCGGCGACCACTTCGGCCACGAGGGCATGTGCAGGCGGGTCGTGGGCGGCCACTGGGACCGGGCCGCCAAGCTGGGCGAGCTGGCCCTTCAAAACAAGCTGGAGGCCTATAACCTGCCCCAGGGCGTCATCACCCACATGTACCGGGACATCGCCGCCCACAACATCGGCACCATTACCCACGTGGGCCTGTACACCTTTGTGGACCCCCGGAACGGCGGCGGCAAGCTGAACGAGTGCACCAAGGAGGACCTGGTAAAGCTCGTCAACATCGAGGGGGAGGAGCGCCTTCTCTACAAGCCCATCCCCATCAACGTCTGCCTGGTCCGGGGCAGCTACGCCGACGAGTACGGCAACTGCACGGTGCATCGTGAGATCGGCCCTCTGGACGTCACCGCCCAGTGCCAGGCCACCAAGAACTCCGGCGGCATCGTCATCGTTCAGGTGGAGAAGATCGTCCAGGGCGGCACGCTGGACCCCCGCCTTGTGAAGATTCCCGGCATCTACGTGGACGCCATTGTGGTGGGCAGCCCCGAGGACAACAACCAGTGCCTGGGCATGCCCTACGACGGGGCTCTCAGCGGCGAATTCCGCATCCCCGTGAACGACATCCCCTCCATCCCTCTGGACGCCAAGAAGATTCTGGCCCGCCGGGCCGCCATGGAACTGCCCCAGGACGCCATCGTGAACCTGGGCACCGGCGCGCCGGAGAA
>Ga0073907_1001081_pt1 | contig 37470 bp, 33 predicted proteins | sample GluameincwithD2O_FD_65483 | JGI IMG/M metagenome (GOLD analysis project Ga0073907, IMG submission 65483) | Mouse cecum microbial communities from Vienna, Austria - Glucosamine amended microcosms incubated with D2O | ecosystem: Host-associated > Mammals > Digestive system > Large intestine >... | reverse complement strand
TTGAATCACCCCTTTTCACCGTTTCCATGCCCGTTTGGGTAAAAAAATAATGCAGAAAAAGGACGAAAATCCTTTTCTGCATTTAATCTACTACTTTGCCGCCCTGGAAATCCGAAAAATTTTCCCTTGTGTTTCGGAAGCCGTTGTGCTATACTCCTCCTGCGGCAGGTGCCATCACCCTGCCGGCCCTCCCCAAAAAGGGGCAGACTAAAAAAATGGAGGAATTTCATCATGTCTGAAACCCGTTTCAGCACCCGGAGGCTGGCCTTGGCCGGTCTCATCGCCGCCCTCTACGCGGCGGCCACCCTCATCCTGCCCATTCCCCAGTACATGGGCGTCCAGTTCCGCGTGGCGGAGGCCATGACGGTGCTGCCCTTCCTGTTTCCGGAGGCCATCCCCGGCCTGGCGGTGGGCTGCTTCCTGGCGAACCTGCTGGGCTCCCCCATCATGCTGGACTGGATTTTTGGCACCCTGGCCACGCTGCTGGCGGCCCTCTGGAGCCGGCGGATGCCGAACCTCTATTTGGCGGCCCTGCCGCCGGTGGTGTGCAACGCGGCCATCGTGGGGGCGGAGATCGCCTGGTTCACCGTCCAGAGCGGCGAGGGGACCTTCTGGCCCGCGTATGGCCTCAGCGCCCTGACCGTGGGCCTGGGAGAGCTGGCGGCGTGTTATCTCCTGGGCGTGCCCCTGGCGAAAATGCTGGGGAAGACCCTGGGGGCCCGAGACCGTCTGGAGGTTCGGGAGTAAAAATAGCGGAGGACGGAGGGACATCTCCGTCCTCCGTTTGTTTGACCATGAGCATTTCGCCGCCTTTGGCGGTGTGGAAACGTGGGGCGCGCCGGGCGGCTGCGGGAAGATGGACGCGGAGCCGCGAGAAGCGTGAGCAAAGCGCCGGGGACGGGAGAATTCCCGTTCTTTTTTTGCGCGCTCATAAGAAATTTGCAAAATTCTGAGACAATGCCACTCCCCCCATCGTATCATAAGTGAGAGTACTCCCAACCAACCAACGAACGAGGACGACATATGGACAAGGCCCACTTTACCGCCGCCGTGGAGCGGTACAAAGACATGGTTTTCCGCACGGCTCTCCACACCCTGGCCAGCCCCCAGGACGCGGACGACACCGTGCAGGAGGTCTTCCTGCGCCTGTTTCAATACCAGGGGACCTTTGACGGAGAGGAGCACCTGCGGCGCTGGCTGCTGCGGGTGACGGTGAACCGCTGCCGGGATCTGCTGAAAAGCCCCTGGCGGAAGCGGCGGGTCTCCTGGGAGGAGGCGCCGGAGACCCCAATTTTCGACAAGCCGGAACAGGCGGCCTTGTACCGGGAGGTCATGGCCCTGCCGGAGAAATACCGGACGGTGCTGAACCTCTTTTATTATGAGGAGCTCAGCGTCCGGGAGATCGGAGAGCTGCTGGGGGTGGGCGACTCCACGGTGACCACCCGGCTGGCCCGGGCCCGGCGGCGGCTGAAAGAACGATTGGGGGAGGACTGGCAGGATGAGTAACCGGAAGTTTTACCAGGAGACCTTCTCCCAGGTCCATGGGACCAGAGAAATTCGATGGGAGGATTATGAGATGACAAGACGCGGAAAGAGCCTGAAATGGCTGGTGACCCTGGCCGCGGCGGCTGCTCTGCTGGCGGCGCTGTCCGCCCTGGCGGTGGCGGCGAACTTCTTCGGGCTGCGGGACGTGTTGCTGCCGGAGAAGCACAGCGTCGGCGTGCTGGACGAAAACGGCGTTGTGGTCCCCGGAGAGAAGGCGTTCAAGGACTTTGTCAGCCTCTCTGGCTGGGGGGACACCCCGGAGAGCAAGGCCCTGGCGGAGTGGCAGGCGTTCCTGGAGAGTTACGATCAGGACGGGTCCATCATCAGCCGGATTGGCAACGCACCCACGGGCTTCGAGGAGCGCTATGGGCACTATCTGGTCTACACCCAGGAGATGGCTGATAAGCTGGAGGAGATCATCGCGAAATACAATTTGAAACTCCACAGCTGGATGGAAGTCGTCCTGCCGGAAACCTGGTCCATAGCTGCGGGAGACTTCTTCCGGGAGAACGTGACGCCCTATTCCGGCTATATCTACGAAAACGGTACCTTCCGCTTCGACGGCGACACGGAGCTGGACGGCTATGGAACCATTGAGTATCAGTTCAGCCGCTCCGTCAGGGGGACCTTTGACGACGTGGCGCTGAACATCGGCGACCTCCGCGACTTTGAGGAGTGGGGGTTCCAGGCGGCGGACGGGACCAACGTGACCCTGGGCCTGGGGGCCCGGAACCGTTCGCTGATTCTGGCGGACCTGGGGGACAGCTTTGTGCTGGTGAACGTGCTGACGGGAAGGCAGGGGGACGATACCTTTTCCTCCGGGGCCATTGGCCGGGAAGAGCTGGAGGAACTGGCGGACAGCTTTATCTATTCCGTCCTGACCCCGGCGCGGGAGCCGGACCTGGACGCCATTCTGGACGCCAACGCCCGGTATATGGAGGCGCTGGAAAGCCAGCCCCCGGAGACCGCCCCGGAGGAGACCGGGGACCCGCTGTACAATCAGACGGGGATGCGGAGTGATACTGCCCGGGAGTTTGTCCTGATGCTGGCGGAGCGGATAGAGGAGAACCGGAGGGAGGAGGTGGCGAAGCTCCTGGTCTACCCCGCCCAGGTGGAAGTGGCCGCCGGGACCTTCACGGTGAATTCGGCGGAGGAGTTCCTGCCCTACTATGACGAGGTGATTGGACAAAACCGCCTGGGCCTCTCCACCGCCATGACCTGGGAGCCTACGCCGGCGGAGTTCCAGATTTTCAGCGACGGCAGCGGCCTGGCCGCCGCGGCGGATGGGGCCGTGTGGTTTGGGCTGGTGGAGGAGAGCGTCATCCGCGTCTTCACCATCCAGACGGATCAGGCCGCCGTCCGGGCCCAGGGCGGCGGGACGGCTTCCCAGGACGCCGGGGAGGATCCGCTGTACATCCGGACAGGCATCTCGACGGATGTGGGACGGGACTTTGTGCGGAATCTGGCGGACCTCCTGGCCGGCGGGAAAACGGAGGAGGTGGCGAACCTCCTGACCTACCCCGCCCAGGTGAAGAGCCCTGGCGGCGAGTGGATAGTCAATGCGCCGGAGGAGTTTTTAGAGCACTACGACGCATCCGCCGGGGCTACCCTGGCGGCGGACCTCCAGGCGGACCCGGAGCCCTTCGCCGACGGCAGCGGCCTGGCCTCCGCCGCCAATGGGGCGGTGTGGTTCGGCCAGGCGGAGGACGGCAAAATTCAGGTTTTCACCCTCCAGTCGGACGTGTGGCAGTGGAGCGTCCGCTATTGGGGAGAAGACCGGCCGTGAATACGCAGCGAGGACCGGGAACGTCCAGTTCCCGGTCCTCGCTGTTTTAGCAAAAAGGGCCCGCGCAGGGGGCGCGGAGCGCTTCCGCCTGGAGGCGGCGCGTCCTATTCCGCCGGAGGGGAGAGAATCCACAGCGGCGCGCCGTCGTGGCGGCTGGGAGAGAGCTCCTCCAGAATCAGGGAGAGGTCCCAGGGGATGAGGCTCCGGTCCCGGCTGGCGGGGTCCGCGGTCAGGACTTCTCCGCTGAGAATCACGCCCCGCAGGAGGATGAAGTGCCCGCCCTTGGTGAAGTGCCCTTTGGTCATCAGGGCCACAGCAATCTCCCCTGTAGCGAGGCGGGCGCGGAGCTGGTCCGGGTCCAGGGCCTCCGGGTCCAGGGCCTCGCAGCGCAGGCCGTAGGTCTCCGCCACGCCCTGGACGATGGAGAGGTAGGAGCCGTGGCCCCGGCACCAATAGCCCTGCCGGACGCAGAGCCGGGCCATCTCCTCCGGGTCCACGATCTCCCCTGTCAGAGTGGAGACGGCCATGGCCATGGCGGCAGGGCCGCAGCCGTGGCTGCTCAGGGGATCGGAGCCGTATTTCTGTTCCGCCCGGGCTTCGTCGGTCTGGTTGAAGTAGACCACATCCACCCCGCCGCCGGTGAGAATCTCCCGTCCCTCCCGCTGTACCAGGTCGCTGATTAGGGGGTCCAGAATCTCCCTGGGCGGAGGGGCCTCCGGCTGGTCGAGGACGGAGTCCTCCCCCGGTTCGGCCTCCGGCTCCGGCGGAGGGGCGGTCAGCTCCTCCATCCAGGCCCGGAGGGAGTCTCCAGCGGCCTGAGCCCGCTGGGAGAGGGCGGAGGCGGCTTCCCCCGCCCGGTCCGCCAGGGCGCTTCCCGCCCGGCAGACGCCGGCCCAGGCGGCTTGTCCCGCCTGGGAGACCACCCGGGCCCCCTGGCGCACCGGTTCCACAATCTCCTGGTAGAGGGCCGGTTCGAACAGGCGGCAGGCCAGAAGCTCCGCCCCGGCGACGCAGATCAAAGCCAGAAGGATGGCGGCGGTATACCGGACCCAGGGGGGTCTTTTTTTCGGTTCCGGCGGCGGGGGGGACGGCTGGCGCATGCGGCGCAGCTCCTCCAAGGCCCGCTCCTCCGGGGAGGTTCGACGGCGGCGCATGGCGGTTCTCCTGTGATAATTTTTCTCTCACTATACCACACCGCCCCCGCCCTCTTCAAGGGCGGGGGCGGTTTTCCGCAGGAAGAAAATATTGCCGGGAAACCGGGCCGCCCTGAGAGCGGCCCGGCTGAAGCGTTATCTGCGGTAGTTCTGCATCCGCCAGACAATGGCGGAGACCTGCCCCCGGGTCAGAGTGTTGGAGGGGCGGAAGGTGCTGGTGCCGTTGCTGAAATACCCCTCGACAATGCCGGCGGCGTTCAGCGCCTGGACATAGACGTCCGCCGTGTCGGTGAAGGGCTTCACGCTGGAGAGGTTGTTGATGTCCAGCTTCAGCGCTCCGGCGGCCAGCTGGGCCACCTGGAGGCGGGTGATGGACCCGCTGAGGTTCACGTTGCTGCGGGTAATCAGCCCGTCGGCCTGGGCCTTGGAGAGATAGCCGCTGAAGGTGCTGCCCTTGACGGTGGGGGCCTGCTCGGAGTACCCGGCGGCCAGCATGATGAGCTTCAGCGCCGCGCCGTAGGTGATGGTGTTGTCCGGCTTGAAGTTGCCGTCGCTGTACCCGTCGATGACGGAGGCGTCCGCCAGCTCCGTGACGTACTTATAGCACCAGGTGGAGGCGGTGATGTCCCCGAAGCGCTTGTTGGTGTTCAGAACGCCCATGGAGAACATGCCCGAGGCGATGGCCACGCCATTGGCGTTCAGGGCCACGTAGGGAATCTCCACCGGGCCGGTGTGGGTGCTGGTGGGCACGAAGCGGAGCTGCCCCAGCTGCTGGGAGCCGGTGTTGTAGCCATAGACCGTGGTGGTGTTGGCGGGGGTGGCCGTGCCGGCGCCCACGTAGATGGCGCCCACGCTGGCGGCGGGGAGCTTCAGGAGCTGGAAGCCGCTGGGGGCGGTGCCGGTGGCGGCGGAAACGGCGGCGTAAATGGAGGAGGCCGGGAAGGTGACGGCGGTGTTCCGGGGGGTGGGGCCGTAGACCTCGGAGACGGCCTTGTTGGTGACGCTGATGAGGATGGACCCGGTGACGGACTGGCCGCCGGTGCCGTAAGCCGTGAAGGGAATGCTGGCGCAGTAATTGGAGCCGCTGGGCACGTAGGTCAGCTCCGTCAGGGCGTACTCGCCGGGGGAGGCGGGGCTGAGGTAGAAGCTGCGGCTGCGGTTGGCGGCGGTGATCTGCTCCCGGGCGGAGGTGCCGTAGCGGCTGGCGCTGTAATAGTTGTAGTACAGCGTCCCGGCGGCGGGCACGTCGGAAAGGGTCACGTATTGCAGCGTGCCGCTGGGATAGGTGCCCTTGTAGAACCGGGCCAGGTCGTTGGCGTTGATCTGGACGTTGGTGCCGGTGGTGACGGCGTAGCGCACGCTGCCCACGTAGTTGGACGTGGCGGAGGCGGGCGCCGTGGGCGCCAGGACCAGCTTGCCCTCCACCGTGCGGGAGTTGGTGCCGTACGCGGTGAAGCGCAGCGTCACCTTGCCGCTGGTGAAGGAGCTGGCGGCGGCGAAGGTCAGGTCGTTGAGGGCGTAGTCCCCCCGGCCCGCGTCGTTGGCGTTGTAGTAGAACCGGACGTCCCGAAGGCTGCTTCGGGAGAAGGAGTTGGAATAGCTGGTGTTGTACCCGGTGTAAAGAGTTCCGTAAGCGTCGGGGAAGTCCGTGGCGCTGGGAACGTCGAAGACCACGTAGTCCAGGTTATAGCTGCTGTAGGTCTTGCGGAAGAACTCGTCGAACTTCACCCGGTCCAGGTTCACCGTCTTGCCGGGGGTGACGGTGTAGGTGATGTCCCCGCCGGCGCTTGTGCTGACCACCAGCTTCAGCGTGCCCTGCTCATAGTCGCTGTCGCTGTAATAGGCCCGGAAGGGGATGGAGAGCTCCGCCTTGTCCTTGGCGGCGCTGTCGGGCCGGAAGGTGAGGCTGCTGAGGGCGTACGCGCCGTAGCTGGAGCTGGAGTAATAGAACTGGGTCTGGGTGTAGGTGAGGCTGCTGCGGTTGAGCTGGGTGCTTCCGGCGTAGAGCCTGCCGGCGAAGCTGGCGTAGTCGCTGCCGGCGTCAAAGGCCACGTAGCGGATGGTGCGGCTGGTGCCGGACATGGTCTGATAGGCCTTGTTGAAGTCGTCGGCCTTGAGTTCCACGCTGCCGCCGGGGGCCGCCTCGTAGGTGATGGTGTTGACGGAGGAGGTGATGTTGATCCGCAGGACGCCCTCCTCATAGTCGCTGCTGCCGTCGTAGTAGGCCCGGAAGGGGATGGAGAGGCTGGCCCCCTCCTTGGCGTTCCGCTCCGCCTGGAAGGTCAGGTCCTCCAAGGCGAAGTCGCCGTCCCGGCTGTCGTCGTAATAGAAGAGGGTCCGGCTGTAGGTCAGGTCCGACAAAGTCAGGTCCCGGTTCTTCACATACAGGCTGCCGGCGAAGTTCTTATAGCTCTCCGGCGCGTTGAAGGATACGGCGCTGATGGTCCGGTTCTTGTACCCGGAGAGGGCGCGGTAGACGTCGTTGAAGTCGCTGCGGTTCAGCCGGGCGGTGCCGCCGGGGGCCACATTGCAGGTGACGGTGTCCGCAGAACCGTTCTTGTCGATGATGATCCGCAAGGTACACTTGGCGGAGTCGTCCCGGTTGTAGTAGGCCTGGAAGGGAATCTCCAGGGTGTCCCCCTCCCTGGCGCCGCTGCTGGCCCGGAAGATCAGGTCGTCCAGGGCATAGTCGCCGTAGCTGGTGCCGGAGTAGTTGAACTGCTCCCGGCTGAGCTCGTTGCGGGTGAAGTCGGAGTGGCCGGAGGCGCTGATCTTGCCGCTGAAGTTGGTGTAGCTGCTGTCCGGGTCGAACTCCACGTAGCGGATGGTCCGGCTGGAGTTGGCCACGTCCTGATAGGCGCTGTTGAAGTCGCTGCGGTTGAAGGTGACGGAGCCGCCGGGGGCCACCCGGTAGATCACGTCGCCCTCCTGGCCGTCCTTGTCGATGACGATGCGCACCGTGCCGTCGTAATAGACGCCGTTGTTGTTATAGGCCCGGAAGGGAATGGAGAGCTCGGCGTTCTGCTTGGCGCTGGTCTCCGCCTTGAAGTTCAGGGTGTCCAGAGCGTAGTCGCCGTAACGGTCGCTGCTGAGATAGAAGCTCCAGCGGGAGAGGCGGTCCCGGTCCAGGGAGCGGGAGCCGGTGTAGAGCATGCCGGCGAAATTGTCGTAGCTGCTGGAGGGGCTGAAGGTGACGTAGCGCAGGGTGCTGGACCCGCCGCTGAGCTTGCTGTAGGCGTCCTCAAAGTGGGAGACCTTGAAATTCACCGTGCCGCCGGGAGCCACCTTGTAGGTGATGTCGGCGGTGGCCACAGGGGAGCCGGAGAGGGTGATGGAGCCGGAAATCTGGTTTCCGAAGTTATCCGCGGCGGTGTAGCTCAGGGTCATGCTGCCGGAGGCGGCGGGGATGAAGTAGAGATAGTTGGGAAGGTCGCTGAAGGGGTAGTTCCCGGTGCTCAGGGCGGCCTTGCCGCTGGTGGAGTACAGGGTTCCGCTGCCGCTGGTGGAGAAGCGGACGCTCTGGAAGCTGTTCACGCCGGTGAGGACGTTGAACTTGGCGGCGATTTTCGTGCGGATGTCCCCGCCGATGATCTTGCCGCCGGTAGTCCCCACGCCAAGAGAGTCGTTCTGCCCCGTGGCTGCGAGGGTGTAAACCGCGTAATAGGTGGTGTTCTGGTTTACGGCCATGGCGGCCACCTGGGCGGAGGTATAGCGGGGATTCAGGCTGGCGTTGTTGTAGACGCCGGTGGTGGTGGGCGTGGTGGTCCAGCCGGTGAAGGTGTAGGTACAGCCGGAGCCGGTCTTGACGGGCGTGCCGGGGTTGCTGGGCCTGCTCCCGGCGGTCAGGGACTGGGGCGTGCCGAAGACGGAGCCGCCGTTCATGAAGGTGACGGTGAGGTTGGCGGCGGTGGCCATGCCGTAATTACAGACGTCGCACCTGCCGTCCCGGTTGGCGTCGGCGTGGGCGCTGCGGCTGCTGACGTCGGTGCAGTAGCGGCAGCGGTGCCAGTGATAGCCGGAGTCGCTGGTCCAAACGGTCTCGTAGTCATGGGAGTGGGTCAGGGCGCCGCAGCGGGTGCACTTGCCGTCGCTGCCGGGGGTATGGCCCAGCTTGGGGATGACGCCGAACCGGTAGGTCCGGCCGCACTTGATGCAGACGTACTCCGTATAGCCGTCGGCGGTGCAGGTGGGAGAGACGGGCTTGCCGTTGTCCCGGGGGGAGTGGCTCTCCCGCTCGCTGAGGGAGGGACAGCCCGGCGTGACGCAGTGCTGCTGGTGGCCGGTGTCGTCGCTCTGCCAGGAGCCGCCGGCAAAGGTGTGGCTTCCGGTGGCGGGGATGTCGTTCTCCCGCCAGGTAAAGCCACACACGCCGCAGGTATATTCCGTCGTGCCCGGCTGGTAGCAGGTGGCGTCCGCCTTAATATCAGCCTGGGTTTTGTCATGGGGCTGTTTGGAGGAGGCAGCCCCGCAGTCAGAGCATTCCTGCCAATGCCCCTCGGCGTCCATTTTATAGGGCGTGCCCTCAAAGCCATGCTCGTGGCCCTCAAGAGGCTCTGCCATGACCGCCGGCATCATGCCGGCGACCATGACCAGGGCCAGCAAAAAGGACGGAACCTTCTTCTTCCAAAATCCGTTCATAAATCAATACCTCCATGCCAGACGCAGTCGAATCTCACGCGTCGATAATACTGCTCCTTATACCATAGCGGAAAGCCCTGCCGCAATCATGAACAAATTGTGAACAAGCGGCAACATTTTGGTATCATTTACTGAGGAAGGTCCGTTAAGACCGGGAGAAAAGAGTCGCTTTTTGTCATTTTGCCGGATGGTGAATCCGGCGAAAAGGTTTCTCTTTACAAATAAATTTCCCTTCGATATAATACATACGTTGCGAAATCTGTTAGGGATGGAGAATCATGTCATGGCTTTGATCGAATACGACGCTTACAAGCAAAAGCTCCGGGACCTCAGGCCGGAGCTGGAGGAGCTTTCCGCCGCCCTGGACATCGGCGCGGCGAAGCAGGAGGCCGCCCGGCTGGAGGACGAAACCGCCCAGGACGGGTTCTGGAACGATCTGGAGCGCTCCCAGAAGGTACAGCAGCGGCTCAAGCAGCTCCAGAACAAAATCACCAGGCAGGAGAAGCTGCTTGCCTCCTGGGAGGATTTGACCGCCCTGTGCGAAATGGGGCAGGAGGCCGAGGACGAGGAGATTCTGGAGGAGCTGAAAGCCGAATACGCCGCCCTGGAGGCCCGGACCGCCGAGACCCGGATGGCCACCCTCCTCTCCGGCGAGTACGACGGGTGCAACGCCATTTTGCAGTTCCACGCCGGAGCCGGCGGCACCGAGGCCCAGGACTGGGCCCAGATGCTCTACCGCATGTACACCCGCTGGGTGGAGCGGAAAGGGTTCACCTATAAAATCCTGGACTATGAGGACGGGGACGAGGCGGGAATCAAGTCCGCCGCCATCTCCATCGAGGGGGAAAACGCCTACGGTCTTTTGAAGAGCGAGAACGGCGTCCACCGTCTGGTCCGGGTCTCCCCCTTCGACGCCAACGCCCGGCGGCAGACCTCCTTCGCCGCGGTGGAGGTCATGCCGGAGCTGGAGAACGACGAGTCCATCGAGATTCGGGACGAGGACATTGAGATGCAGGTCTACCGGGCCAGCGGCGCGGGGGGCCAGCACGTCAACAAGACCTCCTCCGCCGTGCGGCTGATTCACAAGCCCACGGGCATCGTGGTGGCCTCTCAGCAGGAGCGGAGCCAGTTCCAGAACAAGGACAACTGCATGAAGATGCTCCGGGCGAAGCTCCTGGAGCTGAAGGCCCAGCAGCACGCGGAGAAGATCTCCGACATCAAGGGCGTGCAGATGAAGATCGAGTGGGGCAGCCAGATTCGCTCCTACGTCTTCATGCCCTATCAGATGGTAAAGGACACCCGGACCAGCTTTGAGACCGCCAACATCGACGGCGTCATGGACGGCGACCTGGACGGGTTTCTGAACGCTTATCTGACCCAGCTGGCAACGGGGGAGCTGAAGAAATGACTCCCTTTGGCTTTGCGGCGCTCAAGGGCGGCGCGGTCCCGGCGCTCCCACCGCCGTCCAACTCCCCGCCGGAGGCGTGATAAGCCAACCCCAGCCTTGAAAAGGCGCGGCTGTGACAGCCGCGTCCTTTTTCCGTCAGACTCTGCATATACAGAAAGGACTCAAAAGATGAAAGATAACAAAATGCAATCATCCTCTCCCGGCCCGGCCTCTCAGGAGAACAAGATGGGCACCATGGCCATTGCCCCCCTCCTGGCGGGTATGGCGGTGCCCATGATGATCTCCATGCTGGTCCAGGCTCTTTACAACATCGTGGACAGCGTCTTTGTCGCCCGCATCAGCCAGGACGCGCTGAACGCCGTCTCCCTGGCCTTCCCCCTTCAAAACCTGATGATCGCCGTGGGCGGCGGCACCGGCGTGGGCATGAACGCCCTGCTGTCCCGCTCCCTGGGCGAGAAGCGGCAGGACCAGGCGGACCAGGCCGCCAACACCGGCATTTTCGTCTTCTTCCTCAGCGCCGTGATTTTCGGTGTGTGCGGCTTCCTGCTGGCCCGGCCGTTCTTCCTGGCTCAAACGGACATCGCCTCCATTGTGGAGTACGGCACGGACTACGCCCGCATCTGCCTGGGGCTCTCCATCGGCATTTTCAGCCAGTTCTGCTTTGAGCGGCTGCTCCAGTCCACGGGGCGGACGGTGTACTCCATGATTACCCAGCTCATCGGCGCGGTGATCAACATCATCCTGGACCCCATTTTGATCTTCGGCCTCTTTGGCTTTCCCCGGCTGGAGGTGGCGGGGGCCGCCGTGGCCACGGTGTTCGGCCAGATTGTGGCCGCCCTCATCGGCCTTTGGATGAACCTCCGCTTCAACAAGGACATCCACATCCGCCTCCGGGCCATCCGGCCGGACCGGGCCGTGGCCCGGGAGATTTACCGGGTGGGCCTGCCCTCCATCATCATGCAGTCCATCGGGTCCGTTATGACCTTCGGCATGAACCAGATACTCATCGGCTTCACCGACACGGCCACGGCGGTCTTCGGGGCTTACTTCAAGCTCCAGAGCTTCATCTTCATGCCGGTCTTTGGCCTGAACAACGGCATGGTGCCCATCATCTCCTACAACTACGGCGCGGCCCGGCTGGACCGGGTGCGGAAGACCTTCCAGCTCACCGCCGCCACGGCCACGGTAATCATGGTAATCGGCTGCGCCGCATTCAACCTGATTCCCGGCGTCCTGCTGGGCTTCTTCAGCCCCTCGGCGGAGATGCTGTCCATCGGCACGGTGGCCCTGCGGGTCATCAGCTACTCCTTCCTGCTGGCGGGCTTCGACATCATCGCCGGGTCCGTCTGTCAGGCCATCGGCAACCCGGTCCATACGCTGATCTGCTCCGTCTGCCGCCAGCTGGTGGCGCTGCTGCCGTCGGCGTGGCTGCTGGCCCGGACGGGAATTCTGGACCTGGTGTGGTTCTGTTTCCCCATTTCAGAGCTGGTCTCTTTAGTGTTGAGCATCCTCTTCCTCCGCAAGACCATGCGGGCGGCGGAAGCGAAGTTAGCAGGAAACGGATAACGGAGGTTTTATGGAAGCGATCATCACGCAGCTCGCCCAGGAGCTGAACCAGCCCGCCCCGTACGTGGACAACGTGGTCCGCCTGCTGGACGAGGGCAACACCATCCCTTTCATCGCCCGGTACCGCAAGGAGCTCCACGGGGCCATGGACGACACCACCCTCCGGAACCTGGAGGAGCGTCTGGCCTATCTCCGGGGCCTTCAGGAGCGGCGGGAGACGGTGAAAAACGCCATCGCGGAACAGGGGAAGCTGACCGAGGAGCTCTCCCGCGCCATTGACGCCGCCGCCACCCTGGCGGAGGTGGAGGACCTGTACCGCCCCTATAAGCAAAAGCGCCGGACCCGGGCCACCATGGCCCGGGAGAAGGGCCTCCAGCCCCTGGCGGAGCTCCTCTTCGCCCAGAGGCCGGACGGCCCGGACCCCCTGGCGGAGGCGGCGAAATACGTGGACCCTGAGAAGGGCGTGGAGACGGCGGAGGACGCCCTGGCGGGAGCGTCGGACATCGTGGCGGAGATGCTCAGCGACGACGCGGAGCTGCGGAAGGTCCTCCGGACCCTGCTGGCGAAAAACGGGACGCTCCACAGCACGGCCGCTGTGGAGGAGGATACGGTCTACCGGCTGTATTATGAGTTTGTCCAGCCCCTCTCCCGGATGCAGGGACATCAGGTCTTGGCCATCAACCGGGGGGAGAAGGAGGAGAAGCTGAAGGTTTCCGTGGAGCTGGACCGGGACCTGGGCCTGCGGACCCTCCGCCGCCGGACGGTGGTCCCGGGGACGCCCGCCATGGAGTTTGTCAAGGCCGCGGCGGAGGACGCCTATGACCGCCTGATCTTCCCCTCCCTGGAGCGGGAGGCGCGCAGCGCCCTTACGGAGGAGGCCGGCGAGGGGGCCATCGGCCAGTTTGCCCTGAATCTCAAGCCCCTTTTGATGCAGCCGCCGGTGAAGGGCAAGGTGACCATGGGCCTGGACCCTGGCTACCGCATGGGGTGCAAGGTGGCCGTGGTGGACGGCACGGGCAAGGTGCTGGACACCGCCGTGGTCTATCCCACCTATAACGAGCGGAAGAAGAACGAGGCCATCGCGGTCCTGGCGGAGCTCATCCGGAAGCACGGCGTGGAGCACATCGCCATCGGCAACGGCACCGCCAGCCGGGAGACGGAGCAGATGGCCGTGGAGCTCATCCGCCAGGTGAACGAGACCGGGCGGAAGGTCTCCTATATGATTGTGTCGGAGGCCGGCGCCTCCGTGTACTCGGCAAGCCCGCTGGCGGCGGAGGAGTTCCCGGAGTACGACGTGAACCTCCGTTCCGCCGTGTCCATCGCCCGGCGGCTCCAGGACCCCCTGGCGGAGCTGGTGAAGATCGACCCCAAGGCCATCGGCGTGGGGCAGTACCAGCACGACTGCTCCCCCAAGCGGCTGGACGAGGCGCTGAACGGCGTAGTGGAGGACTGCGTCAACGCCGTGGGAGTGGACGTGAACACGGCGTCCCCGTCGCTGCTCCGGCGGGTCTCGGGCCTGACGGCGGCCACGGCGAAAAACATTGTGGCCTATCGGGAGGCCAACGGGCCCTTTACCGCCCGGAAGCAGATTCTGAAGGTCCCCAAGCTGGGGCCCAAGGCCTTTCAGCAGTGCGCGGGCTTCCTCCGGGTGCCGGAGAGCGCGTCCGTGCTGGACAACACCGCCGTCCATCCGGAGAGCTACGGCGCGGCGGAGAAGCTGCTGGCGCTGACGGGGCACTCCCTGGCCGACGTAAAGGCGGGAAAGCTCCAGGGCCTCCCCGCTCAGGTGGCCGCCTATGGCGAGGAGCGGGCGGCGGAGGCCGCCGGGGTGGGCGTGCCGACTCTGCGGGACGTGGTGTCGGAGCTGATGAAGCCCGGGCGGGACATCCGGGACGACCTGCCCAAGCCGGTGCTGCGGACGGACGTATTGGAGATGAAGGACCTGAAGCCCGGCTTGACGCTGACGGGCACCGTGCGCAACGTCATCGACTTCGGGGCCTTCGTGGACATCGGCGTCCACCAGGACGGTCTGGTGCATATCTCCCAGGTGGCGGACCGCTATGTCAAGCACCCTTCCGAGGTTGTGTCCGTAGGGGATGTGGTAAAGGTGGTTGTCCTGGAAGTAGACGAGAAAAAGAAACGGATTTCCCTCTCCATGAAACAGGCAAAATAGGCCCGCAGGGGCGGCTGTCAGCCGCCCGTTCCCCCAAGAGCCCCGGCAAAAATGAAGAGCGGAATACAAAAAGAAAAACGCGTGAAGACGAAAGTCTTCACGCGTTTTCATCCCTTCACCCGAATGGCGTTGACCGGGCAGCCGTTGGCGGCGTCCCGGACCCGGGGGTCTCTCCCCTCCGGCTGGGCAATCACGGTGGAGGCGCTTCCGATGACGCGGAAGACCTCCGGCGCGGCGTAGGCGCACATGCCGCAGGCGATGCAGCGCCCGGCATCCACAGTAACGGTCATGGCGGTCCCTCCTTTTTGGCGTCCTGCTTTTATCATAGCGCGAAAGCGGAGGTTTGTCCAGACTGGAAACTTCAGGGGAAACCGTCGAATTTTGTTCACGAATTGTCATTTACTTTCCAGCCGGTTTGTGCTATGGTGGAAACGTTCGATTGACCCTGTACAAGATGGAGGACCTCTATGAAACGAATTTTTCCCCAAGCGCTTTCCCTGCTCCTTGCCCTCTCCCTTCTGGCGGCGCTGGCGGCGCCCGCCCTGGCCTCGGAGGCCATGGGGGACGACCTCACCACGGCGGACACCCTGCTGAACCGGGAGACGCAGCTGTCCACCAACGTTTTCTGGAGTACCGTCAGCTCCGATTACCGGACGGAGAACCTGATTACATACACGCCCAATGACGCCGTCACCCCCATTGTCACCTACGGCGGCGTCCTCACGGACCGGAGCAGCGTCTCCAACACTGCCAAGGCCCTGGAGGAGCATGGCTGGCGGGTGGTGGCCGGCATCAACGGCGATTTTTACAACGTGAACAACGGCCTGCCCATCGGCATCGTGGTCACCCAGGGTCAGCTGCGCTCCAGCGACGGGGGCTATCACGCCATCGGCTTCCGCGCCGACGGCACCGCCATTCTGGGCAAGCCCGGCGTTTCCGCCAATGTGACCTACACCGTCCAGAACGGCACCGGCCTGCCCCTTACCGACCAGGAGGGGAACCCCCTCTACGACGAGCTGGGCAGCCCCCTCTACGACGGCACCGGCCAGCTTCTGGAAAAATCCCTCCGCGTCTCCGCTGTCAACAAGGCCCGGACGGAGGCGGGGGTGTTCCTGTACACCTATGACTTCAACGCCTCCCACACCACCGGCAGCACCCAGCCCGGCGTGGACGTAATCTGCTCCGTGCAGGAGGGGACGCTGGCCATCGGCGGCACGATGACGCTGACGGTGGACCGGGTGGCGGAGGGAGAGGCCTCCCCGGTGCTGGCGCCCCATCAGGTGGTGCTCACCGCCAACGGCCAGGCGGCGGCGGAGACCCTGGCCGCCCTTCGCTCCATTCCGGCGGGGGCGGTGCTGACGCTGTCCCTCACCGCCGCTGACCCCGGCTGGAACGATGTGCAGTACGCCGTGGGCAGTCTGTATGCCCTGGTGCAGAACGGGGCCGCGGTCCCCGGCCTTCCCTCCGGCGCGGCCCCCCGCACCGCCGTGGGCCAGCGGTACGACGGCAGTTTGATCTTTTACACCATTGACGGCCGGAAGGCCGGTCACTCCATCGGGGCCACCATGGACCAAGTGGCCCGGCGGCTGGTCGAGCTGGGCTGCGTCACCGCCCTGTGCCTGGACGGCGGCGGGTCCACCACCCTGACCGTCACGAAGCCCACGGAGTACGCTGCCCGGCGGATCAACCAGCCCTCTGACCGGGTGGAGCGCTCCGTGTCCAACCAGGTTTTCCTGGTGGCCACCAACCAGCCCACCGGGCAGCTGGACCACTTCCACGTCAGCGCCGACAACGCCTACGTCCTGGCGGGCAGCAGCGTGCTTCTCTCCGCCGCCGCCATCGACACCCATTATATTCCCATGGACGAGGGCTATGAGCTCACCGCCTCCGCCGGGACCCTGGCGGGCGATGTCCTCACCACCCCCCTGGAGGGCGGGGACATCACCGTCACCGCCCAGGGCGGCGGCGGACAGGGCTCCGCCGTAATCCACGCCATCGCCGCGCCGGACGGCGTGGCGGTCCGGAACGCGGATGACGCCATCATCACGGAGCTGAGCGCCGCCCCGGGTACCTCCGTCCAGCTCCACGGCTCCGCCGCCTACCGCCACCTGCCCCTGAAGGCGGACCCGGCGGCCTTCACCTGGGCTCTGGAGGGGGACATCGGCACGATTGACGAGAACGGCCTCTTCACCGCCACGGCCCTGGGCACGGGAAAAATCACCGTCTCCGCCGGGCCCCAGAGCGCCAGCATCGATGTGACGGTCTCCACCCAGCACCTGGAGACGCTGGAGGACTTCGAAGGCGAGAGCACCATCTTCCGGGGCTCCGGCGAGGGGGCCAATTTCAGCCTGAACCGGGACGGGAACTATGTCCGCATGGGCGGAGGTTCCGGCAGGCTGGAGTATGACCTTACCCAGGGCGCGGCCCGCTGGAACGCCACGATTCAGCCCGCCGTTTTGAAAGAACCCTATACCGGACTGAACCTCTGGGTGAACAGCAACGGCTCCGGCAATACGCTGTCCCTCCTCTACAGCGCCGGTGAGGAGGAGACGCAGGTCCTGCCGCTGACCACTCTGGACGTGTCCGGCTGGAAGCAGGTCTCCGTGAACAACCTCACCCCCGGCATGACCATCCGGGGCCTGGAGGTCAGCGGCACGGGCAAGGGCGTCCTCTATCTGGACCAGGTGGTGGGCACCTTTGACAGCATCGTGGACAGCGCGGCCCCTGTAATTACGGCGGAGCTGAACCAGGAGGAGCGGACCGTCACCGGGGCGGTGCAGGACGCCGTGGACGGCATTCTCCCGGCCAAGGACGTGACCGTCTCCTATAACGGCGCGGACGGCTCGTCCCTGGGCGGGTACGACCCCGCCACAGGCCGCTTCACCGTGACGCTCCCCGACTCTGGAGAGCGCCAGGAGATGAGCCGGGTCACCGTCACCGCCAAAGACCGTTCCGGCAACATCGGCCGGGTTTCCGTGGACATACCGGCCTATGCTGTGGAGCACAAGTTCACGGATACCGCGGAGTACTGGGGCGCGGACTACTGTGACTTCCTGTACAACAACGATATTTCCAAGGGCTATGACGACGGGACCTTCCGGCCCGACGAGCTGCTGACCCGCCTGGACTTCTCCGTCATGCTCTACAACGCCCTGAGGCTGGACCCGGCGAAGTACGCAGAGGTCTCCCTGCCCTTCGCGGACCTGGACCAGATTCCGGAGCAGGCCCTGCCCGCCGTCCGGGCGCTGTATAAGGAAGGCGTGGTCACCGGCTCCGCCGGGAAGGACGGGAAGCTCTTCTTCAACCCCGCCGGGAACCTGACGCGGGCCCAGGCGGCGGCCATGATCGGCCGGTCCCAGGAGAAGGGATACGCCGCGCCGGAGCTGGCCTTCGCCGACGCCGGGGAGATTCCCGGGTACGCGAACTTCTACATCCGCACCATGTCGGCTCAGGGGATTCTCAGCGGCTATGCCGACGGGACCTTCCGTCCCCAGGCCAACATCACCCGGGGACAGATGGCCAAGATTCTTTATACCATGCTGTAAGACGAAAAAAGCGAGACCCGGCGTTTGCGCCGGGTCTTGCCTTTTGTCAAAAACCGTTTTCTTCTGACAACAGGGCGCCGCAGCAATGCAAAGGCAGGCGGCTGGCCGCTTCCTCCGAGAGGAGGTGAGGCTGCATGCGGATTACGCTGCATATCGGGGCCTTTTGACTGAGAGCAAAAAACAGTTTTCATTTATCTGACTATCTTATTCATTAAAAAATCAATCCGATGTCATTCAGAAAGGCGCACAATCGAATTAGCTATTTCTGCCATATGTGAATCATGCGTGATAATGATACAAATTTTATCTGCAAATAATGTATTTACCGATTCCCGCACCAATTCTTGGGTATCGACATCTAAGTTGGATGTTGCTTCATCAAAAATCACAACATCTGGATTTTTGATAATCATTCTTGCAAACGCAATTTTCTGTCTTTGTCCACCAGATAAATTCTTCCCGTTTTCACTTATTATAGTTTTTAGTCCATTTTCAAATTCAAACATATCAAGTCCCGCTTTTTGGAGAATTGAAGTAATTTTGTTTTCTGTCAGCTGTGGCGCAGCATACATCAGATTATCTATCAAAGTTCCAGAGAACAAAACAATATTTTGTGCCACAATGCCTATTTTTTCTCTTAAATCAGATAACGAGATTTCTTTCAATTCTATGTTGTTTATCTTTATAGAACCTTTGTAGTTTTTATAAAATCCCATGAGCAACTTAGCAATCGTTGTCTTACCGCTTCCGTTTTTTCCGAGTAATGCAATTTTCTCATTTTTATGAATAACCATATTAAAGTCTTGAATAACATTGTGGTTCGTGTACCCAAATGAAACATCTGTAAACGATACTTTGGTAACGTTCTCTATTTTTCTCTTTCCCTCAATTTCATTCTCTGTTTTAAGCCTTAAAATAGTACCGATTCTAGATAAAGCAGCAGTCCCCGGCTGCACCATAACACGAATACTTGCCAAAATTTGTAGAGGTGCAAATATTACTGTTGCATACTGTGAAACTGCCCAGTAATCGCCCATAGACATTTTTCCATTAATTATAAATAATCCAGAACAGATAATGAGTAAAACTGAAAATATATTAGTAAAACCTTGTATACCCTCAGAAGCAAGGTTCATTTTCTTATTACGTTTTATGGATTGGTCTGCAACATTTCTTATTTGCTTAGCCATTTCATTTGCCCGCTGTTTTTCTAAATTCATTTCTTTAATCGTTGAAATACCACCTATATTTTCTTGAATCTTTCCGGATGTTTGTGCATTAGCTTCAAGTAATGCTTTTGAAACTTTTTTAATTTGTATACTTGAATAATTAGTAAAGTAATACAAAACAGGCAAAAATATAATCAATATCAAGGATAATTCCCAACGTATCGACAATATAAATATCCACGCTCCAACACACGAAAATATACTGGTCAAAAATTTTAAAAATACAGGTGAGAAAAAAACATTTAGGGAATCAGTTTCTTTTACACGTTCTAAAATATAGCCTGTCTGTTGTTTATCAAAAAACTCCATAGGCAATTTTAAAACCTTTGAAATCAAGTCATTTTTAATATCTGCAACAAAGTAGTTGCTAGTCCGGATCAATGATTGGCTGATTAAATAATTAGCAAAAAAACTGATAGTATAAACAAATAGCAGGCATATTCCGCTCAACAAAACGGTTTTTATTGATAGCCTTGCAATACCGTAATCCAGGAGGATTCTTGTAATGAACGGCGGGCACAAAGTTATAAAGGATGAAAAGAGCATTAGTGCCAATAGCGCACAAACTTTTTTCCTTTTGAAATAGGATAATAAATAGCCATAGTTTTTCATAAATATTCCTTCAATATTTGATTTAATTCAATAAATGCAGACGTATTTCTTATTAGATCAAACGGCTGGCTTGAAAACCCTGACACAAAAACATGGATAAGCATACGATCTTTTATGGGATCTTCCTTATACATTGTGATAAATTTTTGTATTAATTCTAAAGCTGCATTTTTTTGACTGCTTAGACAATAAACATATGCCATGTTCATATAAACCATAAAATATAAATTGCGGCTTAGCCCTAATACTGTTATAAGAGCGCATTGCTTTTCTAAAATATCTTTTGTGCAAGTCAAGTCGTTTTTTATCCAATATGATACCTTATTACGCAATTCATATATCAACTGTATTCCTAACATATTTATTGCTGAATCTATTATGTCAATGGCATTTGCATTATTTTCTCTTAGTATTAGGCTATTCTTCATGTCTATTGCCATAAATTCATTTTCATCAACAAGGCAGGCAGACGCATCTTCGTACTTTTTAATAAAAATAAACAAATGTGCAAGCAAGAAATGTTTTTGTGACTGAACACTTTCATCTATACATCTCTGACATATCAAAATCATCTGACGGATTAAATTTTCACGAATTTCGGAATCTTTTTCTAAAGCTAGATATGGAAGTACATTTTTTAGCAAATCAATCTTTATTCTATCATTTGTTGGATATAAATAAACCAGCCTTTTAATCTGTTCAATTCCATGAAGGCACTTCCCGCTTGCAAATAACTTTATACATTCCTGCCTGTTTTTTAAATATTCTTCTTCCGACAAATCATTTGAAAATCCAAACAGACAATCAATGGAAATATGAAAATATCTGGCAATCACGGGGAACAGTGTAATATCTGGATACATTTGTCCATTTTCCCATTTAGAAATTGCTGCGCTTGAAACGCCCAATACTTCCGCTAACTCTTCTTGTGTAGTACCCTTTGCTTTGCGTAATCCTTGTATAATTTTTCCAACAGGTAATCGCTCCATCATATTTTCCTCCTCCTCGTATTGTACGATTTTTAAATTCCGATTTCCATGTATAAGCGGTCAACAATAACTACAATTTCTTATAACCTATTGTTAATATAGCATTGTACCCAAAAATTATTTACAATAGGTTTTATGGAATAAAGAATGAGAGGGATTCCGTAGTAGTCGGCATTGTGGAAAAATCCAAAAGTTTAGATCTTTCCACAATGCTTGTCTTTTGGTTTTTGGTTTCTTTGGTTCGCAATAGTGTGGTACTGGCGGTTTATCTCTTGTTTTCGGTTGCTTGTTTCTTTACCGTACATGAGCATTACGGTAAGAATTGTTGTGAAACGAAGAAACCGCCACCCGGCACGGTGGCGGTTTCTATTTTGAAACACTGAATCAATCGGGCCAGCCGCTTTGCTGCGGTGCCCTTCTATCCTTTTTATAACGGGAGTCCGCCGCAGCAAGGCTCAAATCTCCCTCCGCCCCTCCAGGGCGCGGGTCAAAGTGGCCTCGTCGGCGAACTCCAGGTGCCCCCCCACGGGGATGCCGTAGGCCAGCCGGGTCACCCGGACGCCAAAGGGCTTCAAAAGCCGGGCGATGTACATGGCCGTGGCCTCCCCCTCGGTGTCGGGGTTCGTGGCCATGATGACCTCCTGCACCTCTCCCCTGGCCACCCGTTCCAGCAGGGGCTTGACGGCGATGTCGTCGGGCCCCACGTGGTTCATGGGGGAGATGACGCCGTGGAGAACGTGGTAATGACCGCTGTACTCCCGGCTGCGCTCGATGGCGGCCACGTCCCGGGGGTCCGCCACTACGCAGACGACGGTCCCGTCCCGCTTGGGAGAGGCGCAGATGGGGCAGAGGCCGCCGCTGGTGAAGTTCTGGCACACGGGGCAGCAGGTGATGCTGCGCTTGGCGTCCAGGATGGCGTTGGCGAAGTCCTGGGCCTCCTCCTCCGGCAGGCCCAGGACAAAGAAGGCCAGCCTCTGGGCGGACTTGCCGCCGATGCCGGGGAGGCGGGCGAACTGCTCCACCAGCTTCTCCAGCGGGGCGGGAAAGTATTCCATGTCGGTTTACGCTCCTTCGTCGGTGGTTTCGGGCAGCGGCGCGCGGCCCGCCAGCTGGTCCAGCGTCACGCCGTAAAAGTCGGCCAGCCTGACCAGCGTGGGGGCTGTGGGGTCACGTAAATCTTTCTCGTAACGCTGGTAGGTCATGGCGGACATCTCCAGCGCCCTTGCCACGGCTTCCCGGGAGAGACCTTTTCTTTTTCGCAGGATAAATAAATTTTTCGACAAAGATTCCATAGTCCCTCCTCAAAAGGCTTGACAGGGTGGGCTTGGCAGATTATAATAAGACTAAACGGTATTAACCAAAAGGAGGCGCTGGGCGTTTGTCCCGGCTTCCTGAAAAGAGCTGGATGTCCGAAGGATCGCCGGAGGGTTCTCCCTCTGGAAAGGAGTTGATTCCATGGAAGAATTTCTCCATACGCTCTACGCTTACGCCCAGGAGAATCGGGTTCCCCGCTATCTCCGGACCCCGGAGTACCGTCGAGCTGCCTGTGGATTGGAAGAAGGCTGGGAAATGTTCCGCTCTACCCTGACAACGGAACAGAAGCGGAAACTGGATATACTGTTGTCGCAGGAGTGGGAGGTCGGACACCTGGAAGACGAGGCGTCCTTCGCGGCCGCCCTCTCCATCGGTCTGGACCTGAGCCGGCTTTAACGGCCCCGCAGCTCCTGAATCCGGGCGGGAATGTCGGCGGCCTTGTACACGGCGCTTCCCGCCACCAGCACGTTGGCCCCGGCGTCAATGCAGGTCTGGCAGGTGTCCGGGGCGACGCCGCCGTCCACCTCCAGCTCGCAGGAGGGGTTCCTCTCGTCGATAAGGCGGCGCAGGGCCGTCACCTTCTCCATCTGGTCCGCCATGAACGACTGCCCGCCAAAGCCGGGCTCCACCGTCATCACCAGAATGAGCTCCACCTTCTCCAGGAAGGGGAGCGCCGCCTCCGCGGGGGTCTTGGGCTTGAGCACCACGCCGGCCCGCTTCCCCTTGGCGTGAATCTTGTCAATGGCGGCGTGGATGTTCTCCTCCGTGTCGGACTCCACGTGGACCGTCACCAAGTCCGCCCCGGCGTCGCAGAAATCCTCCACATACCGCACCGGCTGGGTAATCATGAGATGCACGTCCAAAGGCAGCGAAGTGGTGGGCCGGATGGACCGGACCACGGGGATGCCGATGGTGATGTTGGGCACGAAGACGCCGTCCATCACGTCCACATGGACGTAGTCGGCGCTGCCGATGCGCTGGATATCCCGCTCCAGATTCGCAAAATCGGCGGAGAGAATGGAAGGCGCAATTTTAACCATGATAGCCCCTCTTTTCTGCTGCGGCGGCGGGGAGAGAGCCGGGACAGGGCGTCCGGGCCCGGTGACGGGAGGACAGGGCGGCGCATAGGATATCCCAAGCGGCCAAGGCGCCCCAACTCCGCGCAGCGTCCGCCCCTTACGTCCGGCGCCGCCGCTTTTTTGAATATAGGGAACCGGCCCGGCGGAACAGCCTCTGGCGGGCCGATTCTCACTTAATATAGCAGACTCCCGGCCCAAAAGCAACCGGCGGCCGGGATATTTTTGCGCCCCCGCCTGTCCGGCCGGGAATTTTGTTGCAAATACCGCTGTAAAATAGAGAGGACCCGGTATACTAATCCGGTAAAGAAATATCCTATAGGAGGCGGCGAAAATGACGTATGACGTGATCGTCGTAGGCGGCGGCCCGGCGGGGCTGTCGGCGGCGCTGAATGTCCGGGCCCGGGGCCGGACCGTTCTGACGGTTTCCAACCCGCCGGAGGAAAGTCCCCTCTGGCGGGCGGAGCGGGTGGAGAATTATCTGGGTCTCCCGGGGCTCACGGGGGCGGAGCTGCTCACCGCCTTCCGCCGCCACGCCGCTGGCGCCGGGGTGGAGTTTCTGGAGGGAAAGGCCCTCAGCGCCCTGCGGTCCGGCGAGGCGTGGTATGTGAGCGTGGGGAGCGATATGGTCCAGGGCAAGGCCGTGGTGCTGGCGTCCGGCGCGGTGCCCCGGGGGAAGAAGTTCCCCGGGGAGGCGGAGCTTCTGGGCCGGGGCGTGAGCTACTGCGCCACCTGCGACGGGATGCTCTACCGGGGCAGGCGGGTGGCCGTTCTGGGCTGGACCCCCTCGGCGCGGAAGGAGGCGGACTTCCTGGAGGAGATCGGCTGTCAGGTGGTCTACTTCGACCGGCCCCGGGACTGCTCCATCCAGGGCGGGGAAACGGTGGAGGCCGTCACCTGCGGCGGCGTGACGGAGGCGGTGGAGGGCGTGTTTCTTCTGCGGCCCGCCATGGCCCCGGGGGAGCTGTTTCCGGGGCTGGCGTCGGAGGGCGGCTATGTGACCGTGAACCGGAACATGGAGACGAATCTCCCCGGCGTTTTTGCCGCCGGGGATTGTACCGGCAAGCCCCTCCAGGCGTCCAAGGCCGTGGGCGAGGGACTGATTGCCGGGCAGGGCGCGGCGGCCTTCGCCGTGGCGCTGAAATAAAACAAAGGAGACGGGAATGATGGCGGTAAAACATGTAAAGACGGCGGAGTTTGACGCGCTGACAGAGGCGGCCCCCCTGGCTATGGTGGACTTCTGGGCCCCCTGGTGCGGCCCCTGCCGGATGCTGGGTCCGGTGATGGAGGACCTGGGGACCCAGTACGAGGGCAAGGCCCTGGTGGCCAAGGTCAACGTGGATGAGGAGCCGGACCTTGCCCGGCGCTTCGGCGTGATGAACATCCCCACGGTGGTGTTTTTGAAGCAGGGCCGGGAGTTTGACCGGAAGGTGGGGGCCTTCCCCCCTGCGGCCTACACGGAGGTTTTGGACAAGGCTTTGTGAGAGGCGGAGAAGCGTATGCAAGCGCCCGGAATCTTCGGATTCCGGGCGCCTGCTTGTCAAAAAACGCAGAAGATTGACGCAACGGGAAGGAAGAGAGTTACGAGAGGAACCCAGGAGGGGTTCCTTTCGTTTTCAATCAGAAGTTTTTCAAACCTTTTGAAAGGTTTGAAAAACTTGCGCAGGCTGGCGAAAAGACTTTTTCGACAGCCTGCGCCCGGAATCTTCGGATTCCGGGCGCTTCTGGCTTCGGGAGCCGGGGCCGTCCCTGCGTTCCCGTGACGGTTTGAAAACGCGCGGACATTCCCCGGCGGCAGGGTCTGGACACCGCTGGGAAAATATGCTACACTATTTCCGTTTCACAAGGAGGGATGCTATGAGCAGCCGGGAAGATGTTTTGGCGCTGCTGCGGCAGGAGGGGGATTTCCTCTCCGGTCAGGAGGCAAGCCGCCGCCTGGGCCTCAGCCGGGCCGCCGTGTGGAAGGCCGTGGACGCCCTGCGGAAGGCGGGCTATGAGATTGAGGCCCGGACAGGCCTGGGCTACCGCCTGACCGCCGGGCCGGACGCCCTGACGGAGCCGGAGATTCGGAGCTTTCTGGGTCCCACCGCCGTGGTGGGCCGGGAGCTGCGCTGTTTTGAGGAGCTGGACTCCACCAACAACTACGCCAAGACCCTGACGGACGCCCCTGACGGCACGGCGGTCACCGCCGACAGCCAGACGGCGGGCCGGGGGCGGATGAACCGCTCCTTCCAGTCCCCCAAGGGTCAGGGCGTCTATCTTTCCGTGCTCCTCCGGCCGGAGCTTCCGCCGGACCGCCTTCCGCCGGTGACGGCCCTGGCGGGGGTGTGCGTGTGCGCCGCGGTGGAGCGGGTCTGCGGCGTCCGCCCGGGGCTGAAGTGGCCCAACGATCCGGTGCTGGAGGGGAAGAAGCTCTGCGGCATTTTGACGGAGATGTCCCTGGAGGCGGAGACGGGGCGGGTCCAGTCCCTGGTGCTGGGCATCGGGATCAACGTGGGCCAGCGGCCGGAGGACTTCGCCCCGGAGGTCCGGGAGGTGGCCACGTCCCTGCTCCAGGTTCTGGGGAGGCCGGTGTCCCGGGCCCGCCTGGCGGCGGCGCTGCTGGAGGAGCTGGACCAAGCCTACGCCGCCCTGCGGGCGGGGGACCTGTCGGAGTATCTCGCGGCGTACCGCCGGGACTGCGTGAACCTGGGAAAAACGGTTCAGCTCCTCCCCTTCGGCGGCGGAGCGCGGGAGACGGCCCAGGCGGTGGACGTGGACGGGGAATTCAGCCTGGTGGTCCGGGGGGCCGACGGCCGGGAGCGGACGGTCCGCTCCGGCGAGGTGTCCGTCCGGGGCCTGTGGGGCTATGCGGAATAAGGAGAGAGGCGCTTTATGAACGAAAAGAGCAAATTTCAGGAGCTTTGGGAGCTCTTCTGGACCTTCGCGAAAATGGGGGTTATGACCTTCGGCGGCGGCATGGCCATGCTGCCCATCCTCCAGCGGGAGGTGGTGGACAACAAGCACTGGGCCACGGAGGAGGAGCTGACGGACTATTACGCCATCGGCCAGTGCACCCCCGGCATCATCGCCGTCAACACCGCCACCTTCATCGGCCAGAAGTACGGCGGCTGGGCAGGCGGCGTAACGGCCACCCTGGGGGTGGTGTTCCCCTCTGTGGTGATCATCTCCATCCTGGCGGGGCTGATCTCCAACTTCGCGGACCTCCATTGGGTGAAGAACGCCTTCGCGGGCATTCAGGTCTGCGTCTGCGTGCTGATTTTTAACGCCGTTTGGAAGCTGCTGAAAAAGTCCGTGGTGGATAAGCGGACGGCGGTGATTTTCGGTGTGGTGCTTCTGGGGGGGCTGTTTTTGAAGGTCTCCCCGGTGTGGTTTGTGGTGGGCGCGGCCCTTGCCGGCGTGATTTTGAAGAACCTGGAGGGGAAACCAGCATGATCTATTTGCAGCTTTTCTGGGAGTTTTTTAAGACCGGCCTCTTCGCCGTGGGCGGCGGCATGGCCACCCTGCCCTTCCTCCAGGCCATCGGCGAGAGCACCGGCTGGTATACCTACACGGACCTGATGAATATGCTGGCGGTGTCGGAGTCCACGCCGGGGCCCATCGGCATCAACATGGCCACTTACGTGGGCTTCACGGCGGCGGGAGTCCCCGGGGCGGTGGTGGCCACCGTCGGCGAGGTGACGCCCTCCATCATCGTGATCCTCATTGTGGCGGCGGTGCTTCACAGCTTCCGGAACAATCCGTATGTGGACCGGGCCTTCTACGGCCTCCGCCCCGCCTCCACGGGGCTCATCGGCGCGGCCTGCGTGGCGGTGATTCTGGAGGTGCTGACCAGCGTGCAGCTCGTCGTCCAAGAGGGCGGTATTTTGAAGACCGCCGCCGTGGCCAGGGACGCCGCCGCGCCCCTGGGGGGGCTGTTCAATCTGCCGGGGCTGGCCCTGGCGGCGCTGCTGCTGGTTCTGACCAATTGGGTTCCCAAGGTGAAGGGCTTTCATCCCATTGTGTTTATCGGCCTGTCGGCGGCGGTGGGCATCGTGTTCCGCTTCGCCGGGGCGTGAGGCAGTAAGAAAGAGAGGGACGAAAGTCCCTCTCTTTTTACTTCTGGTACTCGAACTCAAACCCGTCCATGGACACGGTGTCCCCGTCCTGGATGCCCAGCTCCTCCAGCCGCTGGAAGACCCCCGCGTCCCGGAGGGTGCGGTCAAACCACATGCGGCTTTCGTAGTCGGCGAAGTTGACGTTGGCCATGGTCCGCTGGAGCCAGGGGCCTTCCACGAACCACACGCCGTCCTCCTGCCGGATGTCCAGGGGGGCGGAGGTGTCCGCCTTGGGGGCCTTGGGCACGTAGTCCGGCTCGTACACGGCGATGGGAGGCAGAACCGAAAGCCGCTCCGCCACGAGACGCACCAGCTCCCGCACGCCCTTGTGGGCGGCGGCGGAGAGCTCCACCAGAGGGTACCCCAGACGCTCCGTATGGGCCCGGAGGGACTCCAGCAGCGCCGGGTCCTCCAGAATATCCGTCTTGTTGGCGGCCACGATCTGGGGGCGCTCCGCCAGCTCCGGGCTGTAGCGTTTAAGCTCCTGGCAGATGGCGTCAAAGTCCTGCACGGGGTCCCGGCCCTCGCTGCCGGAGACGTCCACCACGTGGACCAGCAGGCGGCAGCGGTCGATGTGGCGGAGGAAGTCGTGCCCCAGGCCCGCCCCCTCGCTGGCCCCCTCGATAATGCCGGGGATGTCCGCCATGACGAAGCTGACTCCCTCGTCCACCCACACGACCCCCAGATTGGGGAAGAGGGTGGTGAAGTGGTAGTTGGCGATTTTGGGCTGGGCCTTGCTGACCACGGAGAGGAGGGTGGACTTCCCCACGTTGGGGAAGCCGACCAGCCCCACGTCCGCCAGGAGCTTCAGCTCCAGAATGACGTCGTGGCTCTCTCCGGGAAGGCCTGCCTTGGCGAAGCGGGGAACCTGACGGGTGGGGGTGGCGAAGTGGCTGTTGCCCCACCCCCCCCGCCCTCCCCGGCAGAGGACAAAGGGCTCGCTCCCGCTCATATCGGCCATGATCTCGCCGGTCTCGGCCTCCCGGACCAGGGTGCCCCGGGGGACCCGGATGGTGAGAGACTCGCCGTCCTTCCCGGATTTCCGGCCCCCCTGGCCGTCCATGCCGTTTCCGGCGGCGTATTTGCGCTTGTAGCGGAAGTCCATCAGCGTGGACATATGGTCGTCCACCTGGAGGATGATGGACCCGCCCCGGCCGCCGTCTCCGCCGTCGGGTCCCCCGGCCGCCACGTACTTTTCCCGGTGGAAGGCGATGGCGCCGTTGCCGCCGTTTCCGGCCCGGACGGTGATGCGGGCCTTGTCAATAAAAGATGAGGGCATAGTGTTCTCCTTCTCTTCCCAAAAGAGGGGGCTTGTACTCGCCCGGACGGGCGGAGAAAAAAGGACCCGGACAGATATGTCCAGGCCCTTTTAAACGCTTACTCAGCCTCGTAAACAGAGACCTGCTTGCGATCCTTGCCCAGCCGCTCGAAGCGGACCGTGCCGCTGGCGGTGGCGAACAGCGTGTCGTCGCTGCCGCGGCCCACGTTCACACCGGGGTGGATGTGCGTGCCGCGCTGGCGGACCAGAATGTTGCCCGCCAGGACGAACTGCCCGTCCGCCCGCTTGGGGCCCAGGCGCTTGGCCTTGGAGTCGCGGCCGTTCTTGGTGGAGCCGCCGCCCTTCTTGTGGGCGAAGAACTGTAAACCAATGCGAATCATGTCAGGGACCATCCTTTCTCAAGAGTTTCCGGAGGCGGGGGAATCGGACTCCGCCTCCAAGACTTCGATGTTATCCGGGTACTCGTCATGGAGCATGGCAAAATAGAGCATCAGCCCCGTCAGAAGAGACTGGCAGGTGCTCTCCGCCGTGGGGGCCAATCCGCCGGGGAGGCGCAGAGAAATCAGCGCCCGCCCCTCGTCAATCCGCACGGCGGCGGCGAGGCCCAGCACGTCGTTGACGGTGGCCTCCACCAGGGTGACGGCGGCGGTAATGGAGGCGCAGAGGAGGTCCTCCCCCGCTTCGGCCCAGCCGCTGTGGCCCTTGGCGTCAAAGCCGGTGATCCGGCCCTGTTCCGTGTGGAAGGTAACGCGGGTCATGCTCAGACGGAGATCTTGCCGATCTCGACCTTGGTATAGGGCTGGCGATGGCCCTGACGCTTGCGGTAGCCCTTCTTGGGATTGTACTTGAAGATGCGGATCTTCTTGCCCTTGCCGTTTTTGACGATCTTGGCCTCCACAGAGGCGCCGGCCACGGTGGGCGCGCCGAAGGTGGCCTTCTCCCCGTCGATGACGGCGAGGACCTGGTCAAACTTCACGGTGTCGCCGGCTTCCTGGTCCAGCTTCTCGATGTAGACCACGTCGCCCTCGGCCACCTTGTACTGTTTGCCGCCGGTCACGATGATTGCGTTCATGCTTGTTTCAACTCCTTCATTACGGGCTCGCTGTCGGGGGCGGCGCGAAAGCGCACTTACAAAGCCCATTCAAAGCGGCTTCCCTAGTATATCAGCAGAAATTGGGCTTGTCAATGGGGTTTTGCCAAAAATTCGCCGCTTTTCCGCCTCAGCACGAGGCCAGAAGGGCCTCCAGGTCCTCTTGGGTGAAGGTTTCCACCCGGTCGCAGAAGCGGCAGGTCAGCTCCGCGCCGCCCTGCTCGGCGATCATGCTTCGCAGCTCCTCCCGGCCCAGGCTGACCAGGGCCCGTTCCATCCGGTCCCGGCTGCAATCGCAGCGGTAGGCGATGGGGCGCTTTTCCAGTACCTCCAGCTTCAGCCCGGGCAGGGCGGCCCGGAGCAGGGCCTCCGGGTCCGGGTCGGCCTTGAGGAGCTCCGTCACCGGCCCCGCCGCCCGGAGGGACGCCTCCAGCGCCTCCGCGGTCTCCTCCCCCGCGCCGGGGAGAAGCTGGAGAAGATAGCCCCCCGCCGCCAGCACGCTCTGGTCCCGGTCCACCAGCACCCCCAGGCCGCAGGCGGTGGGAATCTGCTCGCTCTCCACAAAGTAGAGGGCGATATCCTCGGCGATCTCCCCCCAGAGAAGGCCCACGCTGCCCACGTAGGGCTCCTTCATTCTCAGGTCCCGGATCACCGTCAGGGTGCCCTGGTTGCCCACGGCGGTTCCCACATCCAGCTTCCCGTCCTCCCGCAGGGGGATGTCCACGGCGGGGTTCTCCACGGCGCCCCGGACGTTGCCCTCGTGGTCCGAGACGGCCAGCAGCGTCCCCAGGGGGCCGCCGCCCTTGATTTGCAGGGTCAGGCTGGCCGCCTCCTCCTTCAGGGCATTGCCCATCAGGGAGGCCGCCGCCAGCATGCGGCCCAGGGCCGCCGTGGCCACGGGCAGGGTCTTGTGAATCTGCCGGGCCCGCTCCGTCAGGTCCCGGGTGGACACGGCGGAGACTTTGATGAGGCCATCCTGGGAGATGGCCCGGATTAACTGGTCGCTCATAGGTTCTCCTTTGCAGTGAAATCGGATCGCGGGACGGCCCCGGGTTCCGGAGGAACGGCCGGGGAAGCGCCGCCTGTTATGATGGAAGAGGCTCTCACCGGCACGCGAACTGCCAGCGGTCCTCGTTGGACGCCGGGGGATGCTCCGTCAGGTCCCCCGTCAGATAAATGAAGGAAAAGCCCGCCTCCCCCAGATACTTCCGAAGCTCCTCCTCGCTCCAGGCCCGCTCCCGGTGCTCCTCAAAGCTTCGGTCCCAGGCCCCGTCGGGGCGGAGGCGGAACAGGTCCACCTGATAGGTGCAGGTCTGCTTCTTTTCGGAGAAGAAGGTCCGCCAGACGCACAGGCTGTCCTCTGTCTCGTCCATGTAGAGCTGCCCGTCCATCCGATGGAGCTTGCAGGGGGTGTTCACATCGAAGAGGAACAGTCCCCCCGGCTTAAGCCACCGGCGGACGCGGCGGAAGGTCTCCCGCAGGTCCCGTTCCCGGGTGAGATAGTTCAGGGAGTCCAGAGTGGACACCACGGCGTCCACCGGCTGGGCCAGACGGAGCCTGGGCATGGCCTGATGGAGAAAAAGGGGCGGACGCTCCAGCTCCGCCGCCTTGGCCGCCGCCTGGGTCAGCATCTCCTCGGACCCGTCGGAGGCGATAACCGTGTAGCCCCGCTTCGCCAGGAGGCAGGCGATGGTCCCCGTGCCGCAGGCCAGGTCCAGAACCGTGCCCACGGGCACGCCGCTTTTTTGCAGCCGCCGGTCCAGGAAGGCTGCCCGGCGGCGGTAGGACCCGTCGGTCATCAGCCCGTCGTAGCTGGCGGCCAGGGCGCCGTAAGCGTTCACAGCGTCTTGTCCTTCATCCGGGCGAAGAGCTGGGCATAGGCCCCGGTGCCGTAGTTCAACGAGCGGTTCACCCGGCTGATGGTGGCGCTGGAGGCGCCGGTGCGCTCCAGAATGTCGTTGTAAATCATACCGTCGTCCAGCAAAGAGGCCACCTCAAAGCGCTGCTCCATGCTCCGCAGCTCCGCCACGGTGCAGAGGTCCTGGAAGAACTGATAGCATTCCTTTTCGTCCCGCAGCTGCAAAATGGCCCTGTACAGCTGGCCGCTCATTTCCTTCTTGCCGATTTTCACGCTGAGACCTCCTGTCGTTGTACTAAACACTGTAATTTTAACATTTCAGTTCGCGAAAGTAAAGGGGCGAAGATGAAAATTTTCCTCAACGAGGCAGTTGTCCATGCTCATCTGCTCATGTCCGCAGTGTAGTTTCCGTTGCGATTAGAATATCATGTTCAAACTTTTGATAATCAAACATCTACACTACCTCCCAATAGAGATTTGCCGCCTATAGCTATGGCATGGAAAGTGTAACACAACCGCGCGTTCAGGGCAACCAAACGAATAGAAAACTTTTTCCGAAATTAGTGAAATCACCAGTAATTCAAAACATCAACACGAAAAGTAAAAGGGCCAAATTTTAAAAGCGCCTTCCGCCGTCCGCACCCTTCCCCCGCCTTCGGCATAGGCTGGAAAAAGATCAATCCGGGGAAAGGAGCGGTGGCTGTGGGAGAGGGTCTGAGGGAGCTTTGTACAGAGCCCTTCGCGGTGGAGCGGGAGTGGACGGTGGAGGGCGTGCCGGTGCTGTGGGCGTCGGCGCGGGCGCCCCAGCCGGAGCCGGCGGCGGACAGAACCTCCCGCCGGATCAAGCGTTTTTACCAATTGCAGTGCCGCTCCTTCCTCCGCTACTGCGAGCGCATCCTCCTCCCCCAGGCGGCGGCGGAGTACCGGGCGGCCCTGGCCGCCAGCGGGCCGCTTCCGGCCTTCCGGGCGGAGCTGGAGTACTGCGTCACCTATAATCAAGGGGGGCTTTGGAGCCTCTACACCCAGGTGCGGGAGTCCGTGGGACCGGGCCCCGCCCTTCTGACCCGCCGGGGGGACACCTGGGACCTGGCGGCGGGCTATCCCGTGCCCCTGGGGGACTTCTTCCCCGCCGGGACGGCCTGGAAAAAGAAGCTGCTGGCCCGGGCGGCGGAGGAAATCCAGCGCCGGGAGCGGGCCGGAGCGGGCCGCTGGCGGGAGGGCTGGCGGCGGGAGCTGCGGCGGCGGTTCAACCCCCAGAATTTCTATCTGACGGCGGAGGGGCTGGCGTACTTCTGGCCCATGTATGCCGTCGCCCCGGCGTCGGAGGGTGTGCCGGTGTTCCTGCTGCCCTACGAGGGAGCGGGGGCGGCGGATATGGAGGAGGCCCCCCGCGGGGAGGACCCCGGCCCGCCGGGGCCGGTGCGGTACGGCCGGTGACGCGGCCTTCTCCCCGATGGGATTCCCCGTTTGGACGGCAAAAAGACAGCCCCGGAGGGCTGTCTTTTCCTGCGCGGGCCGCCGCGCTCAGTTCAGATTGTCTTTGTTCCCGAAGTACTTCTTCGTCTCCGCGGCCACCACGCCGGACAGGGCGAAGAGGCCGATGAAGTTCGGGATGGCCATGAGACCGTTGAAGGTGTCCGCCACATCCCACACGAAGCTGAGGGGGGACACGCAGCCGACGACGACCACGGCGATGAAGATCACCTGGAACACCCGGACGGCCTTGTGCCCGAAGAGGTACTGCACGCAGCGGGTGCCGTACAGGGACCAGCCGAGGACGGTGGAGAAGGCGAAGAGGGCCAGGGCGATGGCCACAAACAGCGCCGCGAACTTCCCGCCGAAGACCGTGGCCAGGGTGGCGGTGATGACCTCGCTGCCGGGGCGGGTGTTGAACGCAATGTCCACGCCGCTGCAAATGATGGCCAGGGCCGTGAGGGAGCAGATGACAATGGTGTCCACAAACACCTCGAAGATGCCGTACAGGCCCTGGTTCACGGGGCCCTTGGTGTCCGCTGCGGCGTGGGCGATGGCGGCGGAGCCGAGACCCGCCTCGTTGGAGAAGGCACTGCGCCGCAGGCCCCAGATGATGGTCTGCTTCAGCACGATGCCGGAGGCGGCGCCGCCGATGGCCTGGGGCGTGAAGGCGCTGGAGAAGATCTTCACAAAGGCGTCGGGCACGTTGCCGATGTGGGCGAAGATGACCGCCAGGGCGAAGATGATATAGAAGACGCTCATGAAGGGGATCAGCTTCTCCGTCACCGCGCCGATGCGCTTGATGCCGCCCAGAAGGATGACGGCGATCAACAAAGCCAGAAGGATGCCCATGATCCACTTCAGGGCGGTTTCCACCCCGGCGGAGACCGCCGTGAACGCGGCGACCGCGCCGATGACGGAGCCGGTGATGCTGTTCACCTGGGACATGTTGCCGATGCCGAAGGAGGCCAGGATGGCGAAGACGGCGAAAAGACCCGCCAGCCACTTCCAGCCGCCGCCCAGGCCCTTGGAAATGTAGTACATGGGGCCGCCCACCCAGTCGCCCTTGGCGTCCCGCTCCCGGTACTTGATGGACAGGACGATCTCGGAGTACTTGGTCACCATGCCCACCAGCGCCGCCAGCCACAGCCAGAAAATGGCCCCGTAGCCGCCCATGGCGATGGCCTGGGTGGTGCCCACGATGTTGCCGGTGCCCACGGTGGCGGACAGAGCGGTGGTCACAGCCTGGAGCGGCGTCACCGCGCCGTGGCCCGCCTCCTGCTTCTGGAACATCTTGCCCACCGTGTTTTTCATGGCGTGGCCGAAGTGGCGGAACTGCACGCCGCCGTTGCGGATGGTCAGAAACAGACCGCCCGCAATGGCGCAGGGCAGAAAGGTGTACATCCACGCGAAGTCGTTCAGCGGCCCTGAGATAAAGGCCAGGATTTGATTGATGATTTCCATACGTTCCCTCCATGCTGTGAACCGGCACTGCGGAGGCGGGCCCCGGAAACACAAAAAGCGGGACCGCCCGGCGCGGCCCCGCAAAAAGCAATATCCCCCCGGCGGACACACTCCGCCGGAAAACATTCCTCTCTGTCCTTTTACCTGAGAGATTCGGCGGTTTCCCGCCTTGCACCTTCGGTCCCCGTTTCCGGGCTTCTCCAGAGCCACATCCATTCCCGGTCCTCGTGCCTGAGAGTTTCGCTCCGTCGGCAGGCCTGCGCCGTTTCTCCGGGAATTTCCTATGCCGTTATTCAAATTGTAGATTTACCTTACCATGCTCCGGCGGGGTTGTCAATCGTGTATTTCCACAAAATGTCCGCAAAGCGGAGACGAATATTCGCCAACGGCGAACCTTGCGGGGCGCTCGCGGGCGGGCTGTTCCAAACGAAAGGAACCCCGAAGGGGTTCCTTTCCCGGCATTTTCGAAAATACAGGTTCTTCTCACAGCTCCCGGACGGAGACCACGCCGGCGGTGGCGCAGATCTCCTGCTGGAGCTGATCCACGTCCAGACCCTTGTGAAGCCGCAGGGCGAAGATGGCGCAGGCGTTGTGCTGCTCGTTGGACTGGGAGTGAATGATGCCCATGTTAAGGATTTTCAGCCCGTGCTCCCGGAACTCCTGGAGGAGGATGTCCATGGTCTTGTTGTCGCTGTACTCCACGTAAAGGTTGACCTCCGGGGCGTTTTTCAGCATCCGGTACTCCACCCGGGAGAAGAACAGCTCCGCGATGAGGATCAGGAATGTGGCGAAGAGGCCCCCCTCGTAAAAGCCGCCGCCCAGGGCCAGACCGATGATGGCCGCCGCCCAGAGGCCCGCGGCGGTGGTCAGCCCCTTCACCCGCTGGCGGCGGGTGACGATGATGGTGCCCGCGCCGATGAAGCCGATGCCCGCCACCACCTGAGCGCCCAGGCGGGCCATGTCGGTGTACTGGCCCAGGAACAGATAGAGATACTGGCTGGTCAGCGTGGTCATGGCCGCGCCCAGGCAGATGAGGATGTGGGTGCGGAAGCCCGCCGGGCGGCGCTTGTACTCCCGCTCGATGCCGATGACGCCGCCGCAGATCACCGCCAGAGTCATGCGCAGGGCCACGGACGCAATGCTCACATCCCGCAGCCCGTCAAAAATAGACAGCATGTTGCCTTCCCTCCTTCTTGACAGGTCAAGTGTCCTTGACGATGTAAACGCTCTCCAGCTCCGAGATGGTGGCCAGAATCTTGGCGTGGGTGCCCTTCTGGTTCATCCGCAGGGAGAAAATGGCGTTGGGGTGCTGGGAGAGGGTCTGCTTGCCGTGATCCACCTCCACCTCGTAGATCGTCACGTCCTGGGCCTTGATGCGCCCGATGATCTCCGATACGTTGTCCAGGGACTGAAACTCCACATAGATGTTCATGTTCCGGGCGTTCTCGATGACATAGAGCTCCACCGTGGGCAGGATGTGCACCGCCACAAAAATCAGCAAAAAGGCCAGGCCCACGCACTCGTAGAACCCCGCGCCTACCGCCAGCCCCATGCAGGCCGAGGCCCAGAGGCCCGCAGCGGTGGTCAGGCCCTTCACCTTCTGCTGACCCGTTACCAGGATGGTGCCCGCGCCCAAAAAGCCGATGCCGTTGATGACCTGGGCGCCGAAGCGGCTGACGTCGGTGCGGATGCCGATCTCCGCCGCCTTCTGTGCCCACGCGTGGGCCAGCATATAGGATTCATACTGACTCAGCAGCATGGTCAGCGCCGCCGCCATGCACACCAGCATGTACGTGCGGAAGCCCGCCGGGCGGTGCTTTCTGGCCCGCTCCAGGCCGATCATGCCGCCGCAGAACATGGCCAGAGTCAGCCGCAGCAGCACGGAGGCCGTGTTGATCTCCCGCAGGTAATCCAGTCCTTGTAACACGAAATCCGCTCCCCTCTCTCGCTCTCTCAAATGCCGCCCGCAGGCGGGTGAAATAAAGGAAGAACCGGCGCTGGCCGCTTCTTCCGTAACCGATATAAAAATGCGTCGGAAAACGTTTGCGCTGGGTTATTCGTATTATAAACGGCTCCGACGGGTTTTGTCAACGTTTTCTGGCGCGCCAAATGGGTTTTCGGTGGGTTTGACAAATAGAAAGGCGGGTTTTTGGCATTTTGCCGACAGACAAAAGGCGGGTGGAAAACCGCCCGCATGTAAACGCGGTCCCCGGCTTACCGGATGACGGTAAAATACAGCCACAGGCCGAAGGGGACGAGGATTTGCAGAGCCAGGATGACGGGCACGCCGAATTGAAAGACCCTGTGACGCGTCTTGTGGTGAAAGACCCGCATGCCCAGCAGGGCTCCCACGCTGCCCCCTGCCGCCGCCAGGAGCAGCAGGTTCTTCTCGGGGATACGGCGGACCGCTTCGTTTTTTTCCTTCCGCTTGGCCTTCCACTTGTCCACGCCGAAGGCGAAGAAGGCGGCGAGGTTGATCAGCACCAGCCAGCAGGCCAGAAGGACCCAGGGAGAACCCATGACGGCCCAGAGGAAATCGTCGTGCGCCTCGGGCAGGAACTGCGTTTTTCCACGGGACGCGGCGGAGAGGGGGGTGATGTTCATAGGGATACCTCGTTTCAAATATGGGGGCCGGGGGAGTTGGAGGGTGGGCGGGGGCTGGAGAGGAAACGGGCGATTGGAAATCGCCTCTGCGGAGGCCGCCCCCATAAAAACCGGGGTTTGCAAAAAACGGACCGGCTGATCATCAGCCGGTCCATTTTAACACAGGTTTCAGTTCTTGGCAAGAGCCGCCAGCTCCACCGCCGTTTTGGCGGCCAGGCGCGCGTTGTTGAACACCAGCTGGATGTTGCTGTCCAGGGAGCTGCCGCCGGTGAGGTCCTTGATCTTGGCCAGCAGGAAGGGGGTGGTCTCCTTGCCGTGGATGCCCTGGGCCTTGGCCTCGGCCACGGCGTCGCTGATCGCCTTGCTGATCACATCCGCATCCATGGAGTACTCCTCGGGAATGGGGTTGGCCACCAGCATGCCGCCGCCCAGGCCGCAGTCCTGCTTGACGTAGAAAATCTTGGCCAGGTCCGCGGGGGTGTCGATGCGGTAGTCCACGGCGAAGCCGCTCTTGCGGGTGTAGAAGGCGGGAAGCTCCTCGGTGCCGTAGCCGATGACGGGCACGCCGTG
>Ga0073907_1001056_pt1 | contig 38053 bp, 30 predicted proteins | sample GluameincwithD2O_FD_65483 | JGI IMG/M metagenome (GOLD analysis project Ga0073907, IMG submission 65483) | Mouse cecum microbial communities from Vienna, Austria - Glucosamine amended microcosms incubated with D2O | ecosystem: Host-associated > Mammals > Digestive system > Large intestine >... | reverse complement strand
CAATGGCAGGATACAAAGCCCCCTCCCTGCGCGTCTTAATTTTATGTGGGATACGACTTTGGAGGTTTCCCCTGCTAAGGTTTAGGCTCTTTTCGGATGCTCAAAATGTTTTGAGCGGCTGAAAAGATACCTTGCTATTAGCTGACGCTAATAAAATCTGCTGGAGGACGGATTGCCAATAAACTGATAAACGGAGGGAGGAAAACTCCTCACATGATGTTACCGTTCGGTGATAAAATTAGGGAGCTTATGTGTCTGAAATCTACTTTTCCGGTACGCCAACCGCTACCAATTAGAGAGGAAATATAACATTGGTGACATTCTTCCACTTATTTATTACCATACGAACCAATAAAGGATGGTTGAATGCAATATACGAGCGTTGAGTGAAACCAACCAACGGAAAGGTGGCTAATCCGCCCAACGTTGTAACCACCCAACGGCGGATTCTTGGTACGTTGGGTGGTTGGTGCATTTAATAAGGAAATCAGTGCCAATCGCTACCACCTTGTGCCAAATGCTGCCAGTTTGTCTAATATATGTGATAGTCTGCGTAAAACCGTTTTACTTCGCGGACGGAATATAACCAGTAATCACACTTAAACCAGTAAAACGTATGGAAGTAATCATCATTGAAAAGAAAACCTTTGAGGAAATGACCGCGAAATTCGACGAATTTGTCAAACGGATAGAAAATGCTTGTCTCCGGAACAGTGCCAAAGGCATGGGAGAATGCTGGACAATCAGGACGTGTGCCGGATACTCAACATCAGTCCCCGTACCTTACAGCCCCTTCGGGATAACGGTACCTTGGCTTACGGCCAGATTCACCACAAAATCTATTACAAAGCCGGAGACGTCCAGCGTATTGTTTCCGTTGTGGAGAACAAACGAAAAGAAGCCGGATTCAGGAACAAAACGATTTGAAATAAAGAACCACTGAATGCGAGGATAAAGTAAAATGAAACACAAGTTAAAACCTAAAACCCAATGCCTATGAACAATGAACTGATAACGAAAAATAACGAGTGGGTCGTCCACTTCATGAAAAGTCTTGAACGAATGACGGAGGGAATAGAGCAGCTTGCCGCTAGTTGCCGTCCTCTTTTAAGCGGTGAACGCTATCTGACCGACAAGGAACTTTCCGCCCGGCTGAAAGTAAGCCGCCGGACATTACAGGATTACCGGACCGAAGGTCGCCTTCCTTATATCCAGTTGGGTGGTAAAATCTTATACGGGGAGAGTGATATTAAGAAGATATTGGAAGAGGGGTACCGGGAGGCATTCCGGTTGAAAGACAGGAGTGCTTTCTGATTTTCTTGAGGGAGCGCAGTTCTCCGTCTGCCTTCTGTATGGCGTCAGACATCCTTGGAAAGAAAAACAGCTTACCGGGTGACATCCTATCGGAATGTCCTGCGTAGGCTGTTTTTTCTGTTTTCTTTCCGTCGCTTGTTCCCGTTGCCGGGTGCTTTTGGGGGTGTGCCATTGACAGATGCAAGGTTTTCGGATAGAATACGCTCCAAGGGAGGAAGATTGTATCCGAAACGGCTCTGCCGCCCGACCTTGCAGTTGTCAGTAGAAAACACACCCATCTTTGCATCCAGACAACGGGAACGAGTGATGGAAAGAATGGACTTGTTTATTAATTGTATCTATTTCTTTCTTAAAGGTTTTAAATTTATAAAAAATGTAGCTTCATCTTCCTCTGCTTGTAAGAATTGTATTCAAAAATATAGGAGAATGTCGTTGAGAAATTTATAAAACCTAAAATAGTCAAAGTATTCAATATTAATGGGATATGAAACAATAGAAAAAGAATAAGTTATACTATTTTCATATGATGGTGGGGAGGCTGAATAGAAAAGCCGGATAGCCTTTTGTACTAAAGTTTTGTGATGAAAAGTGGCTTTATCTTTGGGGAATGTGTACTTTTGTTAAAAATGATAATTGATATGAATCGGATTATTTTGGTGGGCAACGGATTTGATAAGGCGCATGGAATGGCTACGACTTATCAGGAATTCATGGACGATTATTGGAAGAGCGTGGGAAATGAAATTTTTGATGGTTCTTCTTTCAAATCTTATCAAGACGAGTTTATATATTTTAAAATTCCTGGCGAGAGATACAATTTAACATTTATTCTTCCAGAATATAGTAGTGGAATAACTTCATACTCTAAATTCAAATCATTGCTTGATTCATGCAATACTCCATCTATTGAATTTGTATTTTTAAATAAATTTTTTGAGAGACTTTCTGAAACCTCATTAAATAATTGGGTAGATGTGGAGAATGAATATTATGCAGCTTTAGTGGAAATTTTGAAAAGTCATGAACGCAACAATTCCAATGAAATTCCGAGTTTGGAAAAATTGAATAATGATTTTACTGCTGTGCGTAGATTGCTTGAAGAATATTTATCCAAAATAGAAAAGACAAATGCTAAAATACTTTCTGTTCAAGATAAGATTTTAGCTCCTTTAAGGGCACAGGATATAGCGCACTCTCATAAAATGGGACTAACTAAGCATATTCAACAACGGATAGATAAAATTGATGTCGAACAGAAACGGCTGGCAAAGCAAAATACTGAGTTATCAGATATTTATGATATAGAAGATTTCAGGAATGGCAACATTCAAAAATGGGTTAGTGAACTTAGAGCTATTGAAGAGCGAGGAAATCGACGCCAACAAATCCGAAAATGTATGGATATGCTTCCTTCCTTTTTATCTCTACCGGAAGAGATATTGCTTCTTACTTTTAATTATACAGATACCGTTGAACGATATATTCCAGCATCATCACAAGCCTTGCTCCCTCATGTAGAGTGCATTTATATTCATGGACGCTTGAAGGATAAATCTAATCCGATAATTTTTGGATATGGAGATGAATTGGATACCAATTATAAGGCTATCGAAGACCGCAATGATAACCGCTATTTAGAGTATATAAAATCAACGGGATACCATAGGACAGATGGATATCGGCGGTTATTGGAGTTTGCAGAATCGGGATATTTTCAGATTTTTATTATGGGACACTCGTGCGGAAATTCTGACCGCACCCTGCTTAATACATTATTTGAGCATTCCAATTGCATGTCAATCAAACCTTTTTACCATCAGATTTCTAATGAAAAAGATAATTACAGCGATATAGTACGTAATATTTCGCGTAATTTTAAAGATAAACAGTTAATGCGGGAACGGGTAGTTAATCAGACTTACTGTGAACCGTTAAGTAAAAACTAAAGTAATATATTATTGAAGTTAAACAGAAAAGTTATGGTTTTAAATTAGAAATATTATGTAATTCGATACCTTGTGTGGAAATAAATTTTTTAAGATATTAAAAGATTGAACTATAAATCTATGAAACGTTTGATTAATTTGATAGTTTTAGTTTGCATTGGATGCATGTCTTTCACTTGGGCTAATTTCCTGCCTACTAATTTTACTACTCTTCAATTAGGAGATGAACAGAATGATTCAATTTCATATAAGAATATTGTAGTTTATAAGTTATTCCCGACGCAGAATATGTGGACATTCATTAAATTAAATACAAGAAATGGACAAATGTGGCAGGTACAATATGACACAAAAGGTGATAACCGTATAGAAACATTTCTAAATCTTTCCCCACTTGTCAGTAAGGAAAAAGAAATAAACGGAAGATTTACACTACATCCGACACAAAATATATATAACTTCATTTTGCTTGACCAGATTGATGGCAAAGTATGGCAGGTTCAATGGTCATTAGAGTTTGAAAATAGGCTTATTTGGCCCATACAGTGAAGATATGTATTTCTGGAATACTATTATTTAGTAGGACGTATAACACAAGAATATTGTCTGTAGGCTGTTTTTCTTTGGTCACTTGCTCCCATTGTTGGGCTCTAGCTTTTGATACTCAACAACGGGAACAAGTGACTGAAAGAATAGACTTGTTTAATTGTATTTATTTCCCTTATCCCGCCCTTGTCTGTTAGAACCATTCTTGTATATCATAAGATACACCGGAGGTCTTGTTGTAGTATTGTCATATTTCCTAGAATACATTTGTTTCATCAGAAACTGCCGGAAAATATGGCTCTTCTTGCTCTGTATTCTGAACGAAACCGCCATGACCATTTCAAGGCTATATACATCATAACCGATTCCGTCGGATTGTTTTACATACTTCATCGTTTCAGACTCATACAGTTCCTTATTCCGATAAATGGATTTGATAGCCTTTCGGACATCGTATTCAAACACACCGAGCATATCTGCAATTTCCGGTAAAGTCATCCACACGGGAACCTCCGGTACCACGACTGCTCCCGTTTCACTGATAGTAATCATTCCTCTTTTCATCATACACACTTCTTTAAAAAACTCTTTTCCACTTTCCCCATATCTCGCATAATCGACTGGTCCAATACTTTTGCGTAATGCTGCGTCATTTTGATATTGGCGTGTCCGAGAATCTTCGCCACATTCTCCATACTCACCTCATTGGCTAAAAACACGCTTGTCGCTGCCGTATACCGGGCAACATGCGTCGTCAGCCGTTTCTGAATCCCGCATAGGTCGGCAATCTCTTTCAGGTAGGCATTCATTTTCTGATTACTCAACACCGGGAACAAGACATTCTTTTCCACGCATTCGGGACAATCCGCATACTTCTCAATCAACCTCTTGGCAGGAGAGAGGACAGGAATATTGCACATCTGTTTCGTTTTCTGCCGGGCTTTCCTAATCCACAATGCTCCGTTATTGTCTTTTACAAGATGCTCCCGGCTAAGCTGGCAGACATCCGAGAACGCCATACCGGAAAAACAGCAAAAAGCAAAGACATCCCGCACCTGCTCCAGCCGTTTAATGGAAAACTCCTTGTTCATTAACACCTCTAATTCCTCCTTGGTAAGGAACTCCATATTCACTTCGTCCATCTTGAAATGGATGCCGTAAAACGGGTCCTTCGTCATCCACTCATTGGCTAAGGCAATCCGGATAATCTTTTTCAGATTCTTCAAATGTTTCAGTGCGGAATTATTCCGGCAATTCATGGTAGTCTTGAGCCAGTATTCAAAATCCCGGATAAACTGCCCGTTCACTTCATTCAGAAACACATCTTCCCGATGATACTGCGAGCGGAGAAACAGCCTTAAATGCCGGATAGACGTTTCAAACTTTTCCACGGTAGCAGTAGAATACTCCTTTCCGATTAATCCCCTGCACTTTTCGTTATGCTCCGCATATACTTCCAATAGGGAACGCTGTACTTTATCCCGTCCGTAGAACCTGTCGCGGACAATGGCAGCCGAAACCTCTTTGCCGTCAGTTTCCAACTCCCTGTGAATCTGTAATATTCTGGCACGGAGAGTTCCGATATAGTAATTAAGTTCCGCAGACGCCCGGTCTTTTCCTTTGGAACACTCTTTGGCTTGATTCCACAGCTCTGCCGGAATACTCCGTTTAATCATAATCTCAGCTTTCTGCTTGTTTACGGTGATGCGCATACAGACGGGCGCTTCCCCGTTCTTCAGCAATTTCTGCTTCTTGATGTAAAACAAAACGCTGAATGTCGAACGTCTTTTTTCTTCTCCCATGTTTTCATTTTTTTTAATGGTACAAACTTAGGTTTCTTTGTTCCGGACGTCGATACGCAAAACATTGTAAAACAGAGAAGAAGAACCTAAATCGTTGGACTTTTTTCCGCGAAGAAAAGTCCAACGATTAAGCCCGTGGAAACTGCCGGATTCGGGTACTTTTTGCAGGGGTGAGGGGAAAAAGAAAAAGTCCCAAAGTATTAAACTTCAGGACTTTTCTTGTTTTTTCGTCTTCATTAAGCGGTGCGGACGGGACTCGAACCCGCGACCCCAGGCGTGACAGGCCTGTATTCTAACCAGCTGAACTACCGCACCAATTTTAAAAGAACTGGCTATTATCAAATAGCAGTGCAAATGTAGGGGCTTTTTTTGAATCTGCAAATATTTTAATAAAAAAAAGCAGTTGATTTTAGAAAAAAAGTTATATCTTATCATAAATACTCTTGAAACACATAAATATTTTCAAAACATTCAGACAATATGATTTCATGGGCTAAAATTTTTATATGTATTTCACTCTCTAAAGTTAAATGTAATCTTACAGACAAATTCGATAGAATGATTATATTTGTCTTGTTAAATTTAATGCATTTTATTTAAAATTATAATTATGAACAAGAAAAAAATAAAACATGTAATCTTGTGTATATGCTTTCTGTATAGCGGATTAGGAATGACAATTGCTCAAAAAGTAAAATACAAATCAATTACTCTCCCGGAAAAATTAGTGCTTCCCGGAGTACAGGACTATTTGCAGCCCACTCAGACATTTGCTGTAAAAATACCGGAACAATTAGAGTTTTACCAAAAAGATAAGAAAGGCGGAAATGTCATGACATCTCCTATGATTTATCAGGCTAAAATAAAAGCTGCTCTAACACAAGGAGATGAACTGGCAGATTACACTTTTAAGATTGCTACACCGGGAATTTGTATTTTGGATTCCTTGCTACCCAAAAAATCTTCCAGCGGTTATCTGGGAGAAATTAATTATACTTTTCCTGGAAGTCTTGAGGTATATAATAAAGATGGTAAAGTTATCAGACAATATATCCTGCAGGATAAAAATACAATGTTACATACAACTTATCATTCAGCTTTTTTGGCACCTCAACCTCAGCCAAGTATGAGCATTCCCGATAAACCCTCTATTGTTGGTTTTTCAACAGAAGCTATATTACTACAAACTTTCAGAAAAAATAAAAATGACATATATGCCCATATTGAGACAATCGAATTAAATAAACTAATAGAGATTGCACAGGAAATAATGGCTTTCGGATACGGCAGTTATGTATGGCCCTATAAATGCACCTATATGGAGTTGGATAAAAAAGCACAGCCTGTTTATCCGGAATTGACCCTATTGATAAAAGAATATGCTCAGACATTTACTGCTTATATTGCGGACCCGGGTAATGAGACTTACCGGACTAAATTTGCCGAATATGGAAATGCTTTTACCGCTTTGTTAAACGAACAAACTCCGGAAGGTGTCACTACCTGTTGTGCTTTCAATGCCATATGTTGCTATTGTATGGCTGAATATTTACCTCAAGCAGATTCTTTGTTCCGGAAATATAAAAAATTCTTTGGCTTCTTTGTATATCCGCGCTTGGATGATTTTGGATACGGTTACTGTGCCCGTCAAACCATGCGGAATACCGACGAAGTTGTATATTACACAAAGCCCCTCTCCTTTTCAGGCCGGATACAAATGGAACAAAAATTACAACAGGAACTGGAACGGGCTACCCGTGACGAAGCATATCGTGCAGAACTGGAACGTTTGGATAAAAGAAATATAAAAAAAGAAGAGGGATATGTTATAGATGAAAATGGAAATAAATATGAAGGAAAGCTGGATGCGCAGTTTACTGAACCTAAAGCTTCAGGCATTGTGAATACTTCTCTGGGAAAACATGTTATGGTTTACCCCCAGGAAGGTAAAGTCCGTGGTTTTGGACCTGCCAAGATTCAGTATTTCGTGGCCGACAACATTTATTTCTTCCCTCTAAAAGAATATAATCCCGGAATAATTAAAGCCTTAGGGGCTCTTGAAGGCAGCATGAGCCGCATGTTCTACGAAAGAATTTACGAAACAGAGCATTACACACTTTATTATGACCGGACTGCTACCACAAAGGAAGATTATTTAATTGCCAAGAAAGGTTCCGAAGAAGCAGTTTCGTTTACCTGGATTCAGGTGTTGAATAAAAATGCCCTTGCCAAATTGGAAGTTTGTACTGCTTTACAGGAGCGCATCAAATCAAAAGAATTCGTAAAAGACAATGTTGATTCGATAAAGTCCTTTCTAGAAGCACTTGAAAAGTGCCAATGATAATACCCTGAATATTGAGTATTATAAATCAGTCCAAATATCTTAAAATTGGTGGAATTTGTTAATAAATCTCCACCAATTTTTTATCTGTTTTAGTAGCCTGACATATTTCCGTAAAGTCAAAAAACACTAAGAAAACAAGAAACCGACTGAAAAATAAAATTTCCGGTCGGCTCCTTGTTTTGCTTTCCCTTTCGATTAAGTGATTCAGGCGGGATTCGAACCCACGACCTACGGCTTAGAAGGCCGTTGCTCTATCCAGCTGAGCTACTGAACCAACATTTTACGGTTTGGCGGTGCAAATATACGCTATAATCGTGATTTTCCAAATATATTTATTGAATTTTTACAATTATATTGACTTTCCTCTTCTGATTCTATCCTGCAAACAAACTGAAAAATACCTTAAATTAATAATTTCCGCCACCCAACGCTCTTGCATATTCGGCCAAAGCTATTTTAAACTGATAATTGACCGACACAACATTGGTATAGGCTTGCAACCAGCTCACTTGTGCAGATAGAACATCCAGAATTGGCAGCTTTCCTTCATTATAACTGAATGTATTCAAAATCAAATTGTCTTTGGCAATATCCAGCGAAGAATAAACAATCTCCAGTTTATCAGCTATTTCAATCACATTTACCCAAGCGTTATTCAGCTCCTTACTCACCTGATCTTTCAATTGACTTCTTTCCAGTTCTCTTGTCTCTTCCTGAGTCCGGCTCATTCTCACATTCTGCCGCATTTCCCCCCAATGAAAAACCGGAATATTCACCTGAGCATATGCTGTAGTTGTCCACTTTGATTTTCCATCAATATTAATGAGTGTTGTACCATATTTTTCTTTCAATCCCACCACCAGCTGAGGCAAAAACCTGGAGCGTACCAACCCGGTCTGCATCCTGGCTATTTCAATATTCATAATAGCAGCCTGATAATCGGCGCGCTTTTCCAATGCTTTATCCAGAGTTGTTTGCCCGGGAACCCACAAAACTTTTTGTATAGAATCCGTCAGCACCACTTTAGCATCGGGCTCCATACCCATCATAATATTCAGGGATTGTAATGCTATTTTATAATTAGTAGAAGAAGTATTCAACTGCAATTCAGCTTCTTTCAAACGATTTTGCACCATCAGCAAATCAGTCTTGCTGATAGCTCCTTCTTCAAACCGCTTACTGACAACATGATACAATTCACTAACCAACTGCACATACCGTTCCGATAAACTCAGTAAATCCCCATTTGCAGCAACGGTCCAATAAGTTACATCGGCTGCATAAATCATATTGTCAACAGTATGCTCTACTGCCAATTGAGCGATAGCATGTTGCAATTTAGCTACATGATATTGTTTCCTCACCACACTACCTGAATAAATATTCTGAACCAAATCTGCTTCTATCCCGTAATTATCATGTTTCAAATCAGTACCGGGAAAAAACTCAATAGTCTCAATCTGATAAGAATAGTTACCGGAAGCATCCAATTTCGGAAAAAATCCGGTTCTGATGCTCTTTAAGGAATAAAGGGCTCCCTCTGCTGCCTGTTGTGATTTCCGGATATCCTGATTATAATCCAGCACTCTGGCACGGTATTGTCCGACAGACAATGTCTGAGCAAACATACCGTTTACCCAAAACACAACTACAATTATCAAACCTATTTTTTTCATATAATTTATTCCATTTATCATTCCTCATTTGTCATCTGTGGAACAACATCCGTTACTTTTACCCTGAACAATAAACTATAAGTGACAGGCAGTACAAAAATGGTCAGCAGACTTGCCACCAGCAATCCGCCCATAATACAAGCAGCCATGCCACCGAACATAGCATCAAAAAGCAATGGCAACATCCCCAGAATAGTAGTTCCGGAAGCCATACTTACAGGCACAATTCTGGATTTTGTAGCTTCAATAATAGCCTCCAAACGCGGCAAACCTTTTTCTTCTTCTATACCTATCTGGTCCACCAGAACAATAGCATTCTTTATATTCATCCCTATCAATCCCAACACTCCGAGCAAAGCAAAGAAATCAAGCATTTTACCGGTTACAACCAAACCAAATACAACACCGATAAAAATCAATGGTACCATCAACAATATAATAGTCGGTTTACGATAAGTCTTAAACAAAAACAATAACACAATAAACATCAGAATAAACGTTAAAGGTAAATTAGCTTCAATTGCAGCATTTGATTCCGCTTGGCTCTCATCCTCGCCAAACACTTTCATCCTGTACCCCTGCGGAAGAACCATTTTTTCTTCCAATGCATTTTTTATCTGAGTAAAAGCAGCCATTGTATTGGCTCCTCTTTTGGAATCACACTGAGCCATCATCACTTTTTCCCGGTTATACCGTTTAATTACATTATAATTAAAATTAAAGGCAAAACTGTCTACAACCTGTGCTAAAGGCACTGCATACCCGGATTGCGAAAAAACAGGCAAAGTCCTCATATTATCAATACCGGAAGTCTTTATATTATCCTCTTTCAGTAAAATAGGCATAAATAAATCTTTTTCCCGGTAATCTCCCAAAGCCAGACCGTTAGTAGCAATTTTCAAGGCATAAGCAACTGCCTGCCTGGTAATCCCCAGACGCTGTCCCCGTTCCTGGGAATAAACCGGTTCCCAAACCGGAACTTTATTACCCCAACTATTTTTTACGTCAGTGGCCATGTCACACTCCCGCATAACAGCCATAGCCTGTTCTGTCAACATTGTCAGAGTATCTATATTATCCCCGATAAAACCAAATTCTATATTAGCCTCAACGGCAGGAGACAATTTAAACAAGGAAGAACGGATCAGAATATTCGGAAAATTCTCCCGGACATACTGATTCAGACGAGCTTCCACAGTTGTTGTATATTTTTTATCTTTTACTTCAACCAACAAATTACCAAAATTGGGCTTTGGTCCGAAAGAAGTACTGGCCAGATAATAACGTAAAGGCGAACTTCCATACGTTCCTGATACATTCACCACTTCATCCTGCCTCATTAGGAAGTCTTCAATTCTGCCCATATCCTTTTCTGTTTCCCGGATACTATATCCCTCCGGCAAAAAGCAATCCGCCCGCAAATAAGGTTTGTCCATATTCGGAAAAAAATTCTGCGGCAATAAACCCATCACCACTAACGACAACATAAACAAACCAATCATGACCACCAAAGTAACCACTTTATAACGAATGAGTAAACGCAGAAAATTACCGAATTTGTGGTAAAATGGTTTATCATAGGGATCTTTACCATTTTCCCCATCCCCCTCTTTTAAAATAAAGTTTCCGAATACAGTGGTCTGTGACAATGCCAATACCCAACTTAATATCAATGAAACAGCCAGCACAATAAACAAAGGTTTCACCATTTCGGCTACAGAAGACTGAGCCAAATATAAAGGCAAAAATGAGAACACCGCAATCATCGTAGCCCCCAATAATCCCCACTGCGGAATTGTTGCCCCGTTAATCAAAGCCTGACGGCGACGTACACCCCGTTTTATAGCAATTTGAGCATTGTCGGTTACCACTATTGCATTATCCACCAACATTCCCATTGCAATGATAAAAGCAGCCAGCGATGTACGATTCAGACCAACTCCCATAAACTGCATAATCAGTAAAGTTCCCCCGATACAAAATATCAGAGAACTGCCAATCAGCAGTCCGGCTCTTATTCCCATCACAATCAGAATGATAAAAATCACAATCACAACAGATTCTATCAAATTCAGGATAAAACCATTGTTGGCTTCACGGGCAATCCGATCTTCCGGATAAAGTGTCACCATTTCAATACCAACAGGTATTTGCTGTTCTATTTGGGCCAATCTCATCCTTACCGATTCTCCGGCTTTCACAACATCATAATCAGGAGCTGTAGAAACTCCTATACCGATGGCTTTTTTTCCGTTTACCCGGATCAGAGTACTGGGTGGTTCCAAATATCCTTTCTCTACAACTGCAATATCCCCAAAACGAATTTGTTGTCCGCTCTCGGTGGAAATCAACTGATTTCTGATATCTGTCAAATTTTTATAGGTTCCTTCGGCCAACACTTTCAACTGTATACTTCCGGCTTTTTTCTCTCCCGTGTTGATTAAAGAATTTTGCGATTTTATAGTTTGCATTACAGAATTCAGATTAATCCCTGAGTTTGCCAGTTTAGACATGGAAATGAAAATATTTACCACCTCAGTCTGTTCCCCAAACAAAGCTACCTTTTGGACTCCCTCAATAGTAACCAAATCCGTTTTGAGTTTCTGCCCCCATTCTCTCAAGTCATGATAACTAAAACCATCATCTGCTGTCAAAGCAAAATAAATCCCAAATACATCTCCAAAATCATCAGAAACCTTAATGACAGAAGCTCCCTGAGGTAATTGCGACTGCACATTCAATACTTTCCGCCGCAGTTCATCCCACATCTGGGGCATTTCGTCCGGCGGAGTTGCAGGATCTAACTCGATGGAAATTTTAGACATACCATAATAGGAGTCAGATTTGATTTTATAAACCCGGCGCATGGATTGAATTTCCCGCTCTATGGGTTCAGTAATCAGTTCTTCCACTTCTTTCGGAGAAGCTCCCGGATATTGAGTAACTAACACTGCTGTTTTAATCACAAACGGAGAATCTTCCTTTTTTCCCAACGAACCAAAAGAGAGTATTCCCCCTATCAGCATAACAACCAGGAAGAAATAAATAACTTTCGGATTATCTAAGGAATACTTAGCTATATTCATGTATTTCCGTATTTAATTATTTATAACGCTAACCTTTTGTCCCTGGGTGATATAATTTACTCCAGCTACGACAATGATATCATCTGCTTTTAAACCAGAAGTAATCTGAACATTATCAGTCCCAAACAACTGTTCTGCTACAATAGACTGCCGTTTTACCGTCCCCTCCGCACTGTTATACAACCACACCGAGGTCTCATTTGTTTTCAGGTCTTTAAATACTGCACTCAAAGGCACAGAATAACCATCTCCGGTACTGTTATCAATACTCAATCTCACTTTACAGGAAAAACCCGGATAAATATTATAAATATCCCGTCTGAAAGCTGTATCCGTAATAGCCAGACGTACCGGAATGCCACTCCCTTCGGGAGAAGCATCCACAAATTCTTTTACCTTAGCTTTAAACCATTTTCCTTTATAAGTATCAAATTCAACAGCCACCTGCATTGTTTCCCGGGTCAGACGCACATTTATCTCCGGAAGTATAAAACTAACTTCCAGTTTATCCGGATTCACCAATTTAATAATAGACTCTCCCGGCTGTACTTTCTGATAATTTTCAACATATTTCTGTTCTACAAACCCATCAAAGGGAGCCCTCAGTTTTGTATCTGAAATCGTATTAACAGAAGTCTCATAAGCAGACTTTGCCTTTATAAAATTTGCTTGAGCTATTTCATAATCCTGCCTGGATATAGCCTGCATAGACAATAATTTCTTATTTCGTTCCATTTGCGATTTAGCTGTAATGTATGCCGCCTTATTAGCTTCATACTGCAAATTATAATCCAGCGGATCTATAGCAGCAATAACCATCCCTTTTTTTACTTTCTGGCCGGCATCTACGTTCATCTCTACCAACGGACCAGCAACCTTAAAAGCCAACTTACTATATTCTTCAGCATCAACAACACCTGTATACATCCTTTGCATAGCCCCCAACGTCTCTACTTTTACAATATGTACCGGTCTGGCAATATCCTGATAGCTCCTTTTTTTTCCCCCGCAGGAGAATCCCAGAATAACACATAAACCGGAAATAATACTTAATCTCAGCTTCATGATTAATATTTATTTTAACTTTTTATTTTGTACGCAAATTTGGGCCCCTATCTACAAAAGCTAAGTCAGCAGACCGATTAAGGTGTTAAAAAATATTGTAATTATAAAAACAATACAAACAAATGCTATTATTTCTCATTATACGGCCCGCATAGCAATAAGTTATGAAAACAACCGTAAAAACGAGACAGCCTGATTTAAGATAGCTTCTAAACAAGAAAAACGAGTTCCATAAATGAAACTCGTTTTCTCTCTTTCAAAAAAGGATTTCCCGACTGATGTTCAGTAATAATTTATCCTACCGCAAAAATCCCCAGAACGAGGGATAATACAAACTTTACCATTTATTATAGTGTACTTTTGCTTCATCCCACTTATTTTTGGGACTATGCGGCAAAGCAGGATATCCGACGGGAATAACACATAAAGAGTTAATCTGCTCCGGCAATACCACATATTTCCGAACCACTTCCATGCGTTCTGGATAAGGATAAGTTGCCGTCCATACAGCTCCCAGTCCCAAAGCCTCCGCAGCTAAAAGAATATTCTGAGTAGCCGCAGAACAATCCAGATACCAGTAGGAAGAACGGGTCGTATCTCCGCAAACTACAATAGCCATCGGAGCGTCTTTCAGCATTTTAGCATAAGGTAAAGCTGCAGCCATACTGTCCAAAACAACACGGTCAGTGATAACCAGAAATTCCCAAGGACGGACATCCTTCCCGCTGGGTGCTGCCATACCAGCTTTCAGGAGAATATCCAGCTTCTCTTTTTCTACTGGTTTGGGTAAATATTTCCGGACACTTTTCCGGGCAAAAATGGTTTCCAATGCATCCCGCGTTTGAAACTTATTCTCTTCTTTCTTCAATTCACAAGCCGACATAACAAATAAAATTAGAGTAACTACCAACAAATTGTTCATTTTCATAATCATACATTTATCTGCAATTTTTATTCACTTTTTTCAATTTCACCACTTCCCCTAGTGACGGAATCATCACCCGGATACCTCTTTTACGGGCCTCATCGGCAAAAACAGCCGGTGGCTCGCTCAAAGGTTCATCCGATAAATCAAAAGTACCGTAATGCATTGGTATCGTCACCCGTGCCTGCATCTGCAAGGAAGCCGTCAACGAATCATAAGGCGATATATGATTAGGCTGCATAAACCAACGGGGTTTATAAGCTCCAATCCCCAGCAAAGCATAATCAGGTGCACCAAACAATTCCTGTATTTCCGTAAAATGGGAGGAATAGCCTGTATCTCCGCCATAATACACAGACAGACCATTACCTTCTAACATAAAAGCCCCCCACAAACGGAGCCCCCCATCGCTCAGAGAACGTTTACTCCAATGCTGGGCAGGTAAAAAAGTCATTCTTAAAGTCCCGCTATCCAATTGCTGATACCAACCGGCTTCTATCACTTCTATTTCCGGCAACCATCCCTTGATTAATTCTCCGGTACCTAACCCACAAAATACTTTCATGGACGGATTATTCCGGTACAACCGGACAATACTGGGTTTATCCATATGATCAAAATGATCATGACTAAGCAACAAATAATCTATCTCCTGAAAAATATCCGGATCAGCAGGAAATACACTCTGCCGCCGCACAAAAGGTATATTACCGAACACCGGATCAAACATGATTCTTTTTCCTGCTAACTGCATAAAAAAAGAATTATGCCCCAGCCACACCATTGCATCCCCTGCAACCTGCTCCAAATTATAAAGAGAAAATACCTGGGGAGCCCAATTCTCCCTCCGTTTTTCTTTCCGTTGCGGATTCAGGCAGAAACGCCATTTCATCACATTCCCGATTCCATGACTAGCCCGGTGCTGACGATTCACAAAACGTCCTTTTATCACAGGATTTCCCCGCCAGTAAGGTTTTACTGTAATCAATCCCTCATTTCGCCGAAAAGTGATTCGTTCTCCCATATCTTTATCTATTGCTATATGTAAATGCACTTTCACCTGTGCATCATCCTGTGACCACTTCCTTAGCTTGTTGATAAAAAGGCAAACGTTCTTTCCAATGCCGCCTGACAAACACCCGGAGCTCCGCATCATTTAGTCGGCTAACCACGGGACGTTTGTGTTTCCCCCGTATCAAACGTTCAATGATAATTTCCAGGTCTGTATTCAAAAACAAGGTTTGCCCCTGACTATTCATATATGCCATATTACCGTTAAAACAAGGCGTCCCTCCCCCCGTTGAAAGCACAAAATCCTTGTACAGTCCGCAAATTTCCTGTAAATAACGGGTTTCCAGTTTCCTAAACCCATGCTCTCCCTCCTCAGAAAAAATCTGAAAAACTGTCCGGTGTTCCCGTTTGGTAATGTAAACATCAAGGTCTATAAATCGGACCCCCAACTCTTCTGCCATTATTTTTCCCCGACGCGTCTTGCCACAAGCCATATAACCCACCAGAAAATACTTCATAATCCCTACTCAAAATCCAGCTTCATCTGTTCCTCTCCGGCTAATTCTTCCGGATTGGTAATTTCAAATTCTACCTCAGTATTTATACTTTCTATTTCTTCTTCTTTCACTAAAGGCTCTATCTCACGTATCTCTTTTACTTCAAAAGTCGTAATCCTTTTACCCCGTGCCTTATATGATTTTTCCCCGATAAATTCTTCTGCAAGAATTATTTCAGGCGGCCGGGCTTCATATTTACCGCCAAACATCACCTCAAAACGAGGATAACGTTCACCACTCAGACATATCAACCGGGAACCTTCCGTTTCACCGATAACTGAATTTAATTTGGCAGAATCTTCAAACCGAAAACGCTTCAGATAGTAATAATTCTGTTCTGCATCAAAAAATACAGCTGACCAGACTTTTTCCGCCTCAAACTTCTCAAAGACCAGGTAACCGTCTTCATAATGATTATTCAAATCAAAATCAGTTGTATAATAAGTACCGTTTTTATTTACCACCAGAATACGGTCTTCCCCCTGAAACTCTCCCAGATATTTTCCGCGATTGTCTGCATTCAAACGAAATACATCTTCATCCAACCAAATCTTACAGCCTCCCAAAGTAGAAACTCCTTTCTGAACCACACTAATTTTATGAATATCGCTCTTAGCCAGTGTATTTCCCATGGAATCCCGCCCTTTAATGGCTAATGTAGCAAAATCGTATTCAAAAACCAATTTTTTCAGGTTAGGCTTCGGTTTCAGACACACCTTGATGACTTCCGCTTCACCATTCGGATTTGCACTGAAATGCCACACTTTAGAACCGGCAGTCCCCTTGGTCAGGTTATATACCTTATCCCGGGTCACTCCCGTTACATTAAAACGCTTTACAAATGAAATACCGTATTTGCCATCACGATACACTACATTGTAAATAGTCCGTTTATCATTCTTTTTAAATACATTGACATATAAAACATCCTTCCCCACAAAAATCTTATCTGCCACTTTTGTTACATAATAGGTACCATCTTTTCTAAAAATAATCACCTCATCCATATCCGAACAATCACAGATATACTCATCTTTTTTCAAAGCAGTACCGATAAAGCCTTCCTCCCGGTTGATATACAATTTCTCATTGGCTATCACAACCTTTGCAGCCTCTATATTTTCAAAATTCCGGATTTCTGTTTTTCTTTCCCTTCCCTTTCCGTACTTCGTCTTAATCCGTTCATAATAAGCAATCGAATAAGGAATTATATGCTCTATATCATTTTTAACCCGGGCAATCTCTTTTTCCAGTCCTTCTATTTTCTTATCCGCTTCTTCCGAATCAAAACGGAAAATCCGTTTCATCCTGATTTCAAAAAGCTTCATTATATCTTCATCAGTAACTTCCCGGAAAAAATGACCGACAAAAGGTTTCAAACGCATACGGACATGAGGAATAGCCTCCTCACCCGATTTACTCTGTTCATACTCCTTGTCCTTATAAATCTGCTGCTCAATAAATATTTTCTCCAGCGAAGAAATATGCCATTCTTCCTGCAATTCATTCAAATGAATCTCAAGCTCCAGCTTCAGCAATTTCACCGTATCATCTGCCGATTGCCGTAAAATATCAGAAATTGGCATAAATCTCGGTTTTTCGTCTTCTATGATACAGGAATTCGGAGAAACGGACAATTCACAATCTGTAAAAGCATACAAGGCATCTATGGTCTTGTCAGAAGAAACACCCGGAGCCAACTGAATCAGAATCTCTACTCCCCGGGCCGTATTATCATCAATCTTCTTTATTTTAATCTTACCTTTATCATTTGCTTTGATAATACTATCTATCAACCCAGACGTTGTTCGTCCGAACGGTATTTCTGTAATTTTTAATACTTTGTTATTATTGTCTTTCTCTATTTTCGCCCGGATTTTCACCACTCCCCCCCGCATTCCATCGCAATATTTGGATACATCAATCATTCCCCCGGTAGGAAAATCAGGATACAATACAAAATCTTCATGTTTCAAATGAGCAATACATGCATCAAGCAATTCAATAAAATTGTGAGGTAATATTTTGGAAGCCAGACCAACAGCAATACCTTCTACCCCCTGTGCCAACAACAAAGGAAATTTTACAGGCAAAGTAACGGGCTCCCGGTTACGCCCGTCATATGAAGATTTCCAAGTTGTGGTCTTCGGATTGAATACCACCTCCAAAGCAAACTTTGACAAACGGGCTTCTATATAACGGGGGGCCGCTGCAGAATCTCCTGTCAGAATATTACCCCAGTTCCCCTGACAATCAATCAACAAATCTTTCTGCCCCAACTGAACCAAAGCATCACCAATGGAAGCATCTCCGTGAGGATGATATTTCATCGTATTCCCGATAATATTTGCTACCTTATTGTACCTGCCGTCATCCAGCTCACGCATAGAATGCAAAATGCGGCGTTGGACAGGCTTTAATCCGTCATTGATATATGGCACCGCACGCTCCAAAATTACATAAGAAGCATAATCCAAAAACCACTTCTGATACATGCCATCCAAATGCTGAATGGAACGGATGCTTCCTTTCTCAGCATCGGCACTATCCATCATCAACTGAGGTTCAGTCTCATCATCCGCCATAGTGCCTGCAGAAATGTCCTTCCGGAGAGTCTCTCCCTGATTTCCGGCAACAGCTTGTTGTGCATCATTTTCCTCCCCTTTCTGCCCTCCCTCCATATTCAAATCAATATCTATTATGTCCTGACTCATAAATCATAAATTTATTACCGCAACTCATCTTTCTCAATGTACAAATTATCAATAATAAAATCCTGTCGTTCCGGCGTATTTTTCCCCATATAATAACTCAATACCTGGTCTATCGAATCGCCTTTTGAAATCCGCACAGGCTCCAAACGAATATCCTTTCCGATAAAATGCACAAATTCGTTCGGTGAAATTTCACCCAAACCTTTAAAACGGGTTATCTCCGGTTTCGGACCAAGTTTCTGTATGGCATTTTCCCTTTCTGCATCCGTATAACAATAACGGGTCTCTTTTTTATTCCGGACCCGGAACAACGGAGTCTGTAAAATATAAACATGCCCGGAACGCACTAAATCCGGGAAAAACTGCAAAAAGAAAGTCAAAAGCAATAAACGGATATGCATACCGTCCACATCAGCATCCGTTGCAATAATCACATTGTTATAACGCAAATCTTCCAGACCATCCTCTATATTCAAAGCTGCCTGCAACAAATTGAACTCCTCATTTTCATAAACCACTTTCTTGGTCAGGCCAAACGAATTCAAAGGCTTACCCCGCAAGCTAAACACTGCCTGTGTATTCACATCTCTGGATTTCGTAATGGACCCGCTGGCAGAATCCCCCTCTGTAATAAAAATAGAAGACTCCGTTTTCCGTTCATGATTGGTATTAAAATGTACCCGGCAATCCCGTAGTTTCCGGTTATGCAGACTCACTTGCTTGGCCCGCTCACGGGCTATCTTTTGTATGCCCGACATAGCTTTACGCTCTCTCTCCGTCTCCACAATTTTCTTTAGTAACAACTCGGCCGTATCCGGATTACGATGCAAATAATTATCCAGCTCTTTCGTCACAAAATCCATAATGAAATTACGCACCGTCGGTCCGTCCGGAGCAATATCCCTGGAACCTAATTTAGTCTTTGTCTGCGACTCAAACACTGGTTCCTGCACTTTTATACTAATCGCTCCGATAATAGAAGTGCGGATATCAGACATCTCAAAATCTTTTTTGTAAAAATCCCGGATAGTCTTGGCAATAGCTTCCCGGAAAGCACTCAAATGCGTCCCTCCCTGAGTTGTATGCTGCCCATTTACAAAAGAATAATATTCCTCCCCATATTGCCTGCCATGAGTCATTGCAATCTCAATATCCTCCCCTTTCAAATGAATAATAGGATACAACCCTTCTCCATTCATATTCTCCGTCAAAAGGTCATATAACCCACGTTTGGAAAAAAACTTATGTCCGTTGAAAACAATAGTTAATCCTGTATTCAGAAACACATAGTTCTTTACCATGGCTTCCAGATATTCGGCAATAAAATGATAATTCCCAAAAATATCCTTATCCGCCAGAAAAGTTACCTTTGTGCCATTCGGCTCCTGAGTCGGCTCAATCCCTTTCTCCTCAATAATTTTTGCCTTGGAATAACGGACATATTTAGTTTCTCCATCCCGGAAAGACTGGATTTCAAAACTTTCAGACAAAGCATTAACTGCCTTAATACCAACACCATTCAGACCTACCGACTTCTTAAAAGCTTCGGAATCATATTTTGCTCCGGTATTCATTTTTGAAGAAGCATCCACCAATTTTCCCAAAGGAATACCCCGCCCGAAATCACGCACAGTTACTTTCCGGTCCTCCACCGTAATAATGATTTCCGAACCTGCTCCCATAGCAAATTCATCAATGGAATTGTCCACCACTTCCTTGACTAAAATATAAATGCCATCATCCGGTGCCGCACCATCTCCTAACTTACCGATATACATCCCAGGACGGAGACGGATATGTTCCTGCCACTCCAGTGTTCTAATCGAATCTTCCGAATAATTCTCTGCCATCTGCACAAATATGTTTATTAATTTATATCACCTGTATCTGGCACTTTCACATCTGAAAACCAGAAAATCTTTCTACCAGTCACCCCGGCAGTCCAACAAAAACACAATATAATCTCCTGAATATCTGCAAAATTCAGAAAACATTAAAACGATATGACTCATAAGTGACTCATGCAAAATTAATTCATTTTTGGCAATTTACCCAAGCCTTCCTCCGGATTTTATTTTCAATAAAATAAACCAGCAATTGTTTTATTCAACAAACTACTTCAAAATTTCTTCCTTCAATAAACTATAAACATTTATATCAGCATACTTACCGGAAGCCAACAACTCTCCTTCCCGTTCCGTCCCTTCCAATTGAAATCCCAAACGCTGCGGAATAGCATTACTCGAATGGTTTCCGACAGCACACCGAATCTGAACACGATTTATAGAACGCGCTTCAACACTCCACCGACACAAATAACGCACACAACGGGTCATCACTCCCTGCCCCTGATATTCAGGCAAAAGCCAATACCCTATTTCAGTACGGCGATTATCCGTATCGGTCGCAACAAAACCCACCAAACCACAAAATTCCTCTCCCTTCTCTATCACATAAACAAGATTCCTTTCCTCATAAGGTACAGACAGAACTTCCGCCAGAAAAGCCTCCTCATCTCCTTCACAAGTCAACCGGTCAACAAACGGCAACCACAATACCAGATAATCCCTGTGAGAATCAACGGCCTGCCAAATAACCGAAGCATCCTCCAATAACGCTTCTCTTATCGTATAATCTTCAACAATAACAATCTTATCCTTCATCTTTTTTTACATGAAAACACAACCATCTACCATTAGATATTAACAAAAGTACAGAAATAAAACCGTTTTATCTATCTTTGTACGAAATTACTGTTATACCCATGATTCATTTTTTTCGGCATCCGGTTTCCGACACAGCCCTACCCAGGCAATTTAATAATCCTTTCCATTATACACCTCACATCCTGTGCATCGAAGCAGCAAAAGAAGTACAAAACTATCTTTCACTGATGGATTTGTGGAAACGCAAACCGGAAGAAGGCAAAATGTTCGGAGTTCTGGTCGTCCGTACTCCGGATGGCAAAACAGGCTTTCTGGCTGCTTTCTCAGGGATACTGGACGGGAATTATTTGCATCCTTATTTCGTACCCCCGGTATACAATCTCCAGCAACCAGACAGTTTTTTCCGGCAGGAAGAAAAACAAATCTCGGCCATCAACAGACAAATCCGGTTACTTGAAAACAATCCGGCTTATCTGCAGGCGCAACAGGACCTGATTGAAAAAAAAATACAGGCCAATCACTCCCTGTCCATAGCCAAACTTCAGTTAAAAGCAGCCAAAGCAGCCCGCGATTTACAACGCAATCAAAATCCGGACTGCCACAATGCATCAGACCTGAACCGTGAGAGTCAACACCGGAAAGCCGAATACAAACGCCTGGAAAAATACTGGAAAGAACAGATAGCCATCATTCAAAATTGTATAAATGAATTTATTAATCGCATGGATGCCCTGAAAACAGAACGCAAACAACGCTCTGCCAAACTTCAGCAACAATTATTTGAACAATTTCAATTCCTCAACGCCCGGGGAGAGACCAAAAATCTATTTACTGTTTTCCGGGAACAAGGACACAACAATCCTCCTGCCGGAGCCGGAGAATGTGCAGCTCCGAAACTTCTGCAGTTTGCCTACACACACAAACTCCATCCGATTGCCATAGCCGAATTCTGGTGGGGATGTTCCCCGAAAACAGAAATCCGCCGACAAGGAAATTATTACCCTGCATGCCAGGGAAAATGTGGCCCCATCCTGAATTTTATGTTGCAAGGATTAAATACAGAAACTTCTGCAGTAGAAGAAAAACAAGAAATCACAACATTCCCCGAAATAATCTACGAAGACAAATGGCTGTTAATCCTTAATAAACCGGAAGGTACACTCAGTATCCCCGGTAAAACCACCCGATTATCAATTTACGACATGGTTCGTCAGCACTTCCCTGAAGCAACGGGACCACTCCTCGTACACCGGCTGGACATGGCAACATCCGGCTTGCTGATTATCGCCAAAGATAAAAATACTCACGAACACCTGCAAAAACAATTCCTCCGGCAAACCATCCGGAAACGGTATACAGCACTCCTGGAAGGTCATGTCACCCAAAGTGAAGGATACATCACCCTGCCGCTTTGCCCGGACATCTACGACCGTCCCCGGCAAATGGTAAACGAAAAATCCGGAAAGCCAGCCATCACCCGTTTCCGTGTACTCGGACAAACCAGTCAGCACACCCGGATTGCCTTCTATCCGCAAACAGGACGCACCCACCAACTACGGGTACATGCAGCCCACCCTCTTGGTCTGAATTGTCCCATCGTCGGAGATACTCTGTACGGAACAAAGGCGGAACGTTTATACCTGCATGCAGAATACATCGAGTTTATACATCCGGCCACCGGCCAAAAAATACAACTGGAGAAACCAGCTGATTTCTGAATTTTTCCGGAAACATTAAACTATTTCTGTTCTTTTCCTACCTTTGCATAACTTATTCAACAGCTTATATAAATGAAATCCGTATTATTTAAATTACTCTCCGGTTGGACATTCCTCTCTCTCACCCAAATTTCTTTCGCAATAAATCCGCTTCAAAATCAGCTCGATACCCTTATCCGGAAATACAACGCCAAAATAGGAGTTGCCATCCGGTTTGATAACCAGGAAACAATCACAGTAAACGACCATATCCAGTATGCCATGCTAAGTACGTTTAAATTTCCCCTGGCACTGGCAGTACTGAACACTCTGGACAAAAACGGTTTACCTCTGAATACAGAAATCTACGTTACGGCATCAGACCTGCTCCACGATACTTATAGTCCTCTAAGAGATGTCCGCCCGGAAGGAAATTTTAAAATAGGCATCAATGAACTTTTGAAATATTCCGTATCACTCAGTGACAACAATGCCTGCGACATCCTTATCAAATATCTGGGTGGGCCGGCTGTCATCCAAAATTATCTGACAATTTCAGGAATCTCCGGCATAACTATTATAGCTACCGAAGAAATGATGCACCGGACTACAAATCCCTACCTGAACCAAGCACATCCTTCTGCTGCTGTCAAGCTTCTGGAAAAATTCGTAAACAAAACCCTTTTATCAGCTCCTTATCAGGATTTTTTGGAAAAAATCATGCTTGAAACCACCACCGGACCAGATAAGTTAAAAGGTTTGCTACCGTCTGCTACTCCTGTCGGACACAAAACCGGAAGTTCCGACCGCAACGCAGATGGACTAAAAGCAGCCGACAACGACATGGGATTCGTTTTGCTTCCCAACGGGAAGCACTTCACTATTGCTGTTTTCATAATGGACTCAATGGAAAACGATAAAACCAATGCATCCATCATCGCCAAAATTGCAAAAGCCGCTTACGATTATTATAGTGACCCGAAGACAAAAAACCACGAATAAAAGCTCAGCCAATCATAGCACAAACTACAATGAAATTGCCATAACAAAATTATCTTTCTCTATACAATTCAATCAAACGGGAAACAGCATACTTTTCCAGTTCTCCATCCTTAACTTGCAAATAATCTTTCATCCCCTCAGAAAAATTACTGATTTCCAGCTCATAGAAACTAGCATAAATAATCCGGTGGGAAAGTAAGTGCTTTGGCATTTTCATCATACGAAGTACGTGAATTTCATCCACCCCATCCATCCACCGGCTATAATCTCCGGTCCGCTCCAAATCTCCGAAATCCACAGCCTCATCCGTTTCAATTAAAGGATATTCATAAAGATTCTGCCAAATATCTTTAGCATTCCGACGCGCTAATAAATTTATCCCCTTACAATGAATATGGAAGTAATTGAAGTAACGAGGCTTCACTACTGTCTTTCCGGTTTTCACCGGAAAATCATCCGCCCTGCCGGAAGCAAAAGCAACACAACATTCCTGCAATGGACAATACAAGCACCCTGGCACCTTAGGAGTACATTGCACCGCTCCGAAATCCATAATAGCCTGGTTATAAAGATCCGGCCGTTCTTTATCCAACAGCAGCTGTGCCAATTCCGCAAATTCTTTTTTTCCTGCTGCACTATCTATTGGCGTATTTATACCAAATATCCGTCCCAATACCCGGTAAACATTCCCATCTACCACGGCATAAGGCAATCTCCAGGCAAACGAGCAAATGGCAGATGCCGTATATTCACCAATTCCCTTTAAAGAAAGTACATCTTCATATTTCTGTGGAAACACACCGCCAAACCGGTCTCTGATTTCCTTTGCTGCAGCATGCAGATTACGGGCACGGCTATAATACCCCAATCCCTGCCAATATCTCATCACTTCATCCTCAGAAGCCTCCGCCAAGGTCCGTACATCCGGAAAGCGGTCCATAAAACGATTAAAATATCCCAGGCCCTGCATCACCCGTGTCTGTTGCAATATAACCTCTGAAATCCAAATCCGGTAAGGATCTGTTGTCTCCCGCCAAGGCAATTGCCGTTTATTATCGGCATACCAATGCATTAAAATCCTTCCAATATCCATAATTCACTGCAAAATCAACTCTGTCACCGTCGCCTTGACATACTCAACCAATTCTCCCGGAGCTAATTTAATCTGCAACCCTCTTGTCCCTGCACTAATATAAATATAGTCAAAATCCATACAAGAAGCATGAATAAAAGTCGGAAACGGCTTTTTCATGCCTATAGGCGAGCATCCGCCCCGGATATATCCCGTTGTCGGTAACAATTCTTTCATATGGAGCAATTCCGCGTTTTTATTGCCGGAAACTTTCGCTGCCAATTTCAAATCCACTTCTGCATCTCCGGGAACTACACATACAAAAACTCCGTTTTTATCCCCACGCAACAACAGTGTTTTAAATACCTGCGCAATATTTTCCCCCAACTGCTCCGCAACATGTACTGCCGCCAGATTATTCTCATCTACTTCATAAGCCACCAGTTCATAATCGATTTTTGCCTTATCCAGCAAACGTGCAACATTGGTTTTACCGACTTTTACCGCCATTCTCTTTTTTTTATACCTTGCAAATATAACACATATTTCCATGCATACCCTACAAAAAACATCTCACCCTATGACTTTATAACTTTGCTAAAATAGTCCTTGCTTATTCCCCCTTACCTCTTAAAAGAAAAACAGGCAACTTTGTTCTTTTATTACACAAAAGATTAACTTTATAAATTTTTCTTTGCATTCGCCCGAAATATCACTATTTTTGTAAAAGTGGTAAAAACAATTTGTAACCGAATATGGTATGTAAAGTGCTGAAAATCTGATAAAATATTACATAATATTATGAAACAAAATTTAACTTTTATTCCTCCTGTGATTGCGTCTACGGAGAGTAAACTGAATACAGAAGCTTTCGACACCAGTGTAGAGGCTTTTGAAAACCAGGAATACTTAAAATCTTTCTATTCCTTGCTCGATTACATAAACGGGGAATTCCGAACCAAATATGGAAACGTACAAGGCAATGAATTTCACATTCCACATGGTTCGATAGTAGTGAATATCAAACTGGACAATGAAAAGCTATCCATCACAGCTCCTTTTGTCTCACTTCCGGAAAAAGGACGTATTCCATTGCTCCGTCAAGTAGCCGGTCTGAACTTCAATGCTATGGATTTATCAAGGATTTATTTGAAAAATAATCAACTGACTTTTGAATATACCTGTCCTATACAACTAATCAATCCATACAAAATCTATTATATCCTGGAAGAAATCTGTCATACGGGCGACAAATACGACGACGAATTTGAAACAAAATTCGATGCACAACGAATCTACGAACCTAAAATTACACCTTATTCTGCCGCCGACATCAACCGGATTTATAAAGCTTTGCAAATTTGCTGCAAAGAATGCCTGGAGGCGATAAAATATTTTGAACCTTCCCGTAAATATGGTTATATCTGGAACATCATTGACACAACAATGATGAAATTCATGTACTTCGCACAACCACAGGGACAATTACTCAATGATATGCAAAAGGCAATATGTGCAATGGACCGGGAAGACCTTCCTTTGCCTGAAATTGTAGCCCACGGGAAAGCAGTTATCGAAAAATTGCAGCAAATGTCTAAAGAAGAATTGGCTGAAAATCTCTATTATGTAGAAACCTTTATTCCAGCCAAACGCCGTTCTAACCTGCAAAACATCCAGGAAAATTTTGAAGATAGTTATAAAAAAATATCCCATTACATGGAATCAGAGGATTATATGACAGCCTGTATCATGATGCTCTACAAATTCTATGAAATGTATTATTACAATAACCTTCAGGAAGATGTAAACAAAGTGGCAGCAGATGCTCTGCAAAAAAGTTCTGCCCAACCCTGGGAAAAAGCAGCTCCTATACTATATGCAGCTATGGAAGCTATTATGGAAGACGAACTGGATGAATATGATTCAGATGAGGAAGACGATGAAGAGGACGATGAAGAAGAAGAAAGCAATGGTGTCGATATGAATCAATACATGCAAAATATACAGGCAATGCAACAACAAATGATGCAGGGCAAGGGCATGCAAGACTATCTCCAACAAGTACAGATTCTGCAACAACAAATGTTAAGCGGACAAATAAGTGTAGAAGAATATACCGCAAAAGTACAAAAACTGGTTGCTAAAAATTTTGGGAATTAAAACTTATAAATCAAAAATTTTACCATGAATCAAAATATATTCCAAACCGTATATAAAATCAATCATGCCGGAGGATCAGGCAGTTGCTTTTACCTGAAAAAATACGACCTGTTTGTAACAAACTACCATGTGGTTGAAGGTTTCCGGCAAGTTGCACTTGAAGACAACAATAAAAATCGTTACCTGGCCCAGGTCATCCTTGTTAACCCCAGCCTCGACATAGCCTTGTTGACGGCAAAGGGTGATTTTTCTGCTTTACCGGAAATCACACTGGCAGGAACAGAAGTCTGTCTGGGACAAAAAATCAACGTAGCCGGATATCCTTTTGGTATGCCATTCACAGCTACAGAAGGAACTATATCCTCTCCCCGGCAACTAATCGGCGATAATTATTATATCCAGACAGATGCTGCAGTAAATCCAGGCAATAGCGGTGGCCCTATGTTCAATCAGGAAGGTGAGGTTGTTGCCATCACAACCAGTAAACTGAATAATGCTGATAACATGGGTTTTGGTATCCCCGTTGCTTCATTGTGTACTTTACTGGAACAAACCGGAAAACTCAACCGGAATGTCTTCAACATTCAATGCAATAGTTGTGAAGAATTTATATCTGACGAAGATGAATATTGCCCTTGCTGCGGTGAAAAATTACCCGAAAATATTTTCCAGCAAAGAGGTTTAACAGAACTGGCAGCCTTTTGTGAAAAAGCCATTGAAAACATGGGAATTAATCCGGTAGTGGCACGGATGGGGTACGAAAGCTGGGTATTTCACAAAGGAAGTTCAGAAATCCGCATGTTTGTTTTTCAGCGTTCCTATCTATTTTGTACTTCTCCGCTGAATATCCTGCCCAAGAAAAACCTTGAACCGGTATTGACATACCTGCTGAGTGCAGAAAATCTCTATCCTTATCAGTTAGGACTGGATGGCAATCAGATTTATCTTTCTTACCGCATTCACATCTCAGACATTTTCTCTGAATTTGCAGACGAAATCCAGAACAACATTACTAATATGGCTTTCAAAGCAGATGAAATGGACAACTACCTGGCTGAAAATTTCGGTTGCGAATTCTCCGAATATGCCAAAAAAGATGCTATCTGAAAATTAGTTTATAATGTTTAAATACGATTAACCCACTCCTTGCTTAAAGGAAAAATGGGTTAATCGTAAATTTTCCACTCCGAATTCCCGCCCAGCCACAAAAATTCAGACACCAACTTTTATGAGAATCCACACAAAAGAGGTACTGCCCATACTTTCACAAAATAAAAAAGAGGTAAAAAAATAGGCGGACCGCCTGTCCCGTTGCATTTCACTCAAGAGCAGTGTGCGCATTAACGCATCACACGGGGGTGCGAAACCGCCATATCATGAATGATGGGCACCGGAAATGCCCATCAAATTGTGGCAAATTTCTCTGCTCCTGAAATATGAAATGCACAGCAAATATAACCATTTATGACAAAATATCAAAACAAATCATAAATAAATTTCCGGGAATACATACACTATCAGTATTATAAATCACAGAAGACTGCAACAAAAAAACAAAAATTATCCCTCTATTTGGGAGAGGAAGCATATCTTTGCAAAATAAATCGGTAAAATAAAATGTATTGGACTCTTTTTCTTACTTTTGTAAAAATCGGGATGTTTACTATCGGAGGAGGATATGCCATGATTCCGCTGATTGAACGTGAAGTAATCAACAGAGGTTGGTTGGATAAACAGGATTTTATGGACTTGTTTGCGGTTACTCAATCCATACCGGGAATATTTGCTGTCAATATCTCTATTTTCGTAGGCTATAAACTAAAAAAAATATCCGGAAGCATTGTCTGTGCTCTGGGTACTATTTTACCTTCTTTCATCATTATTCTGGCAATAGCTCTCTTTTTCAACCATTTTCAGGATAATATCTGGGTCGTTAAAATATTCAACGGAATACGTCCGGCTGTAGTAGCCTTGATTCTTGTCCCCTGTATTACCGCAGCCCGTTCTATGCACCTGAAATGGATACAATTGATATGTCCGGCCATAGGAGCTGTATTAATCTGGAAATGCGGAGTGTCCCCAGCTTACATTGTATTGGCCGGCATTGCAGGGGGATTGATTTATTCATTTTGGATAAAAGGAAAGATAAAGAATAAAAGTTTATAAAAATCATCCATTCCTGAGAAATAATTTTTGTAACTAAGAAATTATGATTTACTGGCAATTACTCGGAGTTTATCTGAAAATCGGAATCTTTGGATTTGGCGGAGGATATGCTATGCTTTCCCTGATTCAACATGAAGTGGTGGAAAAATACCATTGGCTGACTTTGCAGGAATTTACTGACGTCGTCGCTATTTCACAGATGACTCCCGGTCCTATAGGAATCAATAGTGCTACTTATATCGGTTATACTGCCACCGGAAGTGTATGGGGCTCTGTCATTGCTACCTTCGCCGTGTGTTTCCCGCCTTTCCTGCTGGTAATACTGATTTCTTACTTTTTCAACAGGTTTAAAAATAACAAATATGTGGAAGCAGCTTTTACAGGTTTGCGTCCTATGACTGTCGGACTAATCGGAGCAGCCTCCCTGATGCTGATGAACAAAGAAAATTTCATCGATTGGAAAAGTATCCTGATTTTTGCAGCAGCTTTCCTGTTCACCTGGAAATATAAAATACACCCAATCTTAATGATTTGCATTGCAGGTATAGCCGGACTAATCATCTATTAATCAACAAACAGATATTCCGTATTTTCAATTGGATTATTTCATTATCTTTGAAACGAATTTTTACTTTTTAGAATATATTTCATGATACGAGGTTTCGGAAGTGACAATTTTTCCGGTGTATTGCCGGAAGTGTTCAAAGCCCTGGAAGAAGTAAATTACGGGCATCAGCATTCTTATGGCGAAGATATTTATTCAAAGAAAGCAGTTGCCGATTTTAAAGCCATTTTCGGACAAAATATTGAAGTATTTTTTGTTTATAATGGTACAGGAGCCAACATTTTAAGTTTATCTTCCTTTACTCGTCCGCATCAAGCCATTATTTGTGCTGAAACAGCTCATATCAATGTGGACGAATGCGGAGCTATAGAAAAACAAAGCGGCAGTAAATTACTGACTGTCCCGACTTTTGACGGCAAATTAAATATAGGTCTCATCCAGAATCACATGCACGGTTTCGGAGATCAACACCATGCACAACCTAAAATGATTTCCCTGACCCAATGCACGGAACTAGGGACTGTATACACACCGGAAGAACTAAAAGAAATTTGCGATTTTGCACATGCCCGCAATATGTATGTTCACATGGACGGGGCACGTCTTTCCAATGCTATTGCTTATTTAAACTGCGACCCCAAGGCTATCACTTCGGACATTGGTATCGATGTACTGAGCTTTGGAGGAACTAAAAACGGAATGTTGTTCGGAGAAGCAGTAATCTTCTTCAATACCAGCGTAAAAGACGAAATTCCCTACATTCGGAAACAATTGATGCAACTACATTCTAAAACCCGATTTATTGCTGCACAATTTTCAGCCATATTAAAAGACGGTCTATGGTTGAAAACAGCCGGACATGCCAATCGTATGGCTCAGCAACTTGCCTCTGAAGCCGCTAAAATACCAGGTATCCGGATTACTCAAGCCGTTCAGGGAAATGAAATTTTTGTCATCATTCCCCGGGAAAAAATTGAATTGCTCCAAAAAGAATGTTTCTTTTATGTCTGGGACAATAATGCCTCCGAGGTCCGCTGGGTATGCTCTTTCGATACGACAGAAAATGATGTCATTGAATTTGTTAACCTGCTCAGAAAAGAAATCTGCTGATATGCATCAAATCATCCCCACAGAAGATGGCAGTGTCACACTGTATGTCCCCGGATTAAACGAACACTATCATTCCATACATGGGGCAATACAAGAATCCCGGCACATTTTTATCTGCGCCGGAATGGAATATTTTCTTGAAACTCACCCCGACAGAATCACTGCCCAAAAAACGTTGCACATTCTGGAAGCAGGATTCGGTACTGGACTGAATGCCTACCTTACTCTGCTACGGGCAACCGAATTACAGATTCCGGTATATTATCACACCATCGAAAAATATCCCTTGCACCCGGAAGAAATAAAGGCTCTGAATTATCCGGAATACTTTGAACCGGAGAACAAACAGTTGTTCAGACAATTACACCAATGTCCCTGGGAATGCAAACAAGCACTCACTCCCTATTTCAGCATTCACAAACATCAGGACGATTTCAGAAATATCGGATTTTCCCATCAATTCGACTTGGTCTATTTTGATGCTTTCAATCCCGATGTCCAGCCGCACCTCTGGACAACTGACATTTTTTTACGTATCCATCAGGCATTACGACCGGACAGTCTATTGGTAACTTACTGTGTGAAAGGAACCGTTAAACAGGCATTACGCACAGCCGGTTTCACATTAAAACGCCTCCCGGGTCCTCCGGGTAAACGGGAAATGTTACGGGCAACCAAAAACTAATTTTTTATTCTCCCGCAAATTACATGTACCAAATCATGAACCGGCAAGAGATAAAACAATTACTGGATGAAAAATATCGGGAATATTGTAATTCAGATTTTTTTATTCATACAGACCCTATCCAGATTCCCAAAATGTTTGAGGAAAAAGAAGACATTGAAATATCCGGATTTATGGCAGCTTCGCTGGCCTGGGGACAACGTCCTGTAATCATAAAAAAATGCAGGGAACTGATGCAATTGATGGACTATGCACCTTACGATTTCATCATGAATGCATCAGAAACGGATTTCAACCGATTCCGGCATTTTGTATACCGTACTTTCAATGGTTACGACTGTCGTTATTTTATACAATCGCTGGCTCATATTTACCGGCATCACGAAGGTTTGGAACACATCTTCACTACTGCCTGGCTAAAACATCATAACATGCTTGAAGTACTCCGCGACTGGTATAAAATATTTACATTCCTTCCGGCAGAACCAAGAGTGTTACGCCATATTGCCTGTGTTGAAAAAGGCTCAGCCTGCAAACGGGTAAATATGTATTTAAGATGGTTAGTCAGAAAAGACCACAGCGATATCGATTTTGGTCTATGGAAAAAGATTCCTCCTTCAGCTTTACTAATCCCTTTGGACTTACACACAGGCAATGTCAGTCGGCAATTGGGATTACTAACCCGCAATCAAAATGACATCCGGGCTGTACAAGAATTAACAACATGCCTTCGGGAATTCGACCCCGTTGACCCTATCCGGTATGATTTTGCCCTCTTCGGACTGGGAGCTTTTAAATAAACTTTGAGCAACTTAAAGTCTATCTATATCTTCTAAAGACAATCCGGTTAATTCTGATTTGCCTTATTACGCAGCAATCGTTTCATTGCCCAATCAAAACGAATATAACTTGCCATGAGGAATAGATATTAGAGTTCACACAAAAAAACATTTTGAGGAAATGGACAAGACGCCTATCAGGAGAAATCAAAACCGGTGCTTTCTTGACAAAACAAATAAAGAGGCCGAACTCAAAAAACTATTTTGAGTCAGCCCCTTCTAAATTATTGAGATTGGCTTTATTTTTCTGCTTTAAACCGGGCATCCATATTAGCAGCAGCCCGGCGGCCATCTCCCATGGCCAGAATAACCGTTGCTCCGCCACGAACAATATCCCCTCCGGCATAAAATCCGGCAAGATTAGATTGCATCGTCGCCTCATCCACTACAATCGTTCCTTTCTTCGATACCTCCAGTCCGCTGACAGAACGCGGCACAATCGGATTCGGAGAAACACCGACAGCAACAACAACGACATCTGCATCAATCAGATATTCGCTTCCTTCAACTGGTACAGGACGACGGCGTCCGCTGGCATCAGGCTCTCCCAGTTCCATTTTCTGAACACGTACTTGCTTCACATATCCTTTTTCATCAGCAATATACTCCACAGGATTAGTTAACGTGATAAATTCACAACCCTCCTCTTTAGCATGCTTTACTTCCTCCAGCCGTGCAGGCATTTCTTCCTCACTACGACGATAAATAATCATAGCACGCTCAGCCCCCAAACGTTTTGCAGTACGTACAGAGTCCATGGCAGTGTTACCGCCACCAACAACCACAACATTTTTCCCGCGATATACCGGAGTATCTGAAAATTCGTTATCAGCACCCATCAGATTCACCCGGGTCAGATACTCATTGGAAGAAAGTACACCGTTCGCATTCTCTCCCGGAATATTCATGAAATTAGGTAAACCTGCCCCCGAAGCAACATAGAATCCCTGAAAACCTTCCTTCTTCAAATCTTCAATCCCTTCTGTCATTCCTACAATAAAATTAGTGACAAATTTCACACCCATTTTTCGCAGGTTGTCAATTTCCACATCGACAATACGGTTGGGCAAACGAAACTCCGGAATACCGTATTTCAGTACACCGCCAATCTCATGCAAGGCTTCAAATACAGTCACATCATATCCCCGTTTAATCATATCTCCGGCAAACGACAATCCGGAAGGTCCCGAACCGATTACCGCTATCTTGATTCCGTTCGGAGCAGCCACCTCAGGCACTGCAATCTGTCCGGACTCCCGTTCAAAATCAGCAGCAAAACGCTCCAGATAACCAATGGCAACCGGAGCCTTTCTCATTTTCTGTAAATAGAAACATTTCGATTCACATTGCTTTTCCTGAGGGCATACCCGTCCGCAAACCGCAGGTAATGCACTAGTCTTTTTTAACACAGAAGCCGCTTCCAGAATTTCTCCGCGTTCTATGTTTTTAATGAATCCCGGAATATCTATCCCCACCGGACAACCTTCCATACAAGTCGGATTCACACAATCCTGACAACGCATAGCTTCACGCATTGCCATTTCTTTTGTCAACCCGGTATTTACTTCCAGACGCTGACTGGTAATCCGTTCAGCCGGAGCACGTTCAGGCATTATCACCCGCTCAATCATCGTCCGGTCCTTAGCCTTTACAACATCCCTTAATGCTTTCCTCCATTCCGAATTACGGTCACTCAACGCGCATTCTCCCTGATGCACAAACGCCTCCATCTTTTCTGTTTCAGCACTCCTGAAACCACCCAAACGAGCTAACATCTCATCAAAATCAATCTCATGAGCATCAAACTCCGGACCATCAACACAAGTAAACTTTGTTTTTCCTCCGACAGTCACCCGGCAAGCTCCACACATTCCGGTACCATCCACCATGATTGCATTCAAACTGGCAATAGTGGGTATACCTTGTTTTTTAGTCAGCAAAGAACAAAATTTCATCATGATTGCAGGTCCGATGGTTACACACAAATCCACTTTCTCACGTGCAATGACTTCTTCCATTCCCACCGTAACAACACCTTGCTTCCCATAGCTACCGTCATCAGTCATAATAATCACTTCATCTGAAACTTTCCGCACCTCATCCTCCAAAATAATCAACTCTTTAGTCCGTGCTGCCAATACACTAATTACCCGGTTACCGGCAGTTTTAAAAGCCCGTATAATCGGCAACAACGGTGCAACCCCGACACCACCACCACAAGCCAACACCGTTCCAACCTTTTCAATGTGGGTAGGTTTTCCTAAAGGTCCTACTAAATCTGTGATGTAATCCCCCTCATTCAAGTCACATAATTTTGTCGAAGAAACTCCCATTTTCTGTATAACCAGAGTAATGGTACCTTTCTCTACATCAGCATCAGAAATTGTCAACGGCATACGTTCACCTTTCTCACCAACGCGCACGATTACAAAATTACCAGGTTTCCGGGAACGGGCAATCAAAGGAGCTTCCACCACCATTTGCACCACTTTCTCCGAAAAATACGTTTTTTTCAGAATCTTATTCATAGCCAGTTTAAAACATTTACTTTTGTTTTGATTCTACAAAATTACTCTCTATTTTGGCACAAGCAACCCTTTAACAGAAAATTAAACAAAAACACCTATATTTGTGCTTTCGTTAAGAAACCCATTTAACATGAAAAACGACAAGAAAGGGAGGATTAATGTAGTTTATTCCACCAATCCCGATTTCAATTACGAATACGAACAGGAATTTCAGGAAGAAACATTAGCCCCGGAAAAACAAAATCTGAAGGTTGTTTTGGATTCTAAACAACGGAAAGGAAAAACTGTCACTCTGATACAAGGATTTATCGGTACAGAAGAAGACTTGAAAGAATTAGCCAAATTATTAAAAAACAAATGCGGAACAGGAGGTTCTGTTAAAGACGGTGAAATCATCATACAAGGCGAAATCAAAGAAAAAATACTTACCATACTCCGGGAACATCACTACAGGGCAAAATAAATTCCCCGACGGACTAACACAAGAAAATCCGCAGGAAATGTTTTCCTACGGATTTTCCGGTCAAAACCAGCAGCACATCGTGGAAAAGTTATTTTCCCAACCGTTCCTCTACAAAAGCCCGCAATTTTTCCGCCCGTATATTCTTGGCTAGAATCCGGTTGTTTTCATCAAGGACTAAAATATACGGTACGGCATCCACATTGAACAATTTCACCACCTCACTTTTCCAGCCTTTCAGGTCAGACACATGAATCCACGGCATTCCGTCCTTTTTGATGGCCTGTGTCCAGGCGGCTTTGCGTTCGTCAAGCGACACACTGATAACGGCCAGACCTTTATCCTTAAAATCGTTGTACAATTTCACCATATTGGGATTCTCCATCCGGCAAGGTCCGCACCACGAAGCCCAGAAATCAATGATTTTCAACTTTCCTTTCACACCGTACAACGATATCTGTTCGCCATCGGGCGTCGGCAAGGTGAAATCCGGTGCTTTGGCAGCAACGCTTACCTGCTCTATGGCAGCAATACGGGCTGCCAGAATGCGTCCCGGAGCAGTTGTTTTCGCTTTCTCAGACAATGAAGCATACATCTGTTTCAAAGGTGCCAGCTCGTTGATGCGTTCCATTCCGACAGTCTGCAAATAGGCAGCCAATACATTATCGGCATTCCGGCGGATAAGGGCATCCATTTTACCTTTGGCCTCCTGTTGCACTTTGTTCGCCTTCTCCTGCAACTCCTTCACCGTTTTAAAATGCTTCTGCGCACCAGCTTCCGCCATCTTCTGCTTTAAGGCACGCATTTCGCCGTTCGCCCGCAGAACAATAGCCTGATAATCCAGATACGTCTGTTGCAACTTCCCGCCAGAAATATCTCCCTGCCCATTGCGGGTAAGGGTAGCGGTATAATTTTCTCCCGGCTCAAGTATCATCACGAATCCCCCCTCGTAACCTTCTACGACAAGATGTGCAATCACCGGTTCCGCCAATTCTCCGGCAAGGGAAAAAGTTTCTCCCGAAAATGCTGTGCGGGACAAAGTATCCATACCCTCCGGTGTCTGTGTAAGCACCAACAGACAGCCCCTGTCCAGTTCAATTTTTCCCCCGATAGTGAACTGTTGTCCGCATACCGGCAAAGCCAGAAACAAAAAAGGAAATAAATATTTCAAGGTATTTTTCATCATCATTTCAAAATTAAATACAGGGAGTGCCCGAAGGCACCCTCCTGCTCTATCGTATAAACCAATCCAAATCAATGGCAACAGCCACCTGCCAGGTATTTTTCAGAAAACTGTTGGTCTCCGGAAGCAAATAAGCAAAATCAGCACGGACATGACAAAGATTCACGCCGCATCCCACCGTTCCGTAACGCTGCATCCGGTTGTTCTCCTCTCCCCAATGATAACCGCCACGCACAAATATCTTATCACAGGCCGCATACTCCAAGCCGGCAGCCCATTCCCAACAAGTGTTGGGCAACACACGACAACCGGCATCCAATGTGCCCTGCAACCGATGTTTATCAAAGGCATGATTTATCATTCCGCCCACACTCACTTTAGCCGGCTGATCGTATTTTCCATGTCCGTAGTCGATTTTAGTACCAAAATTAGCGGCCTGCAATCCTACTGCCCACAACGATTTCTCCGAACCAGCCAACGAATGACGGTAATACACACCCAAATCAAAAGCTGCGGCATTCGCTATGGCCTCCTTTTCCACGCCGCTTAAATCGGAATGCACAAAACGGACTGTTGCGCCAACCGATAATCCTTTTACCAACTGACGGGCATAACCGGCCTCTACACTCCAATCCTTAGGGGTGAACGTTCCATTGTTTTCCAAAAGATCAATCTCTGCGTGTTTAAAATAGCGAAAACCAGCAGTAATCCCCTGTTTATCATCAATATTATAATATCCGCCCACACCATGAAGGTCGTTACCTCCCGTCAATTCACGCATCCAGGGAGTAAAACTGTATCCGATTTCAGCTTTCTTGTCCGAAAATACACTCTTGGCAGCATTACGCCACACAGAGAAAGCATTGGCCGAAGAGGCAACACCCGTATTTCCCATGCCGACACCCCGCACATCCGGCGTCAGATCCGGAAACTG
>Ga0073907_1001043_pt1 | contig 38429 bp, 30 predicted proteins | sample GluameincwithD2O_FD_65483 | JGI IMG/M metagenome (GOLD analysis project Ga0073907, IMG submission 65483) | Mouse cecum microbial communities from Vienna, Austria - Glucosamine amended microcosms incubated with D2O | ecosystem: Host-associated > Mammals > Digestive system > Large intestine >... | reverse complement strand
TCAAGGTGAAGATGCGTGCCGATAGCCTGCTCCGTCGCTTCATCTTGGAAGGAGGCTTCGACTTGTAGGATTTTCACTGCCTGCTTCCTCACGCTGATGAAGGGTGATGAGCGAGTCGAACTTGGCGAACAGGGCGCCGATGCGGGATTGTTCTGCCTCGCCGCAAAACCAAAGGGACCAGCCCGAGTATTCCTGTGCGTTTATGCCGGGCTGCCCCGAGCGCTGCGAGGTTACTTCCACGAAGCGCCTATAAGGCTCAGCAAGGGTCTGCTGATAAACGAATTCCGCTGTTTGTACGGAAGCAAAGGTTGCGCGAATCAAGAAGCCCGCGAATACAATATTGCCTTTCTCTCCCCTGTTCAGAAACGTTTTTCCAACGCTCGCCCCTGTTCGCGCAAAGACGATGTCACCTATGTTCAAATAATCCGATCTGCTCAAAGGATAACCGGGATCGGGCGAGGACAAATCCGCGCGTAGAAATTCATGCGTTTCGTCGTCGATGTCAGTTATACGAAGATATGCCGTCTCTCCATCAAACGGAACGGCCGCAGCTCCCACGCCGTAACTCAGGTCCTTGATAATCTCCCCCAACCTACGCTGTTCCCAAGGGTCAGTGAAACCCTCGAAACGAATCTCGGGAACGTTCTCCCCCTCTCGAGGGAACATCTTTTCAAGCAGTGATTGTTTTACTGTTTTAAGCTTATCTACCTTACGCTGATGAAGGGTGATGAGCGAGTCGAGCTTGGCGAAGAGCGCGCCGATGCGCTGCTGTTCTTCCCCGGAAACAGGAGCGGCAAACTCGGCGCTTGAAACGTTTTGCCAATCAGCGCGTGGCATCTTTGTCCCAGTTGATTCATTTGCGACTCGCTCAAATGCGGATGTTCTGATGAGAGTAAACAAAAAACTTGAATTAACACTGATGGGATTAAGCACCCAGAAATCACCGAGTGCTATGCCCCTGAACTGAGGATTTAGCCAATTTCGAAGATACGGCCGGAGCTTTCCATACAGAACATCATTTGGCTCGAAGGCAATCCCACCACGCTTGTCGTTTTTACTGAATACGTCATTATTCAGAGTGCCCTGACCTGAAACAATATCTTCGTATTCAACTCTAGGAAGTCCTTTGTCGTCTGAAAAACTATTCCTTCTCTCCACCAACTCGCAGAACGCACGCTGTTCCCAAGGATCGGAGAATCCCTCGAAGCGGAGGGCGGGAACGGAGTCGTTTTTGCACTTACGCTGGTCGGCCATGCTACTCACCGCCCAAAAGCTTACGCAGCTCGGCGATGCCCAGCATGTCGAACTCGTCTCCAACCAACTGGCCGAGCATCTCGTTCAATTCGCGTTCGGCATCGCTGATCTGCCCGGCAATATCCGCATAGGTGTCTTGATATTTCTCCTGCAAAGCTTCGATCTTCTTCACCAGGCGATCAATGGACTGCTGCGGCAGCGTCATCAGCCCACCCATAAGAGGATCGACCCATTTGCGTTCGAGCAGCTCGTACACCTGCTCATCGGTAAGAGACTCCACCAATGTACGCGTGGCGTCTTCCAACGCTTCCGTCCGCTCCTTCACTGCCTTCTTCAGCGACTTTTGGCGCTTGGTCGCCTCGGCAAGCAGCTGCTGCCTCTCCTCGATCTCCTCGTCAGTCAAATCGCACGAAGCCTCTTCCCCATCGCCGTCATCCTCCGGGGGAAGCTCCTCCTTCAGGCTGTCGCACTCCCCTGACACGCGGATCAGCTCGTCCTGCACCGTCCGAAGGGCTGACAGCTCGTCGGAAAGCAGCGCCTCCTGCACCAAGCCGAAGGGCAGCACATGCCCCTTCCAGCCGTCCTGCACCTCGACGTCCTTCCCGCCCTTCTTCTTCAGCACCATAAGCGGATCAACGCGGCGGGCCGCATCGAATCCCTCGGTCTGCAGCATTTCCAAATCGGCGGAGATGCCCTCCCATGCATTATCGAGTACCTGATAGGCCTCGTATTTATCCACCAGGGAGAAGTCGCTCACGCGCTGGAAAATATCACTCGCGACAGACTCCTCCTCGCCTAACGAGTCCACCGCATCCCATCGGCCAATCAAATCGCTCACGAGTTTGCGGCGCAGACCCGAGAATGCATCCTGATACCGCTTGATATAAGAGCGCACGGCTTCGTTGCACGCCACCGCTTCCGACAGATTGTCAACCCGCAGAGAGGCCGCATGATCGTTCCCGGAAGCAAACAGGGCATCGCGCAGCCCGGGAAGCGCCTGCCACCACGTATCGAGCGCATCTATCTCGGCACGCGGAATTCCCCCGAACATCGTCGAGTACAGATCCCACGTCTCCGTAAGTTCCGACGAGTCCACATAGCGGGGGATATTCAAGTTGTAGTCGTTGGCGCGAATCTCTTCCTTCCCGACGAGGCGCGAGAAACCCTCCACGGTCTGGCGAGCGTCGACCACATCTACAATACGGCGAATGTCGGAGGCACGCAGGCGGTTGCTCTTCCCCGCTTTCTCGAAGCCCTTCGAGGCGTCCACGATGAGCACGTCGCTTTCCGTGCGCTTCTGCCGCAACACCATAATGATGGTGGGGATACCCGTGCCGAAGAAGATATTCGCCGGCAAGCCGATGATGGCCGCAATCTTGTCGTTCTCGATGAGGTTGCGGCGGATGTTGCCCTCCTCGCCGCCACGGAAGAGCACCCCGTGGGGCAATACGATGCACATAATGCCCGAGGGCTTCAGATGGTATAAGTCGTGTAGTAGGAAGGCGTAGTCGGCCTTGGAGCGCGGCGCGATACCGTAGGCAAAGCGGATGTCGGCATCCTTCCCCTCCGGCTCCCAGCGCTGCGAGTACGGAGGATTTGAGACGACGGCATCCACATAGAGCGGGTCGTAGGTGCCGCTGGGATCCGAATCATCGAAATAGGGCCAGTCCTCTTCCAGCGTGTCGCCGTTGCGCACAAAGAGGTTCGAGGGCTTGATGCCGCGCATGACCAAGTTCATGCGGGTCAGGTTGAACGTGGACTGATTCAGCTCCTGCGCATAGTAGATGATACCGTCCTCGTTGCCCATACGGCGTTTCACGGCCTCGCCGATGGTGATGAGAAGCGAACCCGATCCGCTGGTGGGGTCGTAAATGCGAATCTCGTCTTGGTTGCGCAGATGATCGGCCACGATTTCTGACATGAGCTCGGACACCTCGTGGGGCGTGTAGAACTCGCCGGCCTTCTTGCCCGCGCTTGAAGCGAATTTGGAGATGAGGTCCTCGTAGATGTAGCCGAGCACATCGTAGTCTTGGCGGGTGTGCATGGGGATGGTCTGCACCAGATGGATGAGGTCACGCACCGAGCGCGTCTGGGACGTGGCATCGCCCAGCTTGCTCAAGCCCGTCTGCAAAGTAACGAACACATCCTTGAACACCTTCTGATAGGTGGGGCTCACCAGGCGGCTGAATGCCGAAAGCGCCTCGTAGACCTGCGATATGGCGAAGTCGTTGCCCGCGGCAACCCACGTGGAGAAAAGGTTCTTGTAGTCGATGAAGTAGCCGAGACGGCGCTGAGCATAGCCGACGGTCTCCCCGTCCTCTTCGGTCAACTGCTCCATGTCGGCCGCCGTCATGCCCTCGGCGAGAAAGAACTGCTCCTCTTTCTCGGACAGGTACTTGTAGAAGATGAAGCCGAGGATGAAGTCCTTGTACTCGCTCGCATCCACCTTGCCGCGCATGCGGTTGGCAGATTCCCAGATTTTCGCGGCGAGCTGTTGCTTGTTCATAGAAGCGTCCCTTTCGATGCGAGCACAGATCGTTTCATTATAACGAACGCGGTAGTACAGCGTGAGCCACAAAAGGGCCAGCCAACAAAGAGGGGCGACCGCAGCCGCCCCTCGGGGTGATAACTTTGCGTGGCGCGAAGAGCCCTACAGCACCATGTTGCGGGCGATCTCCAGGGCGTCATCGATACCCTCGGCGTTCTTGCCGCCGGCCTGGGCCATGGCGGGCTTGCCGCCGCCACCGCCCTGGACTGCCGGGCCCATGGCCTTGATGAGCGCGCCGGCATCGAAGCCCGCGGCCACGGCCTCGTCGGTGCCGGCCGCCAACAGCAGGGGCTTGCCGTCCTTCACGCCCGCCACCACAATCGCTCCGGGCGCCTCCATGCGGCTCTTGAGCACATCCCACAGATTACGCAGCTGACCGCCGTCGCGCACCTCGGTCCGCGCGATGATGACGGGGTAGCCGGCCGGGGCCATCTGCACCTGGGCGAGCAGCTCGTTGAACACATCGCCACCCACCATCTCCTTAGCGCGCTTGGCCTTGGTGCGGAAGTCCTTCAGGACCTTCTGGTCGGCGGCCACGCGCTCGGACACGTCGAAGGGGGGCACGCGCAGGGTGGCCGCGGTCTCCTTCAGCTCGGCCTCCACCTTGTTCACGTAGGCGAGCGCCCCGAAGCTCGTCACGGCCTCGATGCGGCGCACGTTGGCGCCCACGGAGGACTCGCTCGTGATCTTCAAGAAGCCGATCTCGGCAGTATTGCCTACATGGCAGCCTCCGCACAGCTCGCGGGACGCCTCGCCGGCCTCCACGACGCGCACGACCTCGCCGTACTTCTCGCCGAACAGCCCCGTGATGCCGGCGGCGCGGGCCTCTTCCAGGGAGGTCTCGTAAATCGTGGTGGGCACGGCGGCCATGATGTGGTCGTTGGCCTCGCGCTCCACCTCGGCCAGCTGCTCGGCCGTGCAGGCCTCGAAGTGGGTGAAGTCGAAGCGCAGGCGGTCGGGGCCCACATAGGAGCCGGCCTGCTTCACGTGATCACCCAGCACGCGGCGCAGGGCGGCGTGCAGGATGTGCGTGGCGGTGTGGTTGCGCTCGATGGCGGCGCGGCGATTGGCGTCCACGCGGGCCACCACCGTATCGCCCACGGCCAGGGCGCCCTCGTCCACGCGCACCGCGTGCACGAACAGCCCCGCCTCGGGAGCGCGGGTGTCCAGGACGGCTACGCGGCCGGCACCGTTCTCCATGAGGCCGGTGTCGCCCACCTCGCCGCCCATCTCGGCGTAGAAGGGGGTGGCGGCCAGAAGCGCCTCGCCGGTCTCGCCGGCGGCCAGGGCGTCCACCCGCTCGCCGTCGCGCACAAGGGCGACCACGGTGGTCTCGGCGGCCGTGGCGTCGTAGCCGATGAAGGCCGTGGGGCCCAGTTCGCGCAGCAGGTCGGCGTACACGCCGCCGTAGGTGGACCAGGCGGCCTCGGCGTCCTTGGCACCGGCGGCACGGGCGCGCTCGCGCTGGGCGGCCATGGAGCGCTCGAAGCCCTCCATATCCACCTTCACGCCGCGGCCCTCGGCGATCTCCTGGGTCACTTCCACGGGGAAGCCGTAGGTGTCGTGCAGGGTGAAGGCCTCCTCGCCGGAAAGCGTATCGCCCTCAAGTTTGCCCAGGGCCTCTTCCAGGTAGGCCTGGCCCTGGCGCAGGGTGGCGCCAAAGCGATCCTCCTCGGCCATGATGAGGCCGCGCTCCAGCTCGCGGTTCTCCACGATCTCGGGGTACACATCTCCCATGAGGCGCACGATCTCGTCCACGTACTCGTTGAGGAAGTGACCCTCGATACCGATGAGCTGGGCCTTCATGATGGCGCGGCGCAGCAGGCGGCGCAGCACGTAGCCGCGGCCCTCGTTGCCCGGCAGGATGCCGTCGGCGATCATGAAGGTGACCGAGCGGGAATGGTCGGCGATGATGCGCAGGGCCAGATCCACCTCGGCGTCCTCCCCATAGATGCGGCCCGACAGACGCTCGCCCACGGCCACGAGGCTGCGCAGCACGTCGGTCTCGTAGTTGGACTGCACCCCCTGCATGATAGCGGCCATGCGCTCCAGGCCCATGCCCGTGTCGATGTTCTTCTTGGGCAGGGGCAAAAGCGTGCCGTCCTCCTGGCCGTCGTACTGGGTGAACACGCAGTTCCAGAACTCCAGGAAGCGGTCGCAGTCGCAGCCCGGGGCGCAGTCGGGGCTGCCGCAGCCGAACGCGGGGCCCTGGTCGAAGTAGATCTCCGAGCAGGGGCCGCAGGGGCCCGTGGGGCCGGCGCGCCAGAAGTTGTCGTCCTCGCCGAGACGGGAGATGTGATCCTCGGGCACGCCCAGGTTCTTCCAGATCTCGATGGTCTCGTCGTCGTCCTCGAACACCGTGAAGTACAGGCGCTCGGGAGGCAGGCCCAGGACGTTCACCGAGAAGTCGTAGGCCCAGGCGCACATCTCCTCTTTGAAGTACGCGCCGAAGGAGAAGTTGCCGAGCATCTCGAAGAAGCTCAGGTGGCGGCCGGTGGTGCCGATGATGTCGATGTCGTTGGTGCGCACGCACTTCTGCACGCTGGTGGTGCCGATATAGGGCGCCTCCAGCTGCTTCTGCTGCAGGAAGTAGGGCTTGAACTGCACCATGCCGGCGCTCGTCAGCAGAAGCGACGGATCGTCGGGGATGAGGGAGGAAGAGGGCACGAGCTTGCAGCCCTTCTCCTGGAAGTAGGCGAGGTACTTCTCGCGGATTTCCGCGGTGGTCATGTACTGCATAGGTATCCTGTCCGTCCTTTACGGCATGTCGAAAATATCCAACCGAGCATTATAGTACAAGTTACTTGCGACCGTCGCCCTCATCGTGGGAGTGGCGCGGGGTGATGCGGCCATGGCGCTGCATGTGCAGTTTCGGAAGACGCCCCGAGATTCCGGCCATGTTTTCCAGGCGAATGGGCTTCAAGGTACCCGTAGTGCCGGGCGCGGTGGCGTCGGCGATGGGATTCACCATCTCGGTGTCCTCGGGGGTGCCCTTGAAGAACACACCGTCCTCGGCAACGAGGTGGCGGCTGGTTCTCTTCTCGAAGTAGTACACGAACACCGACTTGGCCACGGCCACAAGCGGAATGGAGGCGAGCATACCCACAAGCGACCCCAGAAGCCCGCTCATGGCGCCGCCCAAGGCCGAGCCCACCATCAAGGCGAACAGGGTGAGGGCCGGATGAATGTCCACGGAGTTCGCCATGATCTTCGGCGAGACGAAGGTGTAGACAAGCTGCTGGATGACGATGGTGCCGATAAGCGCAATGGCCGCAGTCACCGGGCCGGCGAAGATGGCCACGATGGCCGCCAGCGCACCGCCAATCCACGGACCGATGATGGGGATGATGTTCATGACGCCAGTGATAAGCCCGAGCACCGCCGCATTGGGAACCCCGGCCGCCGCGAACAGAATGCCGCAGCCCACACCGATGATAGCGCACTGCAAAAGCGTGCCCTTAATGTAGCCGCCCATAACGCGGGTGAAGGTGGCGTGGAAGAACTCGGCATCCTCGGCATGCCTCGGGCCGATGAGGCGACGCGTCTCGCGCCCGATGGCCGGCAGCTCCATGAGCACCCAAAACGCGATGACAAGCCCGAAGCCCAGAGCCATGAGGCCGTTGGCCAACGTGGTGCCGAAGGCCATAACGCCGCTGCCCGCCCCCGAGGCCACGCCAGCCGCCCAGGAGGCTGCCGACTTCTGAGCCTCGGCGATGAGGTTCTTCACGGTGTCATCCTCGAAGAACTGGGCATAGCGGGCGTACAGGTCGTTGCCCCAGGCCGTAATGGCCTCCACATAATGAGGCATGCTCGTGAGCAAGTCGTTGAACTGGGAATTCAAGCCGAACATAGGCGAGAACAGCAGGAAGCCCACCGCTGCCAGCACGAGCGCCATCACGATATAGGCCACCGTGGTGCCGATAGCCCGGTTCACGTGAACGCGCTCCAGGCCGTTCACGATGCCGCGCAGGCAGAACACGATGATAAGCGTCCAGATGAGAATGGCCACCGGCACCGAGAGCACGCCCATAAGCCACACCACGCCGCCGAGGAGAATGACGGCGGCGATGATCGACCACAGATCGAGAAAGCGGATGCGCGCCTTCAGCTGCCGTGCCGTCAGGGTGCGATCGGCGGTCAGACGGGGGTTGTTGGAAGACGGTGCCTCGGTTCTCATAGATGTTCCTCGCAGTGCAGGTGGATAGGATGGCGCGGACTACTGAACGCTGTAGGGGCTGCCGCCTGCCGGAGCCGAGGCCGCCTGAGCCGCTGCGGCATTGGGCGAGACGGAAGCAGAGGCACCCTCGGCAGCCGTTGAAGCCATCGCGGCTGAATCCGGCTCGTCGGTGTCTGCGTCGGTAGCGGACACCGCCGCATTGGTGATGGCGGAGGCGGTGTGGCCGAGCTGCTCCTCGAAGGCCTCGCCCCGGGCACGGGCCGAGGCATTGGCCGCCTTGCGGGCCGCCATGCGGGCCTTCTGCTCGGACACAACGGCGCTAGCTGCATCGCCCACAGCGCTCACGGCGTCGGCCACCGTGGCGGAACGAGCGGGCTCCGAGGCCTCGGATGCACCGAGACGTACCGACTCGTCGGAGGCATAGCGCGGCTTGAAGCGGTTGCGCAGCTTGCCGGTCAGCGAGTTCACCAGATCGATGGGAGCGCTCGTCACGGTATCCACCGCGCCGGCGGCCTTCGAGACCGAATCGGTGATCTGGGTCACATCCTCAAGGATCTGATCGACCCGCATAAGCTCCAAGTTGGCAGCATCCACCGTGAGCGACAGGCGCTCCACCAGAGGATCGACCCGGCCCACCGCCGGCTTGGCTTCCTCGGCCATGGCATTGGCCTTCTCCATGAGAGGCGTCACCTGCTCGGTGATCAGGGTATTCACATTGCCCACAAGCGGGGTCACCTCGGCGGTGATCTTCTCCACGTTCTTGAGCGTGGGGGTCAGCTCCGCATGAGCATCATCGATAGTAGAGCGGGTGGAGCGGATAGTCAGCGCGAGCTCCACGACAAACCAAACGAGTACCGCACCCACCAGCACATACACGACCGGCAGCGCGATATCCACGATCTGGGCGAAATCCATGATGAGCCTCCTTATAATTCCGAAGACCAGACTATACTATTACCTCGGCCATTCTAATAAGTCCCCAGCTCCATTCCACAGAAGGCACCCACACAGTAGCCATTCCGTAAACGGAAGTTGGCATTGCGTCAACTGCACAGGCACCGCGGGAGACGCCGGGCGTGCCGGCTATTGCGCAAGCGCGAGCGCACCGACGCCCTACCCCTTGCGATCGCGGGCAGCCGCCTCGGTGCGGTAGGCCTCCCAACCCCGCTCGCTCGGCTGATAGAAACAACCCCGCTCGAGCCCCTCGGGTAGATAGCGCTGATCCACCCACCCGCCCGGATAGCTGTGAGGATACTTGTACTGCCCGTAGTTCTCCGAGCCGGGGCGATGGCGGTCGCGCAGGTAGTCGGGCACCTTGCGCACCGGCCCCTGACGCACCTCGCGCAGGGCCGCATCGATGGCGGCCTCAGCGGCGTTCGACTTCGGAGCGAGCGCCAAATAGATGGCGGCCTGGGCCAGGTTGATGCGGCACTCCGGGTAGCCGATGACCTCGGCGGCGCGGAAGGCCGCCTCGGCCACGAGCAGTGCCTGCGGGTCGGCGTTGCCGATGTCCTCGGAGGCGGCAATGTACATGCGCCGGGCGATGAACTTGGGATCCTCTCCCCCATCGATCATGCGGGCGAGCCAGTACACCGCGGCATCGGGGTCGCTGCCGCGCATGGACTTGATGAACGCGGAGATGATGTCGTAGTGCATGTCCTTGTTCTTGTCGTAGGGCAGCACCCGATGGGGCGTGGCAGCCCGCACCATGGCCTCGGTGATGGCCACCGGCTCCTCGGGGGTGCCCGGCGCCGCCATGCCGGCGGCCAGCTCGAGCGTGGTGAGCGCTCCGCGCCCGTCACCCCCGGCCAGGGTGACGATGGCGTCGCAAGCAGCTTCTTCGAGCGCGTAGCAGCTCGCCAATCCCCGCTCATCGGCTACGGCGCGCCGCACGAGACGGGCAATCTCCTCGTCGGCCAGGGAATGCAGCTCCACCACCCGCGAGCGGGAGATGAGGGCAGAGTTCACCTCGAAGAACGGGTTCTCGGTCGTGGCGCCCACGAGCACCACGAGCCGATCTTCCACCGCATGCAGCAGTGCGTCTTGCTGGCTGCGATTGAATCGGTGGATCTCGTCGACGAACAGGATGGTCCGCAGGCCGCCCGAGACGAGGCGCCGCTCGGCCTCGGCGATCTCGCGACGCAAGTCGGACACGGTGCCCCCGATGGCCGACACCTCCACAAAGGTGGCCTTGGTGGACTCGGCGATGACATGGGCAAGCGAGGTCTTCCCCGTGCCCGCGGGCCCGAACAAGATGACCGAGCTTAAAGTGTCATTCTCGATGGCGGCCCTAAGCCAGCTGCCCTCGCCCACGGCCTCGGCCTGGCCCACCACCTCATCGAGCGTACGCGGCCGCATGCGCACCGCAAGCGGCGCCACATCGGCCCGACGATCGTTCTCCATTGCAGTAAATAAGGTATCCATGGCATCTATGGTACCACGCATGACTTCCAAATAATAGAACAAATGTTTTTGAAAGGCTCAGAGATGCGCCCGAGGAAGTCGGCGAGAGTCCGACAGGTGCCCGCATCTGTGCTGATGCGCGACTGAGCGTGCTTCGTTACGCGGAGGAAAGCGCAGGAGTGCGGAGGCAGGCGCCTGTCGGAGCCGCAGCATCGACAGGCATAGTTGCGATTGCAATTATGCCCGCAAAAGAAGCGGCCCGGCGGAGGGGGCCGCCGGGCCAGAAGGAGGGGGGATGCGACTCTCGCAAGAGCCGCGTTCTGCTTTTCAGAGACAAAGCAGGCAAGTGATCGGAGGGGGTTGTCTCACTTGCTGGACTCAGTATACCAACCACCCTTGAATTCCCTATGACGTGAAGGTGGGGAACTTGTGGATTCAAAGGGTCATCTTTAAGCTATTCTTCAGAAATAAGAAGCATTTCCATCAGCGGGAATGCAGCAACAATTTCTTATAACAGCATCGTTGCTGACATGTTGTCGAGCCTGCATCCAGGCCCGCCGCAACAGAAAAAGCGGCCCCGTCCCGCGACCGCGGTGCGGCCGGAGGGAGCGGGGCCGAAACGGGGCGGATCGCCTAACCGTTCTTGCGCTGGAACAAGATGTTGTTCGTCTCGAGCCAGCTCTCCACGGTGCCAGTGTCGAAGCCGTCGGCCGGGTCCACGATGAGCGCGTACATCTCCTCCTCGGCGAGCACCGCGTCGAGCGCATCGGTCAGCTGGATCTCGCCGCCCACGCCGGGCTGGACGTCGGCCAGCAGCTCCATGACGCGCGGCGAGAGCAGGTAGCGCCCGAACACCGCCAGGTTGCTGGGAGCATCCTCAAGCGCCGGCTTCTCCACCAGCGCGTCCACCTTCCACACATCGTCGGAGATGGGAGCGCCGGCGATGACGCCGAAGCGGCTCACCTCATCGTCGGGCACGGGCATGACCGCGATGACACTCGCACCGCCGTGGGCGTCGGAGACCGCCTGCATGGCCGGCAGCATCCCGTTGCCGGGCACGAGCACGTCGCCGAGCAGCACGTAGAAGGGCTCGCCGGCCGTCTTCTCGGCCGCGCAGCGCACCGCGTGCCCCAGCCCCAGGGCCTCTTCCTGGTACACGTAGCTCACCGGGTAGCTGCCCACCGCCTCCACAGCGTCGGCGTAGGCGTCCTTGCCGCGCTCGCGCAGAAGCGCCACCAGCTCGGGGTTCGGCGCGAAATGATCCTCGATGGCCTTCTTCTCGCGGCTGTTGACAATGACCACCTCGTCGGCCGCCGACGCCAGGCCCTCCTCCACGACATACTGAATGGCCGGCCGATCCACCACCAGCAACATCTCCTTAGGCTGGGCCTTGGTGGCCGGCAGAAAGCGGGTGCCAAGCCCCGCCGCGGGAATGAGAGCCTTCACGTGAGCGCCTTTCTCTTCGTTGTTCGCGTTCGCCCATGATACTACAGGATGTGCGCTATACTGGATCCATGGAAACCAGCAGCGGACAAATAACGGAGGGCGCGCCGCAAGGACGCGCCGCCGAGGGCGAAGGCGCCTGCGACCCCATTCCCGACGAGGCCTTCGTGCAGTGGCACGACGCGGCGGACGGCAAGCCTGCCGGCGTGCGCTTTCTCGCCTTCAACACCGTCATCGACATCGAGGCTTACGGCGAGGCCGCGGCCTGCCGGGCGGCCTTCGAGGAGGTCCGCTCGCTCTGCCGCACCTACGAGCGGCTGTTCAGCCGCACGCTGCCCCACTCCGACATCGCTCGCGTGAACGGCGCCAGCGGGGCGCCCGTGGCCATCGACCCGCTCACCTTCGATCTGCTCACGCGCGCACTGGCCTACTGCGAGGCCAGCGAGGGCGCCTTCGACATCACCGTGGGGCCGGCCGTGCGCCTTTGGGACTTCCACGAGGGCACCGTGCCCGACGCAGCCGCCTTGGCCGAGGCGGTGCGGCACGTCGATTGGCGCCAGCTGAGGCTGTGGCGGAAAGGCGGCCGTTACCTCGCGCAGCTCGGCGATCCGGCTGCGGCAGTGGATGCGGGCGGCATCGCCAAGGGGTGGATCGCCGATGCACTGGTGGAAGCCATGGAGGGCTACGGGCTTTCGGGCGTCATCGTGAACCTCGGGGGCAACGTGGCCGTGAGCGGCGCCAAGCCGAACGGCCGGCCCTGGAACGTCGGCGTGCGCAATCCCGCCGAGCCGGAGAAGCTCATCGGGGCCGTGCCCCTCGCGCGCGGCTCGGCCGTGACAAGCGGCATCTACGAGCGCTGCTTCACGGCGCCCGACGGCACCTTCTACCATCATATCTTGGACCCGCGCACCGGCATGCCCGCCGAAACCGACGTGGCCGGCGTCACCGTCATCTGCGAGAAGTCCATCGACGCCGAGGGCTTCTCCACCACCCTTCTGGCCCTGGGACTCGAACGGGGGCTCGCCCTCGCCCGCCGCCGGCCCGAGATCGAGCAGGCCTTCTTCATCGACGCCCAGGGCGCTATCACCCCGGCACGCGGCTAGACTCGGGCTCCCGCTCGACATCGGAAACGACCACCATGTTCGCCGCTGCAACGTTCACCGCTGCCATGTTGCATCTACCACCTCTGTAATGTGGCGCATATTGACGGTTTTGGTGCACAGCGGGGTCATCCTCGTCTTCGAGCGACCCGCTTTTCCGCTCATTCACGATGCCGATTGTTGATACTCGTGCATTTCCGACCTGTGCAGCATCTCGGCAATGCCGCTGTTGCACCAAAAACAGCTTTTCTGGCCAAATTATGACTGTTTACCTTGCAGACCTCTGCCGCACGCGCTCTGCGCAGTACAATTATTACAGCAGTGAACTATCTAGCGCTCGCCAACTCGGCGACCGCGACAAGTGAGGATTTCCATGACCGAGACGCGCCCCACCCCCGCCAAGGACAAGTTCAATCTGGACTCCACCTACTTCGTGGCTTTCGAGATGGCCCACGAGACGCTGCGCCAGGGGCTGGCGGCCGCCAGCGAGTTGAACATCACCCAATACCGCGTGCTCACGAAGCTCTTGCAGGCCAACGGGGCCATCAGCCAAGGCGAGCTGGGACGGCTTTTGGGCATGAAGCCCAACGTGGTCACCCAGGCAGTGGACGCGCTGGAATCGCGCGGATACGCCACCCGCGCCGCCGGCGAGTCCGACGGCCGCACGCGCTTTCTGACCATCACCGAGGCGGGGCGAGCCCACATCGCCACGGTGAACGAGTCCCTCGTCGCGAGCCTGTACGCGAACTTCCCCACGGGCAACCCCACCTACCGCACTATCCTGGAGGCCGCCGTGGCCGCCGGCGCCGCCATCGAGCCGCCGCTCAACGCCGAGGTGGCCGATCGCTTCCCCGCCTCGCGCTCGCTCGTGTCGGTGGAGCTCATCCGTGCGGAAACCGAGCGCACCCTGCGCGAGGCCACGGGCGCCTCGTTCAACGAATGCCGCATCGTGCAGCGCCTCGGCGAAACCGACCGCCCCGAGCGCGTCGGCGCTCTGGCCGAGGCGCTCCGCATGTCACCGGTGAACGCTGCGAGGGCCATCGAGCGACTCGTGCAGCGCGGCTGGGCCCGGCGGCTGAAATCGCCCGCGGACAAGAAGGCCGTCTACGTGGCCCTCACCGACGAGGGCGTCTACGAGGGCTTCCTCATCGGCGCCACGGTAAACGAGCTGGCCGCTACGAAGCTGTGGGCCAACCTCACGGCCGGGCAGCGCGAGGCCATCGAGCAGGTGGGGCACGTGGTGGTGGCCGACCTGGACGCCCAGCGCCAAGCAAAGGAGCAGGCCGCCTACGACCTGCTCCAGGAAATCTAGAAGCTAGCCACCCACTCGTTTTCAGCCGATGCAAAAGGCCCCGATGCCAGCGACGATGCCGGCAATCGGGGCCTTCTCCTATCTCGGTCGAGACCGCCATCCCGCACAGGAAACGGTCGGCCGCGCCCTACCCTGCAGCGCCGGCCGCCGCTGGTTTCGCGCTCGCCTTCGGCACCGGAGCGCCCTCCTGCCTGCGGATAAGGGCCGCAGAGCCAAAGAGCAGGATCACGTTCACGACCAGGTCGGCCGCCGCCCAGCCGCCAAGGGCCGGCAGGCTCACCGCCGCCACGTTCAGGGCCGAGAAGGTGCCCACCGTGAGCACCATGACCACCGCGCCGCAGGCCGCGCAGGCCACGATGAGGCCCACCGCCAGGGAATGCCCGGCGCGGGCGCGGGCCACGCAGGCGCACACCACCATCGATGCCGCACCGAGCAACGTGCCCAGGAAGGCCGCGAAGGCGATAACGCCCAGCACGATGACGGGCAGCCCCGGCAGCTTCGAGCTCATGGAGCCCACCTGCACCGCCGACAAGATGCCGAGCACCACCACGACCAGGCACACGATGGCCGTAAGCGCCGTGGCCCAGCCCCACAGAAACGCCGTTGCCGGGCGCGGGCGGGCGTCGCCACGGGCCGCAAGGGCCCCGTAGAGCACCGCACCGACCGTGGACACCACGAGCGCCAACCCTGCCGCAAACAGGAAGGCCACGAAGGCCGAGCCCGTGAGGATGGAACAGATCACATCCAGAATGGGCACACCCGAGGCCGAGATGTAGTCGAAGGCGAGCACGCCGGTGCCCCCGGCCACGGTAAGCCCGATGCGGGCCAGAATCGCTATCACGAGCCCCATGGCGTACAGCGTGAGGAACGGCCGCGCCATTGCTTTCATATCGTTCATAGTCAGCTCCTTCCGAAGCAATCCCGCGGAGCGCCTTGCGCCCCGCGCGTTCCAAGCGCGCCCTTAGGCCTCGCCCATCTCGTTTTCCACCGCCGAGGCGCCGCAGAGGTACCCGCCGCAGAACGCCAGGCCCACGTCCCCCATGAGCGATCCTAAGATAGGGTCGCCGATGTAGCTGTTCTCGCCGCAGGCGCCGCCGGCGGTGTGCCAGCCGGCGTAGAGCCCCGGGATGACGCGGCCGCTCGTGCCCACCACCTGCATCTGGTCGTTGATGAGCAGGCCGGCCTTGGTGCCGTAGAGGTTGCCGCCGATGCGGCAGCCGTAGAAGGGCGGTGTGGTGATGGCGTGCAGCCACTCGGGCGGCATGGGGTACATGAAGTCGTCCTCGCCGCGCTCGCACGCCTCGTTCCACTTCGCCACCGCCTCGGTGAGCACCCCCTCGGCCAGGCCCAGGTCGGCCTCCAGCTCCTCTAAGGTGTCGCGGCGCTTCAGTACGTCGGCGTCGATGGCATCGGCCACGCCGTGGTGCCAGTCGCGGTAGTGCTCGGGCACCTTCTCGATCTGCTCCAGATCGGGGGTGATGAGCTTGCGGCAGTGCTCCTGGGCGAACCCGGCCAGATGATCCTCGTAGTTGGCATCGAAGATGATGTAGGAGCGGTGGCCCGGCGGGGTCATCTGGATGGTGGCCAAGTCCCCCAGGGCGTAGATGGCGTTCGCGCCGTCCTCGCCCACGCGGGAGTCCATGTAGCGCAGGCGGTTGCCGCAGCGGTCGATGGTCAGCCACGGCTGGCGCGAGAGCTGGGTCATGCCGTCGTAGAGGAAGCGCGCCCAGGTGCCGCCCTCGGCCTGCCAGTCCACGCCGCCGTCGAAAGAGGCCGAGCTGTTGAAGCCGGACACGTCGGCGCCCACGCCGAGCCCCATGCGGAAGCACTCGCCGGTCTCGCCGGCCGTCAGATAGCTGGAGGCGCAGCCCATAGCCGCCGTCGGGATGTACTTGTCCAGCAGCGCCTTGTTGTTGCAGAAGCCGCCGGCCGTGAGGATGACGGCGCGCTTGGCGTGGATGTACTTCTCCCTCTCATAGTCCTCGTTCACCACAACGCCCACGATGCGCCCGTCCCCGTCCTGCACGAGCGCGGTCGCCGGGCTCTGGAAGTGGAAGTCCACCCCGTGCTTGTATCCGTAGTTGAACATGGCGTCAGTGGCGTCCTTCATCTTGAGCACGTGGTGGTCCAGGGTCGAGCGCTTGGGGGCCACGTACACGGGCACCTCGCCCAGACGCCAGTGTACGCCGCAGTCGGCCATCCAATCGAGGCTCTTGCCCCCTTCCTCGGCGATCTTGTAGATGAGCTTGGGGTCGGCCGCGTAGTGGTACTCGTCCATGGCCCAGTCGGTGAGGGCCTGGGGCGAGAAGGGGTAGCTCGGGAAGGCGAACTTCTTCTCCTCCTGGCCGGAGTAGCCACCCAGGATGCCGCACATGCCCGCCTCCTGGGCGTTGCCGCCGGGAAGCCCCATGGCCTCCACGCAGATGACCTCGGCCCCCAGCTCGATGGCGCGGGCCGCGGCGTTCAGGCCGCCGCCCCCGGCGCCCACCACGCAGATGTCGCACTCGTAGTCCCACGCCGCAGGTATGTCCCGGGGCGGAATGGGTGTGGCGTCGTTGGCGGGAAAGCTCGCGGCGTCGTGCTCGCGGTAGGTGCCGTCGGCGGCGTTCGCGTTGGTGGTGTTACTCGGATCGGAGGCGGCGACGGGGTCGCCCTCGCGCGTCCAGTCACCCCGGCGCTCGGCGCTGGCGGCCAGGGCCGCCTCGGGGGCGAGCAGCCCCGCCGCAGCGGCTCCGGCAGCGGCAAGGGCCGATCCGGTCAGAAAGTCGCGGCGCGAAAGGTGCGCGCCCTGGTTGAGCTTACTCATGGCTCCCAGCCTCCTTCTCGGCAGTCGCACCGTCGGTCGCGGCGGTATCGGCGGTCGCGGCATCGGCTCCCGCCGCTCCGTCCGCGCCGGCAGCATCGCCGGCGGCGTCCGTCATGTTCTCGGCGCCGGCCTGGGCCAGCGCATCCTCGACCGCCTGCTTTACGCCGGCCGTGGTGATGGTGGCGCCGGCCACCGCGTCGATGTCAGGCCCTTGGGCCGCTTCGATCATCCGGGCGTACACGCCGTCGCGAATGGCCTCGTAGCCGCCGCGGCTCTGGCTCTCGCCGTCCTGGGCGGTCTCCAGGCACGTCAGGCGCCCGTCGTCGATGAGCAGGGTCACGGTGATCCACCCCTCCATGCCCCGGCCGCGCCCGGTATACACCCCGTCGCGCACATCCCCGGCCACCCGGGCCGACGGGTCTTCGGCCACCTCGGCCGCCCACGGGTCGTCGGCGCGCAGGGCCAGCTGCTCGGCCGAGGCCGCGTCCTTCGACCCCGAGCCCTCGAACGAGGCGCCGCAGCCGGCCAGCCCGAAAGCGAGCACGGTGACGCATCCGAGGGCCGCCGTGGTCTTCACTCCGTTCATAGTCCCTCCGATCATTCCGACTTGTTTTCCTAATATTTCTTCATGAAAGTTTTCTTTTATTTTCTCTCATGAACTTATTTAGGCGGAGCATATCAGCATTTTCCCCGTATATCAAGGCTATATTGACGCAGTTTTTCATTCCGTCAATTACTACCAAACTGATAATTTATGGATATTGACTGAAGATAGGAAGCCGAGTATGGTGGTCACCAACGATTGCAAGGTCACTTGCAAAGCCACCGCGGCTGGACTGGACACTGCGGGTCTCCGGTCCAGGCGCGGCGAGCTTGCCCGATCGGTATCTATTAAGGAGGGATACCCATGCTATTCGATGTGTACGGTCCCAACGCGCTCTACCAATGGCTCGGCCTGGCCATGGTGCTCGTCCTGCTCATCCTGCTGAACGAGTTCGCCCGCCGCACCAAGTTCGGCGGATGCTTCATGTTCTTCGGCGTGTGCGGCGCCATGACCGTCTACTGCCTCGCCGTGGAGATCGGCGCGGCGGCCGGCGCCGAATGGGCGCTTACCAACCCCACCCACACCGACATGAACAGCTGGTTCCACTATGCCAAGGTGTATGCCGCCACCGCCGGCTGCATCGGCTTCATGATGCTCAAGTACTCCTGGGGCAAGATCGGCCGCTCCCACTGGTTCAAGGCCTTCCCCTTCGTCATCGTGGCCATCAACATCCTCATCGCCGTGGTGAGCGACTTCGAGAGCGCGTTTCGCGCTTGGGGCACCACCTGGGTGTCCACCGAAGGCGTCACGCTCTACGGCGGCTGGCACAACGTGTTCAACGGCATCGCCGGCCTGCTGAATATCGCCTGCATGACCGGCTGGTTCGGCATCTACATCTCCAAGAAGCGCCAGGACATGCTGTGGCCCGATATGACCTGGGTGTTCATCATCGCCTACGATCTGTGGAACTTCTGCTACACCTACAACTGCCTGCCCACCCACTCCTGGTACTGCGGCGTGGCCCTGCTGCTGGCGCCGACCATCGCCGGGCTTCTGTGGAACAAGGGCGGCTGGATCCAGAACCGCGCCTTCACCTTGTCCATGTGGTGCATGTTCTGCCAGATGGTGCCGATGTTCGCCAACGACTCCATCTTCGCGGCGAACTCCGTGAACAACCCCAACGTGAACCTCGCGGTGTCCCTCATCGCGCTCCTCGCGAACGTCGCCGCCCTGGCCTACATCATGTACCGTGCCAAGAAGCTGGGCGTGAACCCCTACAAGCAGGAAGTGTTCGTGGGCACCAAGGACTTCCAGAAGGCCATGGAGCGCCGCGCCGATACCCCCTACCTGCTTGAGACCGAGCCCGCCAGCGCCACGGCGGCCGAGATCGCCGAGATGGTGGCCTACAACGACCTGCCCGCCGAGGGCACCCCGGGCTTCGTCTACGTGGCCGTGGAGACCGACGTCGAGACCCCGCAGCGCAAGTAGCGCCAAGACGACGCACAAGTCTCGCTTGAGAGCGGGCTCCCTGACGGGGCCCGCTTTTTTTGCAACGGGGGCTCGAAATCCCCGAAGAGCGGACTCGTGCAGGTCCGCTCCTATTTTCCGTGCGGAGGGGTCGCAGGGCCGCGAGGAGGGGCGGATGGAAGCGGAGGCGGCCACGATCCCACCGCGCTCGCCGAAAAGCGGCGCCTCAGCTGCCCCCTACTCGCCCTCGAGACGGGCAATGTCGGCGAGCTTGACCTCGTCGAGAATGCGGATGGCGTTGCGCTGCTTCTCGATGACGCCCTGGGCCTGCAGGCGCGACAGCGCCGTGGTGACCGAGTTGCGCGAGAGCCCCAGCATATCGGCCAGCTCGTTGTTGCCGTAGGGCAGTACAAGCGGGTCGCCCCCATCTGCGGGCGGCGCGGTTTCCAAAAGCTCCGAGATAGCCCGCTCCGGCCCGCGTGCCCGCAGCGAGGACGGCCGCACCGAGGCGGCGGCTGCCTCGCGGGCCACCTCGCGCCGCTCGCGCACCAGCTCGGCCAAGAGCATGGGCACGCGCTGGCCGGCGCCGTAGAACGACAGGCTCAGCACCTCGCGGGTCTGCATGGACAGAAGCCCGAACAGGTAGCGTACCGTGCGGTCGGCGAAATGCGGGTAGCTGTGGAGCAGCTTGAAGAACGACTCCTTGGGAATGGCCACCACCCGGCTCGCCTCGATGCACTGGGCCGTGGACATGGGCAGATCGGTGTCGCGCAGGATGTGGAAGCCGAAGAACGTGCCCGGCCCGTAGCGGTCGATGACCTTCCTGCGACCGGCCGCATCCACGCTGAACAGCTCCACCGCGCCGCTTTCCACATAGTAGTGGTTGCCGTCGGCTTCGCCGTGCCAGAACACCATGGCGTCTTTGGGCACGCGCTTCACCGCGTAGGCCGCACCCGCCTCTTCCAGCATGGCGACCAACTCGTCGAAGGCCACCGTCTCGTCGAGAATCTCGTTCTTTCCCGTCCAGGTCATGAAGTCCCCTCTCCCCCTCGAACGGCACGCTCCCCTAGGGTGCGCCCCTTGTGCACAGCACCTCAAACGGCACCGCCTCCTTGCGGCGCGAACAGCCGCCTTTCCGGAGCGGATGCGCACCCGCCCCGTCATCTTACCACGGCCCCTCCCAACGCCGACGAGGCGAAACGGCGCAGACGGCCGTTTCGCCTCAGGGAGGGAGGGTTGCCGAGCAAGCACCGCCCCCCTCCCGACACTCGGATGCCGGGAGGGGGCAGCGCTTGCAGTCTGCGCCCCCGAACGCTCGGGCGCCGGGGCGCAGGCAGAACCGCCGGCGTGGGCCGCGCCTATACGTAGTACACCGACGGCTGGGTGCCATGCTCCTCGAGATAGGGCACGGCACCCTTCTCGGCGATGTACTTCGCCACGTCGCTTTCAGGATCGTTCAAGTCTCCCACGATGCGCGCCTCGGCCGGGCAGGCCTGCACGCACCAGGGACGATGGTCGTTGTCCTGGCGGTCGAAGCACATCGTGCACTTCGAGGACACCGCGGCCTCCTCGTCGATCTGCGGCACGCCGTAGGGGCAGGACTGGGCGCAGGTGCCGCAGCCGATGCAGACCTCAGTGTCCACCACAACCGCACCGTTGTCCTCCCGCTTGGCCATAGCGCCCGTGGGGCAGTTGGCCGCGCAGGCCGGCTCGGCGCAGTGGTTGCACAGAGTCGGGCGGAAGTTCATCTTCACCTGCGGGAACGTGCCCGTGGGGCGGTATACGTCGCCGTCAAGGCCCTCCACATGCGCCCAGTAGATGTCTCCGGGCACCTCGTTGGACACCTTGCAGGCCACGGCACAGGTCTGGCAGCCCATGCAGCGGGTCGTGTCGATCACCATTCCGTATTGTTTAGCCATGTCGCACCTACGCCTTCTCTACTTCCACCAGCACGTCGTAGAATGCCGTGCAGGTCTGGGAAATGTGCTCTTCCGTGGGGTTCAACGTCAAGTGGGTCAGCGTCTGATAGTTGCCCTCGATGGTGTAATCCGGGGTCCAGCCGCTCTGGGTGGCCACCGTGCCGGGCACGATGCCCTCGGTGAGGAAGACCTTCATCTTGCAGGCGCCACGGTCGTTTGTAATGCTCACCACGTCGCCATCGGCGATACCGCGCGCCTCGGCGTCCACCGGGTTCATCTCCAGCAAGGGCTCGTCTTGAATGCCCGCGAGCGCCGGGATGCCGATGTGCTGGGTGTGCACGTTCATGCGGTCGTGGTACTGCAAGAACACGAGCGGGTACTTCTCGCCGAGCGGGCCCTTCGGATCCTCCAGCATGGGCTTGTAGCAGGGCACCTGCTCGTCGAACTGAACCAAGTCGTCGTTGTAGAACGTGAACTTCGTGGAGGGGGTGGGAAACACGCCGTCGGCGAAGACGATCTGAGAGTCGTAGATGCCATCGGGGCGGCCCCAGATGCCGTCGGCCACGGCCTGATCGAAGTCAAAGCCCTCCCAGGCCGGGTGCTCCTCGTTCACGAAGCTGCGCACCCACTCCTCGTCGGTCTTCGCCCACAAGTCGCCCAGGCCCACCTTCGCGGCCAGAAGCGACATGATCTCCACGTCGGACTTGCTCTCGCCGGCTGGCGTCACCGCGGGGCTCTGGAAGAACACCCAGGGCGAGCGGTCGAGGAAGTCCCACTTCTCCCAGTAGTTGCACGCCGGCAGCACGTAATCGGAGTAGCGCGCCGTCCAGGTCCAGTACGGGTCCACCGTCACGATGGTGGAGATCTTCGGCAGCACCTCGCCCACGATCTTGTTGGAATCGGGGCTCATGTTGATGAAGTTCGAGTTCGCGAACCACATGAAGTCGATGGGGTTGGGGTCGCCGGTGATGATCTGGTCGTAGAGCGTGGAGCTTTTCACCATGTTCACCTCGTTGGCGCCGGTGTCGGCCCACGCGTCGTAGTTGAAGGCCGGGATGGTGATGCCGGGGGTGGAGCGGATGGAGGCCGTGCCGCCCGCGTGGGACGCGCCGCCGCCCTCCACGCCGATATACCCGGCCACCGCGGCCAGCGTGGCCACCGCGCGGAAGGGCGAGTGCGAGTTGTACACGCGCTGCATGCCCTGGCCCATGCGGATGCCGGCAGGTTGGGCGTTGATGTACTCCATGGCGAAGGTCTCGATGACGTCGGGGTCGAGCCCGGTGATCTCGGAGGTGTATTCCAGCGTGTACTTCGACACCTCGTCAACCAAGTGGTCGAAGGAGGTACGGCACGTCTCACCGTTCACCTCGAAGGTGCCGGAAAGCGCGGCGGTCACGCCCTCGGTGGTGTTGGGCACCGCCTTGCCGGAAGCCTCGTCCCACACCATCCAGGCGGCGTCCTCGCCCTCGCCGTCGCGCAGCAGCATGCCGTCGGACTCGCGCACGAGGAAGGGCGCCACGGAGTTCGCGACGAGCCAGTCCTTGGCGTGCAAATCGTTCGAGATGATGACGTTCATCATGCCGAGGGCCAGCGCCGGGTCGGTCTGGGCCTTGATGGGGATCCACTGGTCGGCGATGGCAGCCGTGGAACACAGACGCGGGTCCACCACGACGATCTTGGCGCCGTTCTCGCGGGCCTTTACGAGATAGCGGAACTCGGAGGTGTGGGTGTCGGCCACGTTGCGGCCCCAGAGCACCACCATCTTCGAGTTCAGGTAGTCGCGCGTGTCGTGGGCTCCGCGGCCCTGGCCGAAGCAGAGCGTCATGCCCATGGTGGCGCCGTGGTCGCCCATGATGCCCTCGATGTCGAAGGCGGTGCCGCCGTAGGTGCCGGCGAAGCGCGTGGGCGCCTCCCACGAGAGCTTCGACAGATTGCCCGTGAACGAGTAGAAGCCGCAGGCCTTGGCACCGTACTGCGCCTTGGAGGCCTCCATGCGCTCGGCGATCTCCTCGATGGCCTGCTCCCAGGAGATCTGCTCGAACTCGCCGCTGCCGCGCTCGCCGGTGCGCTTCATGGGGTGCATCACGCGGACGTTCTCGTCGTGGGTACGGGTGCCCAGGCCGATGGAGCGCAGGCAGCAGTTGGCGTAGTCGTCGCGGCCGGGCATCTGGCCCGGGGTGACGGTGTAGATCTTGTCATCCTTCACGCGGGCACGCAAGTGGCAGCGGGAGGTGCAGTTCACCGAGCAGCAGGCGCTCTTATAGGTGAAGCCCTCCTCGGGGTCGGCCACCGGGCCGGTCTCGGCCAGCTCGTCCTTCTCGGCGGGAGCGCTCGGCGCACAGCCCACAGCCGTAGCACCCACGGCCGACGTGATGGTCAGCCAGCCCGCGCCCTTCACGAAGGTACGGCGGGTGAGCTTCCCGTCATGCACGAACTCGGTGGGGGCCAGTTGGTCCTTCTCTTCCATAGTCCTCCTCTTTTCTCTCCTCGATACGGCGGCAAGGCGCCGGATAGGGAAAGTATAGGAAGGGGGACGTGGCAGCTTCTGCCCAATATTGGGCGCAAGGAGATCCCAGTGTTGGGGCGACGGGCTTGGCCGCGGGTGCCCCCCGACAACGGCAAAGCCTTGAACGCAAGGGCGCCGAAAGCACAAGCGGCGCGACCGAAGTCGCGCCGCCCGGGAACGAGGGCCATTTGGGTGAGGACCGTTCCTCAGGCCTCCGGTTCGATTTCGGCGGCCTCGTAGGCAACAGCGCTCTCCCCCACCGTGGGGATGCGCACCACCATGAGGTACACGAGAAACAGCGCCACCGCGGCCAAGATGACCCACACGAAGGGCTTCTGCACAAGGGCGGCCGACACGGCCAGCACCGAAAGCGAGATGATCAGCATGCGCATCTTCGCCTTCACCGGCATACCACCGGCCTCTTTGAAAGGCACCACGTAGGAACGATACACCTTACTTGAGATGATCAGCCGATGGCAGCGCGGCGAGAACCTCCCGAATAGGAAGGTGGCCAGAAGCAGCAGCGGCGTGGTAGGCAGCACCGGCACGAAGATGCCCACGAAAGCCGCACCCACACAGAGCCACGCGAAGGCGAGAACGAGTATCCTGGCAACAGTCTTCATAGGCTCATGTCTCCCATAGACGGCAAACGTGGCGCAATATTTCGCTTTTGGTGCACATCGAGGTCATACAGAGCGCTTTTTCGGCCAAAATCGCTCGAAATACCCCTTGAAACCGCGAAAAAGGCAAGGAGAGCGACGCTCCGGCGATCAGCGCCGCACCAGAAACGAACTTTTGCGCCACTTTTGAGGTGTTCGAGCTGCTACTCGCCCTTTGCAACACGGTCGGCCACGGCTTCTTCCAGCAGCATGAGCTGAGCTTCGGCCTTCTTCGTGCCGCGGAAGATGATGAGCACGTAGGCGAGCAGGGCCACCCACAAAAGCGCATAGGCCGCGATGATATAGGGGGCCGAAGGCAGGATGGTGGAATAGATATCGGCAAGAATGGGGTTCATGGCTATCTCCTAGCGTTCGTCGTCGAGGGTTTCCTTGAGCGCGTCAACGCGCTGGGTGAGGCGCACCTGATTGAAGCGGGCGCGGTACAGGGCGAAGCCCACAAGCAGCATGCCGAGCGCGCACAGGCCCACGCACAGGCCCATCTCGGGGCTCATGCCGCCCTCGCGCAGCACCACCGGATGGATGGACGAGGGAATGAGCCGCGTGATCATGAAGCAGATGGGCACGTCGATAGTGGCGATGATGGCCACCACAGCGGCAAAGGTGGCGCGGCGCTCCGGCTCGTCCACCGAGCTTCTCAGCACGAAGTAGGCGATCACGATGAGCATGAGGATGAGGTAGGTGGTCAGACGCGGCTCCCAGCTCCACCACACGCCCCACTCGAAGCGCGTCCACATCTCGCCGGTGATCATGGTGAGCACCACGAACAGCAGGGCGATTTCCAGGCAAATGCGCGAGCAGGTGTCGAAGCGCCGGTTCTTCGTCATAAGGAAGCGCACAGCGTAGTAGCATCCGAAGCCCAGGGCGAGAAACGACGTGATGGCCACGGGCATATGGAAGTAGAAGATCTTCTGAGACAGGAGCATCTTCTGGGACACCATCACGTCCCCGATGAGCTCGGCACCGTTTACCGTCGCGCCGCCCACGGGGGCCACGGTAAAGAACGCCATGAGGAACCCGATGGTGGTCAGCACCGCACCCGCAATGAGCGCCGGCGCCACCAGCTTGTCGGGCCACTGCCCCGCCTCGGGCAGCTTCAACGTTTTACTTGACACTCGTTCTCCTCTCCAAAATTATTTCCCATAGTACCGGTTGAGCATAAGTCATCGAGGTTGCGACAGGTGCCTGCAATTCGCTTGAAGAGCGGCTGAGCGGCCTTCGTGCCGCGAAGGTAAGCTCTGAACGCGAAGGGCAGGTGCCTGTCGGAACCGCAGCATCAGGTCGTCTCCTTCAGTTGACCACGAAATCGTAGAGCACCCAGCTGGCAAGAATCATAACCACATCGTAGCCAGCGCCGAGCGCCAGCGAGGTGAGAAATCCGTCGGCGAATACATCGCCGCCCACGAGCGCGCAGGTGGTGGCCGACACGCAGGCGTACAGCAAGGGGAAGATCACGGGCACGAACAGCAGCGCCAGCATCACGTCCTTGCCGCGGGTGGCGGCAGTGATGGTGGACAGCATGGTGCCGATGCCGGCGATGCCGATGCTACCGAGCACGAGCGGCGCTACGAGCAGCCAGCCCGTCTCGGCCGGGGCCGCGAAGCTGGAGAAGAATACCCAGTACAGCGGCACGGCGATCACTTCCACCAGCACGAGGAACACCAAATTCGATGTCGCCTTGGCCAGAAAGATCACACTGCGATCGAGCGGCGCCAAAAGCAGGCCCTCCAAGCACCCGTTCTCCGTCTCCTTGGCAAACGAGCGGTTCAGGCCCAGAAGCGACGTGAACACCACGAGCGCCCACAGAAGGCCGCCGGACACTTCCAGAAACTCCGCCCCAGGACGGGCGAAGGACAGGGCCACGCCGAACACCACGATGACCAAGAAGGCGTAGATGCCCATGGACACCACCATGTCCTTGGTGCGGAACTCCGCCTTCAGGTCCTTGGCGAGCAGGGTCTTGTACTGCGTCCAGGTCGAGGGCGCCTTGCAGAGAGCGCTGCGCATCCCCTCGCGATCAGCCGCGCGGCATTCCGATTCGCTCAGACAGTCCTCGCTCTGCGAAACAGCCCACTGGGCTGTTTCGTTCGCTGCGGAACTCGCTCGGTCGGAACACCCCGCGTCTGATCGCTGCATAATCTCGGCCATCTAGCTCACCCCCAATCCGACGGTGGAGCGGTACAGGTCGTGGAACTCGTCGAGGGCGAGGCTCTCCTTCTCGCCGAAGTGCACCACGCGGCCGCGGGCCAGCACCAGCACGTGGCTCGCCAGGGCGAGGCCCTTGTCCAAATCGTGGCTCACCATGACGAAGGTGCGGTTGGCCCGTACCGATGCGATGAGCTCGTCGAAGATGCGCATGGCGTGGGGATCCAAGCCCGAATAGGGCTCGTCCAAAAGCACCACCGACGGGTCGTTCACCAAGGCCCGGGCAATGGATACGCGCTGGGTCATACCGCGGGAGAAGGTGCGCACCCGGTCAAGGCGGCGGTGCTTCAATCCAACGGCGTCCAGCAGCTCCACCACGCGCTTCTGCGGGTCGCGCACTCCGTAGAGATTCGCGTACAGAAGCAGGTTCTCCTCGGCCGTGAGGTCGGGGTACAGCATGGGGTTGTGGGAGATGAGCCCGATGGCCTCGCGGGCCTGTTCGGGCTCCTCCTTCAGGTTAATGCCGGCCAGGGTGATGGCGCCCTCGGTGGGACGCGCCAGGGTGGCCAGCATGCGCAGAAGCGTGGTCTTGCCGGCGCCGTTGGGGCCGAACACCGAGAGGAAGGCTCCCTCGGGCAGCGTGAAGGACACGTTGTCGACAGCCTTGCGGCCCCCGAACGACTTCGTCAGATGCTCGACCGTAATGGCGGGGTTCACTTGCCCTCCCCCGCATCGGCCGCAGCACTAGTGGCACCAGCCGCGCCAGCCTCGTCGACGCCATCGGCAGCGGGGGCCTCATCGGCCCCGGCGGCTGCATCCCCCTCGGCGTCCTCCACGAAGGCCACCTCCTCGGCCGCGGTCGCCTCCACGATACCAGGGCGCTCCGCAGCGATAGCTAGCTCGGCCTCGGCCTCGTCGGCAGTGGCAGCCTCGGCCGCCAGGACGCGGACCGGCTCGTCGTCGCCCTCATCGCCCTCGCGCTTGGAAGCGCGCTTGGCAAACAGCGGGATGAGGCAGCCCACCATGAGCAGGCCGAAGCCCACCCACACCAGCGAGATGAGCGGATTCACCCGCACGTCCATGGAGAAGTCGCCGTTCTCGTTCACGCCGCGGTACACCACGAACAGATCCTCCAGCGGGAAGCTGATGACGCTCGCCTCCAGTTTCTGCTGCTGAGTGGCGCCCACCACCTGCACAGCCGGGGCCACAGAGCCCACGAAGGCGCCGTCGCGATAGGCGTCGAAGTACACCGTGTACTTCACGTTGCCGTTGCCCAGCTCCTCGATATTGTTGCCCGTGTACTGCAGCTCGAAGTCCTGAATGACGAAGGGCTCCACAGTGGCGTCCTCGTCCTCGCTGTAGGGCACATAGTCGGTCACCTCGGTCACGTACATGGACGAACCGATGAGGCCCACGAGGATGACGCCCATGGCCGCGTGGGCCACTGAGCCGCCGAACAGGGACAGCCGCCGACGCAGCGTGGCGCCGGTCACGCGCTTGAGAGCGCGCACGGCCATGAACAGGGCGTTGAAGACGAGCAGACTCGCCACGGCGAAGCCCACTACGGCCAGGCCGTTGTAATAGGCCGGCGCCCCCTGCTCCAGCAGCCCCTCGGCCGTGGTGCCGCCCATGGCGATCATGGCGTTGTAGCTGGGCAGCAGGTACGTGGCGAAGTACACCATCAGCACGACGAACAGCAAAAGCGCGCACAGCCCCGGCACCCGGGCGGCGCGCCAGAAGGCCTCCTTGTCGGTGCGGCGCCAGCCCAGAAGCGGGCAGATGGCCAGCACGGCCAGGTACGCGATGCCAAGCGGGCGGGCAATGGCGTTGTAGGTGCCCGCCGACAGGGACTGGCCGCCGAAGGGCAGCCAGCTCGGCAGGGCCGAGGACACGGTCATGTAGGCCAGAAGCACCGCGAACACCACCATGATGAGGTTGTTCACGTAGTAGGCCGCCTCCTTCGACGCCATGGACTCGATGTCGTCGTCGGCCGCATTGACCGCGCCGAAGCTCTTGCGACGCACGACAAGGCCCACGATGCCGGCCAAAAGCGACAGCACGATGAGCGCCCCGAACATCACGAGCGACACCGGGTCGCCCTCGAAAGCGTGCACCGACTGCACGAGGCCTGAGCGGGTAATGAAGGTGCCCAGCACCACGAAGCAGAAGGCGAGGCAGGCGCAGAACACGCTCCAGCGCTTGAAGGCGCCACGCTGGCGATACACGGTGAAGGAGTGGATGAGGGCCACGCCCACAAGCCACGGCAGCAGGCTCGCGTTCTCCACCGGGTCCCAGCCCCAGTAACCGCCCCAGCCGAGCACCACGTAGGCCCACACAGCGCCCAGGCCGATGCCGATGCCGAGCAAAAGCCAGGAGAACATGAGATAGCCGGTGGAGCGGTTCACCCACAGGGCCGAGTCGTCGTTCACGATAAGCGCCGCCACGGCGTAGGCGAAGGGCAGCGTAAGCCCCGCGTAGCCGATGAACAACGTCGGCGGGTGGATGGCCATGGCCCAGTGCTCCAAAAGCGCGTTCATGGAGCGCATGGAAGCGGCGGCGTTCAGAACGCCGTTCTCGGCGAAGTAGCGGGAATCGGTGGTCAGGAAGGGCATGTTGGCCTCGGAGAACAGCAGCACCGAGACGAACGCCGTCAGCACGAGCTGGGCGATGCACAGCGCCCCGTTATCGAGGGGGCGCGTATCCCTGCGCGTGGCGAACACGAGCACGGAGTTGAACACGGCGATGAGCCACGCCCAGAACAAAAGCGACCCCTGACGGCCGGCCCACAGGCCCGCCAGCTTGTAGAGCCACGCGATGTCGGACACGGAGTTGGAGCGGTTGTCCAGCACGTACTGGATGGAGTTGTCGCCGGTGAAGAAGCACCACACGAGCACGGCGCAGCACACCGTGAGGGCCGCCGCCACGAGCACGGCAGCAAGGCGGCCGCCCCAGGCGAAAGTCTCGGAGCGCTCGAAGGAGCGCTTCTTGTACAGGATGTGAGCCACGCCCAGGCACAGCACCGAAATCACGCAGCCCGCGAAGGCTACCAAAAGGCCGAGCAGGCCGATCATCGAGACACCCATGGCCTAGCCCTCCAATGCAACGTCGGTGGCGGCGAACTTGCCGTCGTCGGTCATGGCGCCGGTCAGCACCACGGTGGCGCCATCGGTCACCTCATCCGACAGGGCCCCATCGAAGGTGACGGGCAGCACGACGCTCTTGTCGTCGGACTCGGCCAGCACGAAACGGTCGCCCTGGCCCGCAGCGGTCAGGGTGCCCTCGGCCACGGTGCCGGTCACCTTCACCACTTTGCCGATCACCTCGTTGCCGTAACCGAGCAGCTGCGACACTTGAAGGGCGTTGTCGGCGTTCTCGTACTTCGAGGGGCACTTGGTGACCAGGTTGCTGCACTCCAGCACGCCGGCCTCGTTGATCTTGCCGGTGCAGATGGCGGTCACATCGTTGCCGAAGGTGGAGGAGGCGGCGCCGTCGTAGCGCACCTCGAGATGGGTGGCGGGGTCGCCCTCCGGATCGTAGATCTTGAAGGTGAGCACGTTGTCGGTGGTGGCGAAGGAATCCTGCACCACGTTGCCCGATACCTGTACCTTCTGGCCCGCCTGGGGGTTCTCCGCCGCCTCGGCCACCGAAAGCGTGGTGGCGGCGGTGTTGCCGCCCACAAAGGCGAGCACCAGGATGAGCACGATGACGATGACGCCGGAGACGGCGATCATCCTCTTCTTCATCTTCGCGTTCATAATCCTCCTGTTTCCGTCGATGAGCCAGACCGGCCTCCCCGACGGTCTGAAAAATACCATCGGCCAGTATCGCCGAAACACGCGCGGGCGCGGGCGGGAACTCCGTCGAAACCAGCAGATCAGCGCAAACGCAACATTTTCGCAATGGGCTGGGCGCGGCGGAGCCACCCGGCCGCTGCCCCGCAAAAAGCACCGGCGCGCACCGCTGAGGGATGCGCGCCGGGCCGAAGCGCAGGAGGGAGGGTTCCCGCGCGAGTGGACGAATGAGCCGAACCTAGGCGATGCCGAGCAGGGCGAAACCCTCTTCCAACTGGGCCTCGGCCTTGTCGAGGTTGGCGTGGGCGGCCTTATAGTTGTGGGCACCCTCGGAATTCTCCACCATCACGTAGTCCCAGTAGAACTGCGCATGGCGCTGAATCTGCTGGGCTTGGGCCAGCTTGTCGGCATCCAGGCTGTCCTTCTGGGCGGCCAGCTCGTCGGTGTAGCGCTTGATGTCGGCAGCGATAGCGTGCTCGCGGTCGGTAACCTCCTCCTGCCAGCCGTGCACCTCGCCCGCGATGTCCTTGTGGCAGCTGCCGCACTGCTCCGTGATCGCGGGATTCTCCAAGGGGCTCACCAGCTCATGGGAGCTGTACTCGCCGTTCTCGTCGGAGACGGGGGCCATGTGGCAATCGGCGCAGCTGTAGCCCTGCTTGGCCATGGAAGACTGCTCGGCGCCGTAGATGGTCTCGAACTCGGGATGCTGGGCCTTGAGCATGGGCGCGCCGGTCTCGGGGTGCTCCCAATCCTTGAAGCCCATCTCGTCGTAGTAGGCCAAGATGGCCTCGGCGTCCATGGCCGCCAGCCCCTCGTAGGGATTGCTCGTGGCCTTGGTGTCCGGATCGAAGTAGTACTCGTTGTGGCACTGGCCGCAGGTCTGGGCCTCCACGGGCACCTGCTCGGCGTCGGAGCCCATGGCATGGGCGAAGTGACGCTGGGTGACGACCACCTGGGTGGGGTCGTTCTCATGGCAGTTGTAGCAGCTGATGGGCTCGCTCATCTGCGCGAGCACCTCGGCGAAGGGGCGGGCGTAGGCCTCGTCGCCCTCGCTGTTCACCATGGCCGTGAACTGCGGCGTCTTGCAGGTGATGCAGTTGGCCAGGGTCTTGTCGTTCACGCGCGGCGTCTCCGAGATGGAACGCAGCGTGTAGCTGTGGGACGCGGCCTCATCGTAGCCCTTGGCGAAGCCATAACCGGCGTACATGGTGGTCAGCTCCGGGTACTCTTCCAAGTAGTTCATCTTACCCTCGGGGCTGTTGGCCTCGTTGGCCTTGTAGGTGGCGTACTGGCCCGGGTAGATGTCCTTCCAGCTGTCGGCCAGCACGACGCCGAACTCGTCGGCCTCGGGGGTCTCGACCGGAGCGGCCACAGGCTCGGACGTACCGGCACCTGTCGCGGGCTCCTGCGGGTTGCCGGATCCCGCGGGCGCGCAAGCGGCCAGGGCCGCCACCAGCGCCACCGTGCCTACGGCCGTGGCAGCGATGCGCATCGTCGACTTTCTCATGGTTCCCTCCTTTGATCGGCCGCGCTCATCGGCGCAGCTTCCGTTGACACGAGACTACCGCGAGGGGGCCTCCCGCGAAAAGGGACGGTTCTCCGCTCATTGGTGGGGACGGAGCGAGGGCCAACCCGACGCTCCTAGGATTCTGCCACGGGATCGCGCTCCTCCCGCCGGGTCTGCGCCCGCGCGGGAAGGCGGCCGAGGGAGAAACTCAGCGCCCGAGCGGGGCACGTGTCCACGCAGGCGCCACAGGCCATGCAGTCGCCGGCGCGCACGATGATGTCGTCGCCCGAGAGCGCAGGCGCCAAAATGACGGGATCAGCCAAACACGCCTCCTCGCATCGACCACAGTGCACGCAGGCGTCGTGGTTAATGCGCACGTTCACCTGGCCCGCGCGGCCGAGGACCTGGAAAAGGCCGCCCAGCGGGCACAGCGAGCGGCACCACACGCGCCGACTGACGAAGAGCTCGGCGATCACGATGGCCACAAGCGTACCCGCCCCGGCAAACCCGCCGAAGGCGAGCCCCTTGTTCACCGCGCCGATGGGAGAGACGGTCTCAAAGACGGGAAAGCCCACGAGCGCCGATACCGCCACCACGGCCGCGGCCACGGCGATCTTCACGTGGCGGTCGAGCACCCGCTCGGGCACCGCGATGCCGAGGCGGTGGCGCAAGGCGTCGATGCCCTCGCCGATGAGGTTCACCGGGCATACCCACCCGCAGAAGGCCCGCCCGCGCACCAGGCCGTAGGCCACCACCACAAGGGCCGCCCCCGCAAGGCCCACTGCCGCCAGCCCGTAGCCGGAAGCGAGCACCTCGAGGGCCGCGAGCGGGTCGAGCAGCGGGATGCCAGCCGCCGACGACGACGAGAGACTCCCGAAGAACACACCTTCGGCCGGCGTGGCAACCTCCCCATCGCCGCCCGCATACAGCCCCGCCAAGCCCCATCCGGCCAACAGCGGCGGCAGACAGAACAGCACCACCATCGCCACCTGCACCACGCGACGAACCCTAGTGATTTTTCCCACAGACCGAGTCACAGGTCACTCCTCCCAACCAAGGTAATGTTCAAAGGAGATACGGGGTGCCTTGACCGAGCGAGTTCCGCAGCGAACGAAACAGCCCAGTGGGCTGTTTCGCCGAGCGAGGACTGTCTGAGCGAATCAAGGTACCCCGTAGCTCCGCTTTTGGGCGACTCGCTACCGCAAAGTCTCATCCTCGAAGTTCACGTACACCAGGTTTACGTTCAGCACGCCGGGGATCGCCACCATGCGGCTCGATACCTCGTGGGATGCTCCCGTCGAAGGCGCCTCGATGGTGACGACGATCTTATAGCCGTTCACCTCGTGCACCTCCACCCCCTCCAAGGCCGCCAGCGCCTCGGTCACCGCGGACACGGCCTCGGGACGCGCCTCTACAATCAGCGAGGAGATGACCAGCTTCTCGTCTTCCATGCTCGCTCCTTCCTGCAGCAGCGGGAAAGGCAGCGGGGCCGCCCTTCCCACCACGGCAACTACTCCTGGCTCACCGGATGGCAGGTGATGCACTCGGCACGGGGGCCGTCGATGGCGCGCGTGGCGGCGTCGCCTCCCACATAGTGGTCGGCGGGCAGCGGCGTGGCCATGCTCAAGAGCACCTCGGCCGTATCGCTCGACCCATGGCAGCCGTAGCAGCCATTCGCGCCGAGGCGCTCGTAGCGCCCCTCGTGGCTCGCCGGCATGAGCGGCGGCTCGCCCGGGTTGTAGGTCGCGCCCGTGTCGGCCATAGGCTCGGAACATCCGCCCAGCGCCGCCAGGCCCAGCGCGCCGGCCAGCACGGCGGCCGCGATCGTCTTTTTCCTCTTCATGGCGCTACCCCTCAATCTTCTCGATGGAAACGCAGGTCTTCTTGAAATCGGGCTCCTTGGAAAGCGGGCAGTAGGTGTCCTGGACCACCAGGTTGATGAGCGTCTCCTCGGCGAAGAACGGCGCGAACACCATACCCTCGGGCGGCCGGGTGCGCCCCGCGGTGGACACCGTGATGTCGCAGGTGCCGAAGCGCGAGGTGAGCCGCACGCGATCGCCGTCGGTCACCCCCAGACGCTCGCAGTCGGCCGGGTTCACATCCAGCAGCGCCTCGGGAAGCGCCCGGGCGAGCTCGGGCACGCGGCGGGTCATCGACCCGGTGTGCCAGTGCTCCAGCAAGCGCCCCGTGGAGAACCAGAACGGGTACTCCTCGCTCGGCTCCTCAGCCGGCGGCTCATAGGGGCGGAACACCACCGAGGGGCGTTGGTCGGCCGATTTGTAGAAGCTCACGCCGCCGGCCTTGTCGTGCGCGCCGTAGGTTTCCACGCCGTGCTCGTCGAAGCCGTCCTCCTGCTTGCCGTCGCAGAAGCGCCACAGGGTGGGCAGCCACTTCCCGTCTACCTCGCGCACCGGCCAGGTGAGCCCGTGGTTGTGGATGTACTCCTCGTAGGGCGCCAGCTGCTTGGCCTCCATCTTCAGCTTGGCCTCGGCGTTGATGGCCTCCGCATCGGGGTTCAGGCTCGGGTTGCTGAAGGTGCGGTACTCCTCCCAGATGCTCGCGCACACCTCGCGGTCGGTTCCCTTAAAGGCGGCCGCATCGGCATCGTACCAGGCGCCGAACAAGTGGTCGAAGGCGTCCTCGCCGCCGATCTGCTCGCCAGCGAGGACCCGCTTGGCGATCTCCATGAGCATCCAGAGGTCCCACTTCGCCTCGCCGGGCGCGTCCACCGCCTTCTCGAACACGGCCGTGCGGCGCTCGCCGTTGCCGAAGGCACCCTCGCGCTCCACCCACATGGCCGCGGGCAGCACCACGTCGGCATACTGGCAGGACAGCGTCGGGTACACCTCGGCCACGCAGATGAAGGCGTCGTTGATGCCCGCAAAATCGCCCTTGCCGAGGAAGCGCGTGAGGTTGGGCATGGAGACGGCCCAGTTGTTGTGAGCGCTCCAAAGGAAGTCGATGTTCCCCTTGGAAAGCTCGCGGAACATCTTCACCGTGTGGAAGCCGGGGGTCTCGATGGCATCCAGATAGCCGTTGGGCAAGTCCCAGATGGCCTCGGTGTAGCGGCGATGGTCGGGGTTCTTCACCACCAGGTCGGCGGGCAGGCGGTGCGAGAAGGTGCCCACCTCGCGGGCAGTGCCGCAGGCCGTGGGCTGGCCGGTGAGCGAGAAGGCGCCGTCGCCGGGGCGGGCGTAGCGGCCGGTGAGGAGGTGGATGTTGTAGATGCAGTGGTTCATCCACGTGCCGCGGTTGTGCTGGTTCACGCCCATGGTCCACAGGCTCAGCACCTTGCGGCTCTTGTCGGCGAACACCTCGGCGAGTTCCTGGATGTCCTCGGCCGGCACGCCGGAGATCTCGGCGGCGTACTCCAGGGTGTAGGGGGCCAGGCGCGCCGCGAAGGTGTCGAAGTCGATGGGCTCCACGTTGTCCACGGCCTGGCCGATGTCGGACTTGTCGTAGCCGTCGTCGGTGGCGTTGCCGAGATTCTCGGTGCCCTGCTTGAACTGCACGTGGTCGGCTACGAAGTCGTGATCGTACTTGTCGTTCACGATGAGGTAGTTGGCGATGGCGTTGGCGATGGCGATGTCGCTTCCCGGGCGGAAGGTGATCACCTTGTCGGCCGAGGCCGAGGTGCGCGTGGTCATGGTGGTCACGTCGTAGTGGCGCACGTTCCCGTCGGCGAGCTTACGGGCCGTCAGGCGCGAGTACAGCATGGGATGCGCCTCGGCCATGTTGGCGCCCCAGGTGACAAACACGTCGGTTTCGTCGATGTCGGCGTAGCAGCCGGCCGGCTCGTCGGTCTGGAACACGTTCATGAAGCCCACCACGGCGCTGGCCATGCACAGGCGCGCGTTGGGGTCGATGTTGTTGGAGAGCAGCCCCGCCTTCCAGAACTTGGCGGTGCAGTAACCCTCCACGATGGGCTGCTGGCCGCTGCCCCAGAACGCCAGCCGGCTCTTGTCGGCCTTCCACGTGTCGCGCAGCTTTCCCGCCACCAGGTCGAGGGCTTCCTCCCAGGTGGCCTCGCGCAAGCCGTCGGGGGTGCCCTTGGTGGACGCATCGTCGCGGATGAGCGGCTTGGTCAGACGATCCTCGCCGTAGAGGGCGCGGGCCAGGTAGTAGCCCTTCACGCAGTTGAGGCCGCGGCTCGAGCCGTTCTCCGGGTCGCCGGTGACTGAGATCACCTTGCCGTCCTTGGCCTCCACGATAACGCCGCAGCCGCAGCCGCAGAAGCGGCACACGCCCACGGTCTTCACCGTGTCGCCGGCGAGGGCGGCCGAATCGGCGCCCGTGCCCGCGAGCGACGAGCAGCCGGCCATAGTGCCGGCAGCCGCCGCCGAGGCGAGCGCCACCGCCGTGGATTTCACGAAAGCGCGTCGAGTGAGTTCCATGGTATTCCTCCCTTATCGGTCAGGGGCGCACAGCCCCGGGTCCCCCAATGACATGCCCGTTGCGCCGGGCCCCGTAATCGTCCGCATCGGCGCCGGCGGGCACCACCACGATGGCGGGCGCCGGATCGCTCACCGGGCAGCGCTGCTCGCACAGGCCGCAGCCGGGGCACACCTCGGCATTGACCTGCGGCGCGAACACCGCGTGGATGTCGTCGCCCTCGCGCGGACGGTAGTCGATACGTATGGCCTCGTCGATGAGCGGGCAGGCCCGGTAGCACACCTCGCAGCGCATGCCCTGAAACGACAGGCAGGTCTCCTCGTTCACGACGGCCGTGCCCATGGCGGCGTCGGCACGCTCGGCGGGCACGGAGAGCGCCCCGGTGGGGCATGCGGCGGCGCAGGGGAAATCGGCGCACAGGCGGCAGGCTTGGGCCCGTGCGTTCACGAAGGGCGTGGAAGCCTCGCGACCCGCGTTCAGGGGCGCCGCGTGAATAGCCTGGTAGGGACAGGCCTCCAGGCAGCGGCCGCAGCGGATGCAGCGGGCGGCGAAATCGACTGGGGACGCCGCTCCCGGCGGCCGCAGCAGGGGCAGAGGCGGCGGGGCGGCAGCTAGGGCGACGCCGGCGGCGAACACCGCGGCGGCTCCCGCAGCAGCGACGATCCTCATAACGCACCCCCTCCGATGTGTTGGGGACGGTTCCTCTCCGTCCCGTGCTGCTGCCAGCATACAAGGGGGACAATCTTTCGAGAAAGGGACGCTCTGCCCCGAATATTTGGGGACGATACACGAGTTTGGGGACGGTTTTCCTGAAAGTAATGGGGACGGTTTCTTGAACAATGGGGATGCATTCATGAAATGTCCTCATTTTGCTATCATGGAGCGGCCGCCGAACCTGCAAGGAGATGAGCCATGCACCTGGACGACCGCCTGGACACGCCGCTTTACCAGCAGCTCTTCGACCAGCTGCGCCACCGCATCGAGGAGGGGGGCCAGCCCGAGGGCTCGCGCCTGCCGCCGATTCGCAGCATGGCCGCCGATCTGGGCTGCGCCCGCAATACCGTGGAGAACGCCTACGCGCTGCTCGCCCAGGAGGGCTACGTGAAGAGCCGGCCAGGCTCGGGCTACATCGTGCAGAACGTCGCCTTCGTGCAGGCCGATGCCGACCGCGGCGCCCTGCTGGCCGAGCCGCTCATCGGCGCCAAGGCGAGCCGGGCCCGCTACGACTTCACCTACGGCGATTTGGAGCCCGGAACCTTCCCGGCCATGACTTGGCGCGCCATCACCGACGACATCCTGCTGTCGGTGGAGAGCACCGGCTGCGACGCCTACAACGACCCGTTCGGCGAGGAGAGCCTGCGCGCGGCCATCGCCTGGCGGCTTTCCACCCAGCGGGGCATCGACTGCACCCCGGCGCAGATCGTCGTCCAGGGAGGCACCCAGACGAGCGTGCAGAACCTGCTCGCACTCTTCGACCCCGTCCGCGACGCAGTGGCCATGGAGGACCCGGGCTACGATGGCGTGCGCACGGTCATCGAGCGATCGCGCTTCCCGCTGGCCCCATGCCGGGTGGGACTCGGCACCGCCGCCTTTCTGGACGACCTGGAGACCTCGGGCGCGCGCCTCGCCTACCTCACGCCTTCCAGCCAGTTCCCCACCTGCCACGTCATGCCCACTGACACCCGCGAGGCGGTGCTAAAGTGGGCCGAACGCCACGACGCCTACCTGCTGGAAGACGACTACTGCCGCGACTTCCGCTACCGCGAGCGCTCGCTGCCGCCGCTCGCCTCCATGGACCGGCGCGGGCGCGTCATCTACATGGGCACATTCTCGAAATCGCTCTCCCCGGCCCTGCGCATCAACTACCTCGTGCTGCCCGAGCCGCTGCGCGACCGGTGGCGTGAGGCCTTCGCGAGCTCCTACTCGTCGGTGCCGTGGCTCAACCAGCAGGTGCTCGCCCGCTTCATGACCGACGGGTCGTGGGACCGGCACCTACGCCGCGTGCAGGCGAAGAACCGTCGCAAGTACGAGACGCTCACCCGCGTGCTGCGTGCCACCATGGGCAACGACGTGGAGATGCTGGAGAACGGCACGGGGCTGCACCTGCTCGTGCGCGTGCGCGACGGCCGGCCCCAAGACGAGCTGGTGCGCCAGGCCGCCGAGGCCGACGTGGCGGTGTACCCCACCAAGAAGTACTGGACGGATCCGGCGAGGCACGTGAGCTCCACGGTGCTCGTAGGATTCTCCTCCATCGCCGAAGACGACATCGAACCCGGCATCCGCGCCTTGGCCGCAGCGTGGTTCGGGTAGCGAGCGCGCAGGCGGGATCGGAGCCCCGAGCCCGACAAACGAAAAAGACCCCCGGCGTCGGAGGTCTTTGAATTTCGTGGTGGAGATGAAGGGATTCGAACCCTCGGCCCCCACGTTGCGAACGTGAT
>Ga0073907_1001040_pt1 | contig 38532 bp, 29 predicted proteins | sample GluameincwithD2O_FD_65483 | JGI IMG/M metagenome (GOLD analysis project Ga0073907, IMG submission 65483) | Mouse cecum microbial communities from Vienna, Austria - Glucosamine amended microcosms incubated with D2O | ecosystem: Host-associated > Mammals > Digestive system > Large intestine >... | reverse complement strand
CGGCGAAGGTGTCGAACTTGTACACGGTGGGAGCAAAGATGATTTCACGCTTGTCGGCCATCAGAGCGGCAGAAAAAGCGTCCATTTTCTGAGCCATAGTGAATCAGTCTCCTTTTGATTTTAAATTTGGAATTCGCGGGAAGGCGGGCCGGGACAGAGCCCGGCCCCTACACGTCTTTTTATCGATAGAAGAGGTGTAGGGACGGGCCTCTGCGCCCGTCCGTGTCCTTCGAGGAATCAGCCTCGCCGGGTCGTTATTTCCTTGCAATCGCCTTTTTGACGGCCTCCACAATGTTGGCCGCGCGGAGGCCGTAGGTGTCCATCAGGAACGCCTGGGGGCCCACCTGGCCGAACTCGTCCTGCACGCCCACGAACTCCTGCACCGTCGGGCAGTTCTTCGCCAGGCAGTTGGCCACCACGGACCCAAGGCCGCAGCAGGTGTTGTGGTTCTCCGCCGTGACGATGGCCCCGGTTTCCTTAGCGGCCTTGAGCACCAGCTCCTCGTCCAGGGGCTTCCAGGTGAACATGTCGATGACCCGGACGCTGATTCCCTCGGCCTGGAGAGCCTCATAGGCTTTCAGGCTCTCGTCCACCATGATGCCGGAGGTGATGATGGTAGCTTTGTCGTCGGCGCTCTCGTGGAGCACCACGCCCTTGCCGATCTCAAACTCGCTGCCCTCGCCGTAGACCTGAATCACGTCCTTCCGGACGAAGCGGGTGAAGCTGACGCCCTCCACGTTGACGAGGCCCCTGGTGACGCTGGCCAGCTGGTCATAGTCGGCGGGGTCGATCACCGTGGCGGTGGGGATGGACAGGTACATGGCGGCGTCCTCAAGAGGCATGTGGGTGCCACCGTTGAAAGCCGCCGTCACGCCCGCGTCGGAGCCCAGTACCCGGACGCTCAGGCCCGCGTAGGCTGCGCTCATGTAGATCTGGTCATAGCACCGGCGGCTGGAGAAGGTGCCAAACGAATGGAAGAAGACCTTCTTCCCCGTGGCGGCCAGGCCCGCGGCCACGCCCGCCGCGTTGCCCTCGGCGATGCCGGCCTCAAAAGCCCGGTCCGGGTAGTTCTTCATCAGCATTTTCGTGTTGATGCAGCCCATCAGGTCGCAGTCCACATAGACGATGCTCTTGTCCTGGCCCATCAGCTCGTTCAGGGTCAGAGCCAGGCCGTCCCGGCACGCCCGGGAGTCCTTTTCATGCTTGCCAATCAGTTTCACATTCATCTCTCTCACCCTCCTTTAAGCGTTCTTAATGGCTTCCAGCTCTTTTTCGGAAGCGGCAATGGCCTCCTGCCACTGCTCCTCCTTGGGCTGGGAGGAATGGTCGTGCTTCGGCTCGGCAAACGTCGCGCCCTTGCCCTTGCAGGTAGTTAGCACGATGCAGCTGGGCACGCCCTTGGTGGATTTGGCCACCACAATGGCCTCGTAGATGGCCTTGACATCATGGCCGTCGATCTCCTGGGTGTGGAGGCCGAAGCCCGCCACCTTCTTCGCCATGTCGCCATGGGCCAGGATGTCGTCGGTCTTGCCGTCCAGCTGATAGCCGTTGTTATCGATAAAGTAGATGATGTTGTCCAGCTTGTGAGCACAGGCAAAGTGGAAGCCCTCCCAGACCTGGCCCTCGTCGGCCTCGCCGTCGCCGACGACGCAGTAAACATAGTTATCGCGCCCGTCAATCTTGTTGCCCAGCGCCGCGCCGGTGGCAGTAGAGACGCCCTGGCCCAGGGAGCCGGTGGTCAGGTCCACGCCGGGGGTCAGCTTGCGGTCGGTATGGCTGGGGAACTTCGTGCCGGGCTGGTTCAGGGTATAGGCCTCCTCCATGGGATAGAAGCCCATCAGGCCGAACGTCGCGTAGGCCACGGGGCCCGCGTGGCCCTTCGAGAGCACCAGCCAGTCCCGGTCCTCCCACCGGGGGTTCTTCGGGTCGACCTTCATGACCTCCCCGTATAAAACCGCCATCAGGTCCGCCAGGTCCATGGACCCGCCTACGTGGCCGAAGCCCCGGCTGTGGATCACCTTCAGCGTTTCCAGACGGATCTGGGCCGCAAGAACCTTCAACTTTTTCTCGTTCATGGGTGTCGCTTCCTTTCCGTATTGTGTTGCGCATCGCCCCGGGACAGGGCGACGCACCGGGGACGGCGTCCCGCCGGAGAGAAGCCTTTTTGTCCCTCCCGGCAGAGCCTGTTCTCATACCTTATTCTACCCCACGGAAACCCTCCCCGTCAATGACAATTATATTTTTAACAAACTTTCTGCGTGCATTTTTCTTGTTTTGCGTGCATTTTTTTCATTTTGGAAGGCCGGGATATTTCCTCCCGGCCCTCCGCTGAAACTCGTTATTCGTATTGGGTTCCCACACCCTCGACTATGGCGTCATAGGCCCGCTTGACTTTATCGTAATTCTTGTCCCGGTCCAGAACCACGCCCCGGCCCACGCCGTCCACAATACGGCCCACGCCGATGGCCTCCAGCCTGGCGTCCGTCTCCGCCAGCAGGGCGGGCGCGGAGCCGGGATCGGTGGAGCGGCCGTCAAAGATGATGTGGAGATACACCCGGTCCAGGCCGTTGTCCCGGGCCATCTCGCAGATGTTCAGGGGATAGTCAATGCAGCCGTGGGAGGACTTGTAGGTAAGATAGGCCAGCAGGTGCAGGGAGGTGCCGTTCTTCTTGGCGTGCTCAATGGCCTGGAGGAAAATGGGATTCTGCTTAAAGCTGCCGTCCTTCACGGCGGCGTCCAGGCGCACGTCGTCCTGCATCACGCAGCGGCCCGCGCCCAGGTTGGAGTGGCCCGCCTCGGAGTTGCCGGCCTTGCCGGCCCCCAGGCCCACGTACTCGCCGGAGGCATGGAGCTTGGACCAGGACTGATTCTCCAGCAGAGCGTCCCAATACGGGGTATCGGCGATGTGAATGGCGTCGCCCTCGTCGCCGGAGCCCAGGCCCCATCCGTCGCAGATAATGAGGAGCATTTTCCGGCCCTCGCCCCAGGTCTTGCCGTCGCAGAGGGACCGGCCGTCCATCTCGGCGGGCTGGGGAACGCCCAAAACGTCCAGCACCGTGGGGGACACGTCGCCCAGGGAGCCGTCCCGCAGGGCGATGGGGCTCTTGTCGGCGGGATCGATCAGGATGAAGGGCACCAGGTTGGTGGTGTGGGCCCCGTCGGGCTTTCCGGCGGCGGTATAGAGCTTTTCAATATTGCCGTGGTCGGCGGTGATCGCCACCACGTAGCCCTTGCCCAGGGCGTCGTTCACCACCTTATCCAGGTACTGGCTCACATAGCCGCAGGCCTTAATCTTGGCCTCGGTGTTTTGCGTGTGGCCGATAACGTCGCCGTTGGCAAAGTTGGTCACCACGAAATCGTACTTGCCCAGGGCGTCCATAACGGTGTCCGCCACCTTGGGCAGGGACAGCTCGGGCTGCTGGTCAAAGTCGATGCCCTTGGGAGAGGGGATGCACACGTCGTCCTCCCCGGGGAAGGGATTGTTCTCGCCGCCGTTGAAGAAGAAAGTCACATGGGCGAACTTCTCGCTCTCGGCGCAGTGGAACTGGGTCTTTCCCGCCTCGCTGAGAACCTGGGCCAGCGGTTTCACCACCTTGGCGGGGGCGAAGGCGATGGGCAGGTCCTTGAACTTGTCGTGATACATGGTCATGATGACGAAGTCCAGGTCCCGGAGCATCCGGCGGTCCGCCTTGTCAAAGTCCGGCTCGGTGAACATCTCCGTAAGCTCAATCTCCCGCTCGCCCCGGCGGCAGCAGAAAATGGCCGCGTCGCCGTCGGCAATTTTGCCCACGGGTTTGCCGTCCTCCACCAGGACCATGGGCTCCAGATGATAATCGTCCTGTCCCAGCTCGTACGCTTTCTTGACGGCCTCCGCCAGCTGGGCGCCGCCGCGCTTCATGTCTGCCATATAAAAAACCTCCTATATTACTATGTTTTTACAAGGGATGCCCCCCGCCCGGCGGGCCGCCGGGACGAAAGCGGGGCTGCAATCACTGTCCGTCTCCGGGCGCGATCAAACGGTCCACGGCCACCCTGCCCCGCTCCGGGAAGATGTCCAGCAGCTGGGGGAAGGTATAAATCTTGCCGTCGGGCATGTTCTCCTCCGTCAGCTTCAGGGCCTTCTCCTTATTATATTGCACCGCCACGGTCATGCCGAAGGCCACGGCCTTGGCGCCCACGATGTCCCGGTTCAGATTATCGCCCACGTAGCAGCAGTTCTCCGGCTGGGCCCCCACTTCTTCCATGGCATAGTAGTAGATGGCGGGACCGGGCTTGCGGATGTAGGTGACGGAGGACTGCTGAACCGTCTTGAAATAGGGCCGCAGGCCGTCGGCGTCCAGCCACTCGTCCACCTCCCGCCTGCCCACCAGATCGCTGATGATGCCCAGGGTGTAGCCTCGGGCGCAGAGCTCCTTGACCGTGTCCGCCCCGCCTTCCACCACCGTGCGGCGGCCCTTGGTTTGGCGGTACTGATAGGTCAGCTCGGCGGCGTTTTTCAAAATGCGCTCCCTGTCCATGTCATAGGCCAGCCAGCGGGTCCACAGGACCTCCTCCGGCGCCTCGCACATGAACTTCAGCGCCCATTCCCGGTATTTGTCATAGCGCTTGTCGATGACGTCGCTGAACCACTGGTTGGGGTTGTCGGTCTCCACGCCGCAGAGCTCTGCGATCTTGGCCCGGGCGGCGGAGAGGTAGGCAGGGTCCTCCTCAATGACCCGGAAGGTGCCCCCCAGGTCCAGGAAGATGTACCGGATATCGGTATTCATGCGTGATCAGCCTCCTACTGTTGTTTATAAATCATGTATACAGCGCTCCGCAGGAACCCAGCGTCCGCAGTTCCCGCGGGAAGAGAAAGGCGGAAGCGGCGTGAAGCCTGCCCAAAGGGCGGGCTTCACGCCGTGCCTTCATTTCAAAGCGGGAAGCAGGTCCAGAATCTCCCGGAAGTCGTTGACCACCGCGTCCGGCCGGTTCTCCTCCGTGAATTTGACCGGGTGCTTTTTCTCCGGGGAGGAGAAGATGATATTCGCCCCGATGCCGGCCTCCTTGGCGCCGGTGATGTCCCGCTTCACGTTGTCCGCCACAGACACGCAGTCCTCCGGCGCTACGCCCAGATCCTCGCAGGCGATGCGGTAAATCTCGGAACAGGGCTTGCGCAGCCCGCAGACCGAGGAGAGGATGACCGAATCAAAATACTGGTCCAGTCCGTCCTCCTCCAGCCAATCGGGCACCTCGTTCTCGCCGATGAGGTTGGAGATAATGCCCAGCTTGTAGCCCCGTTCGTGCAGTCCCTTGATGACCTCCACGCCGCCGTCCACCACGACCCGGCGGCCCTTGCACTGGCGGTATTGGAAGCTCAGCTCATGGCAGATCTGCCGGATGCGGGCCTGATCGTAGTCCGGCAGCAGCCATTTGCACCAGAGCTCTTCGTCGTTGGACTCCTTGTTCTCCCCAAGGGCCCAGTCACGATAGGGCTCGTAGCGCTCCTCGATCATCTGATAGAACTCCTCGTAGGGCACGGGGGACCCAGCGATCTCCGCCATCTTCCGGCGGGCGTGCTTCATGTAGGGCTCCTCCAGCAGCGCGATGCGCAGCGTGCCGCCCAGGTCAAAAAACACCGCCTTGTAGCGCTTTGTCGTATCCATGGCCTTCCTCCTTATTTTAAGTACGGGCGGGGAAAATATCCAGCAGCTCGGACAGGGCGGTAATCACATGGTCGGGGGTGAACTCCCTGCCGGTGGCGTGCTCCGTGTTCAGCGTGTCCGGTTCGTCGATGCGGATCATCATGCCGAAGCCGGCGGCCTGAGTGCCCTCCACGTCCCGGACCGGGTTGTCACCCACGTAGGCGCAGTTGGCCTCGGGCGTGCCGATACAGCGGCAGGCCAGGTGGTAAATCTCCGGATTGGGCTTGCGGATCCGGACCTTGGAGGAGAGGATGGTGGTCTTGAAGCACTGGGCCACGCCGTCGGCGGCCATCCAGTCGGGAATTTCCGTCTCCGTGACGGTGTTGGCGATGATGCCCAGCGTATAGCCCCGGGCGCAGAGCTCCTTAATGGTCTCCACCGCGTCGGCCCGCGCCACCCGGCGGCCGTCGTGGTCCCGCCACAGGCGGGTGAGCTTGGCGGCGTTGGCAAAGATCATGTTCGGCTCGTACTCCGGCAGCATGTACTGGGTCCACAGCTCCCCCTCGGAGGCGTCCAACAGCGTCTCCTTGGACATCTTGCGGTACTTCTTCCACCGCTCCTCCAGCTTGGCGAAAAGCTCGTCATGGGTCTCGGTGGTGTGGATCAGCTCCATCAGGCCGGCCTCGGCCTTGTCGATGAAGTCCTGCTCCTTCAGCACGATGCGCAGCGTGTTGCCGACGTCGAAGAAAATCGTCTTGATATCCGGGGTCATAAGAAATTCCTCCTTCTATATGGTCCAGTTTCGCAGTCCCCTGAAAACCGCGTCCAGGAGACGGCAGGGCCGCCTCCGACCCGCCTGTAAACGTTTGCGACCTTTTCTAGCTCATTCTATATGAAACAGCGGTCTCTTGTCAATATGCCAAACGCCGAAGAGTTTGATTATTTTTCGTTTTTCTGCCCAAAGATGGAAAAAACGCAGATTGTTGTTGACATTGCCGGAGAAATCAGATATTCTTTACTTGACAACCTGAACTGGCCATAGTTTGGCCGGTTCAAAAAATAAAGCGGAAACGTTTGCGATTTCTGCGGGGCGGAAAGGATAAGAAGCTATGAAAAGTGTAACCTTGAAGGACGTTGCCAAGGCTGCCGGCGTTTCTTACGCCACCGTTTCCCGCGCCCTGTCCGGAAGCCATCAGATCGGCAGCGACACACGGGAGCGCATCATCAAGCTCTGCGACGAAATGGGGTACACCACCAACTACGTCGCCCGCTCCATGGTCACCAAGCGCACCGGGCTGATCGGTCTGGTGGTCCCCTCCATCGACAACCAGTTCATGTCCGAAATCGCCTATTACGCGGAGATGAGCGCCCGAAACCACGGCTATAACATCATGCTCTGCAACTCCGGACCGGACCTGAAGCAGGAGAAAACCGTGGTGAAGCTTCTCCTCAGCCGTCAGGTGGACGGCATTTTAATCGTCCCCCAGAACCCTAAAACCTATGAGAATATCCGGGCCTATACCGATCAGGTGCCCACGGTCTTCCTCAGCGAAAACCTGCGGGACCAGCCCCAGAGCTATGTGGCGGTGGACAACAGCCGGGGCACCTATATCGGCACAAAGTATCTCTATGATCTGGGGCACCGGGATATCCTCTATTTCGGCCGCCGCCACACCACCACCCACCAGCTCCGGGCGGAGGGCTATATCCGGGCCTGCCGGGAGCTGGGGCTGACCCCCCGCTTCTTCAACAGCGAGTTCAGCCGCTCCTCTGTCACAGGCGGCTATCAGCTGGCAAAGGAGCTCTTTTCCAGGCCCGTGGACTACTCTGCCATCTTCGCCTCCACGGACTCCAACGCCCTGGGCCTTCTCAAGGCGGCGGACGACGCCCACATCGACATCCCCGGCCACCTGAGCCTCATCGGCTTTGACAACATCTCCTCCACCGCCCTGCCCCGGATCGAGCTGACCACTATGGAGCAGCCCAAGCGGGACATGGCCGTCCAGGCGGTGGATATGCTTCGGGACAAAATTGAAAACGGCACCCAGGGCTATGTGCATCAGATTCTGATGCCCATGCTCATCAAGCGCAGCACCTGCCGGGAGCTGCACTGACCCATATCATCAGGAGGCATGCCTCCATCAGGAAAGAGGGAATATCACAATGAACGGTTATCGCTACGACCCCCACACCCACACCGCCGAAACCAGCCGCTGCGGCCACCTGTTCGCCGCCGACGTGGTGGACCGCTACGTCCGCAGCGGCTTCACCGGCCTGGTGGTCACGGACCATCTGCATCCTGAGTACCTCTCCCGCATCGACACGGAGCACAACTGGGACAAGGTCATGGACCACTACCTGGGCGGCTATCACGCCTCCAAGAAGCGGGGCGACGAGGTGGGACTGGATGTCATCCTGGGCGCGGAGCTCCGCTTCCCGGAAAACGACAACGACTATCTGGTCTACGGCATTGACGAGCAGTGGCTCCGCTCCAACCCCTATATCTGCTGCATGAGCGCCCAGGAGTTTTTCGACAAGTACCACGATCAGGTCCTCATCATCCACGCCCATCCCTTCCGCAAGGGCAGCGCCCCGGTGCAGGAAACCGCCGTCCACGGCGCGGAGATCATCAACGGGAACCCCCGCCACGAGAACAACAACGACAAGGCGCTGGAGCTCTGCCGCCGCCACCCGGAGTACTACCGTCTGGCCGGGTCCGACACCCACCGGGACGGGGACGAGGCCCGGACCGCCGTAATCCTGCCCGAGCGGGTTCAGGACTCCTTCGCCTATAAGCGCATCATCGAAAGCCGCAGGTTCCGCCTTTGGAGCCCGTCGTTCCAGGAGTTCGTAGAGGCCGACGAGGCCATTCGCGGGGAGGAAAAAGCATGAGCCAGTTCAACACGTTAATCATCGGGGAAATTGCCCAGGACACCAATGTGGACTATGACGGAACCACCGTCCAGGCCATCGGCGGCGCGGTGTACTATTCCGGCTTCGCCGCCGCCAACATGGGCCACAAGACCGCCGTTTTGCCCAAGGCGGACACCGCCCAGGTGGACCTGAGGGCCGCCTTCGCCGCCGCGCCCAACGTGACGGTGTTCCCCCTCCACAGCACCCATTCCTTCGTCACCAAAAACGTCTACCACACCCCGGACCGGGAACGGCGGACCTCCACCGTGGACAGCAAGATCGATCCCTACCGGCCCCAGGAGGTCCCGGAGGAGATCGACGCGAAGATCTGGCACCTGGCCGGTTTGGTGGGCGGCGACATTCCCGACGAATTCCTGCCCTTTGCCGCCCAAAAGGCTATGCTGGCCATTGACGTGCAGTGCATGCTCCGCTGGGAGGAGAACGGCGGCATGGTCTACCGGGACTGGGCGGCCAAGAAGGACCTGCTCCCCTGCGTCCGCTTCCTGAAGACCGACGCCGCCGAGGCGGAGATTCTCACCGGACTCACCGACCGGACGGAGGCCGCCAAGGTCCTCTACGGCTGGGGCGCCAAGGAAGTCCTCATCACCCACAACACGGAGGTGCTGGTCTACGACGGCAAGGAAATCTATACCTGCCCCATCAAGGCCCGGAGCCTGGGGGGCCGGACGGGCCGGGGAGACACCACCTTCGCCTGCTACATCAACGAGCGGCTGACCCAGGATATCCCGACGGCTCTCCAAACCGCCACGGCGCTGGTCTCCTTGAAAATGGAGACTCCCGGACCCTATATGGGAACCCGGGCCGACGTGGAGGCGTACATCAAAGCGTTCTATTAAGCGCCTGTCTATCCATAGAAATGTCCCCGGCGATACCGCCGGGGACGCTTTTTGTTATACCAGTTTCTCGAAATAAAAGAAGGCGCCGTCCTCCCCGTTCCGCCGCATACAGGCGGAGAGCATTTTGAAGGACGCCTCGTTCTCCTTGAAGCACTTGGCGAACACCCGGCCCAGGTGGAGCTTGTAAAGCCCCCACTCCGCCGCCGCCGTGAACGCCTCCACGCCGTAGCCGTTTCCGGCGTAAGCCCGGTCAATGCGGCAGCCCAGCTCCGCGCCGCCCCGGCAGTCGAAATTGTACAGCACCGCCTCGCCAATGAGCTTCCCCTCCAGCCGGACGGCGAAGTTCACCGCCAGATGGTTCTCGAAGTCCCGCTTCGCCACGTCGAAGAAGCTCCGCTCCTCCACCGGGCCTCCCAGACCTCCCACGTCGTCATAGCCCCACCAGCGGTTTCGCTCCTGGTCCAGCACCAGGGCGTTGTACGCGGGGATATCCTTCTCCGTCAGGGCCGAGAGGGTCAGCCGTGCCGTCTCCACCTTGGGAATCTCCGTGATGTGGCGCATCAGCTCGTTCATGGGCTCAAAGCGGTACTTGGAGGCCAGCTTGGCGGGGCCGTACTGGAGCTTAGAGGTGCGAAGGCCCTTGTCCGCCGCGTCATCCTCCCGGTCAATCCACTGGCAGTTCCCCCCGAAGGCCAGGGCAAACGCCTGGACAAAGGCGGGATAGACTCCGGTGTAGGAGTACAGCGCCTTCTCAATATGGATGATGAGGGTATCCCCGCAGCGCTCCGCCAGGGCCAGGGCGATGAGCTTGTCCCCGTCGAACATTCCCCCGGCCACAAACCAGGGCTTTCCCGCCAGCTTCAGCATCTTCTTGGCCAGGGCCAGTTCATCCCGGGCCTTGGCGTTGTCCCCCTTGGGGAACTCCGCCTCGTAGTCCCTCCAGAACCGCTCCACGGCGTCCGCGCTGGCGGCGGTCAGGGGCCGGACCTCAGCCTCCGGCCACTGGGCCCGGAATTTTTTGATGTGGTTGCGCTGGCCGGAATAGCGCCGGCCGGTGAAGTACTGAAGGTCCTCCCGGTAATAGACATAGTCCCGCCAGGTGCGGATGTCGCTGACCCGGACATAGGGGTAGCGGCTCAGCAGCTCCCCCGCCTTGTGCTCCGGCACCATGGAGATTACCGGCAGCTGCCCCGCCTCCAGGCAGTACGCCTCGATAGCCCGCAGGGCCGCGTCCACGTCCCCCTCCGGGCCGGGAACGGGGTAGTCAAAGTTCCATCCATTGGCGTCCCGGTTCCGGACCACCAGACAGCCCGCAATCTCCGCCCAGGCGGGGTGGAGCGTCTTTTTCCACATGAGCTTCGTGCCCAGGGAGTATTCGCAAAGGCCGTAATTACAATCCTTGTAGTAGCGCCGTAGCTTCGCGCCGTCCTGTTTTGTCACTGGTTTAAATTGTTGCATAAGTCCCATCCTTAGTCCTGTTCTTTAATAATTGTATAGAAAACCACACCGCATCAAAGCGTGAAACGGACAACTTTCCATCTATTAAAAACATTTTGTAAATTTTTTTTGTATTTTTCCTTGACGAATGGATTTGCATATAGTATATTTGTTAATAATTTCCGATAAGAGGAGGTATTTTTGTGGAAAATGAGAGAGGTTCGTGGGGAAGTAACTTAGGCTTCCTATTGGCCGCCATCGGCTCCGCCGTGGGCCTGGGCAACATCTGGGGATTCCCCTACAAAATGGGCAAGTCCGGCGGTTTCGCCTTCCTGGTCGTCTATGTGCTGCTGGCCATTTTCGTGGGCTTCAGCATTATGATGAGCGAGCTGGCTATGGGCCGGAAAACCGGCAAGGGCACCATCGGCGCATACCACGCCCTGTCCACGCGCTTTAAGTGGGTGGGCTGGCTGGCGGTGTTCTCCCCCTTCGTCATTTTGAGCTTCTACACGGTTCTGGGCGGCTACTGCATCGAGTATATGTCCCTGAACCTGAGCAACCTGGCTTTCGCCGGTGCAGAGATCAAAACCGGGGCGGACCTGTTCAGCGCCATGCTGACCAATCCCTTCGGCTGCGTCATGTTCACCTTCCTGTTTATGATCATCTGCTACCTCATCAACCGGGGCGGCATCGCCGGCGGCATTGAGAAGTTCAACAACGTGGGCATGCCGGCCCTCTTCGTGATGCTGGTCATCATCATCATCCGTTCCGTCACCCTGCCCGGCGCGGCGGAGGGCCTGAAATTCATGTTCCTCCCCGGCTACGCGGTGCAGGCGGGCTTCATTGAGTCCGCTCCCAGCTTCATCTCCGTGCTGGCTACCGCTGGCGGGCAGATGTTCTTCTCCCTGTCCCTGGCCATGGGCATCACCATCACCTACGGCTCCTATATGAAAAAGGAGCAGAACATTGTGAAGAACTCCGTGGTGGTGGTCTTCGCGGACACGCTGGTTGCCATCATGGCGGGCATCGCCGTCATCCCCGCCGCCGTGGCGACTTACGGACCCAGCGCCACCCTCAGCGGCCCCAAGCTGCTGTTCATCACCCTTCAGGACGTGTTCCAGGCCATGGGCGCCATCGGCCCCCTGTTCGGCGTGATCTTCTACCTGTTCGTGCTGGTGGCCGCCATCTCCTCCGCCATCGCCCTGATCGAGGTGGTGGTCACCTTCCTGCTGGACCACGCGGAGAGCAAGGGCAAGCAGGGCAACCGGTCCAAGATCGTGTTCTGGGTGTGCGTGGCCATCATGGTGGAAGCCGCCCTGGTGGCCGTGGATGGCCTGGGCAGCAACGGCGTGTGGGTGCCTTTCCAGAAGATGATTGGCATCGGCCCCTGGAACGACTGCTGGCTGGACTTCATGGATGCCCTGTCCGAGGGTCTGGCCATGCCCGCCGGCGCGCTGATTATGAGCATCATGATCGGCTGGGAACTGCGGACCAAGCCCATCACCGACGAGATTCACCACGGCGCGGAGCAGATTCACTGGCTGAACACCTTCATGGACATCTGCCTGAAGTTCATTGTTCCCATTGCCATGGCCTTCATCCTGGGCGGCCAGATCGGCGATTTCTTCACCATGGACGCGGAAACCCAGGGCCAGAGCGTCTACTATATCGGCTATGTCATCGGCGCGGTAATCCTGCTGGCCTCCTGGCTGTTCGCCATCAACTCCCCCAAGCGGAAGGAGCCGCTGTAAATCAGTCTTCCCAAACAGGAAACATCCTAGCCTCAAAAAGGGTGGAGCTTCGGCTCCGCTCTTTTTCTGCGGCGGCCCCGCTCCCCACTATACCAAATTTCAGGAAAAATGCAAGGGCTTTCCATTCAGCGCCGCCTGGACCAGCCGTTCCCCCTCATAGCGGAGCTTCAGGGAGAAGAAGGGGGCGTCCTCGTCCAGCAGCCGGAGGAAGAGCTTGTCCCCCTCCCACAAAGGCAGGGAGAGGAGGTCCGCCTTCTTAATCCAGGCCAGCTCCCCCTCGCTGCACGCGTGAGGGGTCCCCGTCCAGGCGGAGGAGGTGAAGAGGTGCATGTACTCCGTGGGGGCCTGGTTGGAGACAAAGGTCACCAGCCCCCGGTAGCGGTATTCGGTCAGGGTCAGGCCGGTCTCCTCCCGGCACTCCCGGAGAATGCAGTCCTCCGGGCTCTCTCCGTCCTGGAATTTGCCGCCCACGCCAATCCATTTCCCCTGGTTCACGTCATGGTCTTTTTTCACCCGGTGGAGCATCAGGTACGCGTCCCCCCGCTCCAGATAGCACAAGGTGGAGTAAAGCATTCCGGTCTCTCCTTCCCACGGCGGCAGACGCCGTGGCTTTTATTATACCGCACCCGGCGGCAAAAGAAAAGGCTTTACATTTCAGAACGAATGTTCTATACTGGAAACATCTCTCCAGGAGGAAAGGAGGCTCCCATGCGCTCCAGACAGATCAGCTGCTGCTTCACCGGCCACCGCCCCGGAAAGCTTCCCTGGCGGTACAACGAGGCGGACCCCCGCTGCGCCGCCCTGAAGCGCCGCATCGCCGATGCGGCGGAGGCCGCCTATGAGGAGGGCTACCGCCACTTTCTCTGCGGCATGGCCCTGGGCTGCGACCTCTATTTCTGCGAATGCGTTCTGGCCCTCCGGGCGGTCCATCCGGACATCACCGTGGAGGCCGCCGTGCCCTGCCCCACCCAGGCGGACGGCTGGCCCCCAGAGCAGCGGGCGCGCTACCGCCGCCTGCTGGACGCCTGTGACTTTGAGACTCTGGTTTCCAACAGGTACACCCCTTACTGCATGCAGCGGCGGGACCGTTACATGGTGGACCACGCCTCGCTGCTCATCGCCGTCTTTGACGGGACGCCCGGCGGCACCCGCTATACCATGGAGTACGCCATAAGCCGCCGCATCTTTGTGGTGGACCTGCCGGTCGTTTGATTTTTTCCGCATATTCCGCCGCCTTCCGCAAATCATAGAAACGGAAATTTACGAGCCCTCGGGCTCTTTGTCAGGAGGCGGCCCTATGTTTGCAAAGCGCACAGACCTGGCCCTGGAGGCCAGGGAGCTCTGGCAGGAATCCGCGGAGAAAACCACCCGGCTCTCCGGCGTCAAAGCCACGAAGTCCCGGGAGGAGGGATATCCCATTACCCGGGTAGACATTCTGGACCACCGGGGAGAGGAGGCCCTGGGCAAGCCCCGGGGCAGCTATCTGACCATTGATCTCTCCAGCTTCTGGCAGCGGAAAGCGGATTTTTTTGAGCGGGCTGTCCGGGCGGTGGGCAGCCAGCTGAAAGCCATGCTCCCCGCCGAGGGTCCGGCGCTGGTGGTGGGGCTTGGCAACGCCGCCATGACCCCGGACTCCATCGGTCCCCTGGCGGCGGACAGCGTGCTGGTCACCCGGCACCTGATCACCGCCATGCCCAAGCACTTCGCCGGGTTCCGCCCGGTGGCGGTGTTCCGGGCCGGGGTGCTGGGCACCACCGGCGTGGAGTCCGCCGAGTCCGTCCGGGGTCTGGTGGAGCAGGTCAAGCCCTCCCTGGTCATCGCCATTGACGCCCTGGCCGCCCGGCGGGTGAACCGGATGTGCGCCACCGTCCAGCTCACCGACACCGGCATTGTCCCCGGCTCCGGCGTGGGCAACCACCGGGCGGCCCTGAACCGGGAGACCCTGGGCGTGCCGGTTTTCTCCGTGGGCGTCCCCACGGTGGTGGACGCGGCCACCCTGGCGGCGGACCTTCTGGAGGAGGCGGGCATCGCCGAGCTGGACGAGACCCGTCTCCGCCACGGCAGACAGCCCTTGATGGTGACCACCCGGGACGTGGACCAGCAGGTCCGGGACCTGAGCAAGGTGGTGGGCTACGGCGTCAACTGGGCCCTTCAGGATTTGGAGATCGAGGAGATCAACGCCCTTCTCTCCTGACGTGTCCCGGACGCAAAAACCCCCGGCGGAATCCCGCCGGGGGTTCGCGTTCATTCCATCGAAGTCAAAGCGCGGGGCCTTATTCATGCAGGCGCTCCAGCGCGCTTCTGGCGGCGGCCTGTTCCGCCTCCTTCTTGCTGTGGCCGGAGCCGGAACCGATGGGCTTCCCGTTCAAAAGCACCTCCGCCGCGAAGGTCTTGGCGTGGTCGGGTCCCTCTTCCCCCACCATGCGGTAGGTCAGCACCTGATCCGCCTGACGCTGGACCAGCTCCTGGAGGGCGGTCTTGTAATCCCGGCGGCGTTCCTCCACCACCTCTTCCCGCTCGGCCTCCAGAAGGCAGCGGTGAATCAGCTCCGAGGCGGCGGCGATACCCCCGTCCAGGTACACCGCCGCAAACACCGCCTCCGTGGCGTCGGCCAGGATGGAGGTCCGGGTCCGGCCTCCGCCGGACTCCTCGCCCCGGCCCAGCTTCAAATAGGCTCCCAGATTCAATTTCCGGGCCACCTCGTACAGGCTCTGCTCGCAGACCAGGGCCGCCCGAATGCGGGTCAGGTCCCCCTCCGGCAGGTCCGGATGCTGGGTGAAGAGAAATTCCGCCGTCACAAAGCCCAGAACGGAGTCCCCCAGAAACTCCAGCCGTTCGTTGCTGGAGAGCCGGTCCGTCCGGTGCTCGTTGGCATAAGAGCTGTGGCGCAGGGCCTCCTCCAGCAGGGCCGGGTTCCGAAAGATGTAATTCAGTTGTTTCTCCAGTTCCTGCATAACGGTCCCCCGCCTCAAAAGCGCCTTTACTCGCTTTATTTATTCAGCTTGCCGGCAAGATAGTTCACCGCGTCGCCCACGGTCTTCAAAGAGCTCAGCTCTTCCTCTTCAATTTCGCCCACTTCGAATTCCTCTTCCATGGCCATGACCAGTTCCACCAGGTCCACGGAATCTGCGCCCAGGTCCCCTTCGAAGGAGGTGTCCATGGTGATGTCCTCCGGCTCCTTGGCAAACTGCTCCGCCACCAGCTCCCGCAGCACTTTCAGAATTTCTTCGTTTGACATTGCTGTTTCACTCCTTAAAGACTTGACTGATTTCAGCGCGATCGGCCTTTCATGAAGCTTATCATACGGCAAGAGCCGCGCTGCTGTCAAGGGGCATCCGGCAAATTTTGCCGGTCTCCGCCCACTTTCATCTGTTCGATGTTCTCCTGGACGTCGGCGATGAAGCCGCTGGCGGCGTATTCCTCCGCCCGGAGGATGGCGTTGCGGATGGCCCGGGCGTCCGAGGAGCCGTGGGCCTTGATGACGGGCTTGGAAATTCCCAGGAAGGGCGTGCCCCCCACCTCGCTGGGGTCCAGCAGCTTTTTCATCGCCGCCAGGTCTCCCTTCACCAGACCCGCCGCGATCTTCGTCCTGGCGCTGGAGAGGAAGACCTTTTTCAGCTCCTTCAAGAGGAACTTCCCGGTGCCCTCCAGGGATTTCAGCATGACGTTTCCGGTGAAGCCGTCGGCTACCAGCACATCGGCCCCGCCCAGCATGGCGTCCCCGGCCTCCAGATTTCCCACAAAGCGGAGCCGCCCCGCCGCCCCGGCCTCTGCCAGCAGCGCGTGGGTCTCCTGGCGGAGGGGGTCCCCCTTCTCCGCCTCGGCGCCGATGTTCAAAAGGGCAACTCGGGGCCGCTCGATCCCCAGCACCCGCTTGGCGTAGTAATTCCCCAGGTAGGCGAACTGGAGCAGGTACTCCGGCGTACACTCCGCGTTGGCCCCGCAGTCGCACAGGAGCATCCGCCCCTCCGCCGTAGGCAGCACCGGCCCCATGGCCGCCCGGCGGATGCCCCGGATGCGCTTGACCACCAGGGTCGCCCCCGCCAGCAGCGCCCCGGTGGACCCGGCGGAGACGAAGGCGTCCCCCTCCCCGTCCTTCAGCAGCCGCAGGCCCACCGTCAGGGAGGAGTCCTTTTTCCTCTTGAAAGCGGTGGCGGGGTCGTCGGCAATCTCCACCACCTCCGTGGCGTCCCGGAGTTCCACCCCGGCGGGCAGATTCTTCTCCCCACACTGCTCCACGGCCTTCAGGATATCCGCCATCCGGCCCACCAGGATCACGTCCGTGCCGCACTCCCTGTGGGCCTCCAGCGCCCCCTGGACGACGGCCAGAGGGGCGTTGTCGCCGCCCATGGCGTCCACAATGATCTTCATGCTTGGCCCTCCCTTGCGTTTGTTTCTCTCGCGTTTACTCCAATACGGTATCCCGCAGCCCCTCGATGATCTCCAGGGACCGCCGGGACAGCTCCGCGTTCTTGTTCCGCTTCCCCCGGACCCGGCGGTCCAGCGGGGGCATGATGCCGAAGTTGATATTCATGGGCTGGAACGCCGTGACGGACGGGTTGGAGATATACAGTGCCAGCGCGCCCACGGCGGTCTCCTGGGGGAAGTCCGCCGGGGGCAGACCCCGCAGCCGCCGGGCCGTCTCCACGCCCGCCAGGAAGCCGCTGGCGGCGGACTCCACATAGCCCTCCACCCCGGTCATCTGCCCGGCGAAGGAGACGCGGGGTTCCGCCTTCAGCCGGTAATAGCGGTCCAGCAGCCGGGGGGAGTTCAGGAAGGTGTTCCGGTGCATCACGCCATAGCGCAAAAACTCCGCGGCATGAAGGGCGGGAATCATGGAGAACACCCGCCGCTGCTCCGGGAAGCGGAGGTGGGTCTGAAAGCCCACCAGGTTATAGACGCTGCCCTCCCGGTTGTCCCGCCGGAGCTGGACCACGGCGTAGGGCTCCTTCCCCGTCCGGGGGTCCGTCAGGCCCCGGGGCTTCAGCGGACCGTAGCAAAGGGTTTCCCGTCCCCGGCGGGCCATGACCTCCACCGGCATGCAGCCCTCAAAGACCTTCTTGTCCTCAAAGCCGTGAACCTCCGCCTCCTGGGCGGTGGTGAGGGCCCGCCAGAAGGCGTCGTACTCCGCCTCGTCCATGGGACAGTTGATGTAGTCCGCCGTGCCCCGGTCATAGCGGGAGCCCATCCAGGCCCGCTCCATGTCGATGCTCTCGGCGGAGACCAGGGGGGCCGCCGCGTCGTAGAAATGGAGGGCGGAATCGTCCCCCAGCAGGGCCTGGAGGCGCGCCGCCAGCGCGTCGGAGGTCAGGGGGCCGGAGGCAACGACCACCTCGCCCTCCGGAAGGTCCGTGACCTCGCCAGGGACCACGGTGATGTTGGGGTGGTTCCGCACCCTCTCCGTCACCAGCGCGGCGAAGCCGTGGCGGTCCACCGCCAGGGCCCCGCCGGCCTCCACCCGGGTGGCGTCGGCGCAGGAGAGGATCAGGGAGTCCAGACGGCGGAGCTCCTCTTTCAAAAGGCCGACGGCGTTTTCCAGCTGGTCGCTTCGGAGGGAGTTGGAACAGCAGAGCTCCGCGAAGTACTCCGTCTCGTGGGCGGGGGTCTTTTTTTCCGGCTTCATCTCCCGAAGCGTCACCTGGACGCCGCGCTTGGCCAGCTGCCAGGCGCATTCGCTGCCGGCGAGGCCGGCGCCGATAACCGTTATGTTCATGGGGTACCTCCGTGGGGGGAGTTTTGGCTCGCCCTGGCGGGCGGGGGGATTCAGCTATGAAGATAGCTGGTCCTTTGCACCCCCCATTTTCTCTTTTTCTGATACGCAGAAAAAGAGAAAACGGGCCGTGCACGGTCCAAAAGAGAAAAAGACGTTTTCAAACGTGGGACGGGGACGCGCCTGGGGACTGGTTTTCGGGTACGCATGTCCCTGCCCGCGGCTCGGTGCGGGCGGGGGGTTTGGCGGGCGCTGAATCGACTTTCTCCTCTTTCCGCTGCCGCTGCCCTGGCAGTTTTTGCGGCTGGGATGCCGGATGGCTCCTGCCTTGGCAGATAGACGGCAGCCTGCCGATGGCCCTCCGGGTCAACCTGGATAAAGAGGCCATGTTCCAGGCCGCCTTTGCCGCCGCCAGAGAGCTTTCTTAGCCCTCCGGCGTCTCGGTCTTCTTCGCCGCCGCTTTCTTGGCGGCGGTCTTCTTGGCGGCGGTTTTCGCTGTGATCTTCTTCGCGGAAGCCGCCTTGGCGGTTTTCGCCGCTGTCTTCTTCCCGGCGGACGCCTTGGCGGTCTTCGCCGCCTCCTTCTTCCCGGCGGGCTCCTGCCCGGCGGACTCCTCCGCCGCCTCGGGCTCCGGCTCCCCGTCCGCCTTCTTGGTGTACTTGGGATAGCCCCGCTTCTCCTCCGGCAGGAAGTTGGCGCACTCCGGGTTGATGCAGAAGGGCTTCCTCGCGCCCCGGCCCGCCTTCTTGAAGAGGGTATGGCCGCACAGCGGGCAGTCGTCCTTCACCGGCACGTCCCAGGTCATGAAGTCGCACTTCTCCGCCTCGTTTTTGCTGGTCGAATGCTCACAGCAGTAGTAGGTGTACTGCTTGCCGCTCTTCTTGCTCTTCCCCGTGCGCTTCATCAGCCGCCCGCCGCACTTGGGGCAGCGGCCCGGCATCTCCACCACCAGGGGCATGGTGAAGCTGCACTCCGGGAACCCGGGGCAGGCCAGGAAGCGGCCGAAGCGTCCTGTCTTCACCACCAGATTCCGCCCGCACTCCGGGCAGATCTCGCTGGAGACCTCGTCGGGCACCTTAATGCGCACGCCCTCCAGGTCCTGCTCCGCCTGCTTGAGGTTCTTGTCAAAATCCCCATAGAAGTCCCGGAGGACCCCCTTCCAGGGAATGCTGCCCCCCTCCACGGAGTCCAGCTTCTCCTCCATGTGGGCGGTGAACTGGAGGTCCGCGATGTCGGTGAATTTGTCCTTCATCAGCTCCGTCACCACCCGGCCCAGGTTGGTGATCTTTAAATACTTGCCCTCCTTCTCCACATAGGCCCGGTCCAGAATCGTGGACACCGTGGGCGCGTAAGTGGAGGGACGGCCGATGCCCTGCTCCTCCATGGCCCGGATGAGGGAGGCGTCCGTGTACCGGGCGGGGGGCTGGGTGAAATGCTGGTTCGGGGCGAAGCTCTTCAGCTCCAAGGCGTCCCCCTCCTGAAGCTCCGGCAGGGGGGACTCCTTTTCCTCCTTCTCCTCGTCCTTGCCCTCTTCATAGACGGCGGTATAGCCGGAGAATTTCAGGCTGGAGGAGCTGGCCCGGAAGTCGTGCCCCGCCGCCTCAATCTCCACGGAGACGCTGTCATACACGGCGTTGGACATCTGGCAGGCCACAAACCGGCTCCAGATCAGGCGGTAGAGCCGGTACTGCTCTCCGGTGAGGTCCGCCTTCAGGTCCTCCGGCGTCCAGCGGACGTTGCTGGGGCGGATGGCCTCGTGCGCGTCCTGGGCGTTGGCCTTGGCCTTATAGCGGTTCGTCTTGGCATAGTCGCCGCCGTAGCGGCCTACGATGAACTCCTTGGCGTCCGCCAGCGCCTCCTCGGAAAGGCGCAGAGAGTCGGTCCGCATATAGGTGATAAGACCCACGGTGCCCTCCCCGGCGATATCCACGCCCTCGTAGAGCTGCTGGGCGATGGCCATGGTCCGCCGGGGGGTCATGCTCAGCTTGCGGGAGGCCTCCTGCTGCATGGTGGAGGTGGTGAAGGGCGGCGAGGGACTGCGCTGCTTGTCGGTGCGCTTCACGTTCTTCACCGAGAAGGCGGCGTTTTCCGTCTCATGGATGACGGCGTCCACCTCGGCCTGGCTCTTCAGCTCCGCCTTCTTGCCGTCCTTCCCGTGATAGCGGGTGGTGAAGGGCCGGTTCCGGCCCAGAAGGCCCGCGTCCAATGTCCAGTATTCCTCGGGCTGGAACGCCTCGATCTCCCGCTCCCGGTCGTCCACCATCCGGGTGGCCACGGACTGGACCCGTCCGGCGGAGAGGCCCCGGCGGATTTTCTTCCACAGGAGGGGGCTGAGCTCATAACCCACCAGCCGGTCCAGAATACGGCGGGCCTGCTGGGCATCCACCAGATTCTGGTCGATGCCCCGGGGAGACTGGATGCTCTCCTGCACCACCTTTTTGGTGATCTCGTTGAAGGTCACCCGCCGCGTCTTCTCGTCCGTAAGGCCCAGAAGCTGCTTGAGATGCCAGGAGATGGCCTCGCCCTCCCGGTCCGGGTCGGTGGCGAGATAGACGGTGTCCGCCGTCTTGGCGGACTTTTTCAGGTCTTTGATGATATCTTCCTTGCCCTTGATGGGCTGATAGACCGGCTCAAAATCCTGCTCCGGGTCCACGCCCAGCTTGCTCTTGGGCAGGTCCCGCAGGTGGCCCATGCAGGCCTTGACGGTGTACTCCTTCCCCAGATACTTTCCGATGGTCTTGGCCTTCGCCGGGGATTCCACGATGACCAGATACTGCTTTGCCATAGCTACCTCCGTGTGTCTCCCGCCCCGCGGGAGGGGGTTATTCCGCCAGCGTCACGGTCCGGGTGTACCGCTTTCCGCTGTGCTGGCAGACCATGCCGTCAATCTCCAGCATGGTCAGCGCCGACGAGACCCGCCGGGCGGGCACGCCGGTATCCGCAATCAAATCGTCCACCTGCGCCGGCTTCTCCGGGTCCAGAATCCGCAAAAGCGCTATCTGGTCGTCCGTGAGGCCGGAGGGACTGACCGGAGGCGGCGCCTCCGGCTTCTCCGGGCCGGCGTCCTCCGGCTCCGGGGCCGCCGGCTCGGACAGGGGCGGAGTCCGCCGCCGGCCGGGCGCGGGGGTCCAGGCCACTTCCCGGATGCGGAGTTTATCCGGGAAGCGGGCCTTGTAGTCCCGCAGAATGTCCCCGGCCTCCGCCGCCAGTCCCGCGCCGTCCCGAATCAGGCGGTTGCAGCCCACGCTGTCCGGCGCGTCGATGGGCCCGGGAACGGCGTAGACGTCCCGCCCCTGCTCCAGGGCCAGACGGGCGGTAATCAGCGCCCCGCTTCTCTCCGGAGCCTCCACCACCAGCGCCGCCACGCTGAGGCCGGACAAAATCCGGTTGCGCACCGGGAAATGCCAGCCGTCCGCCTCCGTGCCCGGCGGATACTCGGAGAGCAGCGCCCCTGCGGCGGCCACATCGTCGTACAGCTCCCGGTTCTCATATGGATAATAAACGTCCAATCCGTTGCCCGTCACGCCCACCACGGTTCCCCCCGCCCGGAGGGCTCCCCGGGCGGCGGAGGCGTCCACGCCCTTGGCAAGGCCCGTCACCACCAGCGCGCCGCCGGAGGCCAGACCCCAGCCCAGCCGCTCGGCACAGGCCCTGCCGTAAGGCGTGCACCCCCGGGTGCCCACCACGGCCACGGCGGCCTCCTCGTCAAAGGCAGGCAGGCGGCCCCGGACGTACAGCAGCACCGGCGGATCATAGATATTCCGAAGCCGCTGGGGATACTCCGCGTCCTGAATGGTCAAAATGCGCTGGCCCAGCCGCTGGCAGTCCGCCAGAATGCGGTTCGCGGCGGACAGGTCCCGGTTCAGCGCCCGTTCCGCCTGCGCCGGGGGCACGTCCTCGGCCAGAAGCAGCTCCTCCCGGTCGGCGAAAAAGATGTCCTCCGGCGACCCGAAGTGCCGCAGAAGGGCCAGCCGCGCCTGGTTTTGCACTCCTGGCAGCTCCGCCAGCCAAACCCAGTATTTCAGCATCTCCCGTCCCCTCCTTCCCCCCAGGGCTCTTAAGGTTCTTTATACTATATGAAACGGCGTACAATTGCAAGCGTTAAATTGAAATTGTTTGCCGGGCCGCCTCCCACAGCAGCACCGACGCGGCGGAAGCCGCGTTCAAGGACTCGCAGCGCGCCTCCATGGGAATCCGGACCGTCCGGTCACAGGCCGCCAGCACCTCCGCCGAGAGGCCCCGGCCCTCGCTGCCCACGGCCACGGCGCAGCGGCGCAGGTCCACCTCCCGGACGTCCGCCGTATCCTCCCGCAAAGCCGCGCCGTAAAGGGGCAGGTTCGCCTCCCTCAGGCGCGCCGCCAGCTCCGGAAGGGCGCAGCGGTACACGGCGGAGCGGAAATGCACGCCCATTCCCGCCCGGACGGTCTTGGGATTATAGAGGTCGGCGCAGCCGGGAAGCAGAATCACCGCGGAACCGAAGGCGTCCGCCGTCCGGAGGATGGTTCCCACGTTCCCGGGGTCCTGGACGCCGTCCAGCACCAGAAACCGGGGACGTCCGGCCTCCTCCAGCCGCTCCGGCAGGCCCCGGGGCGCAAAGGCGCAGGAAAACACCACCCCCTGGGGGGTCTCCATGGGGCTGACGGAGCGCATGACGCCCTCGCTGACCCTCGCCGCCCGGACGCCGCCGGGAAGAGGCGGCAGCTCCGCCCCCTCCGTGTACAACAGCGCGGTGACCGGCGCGCCCCACTGCGCCGCCTCCCGGAGGAGTTTGGGGCTGTCGCACAAAAATTCTCCCGTTTCTTCTCGATAAGAACGGGAGGAGGCCAGCTTCCGGAAATGCACGCAGAGGGAGTTGCTTCGGCTGGTAATCATTTCCATAACTGGTCTCCTCCCCTTCTCCGGCGGCCGGAGAGAAATCCCGTTTCCCAGCGGACCGCGCGGTCTGTCAGTTCTTTCTTATCATAAAGGCATCTTCCCGGCTTGTCAAGCCGCCGGGGGAAGAGAAATTTTGAAAGAACGCCCGGCGGACCTCGCCGCAGAGATACAAAGACCCCAGGGCGCAGACCGTCCCGTCCCGTCCCGCCGCCGCCAGAGCGGCCTCGATCCCCGCTTCCACACCGGCGCAGGGCCGGGCCTCCGCCCCCCGCTCCGCCAGCAGGGCGCACAGCGTCTCCGGGGCCATAGCCCTGGGGCTGTCCGGCCGGAGAACGAACACCCGCTCCGCCAGGGGGACCAGCAGGTCCAGCATCTCCCCGGCGTCCTTGTCCGCCAGGATACCCAGAAGCAAGGTAATTTTTTTGCCCGGGAGGAGGCGGCGCAGGCTCTCCGCCGCCGCCCGCATTCCGTGGGCGTTGTGGGCGCCGTCCAGCAGGAAGACGGGGTCCCGGCCCAGCACCTCGAAGCGCCCGGGCCAGCGGACGGCGGCCAGCCCCCGGCGGACCGCCTCCTCCGGAATGCGCCAGCCCTTTTCCCGCAGGCGCTCCACCGCCGTCAGGGCCAGGGCGGCGTTTTCCGCCTGATACGCTCCCGCCAGGGGAACCGTCAGTCCCTCCCAGGGGGCGAAGTCGAAAACCGCTCCCTCCAGGCTCAGACGCCGGAGGGTCAGCCGGTCCAGGTCCAGCTCCGTGAGCCTTACCCCCTGTTCCCGGCAGACCCGGCGGAAAACCGCGTCCGCCTCGGGGCAGCCTCCCCGGCTGACCACCTCGGTCCCCGGCTTGATGATGCCAGCCTTGGCGGCGGCGATCTCCCGGAGGGAGGGGCCCAGAATGGCGGCGTGGTCCATGCCCATGGCGGTGAGCACCGCCAGCTCCGGGGCGTCAATGACGTTGGAGGCGTCCAGCGCCCCGCCCAGGCCGGTTTCCAGCACGAGGACGTCGCAGTCCATCCGCTGGAAGTACAAAAACGCGGCGGCGGTGATCAGCTCGAATTCCGTGGGGTGCTCCCCCATGGCCCCGGCGGCGGAACGGACCCGCTCCGTCACCGCCCCCAGGTCTTCCCCGGAAATCTCCCTTCCGCCGGCCCGGATGCGCTCGCTAAAGCGCTCCAGGTGGGGCGAGGTGTTCAGCCCCGTCCGGTATCCCGCCGCCTCCAGTATGGATGCAAGACACGCGCAGACGCTGCCCTTGCCGTTGGTGCCCGCCACGTGGAGAATTCTCTGTCCCTTCTGGGGGTCCCCCAGGCGGCGGAGCAGCTCCCGGATGCGGCCCAGTCCCGGGGCGCGGGACTCCCAGCCGAAGGAGTGGATATAGGCCTCCGCCTCTTCTCCTGTCATGCCCTCGCCTCCTTTAGAAATTCCAGGCGGCGCTCCGCCGCCGGAGGGCCTGCACCAGAGGAATGGCCAGGGCGGCCATGAGCACGGCGTTGAGCATTCCCACGGCAAGCCGCCAGACCAAGTCCCCCAGAATCAAGCCGGGAAAGTAGTAGCCCATCAGCACGCTGTCCAGCCAGTTCACCAGGGTGTTGCCCACGGTGGTGTGGACCGCCGCCAGGACGCAGACGCCATAGCACAGCGTCCGCCGCTCCTCCAGGCGCTGGCCCCGTTTGCGCAGCAGCAGCGCCCCTGCGCCCACCACCAGGCCCCGCAGCGCCGGGGGAATCAGGTACAGCGCCGTGGTGTAGGTGACGCCGAAGGTCAAAATCTGCTTGAAAAACTCCCCCACCATCGCCACGACCACCGCGTCCAGCGGGCCGAAGAGCAGCGCGGCCACCACCACCGGCAGCGAGCCGAAGGAAATCCGCACATTCCCCACCTGCACCGCCGCGTAGAGCGACAGGGGCAGGTACATGGCCGCCAGCATGGCGGCGCAGCACAGTCTTCTCACACGTTTCACATTTGTTCCGGGCATAAAAAAACCTCCTCTTTTTGAATGCGGCAGTATGCCGCACAGAGGAAGCCCGTTCCCGTATGCGGCAGCGGGATGCGGGGCGCGCACTGCGGGATTTCTCCCTTCGTCCGGAAAGCAACTCCCCGTCTCTCCGGCACTTTTACACGCGCGTCCCTACTCTGCCTGTCCCCCGGCTCTTACCGGAGATGGTCTTATCATAAGGCAATCCGTTTTGAAAATCAACCCCCTTCTGCGCGGCCCCCTCGTCCGCCGCCGGCAAATTGTTCTCCGCAGAAAAACATTCGTTCGCCGTAGGGAAATTGCACAAAGGTCTCCCCAGCGGGGATTCCGCTTTTGGCGCAGTCTCTGAAATCCGGAGGAAGGTCCCGCTTCCAGCGGAAAAACCGTTGACAGGGCGGCTTTTCCCCTCGTATAATCACCCTACAGGGAGAGCAGCGTCCCCCTCGCGGGCGGAGGCTCTCCTGTTTTTAACTTCATTTATTTTCTGCGTTAAAGTGATAAAGGGGAGATTTTCATGTTTACCACCTCACCATTGTACGATCCCCGTTTCGAGCATGACGCCTGCGGCATCGGCGCCGTGGTGGACCTGGGGGGCCGGAAGACCTACCGCACGGTGGACGACGCGCTGAAGATCGTGGAGAAGCTGGAGCACCGGGCCGGAAAGGACGCCGCCGGAGAGACCGGAGACGGCGTGGGCCTGCTGCTGCAAATTCCCCACAAGCTCATGGTCAAGGCCGCCGCCGCCGAAAGCGTCTCCCTGGGGGAGGAGCGGGACTACGGCGTGGGCATGTGCTTCTTTCCGGAGGACAGCCTCAAGCGGGCCCAGGCCATGAAAATGCTGGAGATCATCGTCGCCAAGGAGGGCATGCAGTTTCTGGGCTGGCGGGCGGTGCCCATTCACCCGGAAATCCTGGGGGAGAAGGCCCGCAGCTGCATGCCCCGGATCTACCAGTGCTTCGTCCGCCGTCCGGAGGACTGCCCCCGGGGCCTGGATTTTGACCGGAAGCTGTACGTGGCCCGCCGGGTCTTCGAGCAGTCCAGCGTCAACACCTACGTTCCCTCCTTCTCCAGCCGGACCATCGTCTACAAGGGCATGTTCCTGGTGGGGCAGCTCCGGCGGTTCTACGCCGACCTGACCGACCCGGACTGCGAAAGCGCCATCGCCCTGGTCCACTCCCGCTTTTCCACCAACACCAATCCCTCCTGGGAGCGGGCCCACCCCAACCGCTGCATCCTCCACAACGGGGAGATCAACACCATCCGGGGCAACGTGGACCGGATGCTCGCCCGGGAAGAGACCATGTCCTCCCCCATCATGGAGGAGGACATGGACAAGGTTCTCCCGGTGGTGGACCAGAGCGGGTCCGACTCCTCCATGCTGGACAACACCCTGGAGTTTCTGATGATGAACGGCGTGGAGCTGCCCCAGGCGGTGATGCTGTGCATTCCGGAGCCCTGGGCGGGCGACAAGCGGATGGAGCGGGAGAAGCGGGATTTCTACCACTACTACGCCACCATGATGGAGCCCTGGGACGGTCCCGCCGCCATCGTCTTCTCCGACGGGGACACCGTGGGCGCGGTGCTGGACCGGAACGGCCTGCGGCCCTGCCGGTGGTATCTTACCCGGGACCAGAGGCTGATTTTGTCCTCCGAAGTGGGGGTGCTGGACATCCCGCCGGAGGAGATCGTGAAGAAGTCCCGCCTCCAGCCGGGGAAAATGCTGCTGGCGGACCTGCGGGAGGGCCGCCTGGTGGACGACGCCGGGCTCAAGCGCCGCTATGCCCTCCGCCAGCCCTACGGCGAGTGGCTGGACCGGCACCTGGTCTACCTCCGGGACCTGCCCATCCCCAACAAGCGGGTGGAGACCCACCCCCAGGCCCTGCGGGACCGGCTGTACAAGGCCTTCGGCTATACCTACGAGGACATCAAGGAGTCCATCCTCCCCATGGCCAGAGACGGCGCCGAACCCACCTCCGCCATGGGGGTGGACACGCCCCTCGCCGTCCTCAGCGAGCGGCGCCAGCCCCTTTTCAACTATTTCAAGCAGCTCTTCGCCCAGGTGACAAACCCGCCCATGGACGCCATCCGGGAAGAGGTGGTCACGGACACCACGGTCTATGTGGGCACCGGCGGCAACCTCCTTCAGGAGCGGGCGGAGAACTGCGCCGTGCTGCAAATCCACAACCCCATTCTCACCTCCGTGGACCTGATGAAAATCCGCTACATGGACCGCCCCGGCTTCCAGGTGGAGACCATCTCCCTGCTGTACTACAAGTCCATGCCCCTGGAGCACGCCCTGGACCGGCTCTTTGTCAACGTGGACCGGGCCTATAAGCACGGGGCCAACATCCTGATTCTCTCCGACCGGGGCGTGGACGAGAACCATATGGCCATCCCCTCCCTGCTGGCGGTCAGCGCCCTGGAGCAGCATCTGGTCCGAACGAAAAAGCGAACCGCCGTCTCCGTCATTCTGGAGAGCGCCGAGCCCCGGGACGTCCATCACTTCGCCGCGCTGCTGGGCTACGGCGCCCAGGCCATCAACCCCTATCTGGCCCAGGAGTGCGTGGAGGAGCTGATCGCCCTGGGAATGCTGGACAAGGACCCCGGCGCCGCCGTCAGCGACTACAACAACGCCATCCTCCACGGCATAGTGAAGATCGCCTCCAAAATGGGCATCTCCACCATCCAGTCCTATCAGTCCGCCCAGATCTTCGAGTGCTTGGGCATCCGCAAAGAGGTGGTGGACAAGTACTTCACCAACACCGTCAGCCGGGTGGGCGGCATCGGGCTGGAGGAGATCGGCGAGGGCGTGGAGTGGAACCACAACCAGGCCTTCGACCCCCTGGGCCTGGGCTATGACGCCACGCTGGACTCCCTGGGGGGCCATAAGCTCCGCTCCGGCCCCGACAAGGAGGACCACATGTACAGCCCCCCGACCATCCTCCTGCTCCAAAAGGCGGTCCAAGAGGGGGACTACTCCGTCTTCAAGCAGTACTCCGCCCTGGTGGACTTCGCCGACAAGCCCCACACCCTCCGGGGCCTGCTGGACTTCCGCTGCGGCAAGGACGGCGGCGTCCCCCTGGAGGAGGTGGAGCCGGTGGAGTCCATTGTCCGGCGCTTCAAAACCGGGGCCATGAGCTATGGCTCCATCTCGCAGGAGGCCCACGAGTGCATGGCCGTCGCCATGAACCGTATCGGGGGCAAGTCCAACTCCGGCGAGGGCGGCGAGGCCCGGGAGCGTCTCCACGACCAGCGCTGCTCCGCCATCAAGCAGGTGGCCTCCGGCCGCTTCGGCGTCACCAGCGAATATCTGAACAGCGCCCAGGAGATTCAGATCAAAATGGCCCAGGGGGCCAAGCCCGGCGAGGGCGGACACCTCCCGGGGAAGAAGGTCTACCCCTGGATTGCCAAGACCCGCTGCTCCACTCCCGGCGTCACCCTCATCTCCCCGCCGCCCCACCACGACATCTACTCTATCGAGGACCTGGCCCAGCTGATTTACGACCTGAAAAACGCCAACCGTCACGCCCGCATCAGCGTCAAGCTGGTCAGCGAGGCGGGGGTGGGCACCATCGCCGCCGGCGTCGCCAAGGCCGGGGCCCAGGTGGTCCTCATCTCCGGACACGACGGCGGCACCGGCGCGGCCCCCCGCAGCTCCATTCACGGCGCGGGCCTCCCCTGGGAGCTGGGCGTGGCCGAGGCCCACCAGACCCTGATTCAAAACGGTCTGCGGCATCAGGTGCTGATCGAGGCGGACGGCAAGCTGATGACCGGCCGGGACGTGGCCATCGCCTGCATGCTGGGGGCGGAGGAATTCGGCTTCGCCACGGCCCCCCTGGTGGCCCTGGGCTGCTGCATGATGCGGGTGTGCAATCTGGACACCTGCCCCGCCGGCATCGCCACTCAGAATCCCCTGCTCCGCAAGCGCTTTGCCGGCAAGCCGGAGCACGTGGTCAACTTCATGACCTTCGTGGCCCAGGAGCTGCGGGAGCACATGGCCGCCCTGGGCGTGCGCACCGTGGACGAGCTGGTGGGCCGGGGGGACCTGCTCCAGGTCCGGGAGCATCTGGTCACCCACCGGGCGGAGACCCTGACGCTGGAGGGGCTGCTGCAAAACCCCTTCGGCGAGCATGTCCCCCACTTCGACCCCGCCGCCGCCTTCGACTTCCACCTGGAGCGGACGGCGGACATGCGCGTACTGCTGGAGAAGATGGGCCGGACCCTGAAGACGAAAAAGTCCGGGACGCTGGACCTTCCGGTCACCTCCACGGACCGCTCCTTTGGAACCCTCTTCGGCTCCGAGATCACCCGGCAGCTGGGCGGCGGTCTGCCGGAGGACAGCTATGTCATCCACTGTCATGGCGGCGGCGGGCAGTCCTTCGGGGCCTTCATCCCCCGGGGTCTGACCCTGACCATGGAGGGCGACTGCAACGACGGCCTGGGCAAGGGCCTCTCCGGCGGCAAAATCGTGGTCTATCCTCCCAAGGCCAGCCCCTTCGACCCCGGCGAGAACATCATCGTGGGCAACGTGGCCCTCTACGGCGCCACCTCCGGCACGGCCTTCATCAACGGCCGGGCCGGCGAGCGGTTCTGCGTCCGCAACTCCGGGGCCACAGCGGTGGTGGAGGGCGTGGGCGACCACGGCTGCGAGTACATGACCGGCGGCCGGGTGGTCATCCTGGGCCCCACGGGGAAGAACTTCGCGGCGGGCATGTCCGGCGGCATCGTCTACGTGCTGGACGAGAATCACGACCTCTATCTCCGTCTGAACAAGGAGCAGGTGCTGACGGACACCCTGACGGAGCCCCATGACATCCAGGAGCTCCGGGACCTCATCGAGGCCCACGTGGCCGCCACCGGGTCCCCCCGGGGGAAGAAGATTCTGGCGGCGTTCAAATCCTACGTGCCGTGCTTCAAGCGCATCATACCCAGAGACTATGACCGGATGCTCCGCTCCATCGCCCAGTTCGAGGAGAAGGGCATGAGCCGGGAGCAGGCGGAAATCCAGGCGTTTTACGCCAACACCAGGGCCTGAGAGGAGGACGCGAGACATGGGAAAGACCACAGGATTTTTGGAGTACATCCGCGCCGGCGCTCCCGTCCGGCCTCCGGAGGAGCGGGTCCGGGACTGGGAGGAGTTTCACCTCCCCCTCCCCGACAGCGCCCGGGAGGAGCAGGGTGCCCGCTGCATGAACTGCGGCGTCCCCTTCTGCCAGAGCGGCATGATCTACGAGGGGCGGACCTTCGGCTGTCCCCTGCACAACCTCATTCCGGAGTGGAATGACATGATCTTCTCCGGCAACCGGGGCCACGCCCTCAGCCGCCTTTTAAAGACCAACAACTTCCCGGAGTTCACAGGCCGGGTCTGCCCCGCCCCCTGCGAGGGCGCCTGCGTCTGCGGCCGGTACGGCGGCGCCGTCACCATCCGGGACAACGAGCTCTGCGTCATTGAGGACGCCTTCGCCAACCACACCCTCCGCCGGAGACGGCCCCCCCAGTGGTCCGGGAAAAAGGTCTGCGTGGTGGGCTCCGGCCCGGCGGGACTGGCGGCGGCGGACCAGCTGAACCACCGGGGCCACTCCGTCACCGTGGTGGAGCGGGAGGCCCGCTGCGGCGGCCTGCTGACCTACGGCATCCCCAACATGAAGCTGCCCAAGGAGATCGTCCAGCGGCGGATTGAGCTGATGACGGAGGAGGGCGTCAGCTTTGTCACCGGCGTGGACGCCGCGGACCCCGCCGCGGCCCGGCGGCTGCTGGCGGACTATGACGCCGTGATTCTCTGCTGCGGCGCGGAGCGGCCCCGGCCCTTGGGGGCGGACGCCGCCGGTCTCAGCGGCGTGTACTACGGCACGGAGTACCTCAAGGCCGCCGTGGAGCGGCACTGCTTCCAGGAGTCCCCCGCCGTCCCGGAGGCGGCGGGACTGGACGTGGTCATCGTGGGCACCGGCGACACCGCCGGCGACTGCGTGGCCACCGCCCTGCGGGAGGGCTGCAAGTCCGTCACCCAGCTGGTCCGCCGCCCCAGAGAGGACTATCTCCAGGACGGCAGGCTCCCCCTGGATTACGCCCACGAGGAGGCCGCCGCCGTCCTGGGGCAGGACCCCCGGCGCTTCGGCGTCCAGATTCAAGGCCTGACGGCGGAGGAGGGCAGGCTCACCGCCGTGACCACCACGGAGGGGGATACCCTGCCCTGCCAGCTGCTGATTGCCGCCACGGGCTTTGCCGGGTGCGGCGCGGCGGTCTGCCGGGCCTTCGGCGTGGAAGCGGGGGATACCGTCTCCACGCCGGAGGGGAGCTTTGCCACCAATGTGGAGAAGGTCTTTGCCGCCGGGGACATGCGCCGGGGAGCGTCTCTGGTGGTCTGGGCCATTGCCGAGGGCCGGGCCGCCGCCGCCGAGGCGGACGCATATCTGATGGGCTACACCAATCTGGTGAGGGGCATTTGAAAACGGCGCGCAAGGGGCCTGGGAGGAAATCCTCCCAGGCCCTGATTTTCACGCAGAGGGGCTTGTTATTTTCCACCCGGGCCGGTATAATGGAAAAATCCAGCAGCGCATACTTTAATAGAGAGAATGGAGTGGCGGAATGGATTACGGAAAGTTTAAACAGGGTACTATTATACATGGCCTTCGCTCGGAGCAGTATCGGGGCGCGCCGTGCAGCGCGGTCATCATCACCGCAGAGTGTGACATCGCCCAGTGCAAGGTGTCAAAATTTTACTACCTGACCGCCATGGACGTGCGGACGTGGATGAAGACGGAGGGAGCCGCCTATGCGCGGGACAGCAAGCAGCTGACGCAGCTCAAAAAGTTTATTGAGGACTTCAGCGACAAGCTGCCCGGTCCCGCGGAGTACCGAAACGCCGCAACCATTGATCTGGAGGATTTGGAGGCCGGTATCCGCGCCCTGCCGGAGACGGGCGACACGACGGCAGCCCTGGAAACGCTGTCCCGGATTACGAGCATTGAACCTACAAACAAAGATATTTTGGGATGTTTGAAACAAGTTTTCAACGGCAGCCTGACCCAGTATTTTTTCATTCCCCGCAGCGCTTACATAGGGAAGAAGAAAGAGGACCTTAAACCTGAGGATTTCTGTGAGGGCCTGATCGTAAATTTCCAGGACATCAGCTACTTTGACGCCGCCACCGTCTCCATGATCGAGCGGCAGAAGATGGACTTCGAGAAACTCTCTCCGACGGACCGGGAGCGGTATAACCATGTATTTTTCCTGGAAGACAAGGATGCTATCATCTTCCCTGAGCACGCCATCAGCTCCCCTTACCGGGAGCGGCTTATGCAGGCATTTTCCTCTGCGTTCATCCGCATCGGCGTCGATTTTGACTCCAAAGCGGCAAAGGACTACTGGGACAGAGCGCTGAGGGAACCGGCGCAGTAAAGGAGGCGTCTCGATTGGATTACAACTATATCCTGTTTGAACAAAGCGCGGTGGAATTTCTCGCCAGCCGCCGGGAATATCAGAACACGGAACATGACGAGGGCATCGCCTTCGTGGACCTGATCCGGCGGCCTAGGCGCGACGTCTCTCACCTGGGCAGCCGCCTGCGGATCAAGTGGACGGAAGACGGCGTCGTCTTCATCGGGCCGAAGCCCACCAAGACCATACTGACCGTCGACCTCACCACCTGCGACCTTTTGAAATTCGAGGGGGACAGCCCTTCGGACCTGCTGGTTGTGCTCCAGCGGATGTTCCGGGCGGCCATCCGCATCTGGAACCACCAGCCCTTTACCAACGTGGAGCGGGTCAACCACTCCAAGCTGGTGGTCTTCCCCTTTTCCTACAACCTGAACGGACGGGACAACAAGCGCCTGGTCATCGAGCGGGAGCCCAACACCCCCCATCTGCTGAACCAAGGCGTCTCCTATCCGCTTCTGGCCTACAAATACAACGACGACGTCGTCGCCCCCGGAAGCGAGGAGACGCCGGACACCACCGTCCTCAACCGCGCGGGGGAGGAGTACATTCGCCTTCTCTCCTCTCTCTCCGGCTCCGGGCAGGATGTTCACAGCACCGCCGCGCTGCCGCAGCAGCAGTTGGAGGATTACTACACAACCACTCCGGTGGACAGCAAGAGCTTCCGCTACAAAACCTTCCAGGAGCAGTATGACAGTCTGACCAAAAAGCAGCAGGAAGTGGTAAACAGTCCCAGCTGCAACCACCCCATCCGCATTGTCGGCCCTGCCGGAACCGGCAAGACCACCTCCATGGTCCTGCGGGCCTACCGCCTGTTGACGCGGGCCGAAGAAGAGGGCAAGACCAAAAGCATCCTCTTTATCACCCACAGCGAATCTGCCCGCTATGAGGCGGAGGCGGCCTTCCGTCTTCTGGACCACGCCGAAAAATTCCTCCGCCCCTCGGCGGAACAAACCATTGAATTTATAACCCTGCTCTCCTACTGCAAGCGCTATCGGGGCATCACCGACGTTCAGACCGTTGACGAGGACGCCGCCGACGCCAAGGAATACCAGCTGATGCTGATTCAGGACGCCTACGACGCCATACAAAAAACCTCGTACAAGTCCTGCAAGGAATTTCTTTCGGGACCGCTGCGGGCAGTGCTGGACGGCACTCCGGGCGCTGTGCTGGTCTCTTTGCTTCAGCATGAGTTCAGCATTCAGATCAAGGGGCGGGCGGACGGCCTGCGGGAAAAATACCAGGAACTCTCCTCCATTCCAAACGGTCTGCCCGTCTCTCCCGACAAAGCCTTCTGGGACAAGAAATACATCTATTCCATTTTCATGGAATACGAAAAGCAGCTCAAGTCCATGTCGGCTTATGACACGGACGACATCGCCATCGAGAGCCTCATGAGCCTGAACGCCCCCATCTGGCGGCGCGAGCGGGCGGACTATGGCTACGACGACATCTTTGTGGACGAGATTCATCTCTTCAATCTGAACGAGCAGCATATTTTCCACTTCCTCACCAAGGCTCGGGAGCAGACGCCGATCTGCTTCGCCCTGGATTACAGTCAGGCCATCGGCGACCGGGGCGACCTGAGCGGCAGCTATCTCGAAACGGAGCTCTCCGCTGATGCGACGGAATTCAACTACGACTATGTATTCCGCAGTTCCGAGTATATCGTGAGCTTCTGCAAATCCCTCATCGCCTCCGGAGTGCAGCTGTTCAACACCGGATTCCGGAACCCTTATCGAAAAAGGGGCGGCGACTCCCCCTTGATTGGCGACGACCCGAGCCAGGTCCCCAAACTCATCATGGCGGAAAACGAGGAGAAGATGCTGCAAGCGCTGAGAACGCAGATCGACGGCATCCTCAAAACGCTGCAATGCAAAAACCATCAGATTGCCATTGTGTCCTTTGACGACAAATATCTGACCAAGGAGAGCATCGCCCGCTTAAAGGATATCATCCGGCGTCCCCTCTATTATCTGGAAGGACGAAACATCGGCCAGCTGAAGGACGCGCAGGCGAATAACGCCGTCCTCATCACCTCGCCCTACAACGTCAACGGCCTGGAGTTCAGCGCCGTCATCCTCCTGGGCGTGGACGGCGCGCGGGTTCCGCCTTCCCAGGGCGTCAACGACGTCTCCAAGAACTACCTGATTCACAAGGCTTATAACATGCTCTACCTGACGGTGTCCAGAGCCAAAAACGCCGTCATCCTCCTGGGCGACAAGCAGAACGGCGACTCCGAATGCCTGGATCACTCCCTGAGCGTCCACACGCTGGAGCGGTCCGACTGAACCCTGTCCCCCGAACCACAAAGTTCCCCGGCGCAGCCGCGCCGGGGAACTTTGTTTTATGAAGGATGCCGGCACGCTTTACCCATTTCTGCGTAGTCCCGGCCCCGGCGGGCAAACCCTCACCGCGCCTCCGGCGTCTGCCGCCGGATATCCAGGGCCCTGCACACCTGGGCCAGGGTCAGGCGGTATACGCCGTACATCAGGGCGCTGACCGCCGCCACCACCGCCAGGGCGGCCAGAAGGCCCGCCGCCTCGCTGGGCGTAATGCCCGCGGGACTGCCGTTGAAGTACATAATCATGACGTAGAAGGCGTAGATCAACCCCGTGCCCGCCAGGGCGGGCACCAGGAACACCCGCTTCACCTGCCCCCGGACGGAGCGGCGGAGATAGGCGTTGGAGGCCCCCAAATGCCTCAGGTCGTCATAGACCTTCCGGTTTGTCAGGGCAATGGTCATGCACCGGGTATAGGCGATCACAAACACGGCGGCAAAGCACACCACGGCCACAAAGACAAAGAGGATGAGGAACACCGCCGAGGTCTTTACAAAGTCCATCCTGTCCAAAATCCGGAACTCAGGCATGTACTGCCAGTTCATCCGGAAGGCGGAGCTGTCCCGCTGAGCGTAGTCGATGACGGTAAAGCCGTATTCCGCGCAGTTCTCCCGGTCCAGGAAGTAAGCGCCCTCCTCCGCCAGGTACCGATCCCGGACCACCGGGTCCCAGCCTCTGAACTGGGCCACCTCGATGGTGGAGCGGTCCACAACCTCGTTGAACAGGGCTTTGGCGAAGTCATAGGTCTCCTCGCAGTTTTCCACGTTGAAGCAGACCTGGGTCTCCCGCCACTCCTCCGTCAGGCCCGCCCCCAGGGCGGCAAAGTCGGCGTCGTTCATCACATAGCGGGCAAAGAGGCTGTCATAGCGCAGGGGCTCCAGGGACGTGACGGGGAGCTGTTCCCCGGTCAGATAGTTGGTCACGAGGCTCTTGTCCGGGGCAAAGCCCAGCTTGCTCCCCTCCGTGTCGACGACGCCGCGAATCTCGCCGCCGGCCAGGTCCACATGCTCCCCCGTCAAAGCCTCGTAGCCGGAGGCGGAAAGAAACAGCTCGGTGCTCATGACCTCATTGTACTCCGCGCGCCAGGTGGTGCCCATGGGGCCCTCCTCCTCAATGTGGTCCTCGCCGTCCACCGCCAGGCGGAGCATGGGGACGGCGGCGAAGTCCGTGACGGTCACGCCGTACTCCTCCGCCAGGGCCCGGACCTCCTCCTCTAGGGGAATGTCCTGGTCCGCCCGGAAGTTGTAGACGTAATCCACCGGACGCTGGTCATAGGAGATCATGGACCCGGTGCCCAGCATGGGGGTGTAGAAGCTGCCGAAGTACGCGCCGGCAATCAGCAGGGTCATCACCAGCATGTTCCGCACCGTCTGGCGGCCCTGAAAGCGCATCTGGCTGGTGGCGATCAGGTCCTTATAGAGCTTCTTTTTCCCGTTCCAGCCGTTGACCACCGTGTGGAGCAGAATCATATAGAGGCCAATCAAAGCGGGGACGTAAAAGACCGCGGTCAGCCCCTCGGGAGGATACCAGTGGAGAACGCTTATGAAGAAGAAGGAGGACATATAGCCCAGAAAGCCCCCCAGGGCCAGCAGGCCGATGCCAACGAACCCGTACCACCGGGGGACATCCCGGATGGGCTCGGACTTGTGGGACTCCTGGACGATGTCGATGATGTTGGTCCGCTTCACGGACCGGCTCCCCAGGAAGAACATCATGGCGATGACAAAGGCGGAGAAGGCCAGGGAGAATACATAGGCGTTAGGGTCAAACACCAGCCGCATCTCCTCGGTGTCCACCACGGCAAGCCTAAAAGCCTGCCACAAAATCCAGGCCAGCGGCCCGCCCAGAAGAGCCCCGGCGGCGCAGGAACCCAGGGAGATAACTCCCAGCTCCCGGTACAGCTCCCCCCGCACCTGGGCCCGGGTGGCCCCCAGGGCCAGGAACACGCCGGTCTCTCGGGACTTCTGCCGGAAGAAGAGGCCGGAGGCGTAGGTGGTGAACACGGCGCAGCCGATGACCGCCAGGGTGAAGATCATCATGACCTGCTTGCGGCTGTCGCCTCCCTCGGGGAGGACGTTCAGCACTGTGGGGGCCCGCATCATGCAGACATAGGCCGTTATCAGCAGCACGGAGAAAAAGCAGCAGCCCGAGAGGAGCGCGTATTGCTTTTTGTTCCTCCGGCGCATCAGGGCATAGACTTCGGAAAAATGGCGCATGGTTACTCCCTCCCCATTTCCCGGACCGCGTCCAGAAGCTGGTCCTGGAACGTCTCCCGCTCCGTGGCCCCCTTCTCCAGCACCCTCCAGACCACGCCGTCCCGGAGAATCACCACCCGGTCGCAGAAGGAGGCGGCGTAGGAGTCGTGGGTCACCATAAAGATGGTGGCTTCCAGAGCGCTCTTGGCCTGCTCAAAGGAGCGGATAACGGCCCGGGTGGACTTGCTGTCCAGGTTGCCCGTGGGCTCGTCGGCCAGAATCAGCAGGGGGTGGTTGATGAGGGCCCGGGCCACGGCGGTGCGCTGCTTCTCGCCGCCGGAGATCTCCGCCGGGTATTTGTCCCGGATGCCCGCGATGCCAAAGACCTCGCAGAGCTGGTCCGCCCGCTGCTCCGTCATGCCGGAGACGGTGCCGCCGATGATGGCGGGGAGCAGGATGTTCTGCCGGACCGTCAGGCCGTCCAGCAGGAGGAAGTCCTGGAAGACGAAGCCCAGCTGCTTGTTGCGGACCTCTGCCAGGGCGTCCTCCCCCAGGCGGGCCAGCTCGGTTTTCCCCAGGCGGATACTGCCGGAGTCGGCGGGGATGTAGCAGGAAATGCAGTTCAAGAGGGTGGTCTTGCCGGAGCCGGAGGGGCCCATGACGGCCACGAACTCCCCCTTTCCCACTTGAAGGGAGACCCCCTTCAGCACCTCGTAGGAGGTCTTTCCCACTTGGTAGGATTTGCACAGATTTTCTACAGTCAGCATCATAGTCATCCTTTCTTACAGCATGAATTGAATTGCCGCAATGACGGCAAGATGGGCGGGATAGAAGACGTAGAAGAACCACTTGGGGATTTTCAGCCCGGAGCGGGTGGGGAGGAAGATCAGCGGCGCGGCCAGCAGGGCAAACACAGCCCAGTCCACGGCGAAGCCGCCCAGCTTCAAGGCCAGTGGGTCCTCCAGATAGCCGCCCCAGAGGCAGGGCAGGTAGGTCAGCACATAGAGGGCCGCACCAATTTTGGGGTGGTTCCGGCAGAGGAAGAAAATCAGCATCAATTGAATCCCGATGCCGGAATAGTCGAAGTTCCACCAGCTCACCGCGAAGAAGGCCCCCAGGAACAGCCACCACTTCCGCTCTTTCAGCCCGTACATGGCCAGGAGGGACAGGAACAGGGTGAAGAAGATGTTCCAGTTGCTCCAATTCCGGTCCACCATCCAGTCGTGAGGGTGGAAGGCCAGGACGTAGAAGGGCTGCGAGACCACGGCGAACACCGCCAGGCGGCCCAGATACCGCTTGATGTCACGGGTGTACAGCAGTCCCACGGTCAGGCAGTAGCAGAAAATCGGGAACGCCAGCCGCCCAATCCAGCGGAAGGCCCCGACCTCCGGAAAGAAGGCGCCGCCCACATGGTCGATGAGCATGGA
>Ga0073907_1001017_pt1 | contig 39095 bp, 33 predicted proteins | sample GluameincwithD2O_FD_65483 | JGI IMG/M metagenome (GOLD analysis project Ga0073907, IMG submission 65483) | Mouse cecum microbial communities from Vienna, Austria - Glucosamine amended microcosms incubated with D2O | ecosystem: Host-associated > Mammals > Digestive system > Large intestine >... | reverse complement strand
CCCCGGGCGGCGGGCATGTCCTGCCGGGCCAGGGCGGTGAGCTCGTCCCAGGCGAAAATGATGTTGTAGCCGTCCACCAGGAGGTACTCCGGACCGGTCTTCTGCTCCCGGATGGCGTACTTCCCCTCGTCCAGGCTGGTGCGGGCCGGCTTTCGCTGGGGCTGGAAGGCAGTTTCCCGCTCCACCTTGCCGTAGGTCCGCTCGAAGACGGCCAGCAGCTCCTTATCCTGCTCCAGACTGCCCCCCCGGTACTGCCGCTCCCCGCCCGAGGGGGCGGCTGGCTCCGGCGGGAGCGGCTCCGTCCCCAGCCGCAGGCCGCTGTCCACATGCATGTGGTCCTTGACCTCGTTCCACTTCACCGTTACCCCCGCCCCGTGGGAGCAGAAGACCGAGTCGGGCGGGTTGTCCACGTCCCGCTCCGGGTCGTAGGCCAGGCGGGAGACAATTTCCTCCTGGCTGGCGCAGGGCTCGTAGCCCCGGAGGGCGCAGGACAGCCGGCCCCGGCCCCGGGTGTAGGCGGTGACCTCCCGCCAGTAGTCCCGCAGGCCGGCCACCGGGGCGTGGCCCGTCAGGATGGACAGCTCCCCCTCCTGCTCTGGGCCCTCCACGCTGCCCCCCATGGACTGGATGTCGGTCATGGCCCGGCCTACGCAGTCCGGGGGGAGCTCCAGGGTGAAGTCGTAGTGGGGCTCCAGCAGGAGGCTCTCCGCCTGCATCAGCCCCTGGCGCACCGCCCGGTAGGTAGCCTGGCGGAAGTCGCCCCCCTCGGTGTGCTTCACGTGGGCCCGGCCCGCCACCAGGGTGATCCTTATGTCGGTGACGGGGGAGCCGGTGAGCACCCCCCGGTGGCGCTTCTCCAGCAGGTGGGTGAAAATCAGCCGCTGCCAGTTCAGGTCCAGCTGGTCGGTGGGGCAGGCGGAGGCGATGCGCAGCCCGCTCCCCCGGGGGCCGGGCTCCAGGAGGAGATGGACCTCGGCGTAGTGCCGCAGGGGCTCGAAGTGGCCCACCCCCTCCACCGGGCCGGTGATGGTCTCCCGGTAGACGATGCTCCCCGCCCCGAAGGCCACCTCCGTCCCAAAGCGCTCCCGGATGAGCCGGGTGAGCACCTCCAGCTGGACCTCTCCCATGAGCTGGAGGTGGATCTCCCCCAGCGCCTCGCTCCACACCACCCGGAGCTGGGGGTCCTCCTCCTCCAGCTGGCGGAGATTGCGCAGGGCAGTGTGGACATCGCAGGCGGGGGGGAGGATAACCTGGTAGGTCAGCACTGGCTCCAGCTCGGGCCCGGCGGCGGGGGGCTCCACCCCGAAGACGTCCCCCGGCCGGGTTTTGGTCAGGCCGGTGAGGGCGCACACCGTCCCCGCCGGGGCCTCGTCCACCGTCCGGTATTTGGCCCCGGAGTATATCCTGATCTGGTTGACCTTCTCCTCCCCCAGCAGGGTGCGGACCTTGAGGGACCCGCCGGTGACCTTTACATAGGTGAGCCGGTCGGCCCCGTCCCGGGCGATCTTGAAGACCCGGGCCCCAAAGCCGGCGGGGTATTCCGGCACCGGGACATAGCGGGACAGGCCGTCCAGCAGGGCCTCCACCCCCTCCAGCTTCAGGGCCGAGCCGAAAAAGCAGGGGAAGACCAGCCGCCGGGCAACCAGAGAGGCGGCGTCCCCAGCCGTGACAGATCCCCCCTCCAGATACCGGTTCATCAGCTCCTCGTCCAGGGAGGCCAGGTCCTCCAGAATCGGTTCCAGCCCGGCGGAGAAGTCCAGACAGCCGCCGTCCAGCTTATTTTGGAGCTGGGCCAGGAGGGCGGCCCGGTCCGCCCCCGCCAGGTCCATCTTGTTGACAAAGAGGAGGGTGGGGATGGCGTGCCCCTCCAGCAGCCGCCAGAGGGTGCGGGTGTGGGCCTGGACGCCGCCGGCGCCGCTGATGACCAGCACGGCGCAGTCCAGCACCCCCAGCACCCGCTCCATCTCGGCGGAGAAGTCCACGTGCCCCGGGGTGTCCAGCAGGGTGAGGGCGGTATCCCCCCAGGTGAGCTCCGCCTGCTTGGCGAAGATGGTGATGCCCCGCTCCCGCTCCTGGGCGTCGGTGTCCAGAAAGGCATCCCGGTGGTCCACCCGGCCCAGCCTCCTCACCGAGCCGCTGAGGTATAAGAGCCCCTCGGACAGGGTGGTCTTGCCCGCGTCCACGTGGGCAAGCAGTCCCGTACAAATGTGCCTGGCCGGCTCGCGCTCAGAGCCCATGGCTGTCACCTCCCGCTGTCAGAATTTCAGGAACGCAGGCAGGGGGGCAAAGCTCCTCTCCTTTGCCCCCCTGTCCCGCGATTCAGCTGTCGATATCCACTAAAATGTTGTCCGTTCCGTGCTCCTCAAACTCGGCGATGTAGGCGTCGATCCGGCTGGTGAGCTCGGCGTAGTTGCTCTCGTCGATGGGGGCGTCGTCCATGTCCCGCCGGGCCAGGTCCTCGGCCAGGATTTCAAAAAATACGTTGTTCTCGTACTCCACGATGGCCTCGTGGATGCCACCCTCCACAAAGGCCCGGGAGGGGATGATCTCTCCCTGGTACAGCTCCGCCAGCTGGGGCATCCCCTCCAGGGCCGCCCGGCCGAAGAGCAGGCTCTCCACCTCGTCGTAGTCGGCGAAGCGCTGGTCCCCCCGGGTGGAGTTAAGAATCCAATTCCCGATGTACACCAGGTCCAGCAGACGGCGAAACTGCTTCTTGTTCAGCTCCAGATTCATGGGGGAGCTCCTCCTCTCCGGGCAGGGATGATATACTCCCGCCGGACGGGCGGGAGCTGAGTACACTGGTCTATATGCTATTATAGCGCCTGTTCGCAATTTGTCAAATGGAGAAACACGGCAATCCATATTGTTTTTTCAGATAAAATGACATACAATGAAGGAGACACTTTACAGGGCGGGGCAAACTGTGTATAATACCTCCGTCCGCTTCCGGCGGACCGAAAACAACGCAGGAGGTCCCTATGGAAAAAGAAGTGGTCATCTCCATCAAGGGAGTTCAGAAGTATGAGGGCACCGCCCCCGACACCATGGAGCTGGTGACAAAAGGCCGCCTCTCCCGGGAGGGAGAGAGCTATACCCTCTCCTATCAGGAGAGCGAGCTCACCGGCCTGGAGGGCACCCTGACCACCATCCAGGTGGACGGCGGCCAGGTTACCCTGATGCGGGTGGGAGAGTTTAATTCCCAGCTGGTATTCCAGGAGGGACGCCGCCATCTGTCCATGTACAATACACCCTATGGCGCAATGTCCATCGGTGTGAATACCCGCCACCTCATGGCCAGCCTCACCGACCAGGGCGGCGATATCGAGGTGGACTACACCGTGGAGGTGGATCACGCCCTGGCCGGACGGAATGTCTTCCGCATCAACGTGAAGGAGTCGGAGAGCGGCCTGGGGAGCCTGAAGCAATAGAAAATCCGTAGGGCGCGACGACCCCGGCGCGCCGTCTGCAATGTCCTAATACCGCGGCGGGCCGAGGTCGTCCCGCCCTACAACAGGTAAACATACAAAAACGAGGTGCGAACGATGACAAACATGATTCAGGCCGCCAGAAATCAGGTGGCCGCGCTCACCCAGACCGCCTATGAACAGGCCGCCGCCGCGGGGGTCCTGCCTGCCGGGGCGCAGGTGAAGGCCACCGTTGAGATTCCCAAGGACACCAGCCACGGGGATTACGCCTCCTCCTTCGCCATGGCCGGGGCCAAGGCCCTCCACATGGCCCCCAGAGCCATCGCCCAGGCCATCCTGGACCACCTGGAGCTGGAGGGCAGCTACTTCAATCAGGTGGAGATCGCGGGACCCGGCTTCCTCAACTTCACCCTGGGCCCCAAATGGTACGGGGAGGTGCTCTCCGCCGCGGAGGCGGAGGGGTACGGCTCCGGCACCGAGGGCGCGGGCAGAAAGGTGATGGTGGAGTTCGTCTCCGCCAACCCCACCGGCCCCATGCACATGGGCAACGCCCGGGGCGGCGTGCTGGGGGACACCCTGGCCAACGTGCTGGCCCGGGACGGCTGGAAGGTGTGGAAGGAGTTCTACGTCAACGACGCGGGCAACCAGATCAACAAGTTCGCCCGGTCTATCTACGCCCGCTACCAGCAGATTGTCTGGAAGGACGATACCCTCCCCTTCCCCGAGGACGGCTATCAGGGGGAGGACATCAGGGAGCTGGCCCAGGCTCTCTATGAGGAGTGCGGCGGCGACTTTATCAACGAGCCAGAGGAGGACGCCCTCTTCCAGATGGCCCAGTTCGGCCTGGAGCGCAACATCCCTAAGATGAAGGACGACCTGAAAAAGTACGGCATCCAGTACGACCAGTGGTACATGGAGTCCTGGCTCCACGACCGGGGCTTTGTGGCCGACACGGTGGGGCTGCTGACGGAAAAGGGCTGGACCTATGAGAAGGACGGGGCCCTGTGGCTCAACACCACCGGGCTGCTGAAGAAAAAATATCTGGCCGAGGGAAAAACCCAGGAACAGGTGGACAAGCTGGACCTGAAGGACGACGTCCTCCGCCGGGCCAACGGCTTTTACACCTACTTCGCCGCCGACATCGCCTACCACCGCAACAAGCTGGAGGAGCGGAAGTTCGACCTGGTTATCAACATCTGGGGGGCGGACCACCACGGCCACGTGGCCCGGCTTCAGGCCGCCCTGGACGGGCTGGGACTGGACGGCTCCCACCGGCTGGTGATTGTGCTCATGCAGCTGGTGAACCTGCTCCAGGACGGCAAGCCGGTGCGTATGTCCAAGCGGACGGGGAAGGCTATCGCCCTCCACGACCTGCTGGACGAGATCAGCGTGGACGCCGCCCGGTACTACTTCAACAACCGGACCCCCTCCAGCCCCCTGGATTTCGACCTGGACCTGGCCGTCCGCCAGGACAGCGAAAATCCCGTGTACTATGTCCAGTACGCCCACGCCCGCATCTGCTCCCTTGTCGCCCGGCTGGCCGAGGAGGAGGGGGCCGCCGTCCCCGCCGCAGGAGCGGTGGACGCAGCCCTGCTCGCCGCCCCCGAGGAGAGAGCCCTGGTGAAAGCCCTGGCCCAGTACCCCGAGGAGCTCCACCTGGCTGCCCGGGACTTCGATCCCAGCCGGATCAACCGCTACCTCACCGCCCTGGCCGGCGACTTCCACCGGTTCTACAACGCCTGCCGCCTGAAGGGGGAGGCCCCCGGGCTCCTCGCCGCCCGGCTGAAGCTGGCCGACACCGTCCGGTCCGTCCTGGCCAACGGCCTGGGCCTGCTGGGGGTTACCGCGCCCGAGAAAATGTAAGGAGGGCCCGTCATGCGCCGGGAACGCTTTAAAAGCTGGAAGGACGCTCTGGAGAAAAACCGGGGCATGGTGGTCTATGTCTTCGGGACAATCACCGCCCTGTGCGCCCTGGTGGCCTGGGGGATGCTGCCCGACCTGGTGACCGCCAACCCGGCGGCGGAGAATATGATCCCCCGGCCCAAGGCCTTTATGATCGCCCTCCACGCCGGGCTGATCGCCTTCTTCACCTTTATGGTGTGGAAAAAACCCCGGGAGCTGGCCTACCTCACCGGGGCCATTATCAGCACGGTGCTCTTCCTGTCCATGCTGTCGGCCAACCTGGGGGGATGAGCGGTATGGAGCTGAAGGGGCTGGAGGCCCTGCTGAAGGACCGCACCCCCGGCCTGATGGATTCCAAGCGGGCCTACGCGGTGCTGGTCCCCCTGGTGGAACAGAACGGGGAGCTGTGCCTGCTCTATGAGGTCCGGGCCCGGACCCTGCGCCGCCAGCCCGGGGAGGTCTGCTTCCCCGGCGGGCTTATGGAGAAGGGGGAGAGCCCCGAGGACTGCGCCCTGCGGGAGACCTGGGAGGAGCTGGCCATCCCCGACCGCTGCGTCAGGCTGCTGGGACGGCTGGACTTTATCGCCCACCGGGCCAGCTTCCTCATGCAGCCCGTGCTGGGGGTGGTGGACAGCTCCGCCCTGGACCGGATGGCCCCCAGCCCCGCCGAGGTGGAGGAGGTCTTTTTCGTCCCCCTGTCCCACCTGCTCAGAACGCCGCCCATCGAGTACACCTATGAGCTGGTTCCCACCCCCGCGGAGAACTTCCCCTATGAGATCATCGGCATCCCAAAAAATTACCGGTGGCAGAACGGACGGGAGAATGTCCCCGTCTACCCCTGGGAGGGGAGGGCTATCTGGGGCCTCACCGGGCGGATCACCCGGAATCTGATCTCCCTTTTGCAATAATAAAAATACCGCCCCTCGGGCGGTATTTTTGTTACTCCTTTTCCCGTTCCGCTTTTTCTCTCAGCGCCTTGATGGCGTAGTCCAGAGCGGGAATGGCTTTGGCGGTGCTGTACTGCTTCATGTGCTCCAGCTCCCGGATGGCCTCCTTCGCGGTCATGGCACTCACCCTCCTTTGCTGTTGTCATTTTATCACAGAATGGGGGTGGAGCGCAAGTGTTTTATTGGTGATTTCTCCTCATTTCTTCCGGACTGCGGCGGAAGGCGAGGGCTGTCGCCGCCACGGCCAGCACCAGCAGCCGCCGCAAGGGGCTGGCTGTCAGAACAAGGCAGAGAACAGCCCGAAAGATGGTGTACAGGCAGCTGACCCAGAGGAGAAGGACGGCAGCTCTCATCTCAGTACTCCTTGCCCGCCGCGATCCGGCAGGAAATGAGATAGGACACCCCTAAAGCCGCCAGCCCTGCCAGAGGCAGCAGGACCGCGCCGCCCGCCAGAGCGGTGGGGGCCAGAAGGTCCATCCCCTTCAGCAGAGACATGTCCAGCACCCCGGCCTTGACCAGCAGCACCACAGCGATGGTGGGGATAAAGACAATGGCGTAGAGAAAGGGCCGGGCCCGCTCCGGCCCCAGCTTGTAGCTCACGGGCAGGAGGATGGTGGGAATCAGCAGGCCAATGGTGGTGGACACCATCAGGGTGACAAACATCTCCAGAGGGTCCGACTGATGGGTCAGATAGAGCAGGGCGGTGCCCGCCAGCCCTGCCGCTACGGTGAGCAGCGTCAGCGCCAGCACGAAGAGATACCGGGCCCTCACTACCCCGCTCCGCCCCAGAGGGAGGGACATGGCGTACCGGTCCCACTTGGCCTGCTCGTCGTAGGCGAAGGCGGAGATGGGCATCACAGCCAGAACCATCTGGATGAAGGTGATAATAAAGCTGTAGTCGAAGAAATCCAGATAGGCCAGAATGATATAAATGCCCATCAGCAGCACATAGGACTTCAGGGCCTTGCGCATGACAAGGAAGTCCTTGGTAATCAGTCCGATCATTTTGCTTCTCCTTTCCCAACAAAGAGCATGATATCCTCCAGCGTGGTCCGCTCCACCAGGAGCATGGGGTACTTCCGGGCGAAGGCCGCCCGGTCCTTCACCAGGGCCTCGCAGCCAAAGGAGCCCTTCCGCACCCGGAGCACGTCGTCGGGGGCAATGGCCTCCAGCTGGGCGGCGGTGCAGCCCACCCGGCCGTAGGAGTCCAGGATGGCGTCCTTGGCGTCGGACAGCACTACCTCCCCCTGGTGGATGTAGGCGATGTAGTCGGCCACCTTCTCCAGGTCGGAGGTGATGTGGCTGGACATTAAAATGGCGTGGTCCTCGTCGCTGATGAAACCCAGAAATTCGTCCAGGATCTCGTCCCGGATCACCGGGTCCAGCCCGGCGGTGGCCTCGTCCAGGATGAGCAGCTTGGGATGGTGGGCCAGGGCGGCGGACAGGGACAGCTTCATCTTCATCCCTCGGGAGAACTCCTTGATGAGCTTCTTCTCCGGGAGCCCGAATTTGTCCAGATAGGACCGGAACAGGTCACTATCCCAGTTTTTGTAGGCGGGGGCCAGAATTTTCTCCACGTCCCGGGGGCGGAGGGTGTCGTGGAAAAAGCACTCGTCCAGCACCAGCCCGATGTCCTGCTTGGCCATCCGCTCCTCCCGGATGTTGTCATGGCCCAGGACGGTGATCTCACCCGCGTCCCGGCGGATCAGGTTCAGGATGCACTTGATGGTGGTGGTCTTGCCCGCCCCGTTCTCCCCGATGAGCCCCAGGATGGAGCCGCCGGGGAGGGTCAGGTCGATATTGTTCAGGGAAAAATCCCCGTAGGACTTGCACAGTCCCTTGATTTCAATACAATTTTTCATAATTCCTCACCTTTGTAGAGTATGTCAAGCATTTCGTGGAGCTCCTCCAGGGGGAAGGCCCCCTTCCGGGCCTCATCCACCGCCTGGGAGAGCTTCTCCTCCACCTTGCGCAGCTGGGCCTCCCGGAGCAGCTCATGGTTCTGGGGGGCCACAAAGCAGCCCTTGCCGGGGACGTTCTCTAAAAAACCGTCCCGCTCCAGCTCCTCGTAGGCCCGCTTGGTGGTGATGACGGATATCCGCAGCTCCTTGGCCAGCAGCCGCATGGAGGGCAGGGCGTCCCCCGCCGACAGAGCCCCGGCCATGATCTGCTCCTTGATCTGGTCGGTGATCTGCTCGTAGATGGGCTTTCCGCTGGCGTTGCTTAATATAATGTCCATTTAGCCTGCCTTTCAACAGCGGGACGGCCTTGGCTGAAGGCCTGCGCACGGTCCCGCGCCGGTGGGCCTCCGCTGTCATTCCAGATTTAGTGTATATATACTATATACACAGTATAACGCTTTTTTCCCGTTTGTCAAGAGGGGAAACAAAAAAATTTTCAGGCCGTCCCAACCGTGGGACGACCTGCTTTTTTATTCCCCGCGGCGGAAAGCCCGTAATTCTGACAGAGAGCTTGTCCTATAATGATATGGAAAATAATGGGATATAACCCAGAGAGAGGAGCTGGTCAGTTATGCCGGTGACCTGTAAGGAGGACAAACGGCATCTTATGGCGCAGGTGGCCGGGGAGCTGGACCACCACGGCGCCCGGTCCGTGATGGAGGAGCTGGACCGCCGCATCGATCAGGCCCGGCCCCGGGAGCTGACGCTGGACCTGAGCGGCCTGACCTTTACCGACAGCTCGGGCATCGCTGTCCTCCTCCGGACCTACCGGAGAATGGCCCAGTCCCAGGGCTCCATGCGGGTGGTCAACACCCCCGCCCAGGCCGGAAAGGTGTTCAAAGCCGCCGGACTGGAGCGGATTATCCGGTTTGAATAAGGAGGCGCTACATATGAAAATTGAGAATCAAGTTGCCCTGGAGTTTCCCAGCCGGTCGGCCAATGAGGGCTTTGCACGGACCGCCGCCGCCTGCTTCGCCGCCCAGCTGGACCCCACCCTGGAGGAGGTCAACGACATCAAAACCGCTGTCAGCGAGGCGGTGACCAACGCCATCGTCCACGCCTACCCGGATACCCTGGGCAAAATCCTCCTGAAGCTGCGCATCCGTGAGGGCGGCACCCTGGAGATTGTGGTCAAGGACTGGGGGGTGGGCATCGCCGACGTGGAACAGGCCCGCACCCCCCTCTTCACCACCGGCAACGAGGAGCGCTCCGGCATGGGCTTTACCATTATGGAGAGCTTTATGGACACGCTGAAGGTCCGCTCCGCCCCCGGCAGAGGGGTGGTCGTCACCATGGCCCGGAAAATATCCCGCCGGGCCGGGCGGTGAGCGGGCAGCTCGCCGGCTCCGCCCTGCTGGAGGCCGCCCGGGGGGGCGACAGCGCCGCCTGTGAGCAGGTTCTGCTGGAGAACAACGGCCTGATCTGGAGCGTGGTACGCCGGTACTACGGCCGGGGGGTGGAACCCGACGACCTGTATCAGCTGGGCTGCCTGGGCTTTCTCAAGGCGGTGCAGGGCTTCGACCCCCAGTTCGGCACCCAGTTCTCCACCTACGCCGTGCCCAAAATCGCCGGGGAAATCCGCCGCTTCCTCCGGGACGACGGGCCCGTGAAGGTGAGCCGGGGGCTGAAGGAGCGGGGCACCGCCATCCGGGCCGCCAGAGGACGGCTGTCCGCCCAGCTGGGCCGGGAGCCCACCCTGTCCGAGCTGGCGGAGGACACCGGCCTGACCCCGGAGGATATCGCCGCCGCCGAGACCGCCATCGAGCCGGTGGTCTCCCTCCAGGCGGAGACGGGGGCCGACGGCCTCACCCTGGAGGGGATGCTCACCACAGGAAACGAGGAGGAGGGGATGGTGGAGCGCCTTACCCTCCAGACCGCGCTGGCCGGCCTGCCCGACCGGGAGCGGCAGGTGCTCCTCCTGCGCTACTACCGGGGGATGACCCAGATGGACACCGCACGGGTGCTGGGGGTGTCTCAGGTGCAGGTGTCCCGGCTGGAGCGGCGGGCCCTGGACAAGCTGCGCCGGGAGCTGACATAAAAAACGGCCGCCCCCCTTTGGCGGAAGGGGGGCGGCCTGCGCGCGCTCCGGGGAGAGAGAGGGCCAGCCCAGGAGAGAGAGGGAGGGCTGGCCGCCCCGGTCCGCGGCGTATCCGGGAACCGTGAGCCGGATACAGTTGGGGATTGCGGATCATACTTAGATTCGCAGTCCTTATTATATCAGAGATGGGATAAATGAGACGTCAACGTGGGGGAACAGGCTGTAAAAATGCTGTTAACACGCTAGTCGTCCAGCATCCGGTAGCCGATGCCCAGCTCAGTGTGGATGTATTTGGGCTCGGAGGGGTTCTCCTTCAGCTTCCGCCGGATGTTGGCCATGTTCACCCGCAGGATCTGGTTGCTCCCGCTGCCCCCGTAGGGGCCCCAGATGTGCTCCAGTATAAAATCATAGGTGAGCACCTTGCCCGCGTGGATGGCCAGCAGCTCGATGATCTTAAATTCGTTCTGGGTGAAATGTATCTCCTCCCCGGCCAGCAGCACCTGATGCCGGGCCAGGTCGATGGTCAGGTCCTTGATCTGGTAGGCGTCCCGCTGGATCCCCTGGCTCAGCTTCAGCCGGTCGGCCCGGCGGAGGGTGGACCGGATGCGGGCCAGCAGCTCGGACACGCCGAAGGGCTTTACCACATAGTCATCCGCCCCCATGTCCAGTGCGCGCACCTTCTCCGACTCCCGGTCCCGGGCCGAGATGATAATCACCGGCACCTCCCGGGGCAGACCCCGGAGCTGGGTCAGGATCTCCAGCCCGTCCATGTCGGGCAGGCCCAGGTCCAGCAGCACCAGGTCGGGGCCGTGGGAGAAGAACAGCGTAAGCCCCTCCTTGCCCGTGTAGGCCGGGATGGCCCGGTAGTCGTTGGCCGACAGCGCCCGGCTGATAAAATTGCTGATGGCCCGCTCGTCCTCAATGATGAGAATGGTCTGTTTTTCGCTCATGGAACATCCTCCCTTGCTGCGTGGGGGTCCCCCTCCTCCACAGGCAGGCCGAAGCGGAACACCGCGCCCCCCTCCGGGTGGTTTTCCGCGGTGAAAAAGCCGCCGTGGGCCTTGATGATGCTCTGGCACACCGACAGGCCGATGCCCATCCCCCGGGTGGAGTCCCCCGACAGGGAGCGGGGTATGGGCTCGCCGGCCCGGACAGCCTGGCACACCTCCGGGGACAGGCCCCGGCCCCGGTCCCGCACCTCAACCACCGCCCATTCCTCCTCCCGGTACAGGCGCAGGGTGATACCCAGCCTGTCCCCCGAATGGCGGATGGCGTTCTCCAGAAGGTTGACGATCACCTGCTTCACCAGCAGCGGGTCCATGGGCAGGTAGAGGATGTCCTCCGACAGGTCCAGCTCCACCTGGCAGTCGGGAAACCGCCGCCGGGTGGTGAGCAGCGCGTCCCCCGCCACCTCCTCCAGCATCTCCTCCCGCTTCTTCAGCGGCATGGTGCCGTCCTGCACCCGGGTGACCGACAGGAGGTTTTCCACCATGACGATGAGACTGTCCGCGTCCTGCTTGATGTCGGAGAGCATGGCCAGATTCTTGGGGGAGACCTCCGGACTGGCCAGCAGCACCGACACCGCGCCCGAGATGGAGGTGAGAGGGGTGCGCAGATCGTGGGACACCGCCCGCAGGATGTTCTCCCGGATGGAGATGCGGTCGGACTGGAGCTGAATGGCCGCCTTCTCGGCGTTGAGCCGCGCGTTCTGCTCGTAGAGGGCCTTGGTGCTCTTCTCCCGGCGGACCGCCTCGGTGGCCTGCTTCTTCACCCGGGCGGTGAGGGCGCACACCATGCAGGAGACGGCCACCATGGACAGCATGGCCACCGGGTAGCCCGTGCGGCTGAGGGAGAAGGCGTCGTAGGGCTCCATAAAAAAGATGTTGATGCACAGCGCCCCCACGATGGAGGCCGCGATGCCGTAGACATACCCCGAGGTGAGCAGAGAGATGAGGGCCACCGCCAGAACAAAGACCAGGGCGGAGTTGTTCTCTCCGCCGGTGTGGGTGATTAAAATGCTGCTGGCCCAGTAGGCGGCGCACAGAAACAGCGCCGTTACCCCCAGGTTCCGGGGGACGGCGGGGATGCGGTGGGCCTGTACGTCCAGCCGGCAGTACAGCTCCCCGAAATACCGGCGCATGGCGGACACCTCTCTGTCTCCTTGAAATCGGGCTCAGCGGTTCTTGAAGCCCGCCAGCTTCTCCTTGTTGACAAAGGCCTTCATGGCGTCCTTCTGGTCCTCGGTGGCAAAGCACAGGCCGAAGGCCTCCGCCTCAAAGGCCGTGCCGGTGGCCATGTCGGTCTGCAGGCCCCGGCGGATGGCCGCCTTGGACTGGCGGACGGCTACCTGGGCGTTGGCCGCGATGGCGTTGGCCAGCTCCAGCGCCCTGTCCATCAGCTCCTCGGCGGGCCAGACGTGGCTCACCAGGCCGATGCGCTCCGCCTCCTCCGCCTTGATGGTCTTGGCGGTGAGGATGAGCTCCATGGCGCTGGACACCCCAACAATCCGGGCCAGGCGCTGGGTGCCGCCAAAGCCGGGCGTTATGCCCAGGCCCACCTCGGGCTGGCCGAATTTCGCCTTGTCACTGGCCAGGCGGATATCACAGGCCATGGACAGCTCGCACCCGCCGCCCAGGGCAAAGCCGTTCACCGCCGCGATGGTGGGCTTGGTCAGGTTCTCCAGCTTCAGGAATACCCGGTTGCCATAGGCCCCGAAGGCCTTGGCCTCCACGGCGGTGAGACCGGACATCTGGCCGATGTCCGCCCCGGCCACAAAGGACCGGCCCGCTCCGGTAACAATGGCCACCAGCAGCTCAGGGTCGTTCTCCACCTGGTCCAGCACGGCCTCCAGGTCTCGGAGCACCTGGTCGTTCAGGGCGTTCAGCGCCTCGGGGCGGTTCATGGTGACGACGCCTACGGCGCCCTTCTTTTCCAGCGTTACAAACATATGGGACTGCCTCCTTATTCTTTGGATGATAGCCCTATTATAACGGATGCGCCGCCAAAGGGCAAGAGGGCGGATTTTTATTTTGTGACAGGAAAAAGGGGCTTGCGCCCGTTGGAAAAGGGTGGTACAGTTATGGTGAGATCAAGCTGCCGAAGGGGGCGCGTATGACTGTGAAGGACCAAACCGCTGCTTTTGCGCCAAATGGGTGCTATGTCAACCGGGAGCTGTCCTGGCTCCAATTCAACCGCCGCGTGCTGGAGGAGGCCGAGGACCCCGCCAACCCCCTGTGCGAGCGGCTGAATTTCGCCTCTATTTTCCAGAGCAACCTGGATGAATTTTACATGGTCCGGGTGGGGATGCTTATGGACACCCTCCACCTCACCGCCGTGGACGACAAGACGGGCCTCACCAGCGCCCAGCAGACCGCCGCCGTGCTGGACCGGACCCGGGACCTGCTGGCCCAGCGGGACCGGGTCTGCCGGGCCCTCATGGCCGAGCTGGCGGACCAGGGGGTGGAGCTGTGCCCCTTCGCCGCCCTGTCCGACAAGCAGCTGGCCTTTTTGGAGAAGTATTTTACCTCCAACGTCCTGCCCCTGCTCTCCCCCCAGATCATCGGCCGCAAGCAGCCCTTCCCCTTCCTGCGCAACAAGGCCATCTACGCCGTGGCCATCCTGCGCACCAAGAGCGGCGGCGAGCGGATGGGCATCGTCCCCTGCGGCGACGGGGTGCTCCGCAGGCTGGTCCCCCTCCCCGGCGACGGCCAGCGCTTTGTGCTGGTGGAGGAGCTCATCGCCGGGTTTTTGTCCAAAATTTTCGCCCACTACAAGGTGGAGGGGGCCGTCCTCATCCGTCTGGTGCGCAGCGCCGACATCCATATGGACGAGGCCTCCTCCGAGATGAGCGACATGCTGGCCGAGGAGTATCGGAAGAGCATGGAGAAGCTCATCCGCCGCCGGAAGCGGCTTCAGCCGGTGAAGCTGGAGTATCAGGGCAAGCTGTCCGACACCGTGCGGGACGCCCTGTGCACCTGCCTGGGGCTGTCCAAAAAACATCTGTTTTCCAGCGGCGTCCCCCTGGACCTGTCCTTCCTGGGCGGGGTGCGGGACCTCCTCCGGGAGAGAAGCGAGCTGTTCTACCCCCGGCGGGTCCCCCAGAACTCCCCCAATGTGGACCCCCTGCGCCCCGTGGCCCGGCAGATTCGGGAGCGGGACCGGATGCTCAGCTATCCCTATGAGAGCGTGCGGCCCATGCTCCGCCTCCTCCGGGAGGCGGGCCAGGACCCCGAGGTGGTGTCCATCAAGATGACCCTCTACCGGGTGGCCCACAACAGCAAGATCGTCGAGGCCCTGGTAGACGCCGCCGAGAACGGCAAGGAGGTCGTCGCCCTGGTGGAGCTGCGGGCCCGCTTCGACGAGGAGAACAACATCGGCTGGTCCCGGGTGCTGGAGCAGTCGGGCTGCCGGGTAATCTACGGCCTGGACGGGCTGAAGGTACACTCCAAGCTCCTCCTCATCACCCGGGTCCACGGCGGCCAAGTGGAGTATATCACCCAGGTGGGCACCGGAAACTACAACGAGGACACCGTCCGGCTGTATACCGACTACGCCCTCATGACCGCCGACCCTGAGATCGGCGCCGAGGCCGCCCAGGTCTTCAACGCCCTGTCCATGGGCGAGGTGGTGGAGGACAGCCGCCGGCTCATAGTGGCCCCCGCCTGCCTGCGGCCCAAGGTGCTGGCCCTCATCGACCGGGAGACCGAGCTGGCCCGTGCGGGAGAGGAGGCCTATCTGGGCTTTAAGCTCAACGGCCTTACCGACAAGCTGATTATCGACCGGCTTATCCAGGCCTCCCAGGCCGGGGTGAGGATCGATCTGGTGGTCCGGGGCATCTGCTGCCTCACCGGCGGCGTGCCCGGGCTGACGGACAACATCACCGTCCGCAGCATCGTGGGCCGCTACCTGGAGCACGCCCGCATCTATATCTTCGGCCTGGGGGAGCGGAAACAGGTCTTTCTCTCCTCCGCCGACTTCATGACCCGCAACACCACCCGCCGGGTGGAGGTGGCCGCCCCCGTGGACGACCCCGCCCTGCGGGCCCATCTGGAGAATATGTTTGCCGACCAGCTCCGGGACACCGCCAAGGGGAGGGTCCAGCTGCCCGACGGCAGCTATGTCCGGGCCCTGGGGGAGCCCTTCAACGCCCAGGAGCACTTCTGCGATCAGGCTTGCTCCGGGGCGTGGGCGCTGAAGCCGGCCGTCAAGGCGGCTCCCGAAAAGCCCCGGACGGCCAGAGCCGCCCCGAAAAAACCGGCGGCTGCCGTCAAAAAAACACGCCGGGGACTGCTGGGACGGATCATCAAACGGGATTGATTTTGCAGGGGCGAACAATATCCGCCCCTACAGTCCAGTTTATCAAGCCGAAGCGGCTTTCATATATCTTTTTGAAAGGAAGTTGTGTCTATGAAACGGATTGGAATGCTCACCAGCGGCGGCGACTGTCAGGCCCTCAACGCCACCATGCGGGGCGTGGCCAAGGGCCTCTACAACATCTACGGCAATGAGGTGGAGATCATCGGCTTTATCGACGGCTACAAGGGCCTTATCTATGAGGACTACAAAAAGCTGTCCCCCATCGACTTCACCGGCCTGCTCACCCGGGGCGGCACCATCCTGGGCTCCAGCCGCCAGCCCTTCAAGCTGATGCGGACCCCCGACGAGAACGGCCTGGACAAGGTGGAGGCCATGAAATACACCTACCGCCGCCTGCGGCTGGACTGCCTGGTGGTGCTGGGGGGCAACGGCAGCCAGAAGACCGCCAACCTCCTCAGCGAGGAGGGCCTCAATGTCATCGGCCTGCCCAAGACCATCGACAATGACCTGTGGGGCACCGACACCACCTTCGGCTTTCAGTCCGCCATCGGCCTGGCTACCGAGGTGATCGACTGCATCCACACCACCGCCGCCTCCCACAACCGGGTATTCATGGTGGAGATCATGGGCCACAAGGCGGGCTGGCTCACCCTCAACGCCGGCATCGCCGGCGGCGCGGACATTATTCTGATTCCGGAAATTCCCTACAACATCGACGCGGTGATCGCCAAGATCAAGCAGCGGGCCGCCTCGGGCAACGGCTTCACCATTTTGGCCGTGGCCGAGGGGGCCATCTCCCAGAAGGAGGCGGCCATGGGGAAGAAGGAGTACAAGCAGCACATGGCCGAGGTACTGGAGAAGTACCCCTCCGTCTCCTACGCCATTGCCGACAAGATCCTCAAGAAGACGGGCAAGGAGGTCCGGGTGACGGTGCCCGGCCACATGCAGCGGGGCGGCACCCCCTGCGCCTACGACCGGGTGCTCTCCTCCCGGCTGGGCACCACCGCCGCCCTCATGATCTCCCGGGAGGAGTACGGCAGCATGGTGGCCATCCAGAACCACGTGATTACCTCCGTCCCCCTGAAGGAGATCGCCGGCAAGCTGAAGACCATCGACCCCGAGTCCGACATTATCACCGAGGCCCGCCTGCTGGGCATCAGCTTCGGCGACGACTGATCCAAACAACAGGCCCCTCCCGGCCCCCCTCTGTCTGAGCGGGCCGGGAGGGGCTTTTTTCAAATGTTGGCGTGGGCCAGCTGGGGCTCCCGCACCGCCTGGGGCTCCTCCCGGGGCCGGACGGGCTCCTGGTGGGTGAGGCCCCGGGCGTTGGCCAGCATCAGCTTGATGCGGTTCTCCTGGTTGATGCGGGTGGCGCCCGGGTCGTAGTCGATAGCCACGATATTGCTGTAGGGGTACTCGTCCTTCAGCTTGCGGATCATCCCCTTGCCCACGATGTGGTTGGGCAGACAGCCGAAGGGCTGGGTGCAGACAATGTTGTTGGTGCCCGAGTGGATCAGCTCCAGCATCTCGGCGGTGAGGAGCCAGCCCTCCCCCATCTTGTTGCCGTCCCCCAGGTAGCCGCGGACCAGGTTGTGCAGGTCCTGGAAGGTGCCCGGGGCACGGAAGCGGCCAGACTGCTCCAGAGCGGCGATCATGTCCCGCTGGCAGGCCTCGATGTACCGCATGAAGAGGGTACAGCCCGCCTTTTTGATCCACTTGCCGCCGTAGAGCTCCACGTCGGCCACCCGGTTGTAGATCTTGAAGATGATGAAGTCGGTCAGGCCGGGGACCACCGGCTCCACCCCCTCGGACAGGAGGAATTTTTCCAGGTTGTTGTTCCCCAGAGGGGCGAACTTTACATAGATCTCCCCCACGACCCCCACACGAATCTTGGGGTCACCCGCCACGGGGATGGCGGCGAAGTCGGAGCAAATCTCGTCGAAGTTGGCCCGCATCTGCCTGCGGCTCATGCCCTTCCCCGCCTGGAAGCCGTCCACCAGCCGCTGGGACCATGTGTCGATCATGGCGTCGGCGGAGCCGGGCTCCACCTCGTAGGGCCGGACCTGGTTGGCCACGTTAACGATGATGTCCCCGTACATCATGGCGTACACCGCCTTGCGGACAAAGGGCAGGGTCAGGGAGAAGCCGGGGTTTTTCTCCAGCCCCGACAGGTTTACCGACACCACCGGGATGTAGGCCATGTCCGCCTTCTCCAGCGCCTTGCGCAGAAGATGGATGTAGTTGCTGGCCCGGCAGCCGCCCCCGGTCTGGGTGATGAGCATCCCAACCTTGTGGGGGTCGTAGCCCCCGTGCTTCACCGCGTCGATGAGCTGGCCGATGACCAGCAGGGCGGGGTAACAGGTGTCGTTGTGGACGTACTTCAGGCCCTCGTCCACAATCCCCCGGTGGTTGGTGGTGAGCATGTCCACCTTGTAGCCCTCGCACTCCAGCAGCTTCTTCATCATGCCGAAGTGGACGGGCAGCATCTGGGGCATGAGGAGGGTGTACTCCTCCTTCATCTCCCTGGTGAACAGCAGGCGTCCGGTGTTGTCATAGACCAGTTTTGCCATGGTGGGAACTCCTTTCCGGTGTGACAGTGGATGGTTTGTAGGGCGGGACGACTCGGCCCGCCGTTCGTTAAAGGGGCGCGATGTTGGGAAAGCGGCGCGCCGGGGTCGTCGCGCCCTACGGGTTGTAGGCGTGTGCCGATCCTGTAGGGGCGGATATCATCCGCCCGTCTTTTCGTGGAATGACCTGTTTGCGGGCGCATAATATGCGCCCCTACGTGCGTTTACGGAATCTTCCGGGCCTCAATAGCGGCCATCAGGGAGCGGATGCGGATTTTTACCGCCCCAAGGTTGTTGATGTCGTCAATTTTCAGCTGGGTGTACAGCTTGCCGCCATCCTCCAGGATGGAGCGCATCTCGTCGCCCGTGATGGCGTCGATGCCGCAGCCGAAGCTCACCAGCTGGATCACCTCCATGTCGGGCTGGGCGCAGACATACCGGGCGGCATTGTACATCCGGGCGTGGTAGGTCCACTGGTTCAGCACGTGCCGGGGGGCCTTGTCCTCCAGCCAGGCCACCGCGTCCTCGGTGACCAGTACGAAGCCGTAGGAGGTAATCAGGTCGTTGATCCCGTGGTTGATCTCCGGATCCATGTGGTAGGGCCGGCCAGCCACCACCAGGATGGGGCGGCCCTCGGCCCGGGCCCGGTCGATATAGGTGCGGCCGGTGCTGCGCAGGTCGTTCTTATAGGCGTCGTAGGCGGCATAGGCGGCCTTGACGGCGGCGGCGGTCTCCCGCTTGGGGATATGGAACTCGTTGAAGAACCACTCCCCCGCCTTGCGCTCCATGTCGCGGGGACGGTGGAGGCCGAAGTAGGGGTAGAGGTAGCGGGTCTGCTTCAGCTCGGGGACGTTGGCCGCCAGCAGCTCCGGGTAGTAGGCCACCACGGGGCAGTTGTAGTTGTTGTCCCCCGCCCCCTCGTCGAAGTTGTAGGGCATACAGGGGTAGAAAATGGCGTCCACCCCCGCCTCCACCAGGGCCTCCACGTGGCCGTGGAGCAGCTTGGCCGGGTAGCACACCGTGTCCGACGGAATGGTGCGCTGGCCTTTTAAATACAGCTTCCGGGAGGACTCCGGGGAGAGGACCACCTCAAAGTTCAGCCTGGTGAACAGCTCGAACCAGAAGGGCAGATTTTCGTACATGTTCAGCCCGAAGGGGATGCCGATTTTCCCCCGGGAGCCGTCCCCCTCCCCCTTGCCCTGGAGGGCGCGGAGCTTGGCATATTTGTACCGCATCAGGTCGGGCAGGCGGCTGGGCTCCTCCCCCAGGGGGCGGGAGCACCGGTTGCCCGAGACGAACCGCCGCCCGCCGTCGAAGGCATTCACCGTGAGGGAGCAGTGGTTGGTACACAGCCCGCAGGTGGCGGGCTTGGCGGTGTGGGTGAAGTGCTCCAGGGCCTGACGGGACAGCAGGGCGGATTTCTCCAGGTGGAGGTCCCTTGCGGCCAAAGCGGCCCCGAAGGCCCCCATGCTGCCCGCGATGTCGGGCCGGGTGACCTCACGGCCAATCTCCTGCTCAAAGGCCCGGAGGACCGCATCGTTGTAGAAGGTGCCTCCCTGGACCACAATGTGCCGGCCTAAATCGTCGGCGGAGGCCGCCCGGATCACCTTATAGATGGCGTTCTTCACAATGGAGATGGACAGCCCGGCGGAGATGTCCTCCACGCTGGCTCCGTCCTTCTGGGCCTGCTTCACGCTGGAGTTCATGAACACGGTGCACCGGGAGCCCAGATTCACCGGCTTTTGGGTGAACAGGCCCAGCTTGGCGAAATCCTCAATCTCATAGCCCAGGGCCTTGGCAAAGGTCTCGATAAAGGAGCCGCACCCGGAGGAGCAGGCCTCGTTGAGCATGATGGAGTCCACCGCGCCGTTGCGGATCTTGAAGCACTTCATGTCCTGACCGCCGATGTCAATGATGAAGTCCACCTCGGGGTCGAAAAAGGCGGCGGCCTTGTAGTGGGCCATGGTCTCCACCAGTCCCAGGTCGCAGCTGAAGGCGTTTTTAATCAGGTCCTCGCCGTAGCCGGTGACCGCCGCGCCCTTGATGACGATGTGGTTGTCATGGGGCAGACTGCACAGCCCGTAAATATCCTTCAGCTGCTCCAGCACGATGGCCACCGGGTTGCCCTGGTTGGAGTGGTAATACTGATACAGCAGATCGCCGCCGGCCGTGATGAGCACAATTTTGGTGGTGGTGGACCCGGCGTCGATGCCCAGGTAGGCGTCCCCGTTATACCCGTTGATGGGCAGGAGGTCTGGACCGCTGGTGCTGTAGTGCCGCTCCAGAAAGGCCTCATACTCCTCCTGGCCGGTAAACAGGGGGGGCATGGTGTCCACCACCGTGGCGGTGTTGGCGCTGTCCTCCAGCTTTTTCAGCACCGTCTCAAAGGGGACGGGGGCGTAGTCGGTGGCGCACAGGGCGGCCCCCATGGCGGCGAAGCAGTCCCCGTCCTCGGGGAAAACGGCGTGGTCCCCGTCCAGCTTCAGCGTCTCTACAAACCGCTGGCGCAGGCCCATAAGGAAGTGGAGGGGTCCACCCAGAAAGACAATCTTGCCCTTCAGCTCCCGGCCCTGGGTCAGGCCGGCCACCGTCTGGTCCACCACCGCCTGGAAGATGGAGGCGGCCACGTCCTCCTTCCGGCCCCCCTGGTTCAGGATGGGCTGGATGTCGCTCTTGGCGAACACCCCGCAGCGGGAGGCGATGGGGTAAATCTTCTCATGCTTCAGGGACAGCTCGTCCAGCTCGCTGACGGTCACGTTCATCAGGGTGGCCATCTGGTCGATGAAGGCCCCGGTGCCCCCGGCACAGGAGCCGTTCATCCGCTCCTCCAGGGCGCCGCCGAAGAAGATAATCTTGGCGTCCTCGCCCCCCAGCTCGATGACAGCGTCGGTGTCTGGGATGTATGTATTCACCGCGGCGGCGGTGGCGTAGACCTCCTGGACAAAGTCGATGCCCGCCGTGTCCGCCACCCCCAGGCCGGCGGAGCCGGTGATGGTCACCTTGATCTCCTGGCCGGCCAGCAGGTCCCGGATGGAGTTCAGCGTCTCCAGGGCCCGCTCCCGGGTTTTGGAGAAGTGCCGCTCGTAGGAGCGGAACAGCAGCTTATCCTGTTCGCTGAGGACTACCACCTTTACCGTGGTGGAGCCAATGTCGATGCCAACCCGCAGACTCATAAAAATACCGCGCCTTTCTTTCAAACCCTGTGCCGCCGCTTGGGAGGGAGACTTTTTGCTATCCTATGATACTGATTTTTTGTCGAGAAGACAACGAAATTAACGGCTTTTTAACAGGGCGAAAGGGAAGAAAAGCGGGAAATTAACGGAGGTATACTGGGCAAAAGCTACAAACTGAAGCGCAAAAATTATCAATAGTGACAAAAAGAAACAGCGTCCCCGGCATATCGCCGTGGACGCTGAATGGGGTATCAGGGGCGGAAGGGCTCCGCGCCACACTTCTCGGGGAAATAGACCCGATACCAGATGAGGAAGGACAGCACGGTGTACAGCTTGCGGTGGGTCTTCACCTTGCCCGAGTAGTGCTGGTCCAGGAGGTCCAGCAGATAGGGCACATCGAAGAACTCCCCCACGTAGTCCTGGGAGATCAGCTCCCGGGCCCAGTTGTAGTACTTCTCCTCCCGCAGCCAGGCGATGAAGGGGACGGGAAAACCCTTCTTCTCCCGCTTGATCCAGTCCTCCGGGAGGAGAGGGACGGCGGCCAGCCGCAGCGGGTATTTGGTGATGTTTTTGCCCCGCATCTTCTGGCTGCTGGGAACGGCCCGGGCCGCCTTCCACACCTCCCGGTCCAGATAGGGCACCCGCAGCTCCAGAGAATGGGCCATGGTCATCCGGTCGGCCTTGCGCAGAATGTCCAGCGGCTGCCACAGATGCAGGTCCAGATACTGCTTTTTGGTCAGATCGTCGGCGTCCTTTACCGCCTCGAAGTAGGGGGCGGTGATGTCCCGCCAGGTCATGGGGCTGCGGTAGGCGGGCTTCAAGACCCGCTCCGCCTCCTCGTTGTCAAAGATGAAGGCCTGGCCCAGGAAGGTCTCCTCCACCGTCTGGCCCCCCTCGATCAGGTGGCCCCGGCCCTTGAACGGGGGCCGCCCGGCCGCCCAGCGGCTCACCGCCCGGCGCAGGCCCTGGGGCAACCTGCGGTAGGCCTCGTAGGCCCTGGTGGTGTGATAGCTCATATAGCCGCCGAAGAGCTCGTCCGCCCCCTCGCCGGACAGCACCGCCTTCACCTCCTGGGCCGCCAGCTGGGACAGGAAGTACAGCGGGACGGTGGACAGGTTGGCGTTGGGCTCGTCGGCGTAGTACTGGATGGCGGGCAGGGCGGCGAAAAACTCCTCCTGGGTGATGATCCGGGAGACATTCTTCAGCCCCAGCTCCCTGCACAGCTCCTGGGCCTCGCGGGTCTCGTTGAAGCCCTCCCGGTCAAAGCCCACCGAGTAGGTCTTGTCCGGCCGGGACAGGGCGGTGATGAAGCTGGAGTCGATGCCGCCCGACAGGAAGGCCCCGACCTCTACGTCGCTGATCTGGTGGGCCTCCACCGATTCAGTCACCACCCGGCGGATCTCCTCGGCCCTGCGCTCCAGAGGGGTGTTGTCCGGGGCGAAGGAGAAGGAGTGGTAGGAGGACAGCTCCACCGTCCCGTCCCGCCACAGCAGCTGGTGCCCCGGGAGAAGACGAAATACGTTTTTAAAGAAGGACTCGTTCAGGGCGGAGTACTGGAAGGTGAGATAGAACTTCAGCGCCTGGGGGTTCAGCTCCTTGCGAAAGCCGGGGTGGGGCAGAAAGCTCTTGCACTCCGAGCCGAAGAAGAACAGCTCCCCCATGGCGGCGTAGTAGAAGGGCTTGATGCCAAAGGGGTCCCGGGCGCCGTACAGCTCCCGCTTCTGGTGGTCCCAGATGACAAAGGCGAACATGCCCCGCAGCCGCCGGGTTACCTCCGGCCCCCACTCCATATATCCGTGGAGAATGACCTCGGTGTCGCAGTTGGTCTGGAAGCTGTGGCCGGCGGCGATCAGCTCCTCCCGCAGCTCCCGGTAGTTGTAGGCCTCCCCGTTGTAGGCGATGACATACCGCCCGTCGGCGCTGGACATGGGCTGGCTGCCGTTGGTCAGGTCCAGAAAGGACAGCCGGCGGTGGGCAAGGCCGCAGTGCTCGTCCGTGTAATAGCCCTCGCCGTCCGGCCCCCGGTGGCGGATAACATCGCCCATGGCGCGCAGTACGTCACGGTCCGGTGGGGCGGAGCGGGTGGTAAAGCCGGTAAAACCGCACATAGATAAGTCCTCCAGTTTGTGGTTCCCATGGTTGAAATTGGTGTACTACTAGCATAAGACCTGACAGGGAAAATGTCAACTGCCGGTTTGCCGGGGGAGCCGGCAGAATTTCCCACACTATAAAAATAGTCAAAACAACGAACGATATTACAGATTATTGGTGAAATCGTCTCTTTCCTTTTCTCTTTAAAAGGAATACAATAGAAATACCAAACAGAAATGTGTCCGCCGAGAGGATCAAACGGCGTATTTCCCCCTCCAGGGCGGGGAAAATACGGAAAGGCTCCGGACACCCCACCAACCCGTATTATTTTTATAAAGGAGCGGTTTTTATGTCTATTCTGGTCTGCGGCGGCGCCGGCTACATCGGCAGTCACACCTGTGTGGAGCTCATCCAGGCGGGCTATGACATCGTGGTGGCCGACAATCTTTACAACTCCAGCGAGGAGGCCCTCCACCGGGTGGAGAAAATCGTGGGCAAGCCCGTCCCCTTCATCAGGACCGAGCTGTGCAATGAGGCCGAGGTGGAGGCCCTCTTCACCCAGTACCCGGACATCGACGCCGTGATCCACTTCGCCGGGCTCAAGGCCGTGGGCGAGAGCGTCAGCAAGCCCCTGGAGTACTACTCCAACAACCTCATCAGCACCCTCTACCTGCTCCAGGCCATGCGCCGCCACGGGGTGAAGAATTTCGTCTTCTCCTCCTCCGCCACGGTGTACGGCGACCCCGCCACCGTGCCCATCCGGGAGGACTTCCCCACCGGCGGCACCACCAACCCCTACGGCACCTCCAAGCTCTTCCAGGAGAAGATGCTCATGGATATCTGCGCCGCCGACCCCGAGCTGAACGTGGCCCTGCTGCGCTACTTCAACCCCATCGGCGCCCACGAGTCGGGCACCATCGGCGAAGACCCCAACGGCATCCCCAACAACCTGGTGCCCTATATCGCCAAGGTGGCGGTGGGACAGCTGGAGAAGGTTCATGTCTTTGGAAACGACTACGACACCCCCGACGGCACCGGCGTGCGGGACTATATCCATGTGGTGGATCTGGCCCGCGGCCACGTGGCCGCGCTGAAGAAGCTGGACACCAAATGCGGCCTGTTCGTGTGCAACCTGGGCACCGGCAAGGGCTACTCCGTGCTGGACGTGGTCCACGCCTATGAGAAGGCCTGCGGCCATGCGCTGCCCTACGTCATCGAGGCCCGCCGCCCTGGCGACATCGCCGCCTGCTACGCCGACCCCGCCAAGGCCCGGGAGGAGCTGGGCTGGGAGGCACAGCTGGGCATTGAGGAGATGTGCGCCTCCTCCTGGAGATGGCAGTCTCAGAACCCCAACGGGTATAAGGGGTAATCTGTAGGGCGCGACGACCCCGGCGCGCCGCTGATATCAAAGACAGCAGGCCGGCCCGTCCCGCCCTGCGCGCGGTTCTCAATGCCTTCCCCTGTTCCCCGGAAAATTTTAACGGGCGGGTAATACCCGCCCCTACATAACGTTTTTATGTTTTGAGGAGGATAACAGTGAACAAGCCTGTTTTAGTGATTATGGCCGCCGGCATGGGCAGCAGGTACGGCGGATTGAAGCAGCTGGACCCGGTGGGAAACCACGGCCAGCTTATCATTGACTACTCCATCTACGACGCCCGCCGGGCGGGGTTTGAGACGGTGGTCTTCGTCATCAAGCCCGAGATTGAGGCCGACTTCAAGGCCGCCATCGGCGACCGGGTATCCAGGGTGATGGACGTAAAATACGCCTACCAGCTCAAGGAGGACCTGCCCGAGGGCTACTCCGTCCCCGCCGGCCGGTCCAAGCCCTGGGGCACCGCCCATGCCGCCCTGTCCGTCCGGAAGCTGGTGGACGGCCCCTTCGCCATCATCAACGCCGACGACTACTACGGCCCCGAGGCGTTTCAGGAGATTTACAGCTATCTGTCCTCCCACCAGGACGGGGATGTGTACGAGTACGTCATGGTGAGCTACCTGCTGAAAAACACCGTTACCGAAAACGGCACCGTGGCCCGGGGGGTGTGTGAGGAGACGGCGGACCACTTCCTCACCCAGGTGACCGAGCGCACCAAGATTGAGAAGGGCGAGCCCCCCCGGTACACCGAGGACGACGGCAAGACCTGGACCGAGCTGCCCGGCGACACCATCGTGTCCATGAACATGTGGGGCTTTACCCGCAGCTTTTTGGATGAGGCCCTGGCCCGGTTCCCCGCCTTTTTGGACAAGGCCCTGGCCGAGAATCCCGAGAAGGGGGAGTACTTCCTGCCCACCGTGGTCAGCCAGCTTATCGATGAGGGCAAGGCCCGGGTGAAGGTGCTGCGCAGCGAGGACAAGTGGTACGGCGTCACCTATCGGGAGGACAAGCCCACCGTTACCGCCGCCATCGCGGAAAAAACGGCCGCCGGGCTCTACCCCGACCGGCTGTGGGAGGTATGAGCATGGTGCAGGCAGAACAGACCCTCCAGGAGGTGCTGGGGGCCTTCGACTTCGGCGCGCCCGTGGTGGGGGCCATCCGCTACGGCTGCGGTCACATCAACGACACCTTTGTGGTCCATACGCAGCCCGAGGATTGCTGCTGCCGCCGGTTTATCCTCCAGCGGATGAGCGCCGCCGCCTTCAAGCACCCCGACCAGCTGATGGAGAACATCATCGGCGTCACCGAGTACCTGGGCAGGCAGATCGTCGCCCGGGGGGGCGACCGGAGCCGGGAGGCTATGGAGGTCATCCCCCCCAAAAACGGCCAGCCCTACTACACCGACAGTCAGGGGGGCGCCTGGCGGCTCTACCCCTTTGTGGAGGGCACTGTCTGCCGTCAGGCGGCCGACACCCCCGAGCTCTTCGCCGCCTCCGGCCGGGCCTTTGGCCGGTTCCAGCAGCTGCTGAAGGACTACCCCGCTGATACCCTCTATGAGACTATCCCCAACTTCCACAACACCGAGGACCGGCTGGCCAAATTCAAGGCCGCCGTGGCGGAGGACAAGCTGGGCCGGGTCAAGGACTGCCGGCCGGAGATTGATTTTGTGCTGGCCCGGGAGAAGGACTGCTCCGCGGCCCTGAACGCCATGCGGGAGGGCAGGCTGCCCGTCCGGGTCACCCACAACGACACCAAGCTGAACAATGTCCTCATGGACGAGGTGACCGGCGAGGGAATCTGCATCATCGACCTGGACACCGTGATGCCCGGACTGGTGATCTACGACTTCGGCGACTCCATCCGCTTCGGCGCCAACCACTGCGCCGAGGATGAGACCGATCTCAGCAAGGTCAGCCTGGACGTGGACCTCTTCGCCGCGTACACCGCCGCCTTTGTGGAGGGCACCGGGGGCTCCCTCACCAATGAGGAGATCGCTTACCTGCCCTGGGGGGCCAAGCTCATGACCCTGGAGTGCGGCATTCGCTTCCTCACCGACTACCTGGTGGGGGACGAGTACTTTCACATCGCCCGGGAGAGGCACAACCTGGACCGCTCCCGCACCCAGTTCAAGCTGGTGGCCGACATGGAGGCCCGCTGGGCGGAGCTGGAGGCCATCGTAAAGCAGTATCAGACTACATAGATCCTGAAACAGACTCATGGGGGATCCCTTTACGGGAGGAGGCAGTATCCTTGAATATTCTTTTTGATGAGGAGCAGCTGCGCAAGCTGATCGCCAACCTCAGGATACTCACCGGATTGCCCGCCAATATCCTGGACCCGGAGGGCCGGGATATCAATCTGTTCCGCGGCCACCCCCCCTTCTGCCGGATTATCAACGACCTGCCGGAGGGACACGAGCGCTGCGTCGCCTGCGACCGGTGCAAAATTCAGCACTACAGCTCGGAGAAGGGCTTTCAGTTCTACCGCTGCCACGCCGGCATCTGCGAGGCCATCATGCCCCTCTACGACAGGAAAAATCCCCTGGCATATCTGGCCGTGGGCTGCTACCTGGACGACTCCCCTCTGGAGGAGCAGTGGGAGCGCACCCGTCCCCTGCTGGACTGGTGGCCCGACGGCCCAGACGCCTTGAAGGACGCCTTCTTTCAGTTCCGCCAGTACTCCAACCAGGAGATTCAGGCCTACACCGAGACTCTGGAGGCCCTCTCCGCCTACATTCAGCTCAAAGGCATGATCCTCACCACCGAACAGACCGACGCCCAGAAGCTGGAGCTGTATCTGGATGAGCACTATATGGAAAAGCTGTCCCTCGCCTCCATCTCCAAGCAGCTGCACATCGGCCGCACCAAGCTGTGCGCCCTGGCCAAGGAGCTGTCCGGAGGGGACACCCTGTCCTACCTCATCGCCCAGCGGCGCATTAACGCCGCCAAGCGGCTGCTGCTCCAGAGCAATATGCCCATCTCCGCCGTGGCGGAGGAGGTGGGCATCAGCGACTACAACTATTTTTCCAAGGTGTTCCGCTCTATGACCGGGACTACCCCCAGCGCCTTCCGCAAGGAGCTCAGGGGCTGAGAGACCCATTGCCGAAAAACAGCGGACAAAATCGTACGACCTTCCATTGGTTCGTACGATTTTTCTATATTCCGAACTTTATACACTATGATTTACACAATCAACAAGTATAATTAGATTCAAAGAGACGTATTTGTAGATTATCCCTATACGTCTCATTTTTCTCAAGTTAAAATCAACAAAGAAGGAGAATGAAACGAGAATGAAAATGAAGAAAATGCTTGCCGCCTTACTCGCAGCTGCCATGTCCCTGTCCCTGGTCGCCTGCGGCACCAGCAACCCTCCCGCCAATAACTCCGGCTCCGCCGGCGGCAGCGGCTCCGGCACCCCCGATCCCGCCCCCTCCGGTGACAAGGTGGCCCTCAACGTCATCGCCGCCCAGTACGGCGACCTGACCAAGGACTGGTGGGCCCAGTTCCAGAACGACTTCAACGCCGCCAACGAGGGCATCGACCTGAAGGTGGAGGTGGTCTCCTGGAACGACATCTACACCGTGGTCAACACCCGCGTGGCCAACAACGCCGCCCCCGACATCCTGAATATTGACACCTTCGCTGACTATGTGGGCGATGACCTGCTCCGGCCCATCAAGGACTTCGTCTCCGACGAGACCTATGCCAAGTTCTACCCCGCCTTCCTGGAGCAGTCCAACATCGACGGCACCATCTGGGCCATCCCCGACCTGGCCTCTGCCCGGGCCATGTACTACAACAAGGACATCCTGGAGGCCGCCGGCGTGGACAAGGTGCCCGCCACCTGGGCCGAGCTGAAGGACGCCTGCCAAAAGATCAAGGCCTATGACGCCGAGGTCTACCCCTGGGGCGTGGATATGACCACCGACGAGGGTCAGGCCTGCTTCGCCTACTACTCCTGGACCAACGGCGGCGACTTCCTGGACGCCAATGGCACCTGGACCCTGAACAGCCCCGAGAACGTGGAAGCTGTTGAGTACATCGTCGGTCTGGTCAAGGACGGCCTGACCAACTCCGACCCCGCCACCCAGACCCGCTATGACCTTCAGGAGCTCTTCGCCGCCGGCAAGGTGGCCATGATGATCGGCCCCAACCAGATCACCTCCTACGTGGAGGGCAAGGAGAACCCCATCAACTTCGGCATCGCCTCCATCCCCGCCAACGAGGGCAAGAGCACCTCTTCCGTGGGCGTTATGGACCGGTTCATGGTGTTTGACAATGAGGACACCGACGACAAGGTGGAGGCCATTAAGACCTTCTTCGACTTCTTCTATGAGGACACCCGTTACTCTGAGTGGGTTATCATGGAGAACTTCCTGCCCGCCACCAGCACCGGCGGCGAGATCATGGCCGCCGCCGACCCCGACGCCGCCAGCTGGATTGAGATCGTTGGCTCCGCCAAGTTCTATCCCACTGCTCAGGCCAAGTGGGCCGACGTGAAGCAGGGCGTCATCAATGTGGAGCAGCAGGCCCTTCTGGGCGGCAATGTCCAGGAGCTGCTGGACGCGCTCCAGACCCAGATCGCCGGCTGATCTTCCTTACAGACACAGAAATGACCGCGGGGGCCGGGCCAAAACGGCCCGGCCCCCCGGCTTCTTCCAGCCGTTTTCCAAGGACGGGGCAGGCACTGTCCTTGGAAAGCGGCCGGAAGGCGCTCACAAAATGATAGGAGGTGTCTCCGTGAGTACAAAAACCCTGGCTGCTCCCGCAGAGAAGCAGGCCCAGGCGGCGCCCCGCCTGCCCAATCCCGGAAGCAAAAAGCTCTTCCGCACCATTGAGCCCTACATCTGGATCGCCCCCAGCATTATTCTGATGGCCATCTTTATCGTGACGCCTATTGTCAAGGTGTTTCAGCTGTCCATGAACAAGGTGACCCGGGCGGGCAGACTGAAGGGCTTCAACAATTTTGAAAACTTCACCACCGTCATCAAGGACCCGGCCTTCGCCCTGGTGCTGAAAAACACCATCCTCTGGACCGTCGCCGTGGTGGTCATCTCCACGGTGCTGGGCTTTATTCTGGCCCTCATCCTCAACAACCAGTTCAAGGGCCGGAAGGTGGCCCGGGCCATCGTGGTCTTCCCCTGGGCCACCACCCTGGTCATCCAGGCCAGCGCCTGGAAGTTTATCGTCAACACCGATTACGGCACCCTGAACACCCTGTTCAAAAAGCTGGGCTTCATCAGCGCCTCGGTGAACTGGACCTCCACCCCCTCCGCCTGGTTCGCCTGGGAGATCGCCTGCGGCATCTTCGTCACCATCCCCTTCGTCTGCTTCTGTGTGCTGTCCGGCCTGCAGAGCATCGACGCATCCTACTATGAGGCCGCCACCGTGGACGGGGCGGGCTACTTCCAGAAGCTGTTCAAGATCACCCTGCCCCTGGTCAGGTCCTCCCTGACGGTTTCCACCGTGCTGAACATCATCTATGTGTTCAACTCCTTCCCCATCATCTGGACCATGACCAAGGGCGACCCGGCCAACCGCACCGATACCCTGGTTACTTACCTCTACAAGCTGGCCTTCTACAACGGAAAACAGGGCGAGGCCTCCGCCGTGTCGGTGATCGGCTTTATCATTCTGCTGATCTGCGCCAGCGTATACATGGTCTACACCCTGCGGAAAGGAGATGAGGACCTGTGACCAAAACCGTGAATAAGCCAGTCTCCGTAAAGAAGACGATCCTGCGCCTGCTGCTCTACTTTGTGGTGCTGGACGTGTGCGTCATCACCCTGTACCCCTACTTCGCCATGCTGTGCACCGCCCTGAAGAGCCGCGAGGAGATCTTCTCCACGGCCGGAACCGTTCTGCCCATCACCGCCCTGTGGTCCAACTTTATCGACATCTGGAGCCGGGCCCCCATGGCCAAGTACATGCTCAACTCCTTCCTGATCGCCGGCGGCTCCACCGTCATCGCCATGCTGTGCGGCATCCCCGCCGCCTACGCCCTGGCCCGGATGAAGTTCAGGGGACAGACCGCCTTTCTGGGCTTCGTCATCGTCTCCCAGATGTTCGCCCCGGTGGTGCTGCTCATCGGCATCTATCAGGTCATGCAGGTCCTGCATTTGACCGACAGCATCCTGGGCCTAATCTTTATCAACGCCGCGTTCAATCAGGCCTTCACCATCTGGCTGCTGCGGGGCACCTTTATGGGCATCTCCGCCGAGATGGAACAGGCCGCCACCATCGACGGCTGCACCCGGGTGCAGTCCATGATGCGGGTGCTGCTCCCCGTGGCCGCCCCCGGCATCGTCACCACCCTGATCTTTATCTTTATCAACGCCTGGAATGAGTACACCGTGGCCCTGTGTCTCATCTCCACCGACACCCTCAAGCCCCTCACCGTGGGCATCAATATCTTCAACGGCTACAACATCATCGAGTGGCAGTACCTCTTCGCCGCCTCCATCTTCGCCATTATCCCCGTGGTCATCCTGTTTATGTGCATCGAAAAGAACCTCGTCAGCGGTCTGGCCTCCGGCGGCGTGAAGGGCTGACGCCCGTTAAAAATTGATCGATTTTCCTCCTCTCTTGTGGTATAATGTTTTCAGACTATTAAAAAGGAGTTTTTTCATGCGAATTTACATGGAAAAGGACTACGAGGCCATGAGCCGCCGCGCCGCTCAGGTCATCGCCGCCGAGATCACCCACAATCCCGCCTGCGTGCTGGGGCTGGCTACCGGTTCCACCCCCGTGGGGGCCTACCGGTATCTGGCCGACTGGTACAGGCAGGGCCAGCTCAGCTTCAAGGAGGTCCGCAGCGTAAATCTGGACGAGTACAAGGGCCTGGCCCCCGACCACGACCAGAGCTACCGCTACTTCATGCAGCACAACCTCTTCAACCATGTGGACATCCTGCCCGAGCACACTCAGGTGCCTGACGGCCTGGCCCCCGACCCCGCCGGGGAGTGCGCCCGGTACGATGCGTATATCCGCTCCCTGGGCTACGCCCACCTGCAGCTGCTGGGCCTGGGCCGCAACGGCCACATCGGCTTCAACGAGCCGGGCGACTCCTTCGTCAGGGAGACCCACGTGGTGGACCTGACCCAGAGCACCATCGACGCAAACGCCCGCTTCTTCGCCTCCGCCGACGACGTGCCCCGCCAGGCCCTGACTATGGGCATCGGCTGCATTATGGCCGCCCGCCGGGTGCTGGTGGTGGCCAGCGGCGCCGACAAGGCCGACGCGGTGTACAACACCGTCTGCGGGCCCATCGTCCCCGGCTGTCCCGGTTCCATCCTCCAGCTCCACCCCGACGTGGTGCTGGTGGCCGACGAGGCGGCCCTGAGCAAAGTGACCGCCGCGGGGGTGCCCGTATGCGGATAAGCGGCGGACAGGTATTCGACCTGAGGCAGGGCTTTGTTCAGCGGGACGTCTGCACCGACGGCCCCCTTCTGGCTGAGACCAGCGGCGACAGCGTCCTCCTGGACGCCTCCGGGTGCTATGTGATCCCCGGGCTGGTGGATGTCCATTTTCACGGCTGCGTGGGGGAGGATTTTTCCGACGCAACTCCAGACGGCCTGCAAAAAATCGCGGACTTTGAGCTGTCCCAGGGGGTCACCTATATCTGCCCCGCCGGCATGACCCTGCCCGAGGACCAGCTCACCGCCATCTGCAAAAACACCGCCGCCCACCGGGCCAAAAATCCCGGCGGCGCCGAGGTGGTGGGCGTCCACCTGGAGGGGCCCTTCCTGTGCATGTCCAAAAAGGGCGCCCAAAATGGGGACTATCTCCACAATCCCGACATTCCCATGCTCCGGCGCCTTCAGGAGGCGGCTCAGGGCTGCGTGAAGCTGGTTACCCTGGCCCCCGAACAGCCCGGCGCTATGGAGTTCATCAAAGCCGCCGGGGAGATGGGCATCGCCGTCTCGGTGGGACACACCGCCGCCGACTACGACACCGCCAAGGCCGCCTTTGAGGCCGGCGCGAACCATGTCACCCACACCTACAACGGTATGCCCGGCCTGCACCACCGTGAGCCCTCCGTCATCGGCGCGGCCTACGAGGTCCCCGGCGTCCTGCCCGAACTGATCTGTGACGGGGTCCATATCCACGGCTCCGTGGTCCGCCTCACCTTCGGCCTCTTCGGCGGGGAGCGGATGATCCTGATCTCCGACTCCCTCCGGGCCACCGGTATGCCCGACGGAGAGTACCCCTTCGGCGGACAGATGATTGAGCTCCACGGAAACAGGGCCACCATCCTCGGCCACCCGGAGACCCTGGCCGGCTCGGTCACCAGCCTGATGGGCTGCCTGCGCCAGGCGGTGTCCTTCGGCATCCCCCTGGCCGACGCAGTCCGGGCCTGCACCTTCAACCCCGCCAGGTCCATCGGCATTGACGGCCGGACCGGCTCCCTGGACACCGGCAAGGAGGCCAGCATCGTGCTGCTGGATGAAAAGGACCTGTCTGTTAAGGCAATTATCTTTAAGGGGCAGAAGGTGTAACATTATGCAGGGCAAGGGTTCTGTCCTTGCCTCCTGCCAGAGGCAAAACCTGTTTCAGGCAAGGGCAGAGCCCTTGCCCTACATGACGGAACAGGTTCATGCCGCCTCCCCGTTGGAACGGGCGGCCCCGTCCGCCTTTCCAAATATAATCCAAGGGCCGGTACGCTACTCCATCACTATAGCGCCCGGCACCAAACAAAAGGAGGAAAAAACCGCCGCGGCTTGCGGTGCGGCAGTGTGGAGACCTGTCGTAAAGTTCCCGGAGGTTCTGTTCCCCCGGGACGAGGTGGAGCCGGCGGAGGCCGCCCCATCAAAGCCGAACGTTATGGCAACTCTGAACCTGAAGAGCATCCAGAAGATCTACCCCCACAGCGGAGACCAGAAGAAGTCCAAGCAGAAGAAGGGTGAGCCTGAGAAAAAGACCAATCTGCAGGTCACCGAACAGGGCGTTATCGCCGTGCAGCAGTTCAACCTGGACATCGCCGACAAGGAGTTCATCGTGCTGGTCGGCCCCTCCGGCTGCGGCAAGTCCACCACCCTGCGGATGGTGGCCGGCCTGGAGGAAATCTCCGGAGGCGAGCTGTACATCGACAACAAGCTGATGAACGACGTGGAGCCCAAGAACCGGGACATCGCCATGGTGTTCCAGAGCTACGCCCTGTACCCCCATATGACCGTGTATGAGAACATGGCCTTCCCCCTGAAGCTGCGCAAGATGGACAAGGACGAGATTGACCGCCGGGTCAAGGAGGCGGCCGAGATTCTGGACATCACCCAGTACCTGGACCGTAAGCCCAAGGCCCTGTCCGGCGGCCAGCGGCAGCGCGTGGCCATCGGCCGCGCCATCGTCCGTGAGCCCAAGGTGCTGCTGATGGACGAACCCCTGTCCAACCTGGACGCCAAGCTCCGCAACCAGATGCGCGCCGAGATCATCAAGCTGCGCCAGAAGATCAACACCACCTTCATCTACGTCACCCACGACCAGACCGAGGCCATGACCCTGGGCGACCGGATCGTTATCATGAAGGACGGCTTTATTCAGCAGATCGGCACCCCCCAGGAGGTCTTTGACCACCCCTCCAATCTGTTTGTGGCCGGCTTCATCGGTATGCCTCAGATGAACTTCTTCAACGCCAAGCTGCTCAGCGAGGGCGGGAAGTATTTCGTCAGCGTGGGCGGCTGCAAGGTGGAGCTGTCCGCCGAGAAGCAGAAGAATCTGACCGACCACAAGGTGGAGGCGCAGGACATCACCCTGGGCGTGCGTCCCAGCCACATGGTCCTTTCCAAGGACCCGGCCAACACCCTGTCCGCCACCATCGAGGTCTCCGAGCTCATGGGCAGCGAGGTCCACTTCCACGCCAACGCCGACGGCAAGGACGTGGTGGTCATCGTGCCCACCATGGACGCCAACGGTGAGCGCATCGACTCCTTCCACTCGGGCGACAAGCTGAACCTGACCTTCAGCGGCAACGTCTGCCACGTCTTTGCCAAGGACGGCAAGAATCTGGAGTTCTAATCCTTCCTCCCCGACGCAAAACCCCCGCCTTTGATGGAAAGGCGGGGGTTTTCTTATTCGGTTCCCAGCTGGGTCCAAAGATTCTTGTAAAGGCTCAGCGTCTCCGGGGGCAGGTTGAGGTAGGCCTCGCACCGCTCCAGGGTCTCCGGCGGGGCGGCCATGATCTCATAGACCTCTGGGTCCAGCTCCTCGCCGTAGAGCTCCTCATAGTAGGCGGGATACCGCTCCAGGGCCTCCCGGTTGGGGGAGGCGTACCAGATATAGTCCATGTTGGCCAGGTTGGCCTCGGTGGAGGCGATAAAGTTGATCCACATGTGCCCCTCCTTCCGGTGGGGGGCGTCCCGGATCATCAGCATGGCATCCACAAACCAGTTGGAGCCCTCCTCCGGGATGACGAAGGCCAGATCCACTCCGTCAGCCTGGTTGTCCAGCATGGAGAGGTAATCTCCGGCGTAGTAGGTCGCGATGGCAGCGTTTCCGCCCTCCATCTTCTGGAACACCTCGTCGGACACCCGGCCCTGGAACACCCCCCGGCGGCTGGCACCGGCCACCAGCTCATAGGCCTCTCTGATCTGGGCCTCATCGGTGGTGTTCACCGAGTATCCCAGGCAGAGCAGGGCCTCGGCCAGGGCGTCCCGGGAGTTGTTGATGAGCAGGACGTTCCCGGCGTATTTGTCGTCATAGAGGGCACTCCAGCTGGTGATCTCCTCCTCCACCATGTTCCGGTTATAGATGATGCCCAGGGTGCCCCAGGTGTAGGGGACGGTGTACTCGTTGGCGGGGTCGAAGTCCAGGTTCAGGAAGCGCTCGTCCATGAGGGAGAAGTTGGGAATCTGGCTGTAGTCCAGCTTCTCCACCATGCCCTCCTGGATAAACCGCCCCGCCATATAGTCGGAGGTGACCACCACGTCGTAGTCCGCCCCGCCGCTTTTCAGCAGGGAGTACAGGGCCTCGTTGCTCTCGGCGGTCTGGTAGTTCACCCGGATACCGGTGGCGTCCTCAAACTGGGTAATCAGCTCCTCGTCGATATACTCCCCCAGGCTGCACACATTGACCACTGGCCGGGAGCCGGTCGCATGGGCCAGCACCGTCACGGTGCACAGGAAGGCGCAGGCCAGCGCCCCGGCCAGCCCCCGCCGGGCCCAGAGATACCGGGGCTCGGCGAATTTCTGCCGGGCCCTCTCCAGGGCGGTGGGCTGATGGGCTCTCCCCCGGTTCCTCCGGGCCTCCTGGCGTGCCTCCCGCACATTGGTGATGACCAGCAGCACCAGCACCGAGAGGAACAGCAGGGTGGATACCGCGTTGATCTCCGGGGTGACCCGCTTCTTGGTCATGCCGTAGATGGTCATGGCCAGCGTGGAACTGGCGGAGCCGGCGGTAAAGTAGGAGATGATAAAGTCGTCAATGGACATGGTAAAGGCGATGAGGGCTCCGGAGACGATGCCCGGCTTGATCTCGGGCAACATCACCCTCCAGAAGGCCTGCATCCAGGTGCACCCCAGGTCCTGGGCCGCGTCCATCAGGTTGCGGTCCATCTGCCGCAGCTTGGGGGCCACGTTGAGAATGACATAGGGGATGTTGAAGGCCACATGGGCCAGCAGCAGGGTGGTAAAGCCCAGCACCAGCCGGTCGGGCAGCTCCACCGCGCTCTGGACCGAGTTAAACCACCGGGCGAAGGTCCCCCAGCCCTGGAAAAAGGCCACAAAGAACAGGCACAGGGAGACGCCGGTGACAATATCGGCGTTCATCATGGGGATGTTGTTCACCGTGAGCAGGGCCTCCCGCTTCTTCCGCCCCAGGCTGTACAGCCCAATGGCCGCGAAGGTGCCCGCCACCGTGGCAATGGCGGTGGCCAGCAGGGAGACCAGCAGGGTGGTGTAAACGCTCTCCATAATCAGCCGGTTCCGGAACAGCTTGGAGTACCAGTCCAGAGAGAAGCCCTTCCACACGGCGCTGGAGTCCCCGGCGTTGAAGGAAAAGATAATGAGCAGGATGATGGGGGCGTAGAGAAAGAGGAACATCAGGCCGATACAGAGACGGCTGCCAAGGCGGTTGGAGTTCTTCATAAGCAGACCCTCCTCTGTAGGGCGCGACGACCCCGGCGCGCCGAAATCAGGAGGCCCCCGGCGCGGCGGGCCGAGTCGTCCCGCCCTACATACGCGGCGTTCCAAACAACATAGATCATAGCATCACCGCCTGTTCCTCGCCCTCGCCGAAGTGGTTCATGACCACCATACAGACGACGACAATGACCATCATGACCATGGAGATGGCGGCCCCCAGGTGGGGGTCGTAGGCTCCGCCCAGGAACTGCTGCTCGATGAGGTCGCCCAGCATGATCTGGTTGCCCCCTCCCAGCAGGCGGGAGATGGCGAAGGTGGACACCGAGGGGACAAACACCATGGTCACCCCGGACAGCACCCCGGGCAGGGAGAGGGGCAGAATCACCTTCCGGAACACGCCGGCGGAATCGGCCCCCAGGTCCCGGGCCGCCTCCAGCAGAGAGTGGTCCAGCTTGAGGATGACCGAGTAGATGGGCAGGATCATAAAGGGCAGGTAGTTGTACACCATGCCCAGCACCACCGCCCCCGAGGTGCCGATCATGGGGATGTAGTCAGTGGGCTTGTACAGGGCGGGGTCGGCGGCAAAGTGGAGGGCAATCTGATTGTACAGGTCCACCAGGCCGATGCTCCGGAACAGCTGGTTGAGCAGGCCGTTGTTCTCCAGGATGGACATCCAGGAGTAAGTACGCAGGAGGAAGTTCATCCACATGGGGAGCATAATCAGGGCCATGGCCACCCGCTGGAAGCCGGGGCCCTCGTGGGCCATCCAGTAGGACACCGGGTAGCCGATGAGCAGGCAGATCAGGGTGGCGACCAGGGCCAGCCGGAAGGAGCGGAGAAAGACGGAGGTGTAGGCCCCCATCTCGGCGAAGTTCTCCAGGGTGCCCTGAAACTCCGCGGTGGTGAAGGCGTAGACCACCATAATCAATATGGGGATGACCACCATCAGCGCCATCCACCCCACATAGGGGACGGCAAACCAGGACAGCTTATTCTTCATCCCCGCTGTCCTCCTCCTCCGGGTCGAAGCTGGCGTCGCTGATCTCCTCATACTCCTCGGAGTAGGAGGAGTAGTCGCCGAACATGCCGGAGTACTCGCTCTTCTTCATCACGTGGATGCCGTCGGGGTCGATCTTGATGCCGATGCGGCTGCCCACCGGGGACAGGTCGGTGGTCTGGATGAGCCACTTGAAGCCGTAGAAGTCAACGATGATATCGTACTGCATCCCCTTGAAGGTGACCGAGGTGACGGTGCCCTTCAGCTGGCCCTGGTCCTCGGGGACGATGTCCACATCCTCGGGGCGGATGACCACGTCCACCTCCTCGTCCTTCCCGAAGCCGCCGTCCAGACACTGGAAGCGGCGGTTGAAGATCTCCACCACCCCGTCGGAGCGCATGATGCCGTCGATGATGTTGGACTCGCCGATGAAGTCGGCCACAAAGGCGTTGCGCGGCTCGTTGTAGATGTCCTCGGGGGAGCCGATCTGCTGGATGCGCCCGGCGTCCATCACCACCACCGTGTCGGACATGGCTAGGGCCTCCTCCTGGTCGTGGGTGACATAGACGAAGGTGATCTCCATGGCCTTTTGGATGCGCTTGAGCTCGTTCTGCATGTCCTTGCGCAGCTTTAAGTCCAGCGCCCCCAGAGGCTCGTCCAGCAGCAGCACCTTGGGCTGGTTCACCAGCGCCCGGGCGATGGCCACCCGCTGCTGCTGGCCGCCGGACAGCTGGGTGGTCCGCCGCTTCTCGAAGCCGCGCAGGTTGACAATCTCCAGCATCTCCATCACCCGGCGGTCGATCTCCTCCTCGGGCAGCTTCACCTTCACCCCCGAGGCGTCCGCCTTGGGGATGCGCAGGCCGAAGGCGATATTCTCGTACACGTTCAGGTGCGGGAACAGGGCGTATTTCTGGAACACCGTGTTGATGGTCCGTTTGTGGGGCGGGACAGCATTAATCCTCACCCCGTCGAACAAAACATCTCCAGAGGTGGGCGTCTGAAAACCACCGATGATTCTGAGCGTGGTGGTCTTGCCGCACCCACTGGGTCCGAGCAGCGTGAGGAATTCCTTATCCTTGATGCTTAAATTGATTTTGTCGAGTACGATATCCTCGTCGAACGCCATAACGCAGTCGGTCAGGCGGATCAACTCCTTGGACATGTATCCTCCCCCATTTCTTTTTAAATTACTTTGTCAGCTCCCTCGATTTATTCACCGGGCGG
>Ga0073907_1000973_pt1 | contig 40452 bp, 27 predicted proteins | sample GluameincwithD2O_FD_65483 | JGI IMG/M metagenome (GOLD analysis project Ga0073907, IMG submission 65483) | Mouse cecum microbial communities from Vienna, Austria - Glucosamine amended microcosms incubated with D2O | ecosystem: Host-associated > Mammals > Digestive system > Large intestine >... | reverse complement strand
CTGGCCTTTGACAAGGACTGGAATCTGCTCACCCCATTCCGGACCTGGCAGAACACCGTCACCGGCCCCGCCGCGGCGGAATTGACGGAACTCTTCGGCTTCAATATCCCCCAGCGCTGGTCCATCGCCCACCTGTATCAGGCGATTTTGAACCAGGAGGGCCACGTCCCCCAAATTGCCCATATCACCACGCTGGCGGGGTACATCCACTATATGCTCACCGGAGTCAACGCCGTGGGGATCGGGGAGGCCAGCGGGATGTTCCCCATTGACAGCGAAGCGCTGGACTACGACCAGATCATGCTGGAAAAATGCCAGGCTCTGCTTGCCCCCCGGAATCTGCCCTGGAAGCTGCGGGACCTGCTGCCCGAGGTGCTGGCCGCCGGCCGGAATGCGGGCGTGCTCACCGAGAAAGGGGCCGCCCTGCTGGACCATCTGCTTCCGGCGGGCATCCCCTTCGCCCCAGCCGAGGGGGACGCGGGCACCGGTATGACCGCCACCAACGCGGTGGCCCCCCGGACGGGCAACGTGTCCGCCGGGACCTCCATCTTCTCCATGGTGGTACTGGAAAAGCCTCTGAACAAGGTCTACGAGGAGATCGACCTGGTGACCACCCCCGCCGGGGCACCGGTGGCCATGGTCCACTGCAACAACTGCACCAACGACACCAACGCCTGGGTGGGGATTTTGGGGGAGGCCGTCCGTCTCTTCGGCGGGTCGGTTCCCGCCGGCGAGCTGTATACCAGGCTTTATGAAAAGAGCCTGGAGGGCGACCCGGACTGCGGCGGGGTGCTGGTATGCAACTATCTGGCCGGGGAGGGGGTCACCCACATGGACGCGGGACGGCCCCTGGTGGCCCGGACCCCGGACACCCGCTTCACCCTGGCCAACTTCTTCCGCTCCCAGCTCTATGCCACCATGTCCACCCTGAAAATCGGTATGGACATTCTGGCGGCGGAGCAGGTGTCCATTGACTCCCTCACCGGCCACGGCGGGCTGTTTAAAACTCCCGTGGTGGGCCAGAGCTATATGGCCGCCGCCTGCAATGCCCCCGTCACCTGCATGGAGACTGCCGGGGAGGGCGGGCCCTACGGAATGGCGCTTCTGTGCGCCTATATGCTGCAAAAGGCCCAGGGGGAGCGCCTGGAGGACTTTTTAGCCCAAAAAGTATTTGCCGGCGTGTCCGGTACGACCATTCGGCCCGACCCCGCTACGGTGGAGGGCTTCAACACCTATATCCGGCGTTATCAGGCGCTGCTGGCGGTAGAGCGCTGCGCTGTGGAACAACTCTGAGGAGGAATTTTTATGAAACAGTATTCGTTCTGGTTTGTGGTGGGCAGTCAGTTTCTGTACGGCCCCGAGGTGCTGGAAACTGTGGCCCGGCGCGCCGAAGAGATGGCCGGAGAGCTGAGTAAGGTCCTGCCCTTCCCCCTGCTCTACAAGGTTACAGCCAAAACCAACCAGGAAATTGCCGATGTGGTGAAGCAGGCCAACTACGACAGCAGCTGCGCCGGCATTGTGGCCTGGTGCCATACCTTCAGCCCCTCCAAGATGTGGATCAACGGGCTGGCCAGCCTTCAGAAGCCCTACTGCCATCTGGCCACCCAGTACCATGTGGAGATTCCCAATGAGGAAATCGACATGGACTTCATGAATCTGAACCAGGCCGCCCACGGCGACCGGGAGCACGGCTTTATCGCCGCCCGTCTGCGTATGCCCCGGAAGGTGATCGCCGGCCATTGGAAAAACGAGACCGTCCGCAGGCGTCTGGGCGACTGGATGAAAGCCGCTGTGGGCGTGGCCGTCTCCAGGGAGATGAAGGTCATGCGCTTCGGGGACAATATGCGGGAAGTGGCTGTCACCGAGGGAGACAAGGTGGAGGTGCAGGCCAAACTGGGCTGGCAGGTGAACACCTGGGCGGTGGGCGATCTGGTCCGGGAAATGAACAAGGTTTCCGACGGGGAGATCGACGCCCTGATGGAAGTCTATCAGGCCAGCTACGACATCGCTACGGACAACCTGGACGCGATCCGATATCAGGCCCGGGAGGAAATTGCCATTCAGAAAATGATGGACCGGGAGGGGTGCCGGGCTTTCTCCAACACCTTCCAGGATCTGTACGGCATGGAGCAGCTCCCCGGCCTGGCCTCCCAGCACCTGATGGCCCAGGGCTACGGCTACGGCGGCGAAGGGGACTGGAAGGTGTCCGCTATGACCGCCATCCTGAAGGCTATGGGGGAAAACGGAAACGGCTGCTCTCTGTTTATGGAGGACTACACCTACCATCTGGTGGAGGGCCGGGAGTATTCCCTGGGGGCCCATATGCTGGAGGTCTGCCCCTGCTGCGCCGCCGGAAAGCCCCGGATTGAGACCCATCCGCTGGGCATCGGCATGAATGAGAAGGACCCCGCCCGGCTGGTCTTCGAGGGCAAGGAGGGGGACGCCATTGTGGTAAGCCTCATTGATATGGGGGGGCGGCTGCGCCTGATCTGCCAGGACGTCCACTGTGTCAAGCCCATTCTGCCCATGCCCAACCTGCCGGTGGCCCGGGTAATGTGGCAGGCCGAGCCCAGCCTGACCACCGGGGTGGAGTGCTGGATCACCGCCGGCGGCGCCCACCACACGGTGATGAGCTACGACGTGACGGCGGAGCAGATGAAGGACTGGTGCGCCATGCTGGAGATTGAGTTTGTGCACATCACAAAGGACACCACCGTAGACAGCCTGGAGCACGATCTGTTCCTGTCCGATTTGGCCTGGAAGCTGAAATAAGAGGTGCGCCCTATGTTGAAAGAATTGAAACAGCGGGTTTTTGAGGCGAATATGCTGCTGCCCAAATACGGATTGGTCACCTTCACCTGGGGCAATGTCTCCGGCATCGACCGGGAGCAGGGCCTTGTGGTGATTAAACCCTCCGGGGTGGAGTATGAGGGAATGACCCCGGAGGATCTGGTGGTGGTCCGCCTGGAGACCGGCGAGCGGGTGGAGGGCAAATGGAAGCCCTCCAGCGACACCAAAACCCACCTGGAGCTCTATAAGGCATTTCCGGGGGTGGGCGGGGTTGTCCACACCCACAGCGCCCATGCGGTGGCCTGGGCCCAGGCGGCGGAGGATATCCCCTGCTTCGGCACCACCCACGCCGACTACTTTTACGGCTCCATCCCCTGCGCCCGCCATCTGTCCCAGACGGAGCTGGAGGAGGGGTATGAGAAAAATACCGGCGTTGTGATTGTGGAGACCTTCCGGGAGCGGTGCATTGAGCCCACAGCGGTCCCCGGGGTAATCTGTGCCAGCCACGGCCCCTTCACCTGGGGCAAGGACCCGGCCCAGGCGGTGTACCATGCGGTGGTGCTGGAGGAGGTAGCCAAAATGGCGGTTCTCACCCGGCAGGTAAAGCCCTCAGCGGGGCCGGCTCCCCAGCGGATTCAGGATAAGCACTACTTCCGCAAGCATGGCCCCGGGGCGTATTACGGCCAGGATTGACCGGCACGGTCCGGTTGAATGCGCTGAAAAAACTTGGATGGTCAACAGATCCAGGGGTTTCCGCGCATAAAGAGCATTTTGATATTTCGGAGGGAAGTAACAGCTTGGTGCAGCAGCGCCATGCTGTTACTTCTTTTTTTATAAAACCGGTTGAAAAAAAGCAAAGGAGCGAGTAGAATGAAGACGCAAGTCATTCAAAAAAGAGAGGAACCCATCCAGGCTTCAGGGGGTCCCGATCAACGATGCAAAAACGGGGAAAGCAGCTGAACGATTGATCCGGAAAAGCGGAGGGCATATGCTGCGGAACACCCAAAATCAAGAGGAGTGATGCGCAATGGAACAGAAAAAAAGAGAGAATGTGCCAGCCGGGATTGTCGGAGCGTTTTTAGGCTCGCTGATTGGGGTGGCCTGCGCGGTTCTGATTGGACAGCTGGGCTATGTGGCCTCTGTGTCGGGACTGGTGATGGCGGTGTGCGCCCTGAAGGGCTATGAACTGCTGGGGGGAAGCCTGACAAAAAAGGGGGCGCTGATTTCCTCCCTGCTGATTCTGGTGATGACCTATCTGGCCCATCGGCTGATCTGGGCGGTGGCGCTGGCTGACGTGCTCCACGCGGGAATCTTTGAGGCGTTTCAAGAGATTCCCGGGCTCCTGGACCGGGGCAGGATTGAGAGCGGACCCTACTGGGGCGACTTGATTATGCTGTACTTATTCACTCTGCTGGGCGCGGTGCCCACGATCTGGAACGGGCTGAAGAGCACCGAGATGCCGGACCTGCCCCCGGTCCGGACGGCGGCGGAGGCCTCCGGTGCGCTGGAAGAGCCCGCGGTGTTCTACCCCGGGGTGATGAAGTGGACCCGGGGCGCCCGGTTCAGCGCGTCGCTGTCCATGATGCCCGGACTGCTGGTGGGCCTGGCTCTGCTGGTAGCTGCCATCCAGCAGGACGGCCTGATCCCCCTGTCCATGGCCGCACTGGCCTGCGTGTTGAGCTCCTTTGTGATGGTATGCGCCGCCGCCCCGCTGATCTCCCTGGGCGCGGCCTCCACCTTCGTCTTTGTCAAGGCCGCCGGGACCCTCTGGCGGGTGAATCTGATGGGCCTGAACCGGCTGGACACCTACCGGTTCAGCAAAAAAACGATGCCCCTCCGGGGGATGCGCTGGGAAATCCTGTCTCCGGAGGAGCAGGCCCAGTGCCAGGCTTCGGTGCAGCGGGCCATCTCCCTGCTCACCAGCGGGCAGATTCCCCCCGGCAGCAATCTGAGCCTGATGGTCCTGCCTCTGACGGACCTGGAAATCACCAAGGAAAACAAGTGGTGCTGGAAGGGAACCTATTCCGGCGGCGGCGGGAAGCGGAAAAAAGTGACCATCGCCAAGGCCTACCCGGATTTTGCGCCGGCCCCCGGCATGGAGCGCTGCCAGGAGCCCATGCCCTGGCGCACAAGCCTGCTGGCGGCGGCAGTGGTGCTGGCTCTGGCGGCCGGTGCGGCGGGCTTTGTGGGGGGACAGGTGCTGGACGGCGCGCTCCAGGGACCCTCCACGGCGGCGCCCGGCCGCCAGACGGAGCCCTGGGATCAGAGAGCCCGGGTCCCGGAGAACACCGACGTCTACCTGCTGGACCAGGGCGTTGCCTATGAGATAGACAGCAGCTTCCGCTCATCCTCTGGAAATTCCTTCTACGACACCGACACCCACACCGACTACACCGTAAGCGTGCAGTACGGTGCGGACGAGGAGGTCGCCGTTGCGGTTCTGGTGGACCTCATCAGCGCCTACCGAACCTCCTCCCAGTACGACGGCTTCCAGTTCGCCCACGCGGGAGAGGGGACCACCCTGGTTCCTATGACGGCGGCGGACGGGAAAACGTATCAGTATGAGATTATGTCCCTGCGCTTCAAGGACGGCAAAGCCATTCACATGGGGGTGGCCCTGGCGGAGGGCGGGACCCTGATTACAGTCCGGGGCCAGCAGCGGGACAAGGCGGATGAAAATGTCATCAAGGGCAACATTCTGTATATTCTCGAAAGCGTCCAGCTCTCGGAAATCACCCCGGAGAACTACCGGGAGCTGTATCACCAGGCGGCGGAAATGGGCTACCAGTACATCGGCGCGGGCTATGTCAAGGCCCCGGAGGAGATGTTCGGCCACGAGGCCTTTGTGGACGTCTATGTGCCCTACAGCGAGAATCCGGAATTTTTAAACGACGGCTACGCCCTGCGGTCCAGGGCCCACGGCATGGAGGTCACCGTAACCATGACCCAGACGGACGGCGACGCCCGGGACGCGGTGGCCCAGGTTTTTGAGGAGCTGTCCGGCCGGGTGGAAATCGACCTGGAGGGCGTGGCGGAGGTCGAATATGTGGAGAGCTATGACATTGCCCTTCAGCGGGTGGTCTACATGGACGGCGGCAAGCCGCACATTGCCCTTCTGTACGCCGACTACAAACAGGAGGGTTACTATCTGTCCGCCCAGATTGTCTACCTGCTGGACCAGCAGGACGAGGCTTACCCGACGCTGCTGGCGGAGCTGGGGGACGTGTTCGCCCTGAATTTACCGGAGATTGACCCGTTTGAATAAATACAAAATTTCAGGAGGAAGAGACATGAAGAAATACACAAGGCTGACGGCCATTCTGCTGGCACTGGTTCTGGCTCTGAGCAGCTGCGGCGGAGGCGGGGACGGCTCCGGCAAGCCGTCGGACAGCTCCAGCGAACCCCTGGCCGAGCCCCCTGCGTCCTCTGTTCCGGACCAGCCGCAGGAGGAGGAAAACCCCTACACGCTGGAAGAGATGGACATGATTAAGTTCAACTACTATGTGGAGCTGAACAACGACCTGGTGGACATTCTGGACTCCGTCGGTTACTACTTTGAGGTTGTGGGCTATGAGGAGGAGTTCAGCCTGCTTCCGGATACGGGATTGACCTACGGCTACCGGGTGTACGGCAAGAACACGGACATCATAGAGGACTGCCTGTATCTGGCGGACATGGAGCCCAGCTACGGCGAGATGGATCAGCTGGTGAAGGACCTGGCCGAGCCTCTGGCGGCGGTGATGGAGGCCTGCTCCTCCATCAGCGGAAGCTATGACTACGCGGACAACCAGTACCAGAAGGCCAAGGAGTACCACGCCGCGATTTACGCCAACGCTGAGACCGTGGAAAGCCTGGGCTATGCGTTTATGGACGCCGTGGCCGCCATGGGGGCGGAGCGCCGGACGGAAGAGGAGGAGCAGATGAAGGCCGACGGCCGGCTGATTATCTACAACGCCAGCCGGGCCATCTCCATCGGCAAGGAGATTCTCGATGTGATTTACGACCAGGGAGTCGGCGATGAGAACATCAACGACATGGATCTGAGCCAGGTCCGGCCCCTGTACGACGAGCTGGTCCAGGTGGTGGCCGACTTCGACGCGGCCACAGCGGACAACGACCAGCTGATTCAGGAATCCCTGTCCAACTCCCGGCCCTTCGATGGCCTGCTGGACTCGCTGATCCAGGCCCTGGATTGGATGATGAAGCAGGCGGAGAGCGGCAAGGTCCCGGACCTGAGCCATTCGGGCGCGCCCCTTGGCTCCATCGCACACGTCTCCGAGACGCTGAGTAAGTGCATTGAGCGGTACAATTCGGTCTTTGTGGACTGATTTCATCCACCCGGCAGGGGCGCGGAGAGGGAATGCCTCTCCGCGCCCGCGCATTTTTACCCTATATGAAGGAGGAACACAATATGGAACAGGGAAAGAGCATCCGTCCCCAGGCGGAGGTGCGCTACGCGGCGGAGCTGGCCGCGCTGGCCGCGGAGGACGCCGGCAGCCGCAAGCCCCTGGGCTGGAAGCTGAGTCCCAGGGCCGTCCGGGATTTTATCCTGGGCCGGAAAAAGCCCCTGGCGTACCAGGGCCGGGAGATTGCCGTCAACAAAAAATACCTGGGCAACGACGCGCTGGTGGAGCGGTGCATTATCACCCTCACCGGCAGCCGGGGCCTGATGCTGGTGGGAGAGCCGGGCACCGCCAAGACCATGCTGTCCGAACTGCTGTCCGCCGCCATCAGCGGCGTGAGCACCAACACCATCCAGGGCACCGCCGGCACCACCGAGGACATGATTAAATACAGCTGGAACTACGCCCTGCTGCTCTCCCAGGGGCCCAGCCGCCAGGCTCTGGTGCCCGCCCCCCTCCATGTGGGGATGGAACGGGGCATTCTGACCCGCTTTGAGGAGATCACCCGCACCCCCGCCGAGATTCAGGACAGCCTCATCAGCGTCATGAGCGACAAAATTTTAAATATCCCGGAGCTGGGAGAGGAGGGCCTGCTGCTGGCCCGTCCGGGCTTCAACGTGATCGGCACCGCCAACACCCGGGACAAGGGGGTGAACGAGATGTCCAGCGCCCTCAAGCGCCGCTTCAACTTCGAGACGGTCCGCCCGGTGGGGGACGTGAAGCTGGAAAAGCAGATTATCCTGCGGGAAGCCGGGGCGATGGCCCAAAACGCCGGAGTGGAGATGCCGCCGGACGAGGACGCGGCGGAGCTGCTGGCCGCCACCTTCCACGAGCTGCGGGAGGGGGTGTCCTCCCTGGGCCACCGGATCGACAAGCCCTCCGCCGTTATGAGCACCGCGGAGGCGGTATCTGTCTATTACCAGACCATGATGGGGGCCTACTACTACGGCAACGGGACCATAGATATCCGCGCCCTGGCCGCCAACCTCACCGGAGCCCTGGGCCAGGAGCCGGGGGAGGATCTGGAGCGGCTGCGGGGCTACTTCTCCACTGTGGTGCGGGACAAGGCGGAGAAGCTGGGCGGCGTCTGGAAGGACTACTATCAGGCCAGGAGCGCCCTGAAATGACCATACCCTTTGATTTGACCGCCCCCTGCCTCTACTTCCCCGTCCGGCACCACAGCCCCGCCTGCTCCCTCCACCTGGAGCGGACCCTGGAGGCCTACCGGCCCGACTGCGTTCTGGTGGAGGGGCCGGAGAACGCCAACCATCTGCTCCCCCTGCTCAAACGCCCGGAGGCCAGGCCGCCCCTGGCCCTCTACTACGCCCTCCGGGACGAAAAGGGCCTGCTGGGGGAGCCGGAGGAGGTCTATAAGTGCTACTACCCCTTCCTGGAGTGTTCCCCGGAGCTGGTGGCCCTGCGCTGGGCGGAGCGCGCCGGGGCGGAGGGCCGGTTCATCGACCTGTCCTACGGGCAGATTTTACGCGCCTGCGCCCAGGACCGGGGCCTGCGCCGTCCGGGGGAGCGCCGCTCCTACCAGGACGAGGGCCGCTTCAGCCACGGGGCGTTTCTGGAGCGCCTGTGCGAAAAGACCGGACTGCGTTCCTACAGCGAGTTCTGGGAGAAATATTTTGAGGTCAACGGCCTGACTATGGACACAGCGGACTTTGTCCATCAGATGCACACCTACTGCACCCTGGCCCGGGAGACTACCCCGCCCCAGGAGCTGGAGGAGGACGGCACCCTGGCCCGGGAGGCCCATATGGCTCAAGCCATCTCCGCCGCCTGCCAGACCCACAGCCGGGTACTGGTGGTCACCGGCGGCTTCCATACCTGGGGCCTGCTCCACCCCGTCGAGATCGCCCCGCCTGCAGAGCAGTTCCCCGACGGTACGGAGCAGGTCTACCCTATGGTCTACTCCATGGAGGCCGCCGACGCCCTCAGCGGCTACGCCAGCGGAATGCCCGCGCCGGGCTTTTACCACCGGGTCTGGGAGAAGCTCCATGGGGAGGACGCGGCCCAGGCTTACAGCCAGAGCGTACTGGAGCTGCTTGCCGCCGCGGGCCGGAAGCTGCGCCACAAGGGCGAGGCCCTGTCCGTGGCCGACGAGACCTGCGCCCTGGACCTGGCCCGGGGGCTGGCCGAGCTGCGGGGCAAGGCCCAGCCCGGCTTATATGAATTGCAGGACGGGGTCCTCAGCGCCTTTGTGAAGGGGGAGGCCACCGCCGCCTCCTGCCTGCCCCTGGAGGTCCTGCGCTCCCTCACCACCGGGGACCAGGTGGGCGCGCTCCCCGACGACGCGCTGATCCCCCCGCTGGCCTCGGACTTTCAGGCCCAGTGCGCCCGCCTGGGTCTGAGCCTGAAAACCGCCCAGCGCCAGCAGAGCACTTTGAGCATTTTCTCCTCCCCCAAGCACCGGGAGGTCAGCCGCTTTTTCCACCGGACCGTTTTTTTGGACTGCGGCTTTGCTATGTTAAGCAAGGGACCTGATTTGGTCAACCAGAAGAACCGCAGCCTGATTCGGGAGCTGTGGGCCTGGCGCTGGAGCGGCAGCGTCATGGCCGCGCTGGTGGACCAGTCCGTGTCCGGCGGCACGGTGGAGGAGGCCTGCACCCTGCTGCTGGAGCGCAAAATGGCCCAGACCAGTCTGGTGGGAGATGGAGCCAAGCTGCTGGTGAGCGGGTTTCTCATGGGCCTGGAGGACCGGAACGGGACGCTGCACGCCAAGCTCCGGGAGCTGGCGGCGGGAGACGGCGACTTTTTCTCCCTGGCCCGGGCCTGCGGACACCTGAACACGCTGCTGGAGATGGGCCGGCTCTACCAGCAGACCGACAGCTATGATTACGCCGGTCTGCTGGACCAGTGCTTTGGCCGGGTGCTGACTTTGCTGCCCTCCATGGCGGCGGTGAAGGACGCCCAGTTCCTCGACTGCCTGTCTCTGACGACCCAGCTCTACCAGCTCTCCGGACGGCCCGCCTTTGCCTCCCGCCGCGCCGGTCTGCTCTCCGCTCTCAAGCGGATGCTGGCGGACCCGGACCTCCATCCGGGCCTGCACGGGGGTATTCTGGGCCTGCTCTACGGGGACGACCCGGCCTGGCGGGAGGAGATCGAGACTGCCTGCGGCGGCTACCTCCGGGGGACCCGGGAGCGGATGCTGCAATCCGCCGCCTTCCTGCGGGGCCTGTTTTCCACCGCGCGGGACCTGGTGCTGGTCAGCCGGGAATTTCTGCCTGCTCTGGACCACCTGCTCTCCCGGCTGGACGAGGAGGATTTTTTGGCCCTGCTGCCGGAGCTTCGCCTGGCGTTTCGCTACTTCACCCCCATGGAGGCTGCCCGCATTGCCCGGAAGGCGGCGGGGCTTCACGGGGTCGCGGTGGAGCAGCTGCGCCGTCCGGCGGGCCAGCCGGGGCAGTACGCCTATGGAGAAGCATTGGACGCATGGGCCGCTGCGCGGCTGTAAGGAGGTTTTGTTCCTATGACCCAAGGCGCGATTTTAGAGCGCTGGCGGCTGGTGCTGGGGGAACCGGCCCAGTCCGCCATGCCCCTGTCCGGCCGTCAGGCGTTGGAGATGGACCAGGTGCTGGACTTCCTCTACCGCCGGGAGGCCGGTCAGGATGAATACCAGGATACCGGCGGCACCGGGGAGAGCCAGCTGACCATTCCGGAGTGGCTCCACCGGGTCCGGACCCTGTTTCCCCAGAAAACGGCCCAGGTGCTGGAGCGCCACGCCCTGGACCGGTATCAGATGCAGGAATTGCTGACCGATCCGGAGATTCTGGAGCGCATGGAGCCCAATCAGGCCCTTCTGGAGACGATTTTGAGCCTGAAGCCCCAGATGAGCGGCCCGGTGCTGGCGGTGGCCCGCCGGATCGCCGCCAGAGTTGCCGAGGAGCTGACACGAAGAATGCAGATGGATTTCCGCAAGTCCCTGCTGGGACGGCTGCGGCGGGATTTGAGCAGTCCCGTGCCCTCCATGCGCAATCTGGACGTGAAAAAGACCATCCGCCGGAACCTGAGCCACTACGATCTGGAGAACCGCCGTCTGGTGCTGGAGCGGGTGTATTTCAGCGGCCGGGTGAAGCGGTACAACCAGTGGCGCATTATCATGGCGGTGGACGAGAGCGGGTCCATGGCCGACGCGGTGATACACAGCGCCGTGATGGCGGGGATTTTCAGCCGTATGCCTATGGTGGACACCCGTCTGGTGATTTTCGATACCCAGGTGGTGGACCTGAGCGACCACGCCGGAGACCCGGTGGAAACGCTGATGAGCGTCCAGCTGGGGGGCGGCACCGACATCGCCGGGGCCATGAACTACTGCCAGTCCCTTATCACAACGCCCCACCGGACCATTGTGATTCTGGTGTCCGACCTGTGCGAGGGCGGTCCCGTCGCCAGCCTGTACAAGGTCTGCGGGGACATCCTGGAGAGCGGCGCAAAGCTCACCGCCCTCACCGCCCTGGACCGGAACGCCAACCCCATGTACAACCGCACCGTCGCCTCCGTGCTGGCGGGAATGGGCGCCTTTGTGGGCGCTCTGACCCCGGAGCAGCTGGGCAACTACATCGGCGCGATCATGCAGTAGGAGGGATTTGCTTTGTTTGCCGAACTGCACGCCGCCCTCCGGCAGGCGGACGAGGACTATTTGATTGGTCTGAGCAACAAGGGCACCGTAAAGCGGGCCAAAAAAGATTTGGAGGGGCTGACCCCCGCCGCCCAGGAGGAGGACCGGGCGGTCCAGGTCCGGCTGGGGGAGGAGGTCTGCACTGTCCGCGCCCCCCTGGGGGACAGTACCTGCACCTGCCCCGCGCCTGGGATGTGCCGCCACCGGATCGCCGCCATTTTATGGCTGAAACACCAGACGGACCAGGACGCCCCCGGGGAGGAAAAACCCGCGGACCTGTCCCCCCTGCTGGAGGTGCCGGTGGACCAGCTCCGCCGGGCAATAGGCGCAAAGGCGTTTCACGCTCTGGTCTTTCGCCTGGGCCGGGACGGCCTGCCGCCCATTCAGGAGGGGTCCATTGTCCAGGTGGAGCTGCCATGGGAAAACGCCGCGGTCAAGCTGCTGCTCCCTCTGGAGCACTCCGCCTGCACCTGCCGCAGCCGGGAGCTGTGCCGCCACAAGGCCGCGGCTCTGCTGGCCTATCAGCTTTGGAAAAAGCGGCACACCCTGGAGGAGCTGGCGGGCCAGGCCCCGCCGGGAGAGTCCCGCTGGGATCTGGAGCAGGCCGCCGCCGCCGCCCAGGCCGTGCGGGAGCTGACGGCGGAGCTGCTGGACACGGGGCTGTCCCGGCTGTCCCCCTCCGCCCCGGACAGCGCCCGGCGGCTGTCCGCCCTGTGCCACACCGCCGCCCTGCCCCGGCTGGAAAACGGCCTGCGGTCCCTGGGCACTCTGCTGGAGCGGGCCCTGGACCGCAGCGCGGCCTTCCGGACGGAGGAGCTGCTTTTGCGCCTGGCCCGGCTGGAGCATCTGGCCCGGAAGCTGGAGCAGGTCCGGAACGGGAACCAGATCCCGGAGCTGGCCGGGACCTTCCGGGAGGAGTACGCCGCCTGCCCGGCCCTGACCCTCACGCTGGTGGGGGAGCGGGCCTTCCACACAGACAGCGGCTATGCCGGGGTGGTCTACTACTTCTGGGAGCTGAAGCAGCGCCAGTGGTACACCTACACCTTTGCCCGGCCCACGTTCTACGACAAAAAGGACCGCCGGCGGCACAGCCACATCCCGGCCCCCTGGGGGCTGGACTGCCAGATGGACCAGCTCTACGGCCTGCGCCTCACTCTGGAGCGGGGCAGGGCCACACGGGACCGGCGGCTGTCCTCCTCCGAGGACTGCCGGGCCATGGCGGGGGACTCACTTCAGCCCTGGGAGGCCCTGCCGGAGGAGGTCTGCTGGACGGATTTTGCCCAGCTCTTCCAGGCGCTGGAGCCTCACCTGCTGGAGGGCGCGGAGACGGACCGGACGGTCCTGGTCCGGCCCAGACGGTGGGTCCCCCGGAAATTCGACAAAACCGCCCAGCTCTTCCGGATGCTCCTGCTGGATGGGGAGGGCCGGGTCCTGCCCCTGGAGGTGCGCTACAGCGCCCAGTCCAAAGCGCTGGTGGAGCTTTTGGAAAAAATCGCCCAAAAGCCCCGGGAGAACACCGCTTTTCTGGGCCTGCTCCGGCTGGAGGGGGAGGGGCTTACGCTCTATCCCATTGAATTTTATTCCGATTGGGGGTGTGCGGGATGAAGGCACTGTTGGACGAGGGCTTATTGGTGCTGTCCGACCTGCTGCAAAGCGGCGCGGGGACCTGCCACCCGGAGACGGCGGAGCGGCTGCAAAAACTCTCCCAGGACTGGGAGGCCAGCGGCCTGCACACCGGGGCCAGGCGGCTGGACGAGATCGCCAAAACCCTGGAGGACCGCCGCCACGGCGGCACGGCGGACCCGCTGGCGCTGATGGCGCTGGTGGGCGACGCCGCCCGGTATACCCAATTCTGTCTGCAAAAATACTGCCTGGACGCGGCCGGACGGCGGCTGTGCCAGACAGAACAAGCATATGAGGAGGAAGCGCAATGAGACAACTACACGCACAGCCCAGCAGCCGCCTGGTGCGGCAGCTGACGGACGCCGGATTCATCCAGGAGAACATCAACTGGATGCAGGACTATCTGGACCCGGCGGGGAAGGACGACACAGAATTGCTGAACCAGGCCCAGCGGCAGGACCCCATGACCCTGGTCCCGGAACAGCGGCGGCACTGCTCCAATCTGCTCAAGGGGCTGATCACCCAGGAAAACGCGGACCTGCGCAAGCGGACGGCGAAGGCCTTTTACGCGGTGTTCGGCACGGACCTGAGCGGGGAGGCCATCATGCAGGCCTGTCTATGGAACAACCTGTCCAACCAGCTTATCAGCCTGGGCAGCGCACTCGACCCCGCCGCCGCCCTGGCCCTGTATGCCAATGCGTGGCAGGGCGCGCCGAACCTGCGGGAATATCTGCTCAAGGCCAAGCCGGAGGAGATCGAAAAGGCCCTGGAGCTGTGCGGCGGCCCCCAGGACCCGGCCCGGACCGTGCTGGCCTGCCTGTGGCTCAACCAGAAGGGGCCCGCCGCCAAGGGTCTGCTGAAGGCCCTGCTGGGGGGACAGGACGGCCACCGGTGGGCGGTGGAGGCGGTCCAGGAGGGGATCATTGCCCTGCTGCCCCGGATGGCCCCCAACCTGCTGTCCGGCGATTTACAGCAGCTCGCCGACTACATCCGCCGGGGGGAGGACGGTCCCCTGCCGAAGGTGACAGGGGCGGTCTCGAATCTCTATACCAGCCTCCCCGGCGCCTTTGGCGGGATGTGCTTTCTGGCTATGGAGGCCGCCCCGGAGCTGCAAGCGGCCTTTTTGGTCTGCGCCTCCGCTCAGCCGGCCCTGGCCATGCGCTACGCCGTGGAGCTGGCCAAGCCTATGCGCTTCCGGGCCAAAACTCCCTGGCTGGTGCAGCATACCGATTTCTTTACTGTACTCAATTATCTGTGTACCTCCTCCTACCGCAAGCTGGCGGTGGGCCTGGCCAAGGACTACCCGGAGGAGTTTGAGCGTATTTTGAAGCAGATGCGGCCGCTCAAGCGGTCCGTCCCCGTCGCTGTCGTCTATCAGGAGGCCCAGCCGGAGCGCTTCCGGGCGATCTATGAGCAGGCCCGCCCCAACACCCAGGCCATGATTGTCAACGATCTGTCCTCCGGCTCGTCTGACCCGGTAAAAATAGCGAAATTTCTCCGTAGCGGCGAGGGCCTCGATACGCTGGTTCCTGGCCATATCCTGGCCAGCGGACTCGTCAACCGGTGCAGCTACAACTGTCTGAGCAACTACGCCCAGGAGTACGGCTTGGACGATTTTATGGTCCGCTGCTTGATCGTAACCGCTGCGTCCAGCGTCCCCTCTCTTGTCGCCTACGGCTGGGACCATGCCGAGAAATCCAAGGAGCAGGAGGGCATGGACTATCTTCTGGAGCGGATGCACGGCATGGGGCTGTCCGCGGTGAACTGTCTGGCTGTCGCATCCCTGATTTATAGTCACTATACCTATCAGTCAGAGAAGCAAACGCGCATTGAGAAGGAGTCCATGTCCTGGCTGCTGGCCCAGCCGGAGGGGACCGTGGAGGAGTGCCTGACCGGCGAGGTCTTTACCCGGAGTACCGCCGCCCGCGCCCTGAACGCCAGACGGGATTTCGACGGTCTGCTGGAGCTGGCCAAGGACAGCTCCAAGCAGGTGCGGCTTCTGGTGGCGGACCTGTTCGCCGCCCACCCCACAAAGGAGGGTCCGGAGGCGGCCCTGAAGCTGCTGGAGGGCAAAAAGGCCAGCCAGCGGGATACGGGGCTTGTCATCATCAACAAGCTGGACCAGCAGGCCCACCTGCACGGGCTGTTTTCTCAAAAATACCGCCCGGAGCTGGAAGCGGCTCTGGCGAAGGAGAAGAGCGCCAGTATTGCCTCCTGGCTCAAGCGGCTGCTGGGCGTCAAGGACGAGGAGGGGGAAGCGGTGGTGGTCAAGACCATTACAGGGGACCCGGTGGCCCTGGCCCTGAAGGGGGGCAAAAAGCGCAAGGTCCAGTGGGTGCTGGACGCGGTCCCCGTCCCCCGGGAGGAGGACCGGTTTGCCGCCGTGATGGTGAGCTGCATGAACAACGACCTGCCCGCCGCCCGATCCCTGGCCAAGCCCTTGGACCAAAAAGAACTGACCGCTTACGCCCACGGGGTATTCAACCTGTGGCTGGACCAGAAGGCCCCCTCCAAGCAGAAGTGGGTGCTCACCTTCGCGTCCCTGTTCGGGGGCCGGGAGATGGTGGACGCCCTCAAGCGGCAGATCACCCAGTGGCCCCAGGAGGCCCGCGGCGCCATCGCCTGCGACGGCGTGATGGCCCTGGCCCTCAGTCCGGAGCCGGAGGCGCTGCTTACGGTGGACAGTATGTCCCGGAAATTCAAGTTCAAGCAGGTCAAAGCCGCCGCCGGACGCGCCCTGGACTACGCGGCAAAGGAGCTGGGCCTCACCCCGGAGGAGCTGGCGGACCGGATCGTCCCGGACCTGGGGTTGGACCAGCGGGGGCACCGGACCTTCGACTATGGGCCGCGGCAGTTTGACGTGTCCCTCTCCCCGGCCCTGGAGCTGGAGGTGCGCACGGCGGAGGGGAAAAAGCTCAAGACCATGCCCGCCCCCGGCAAGCAGGACGACCCGGAGCTGGCGGCGGAGTCCTCCGCCCAGTTCAAGGCCCTGAAAAAGCAGATCAAGGCCACCATAACCACCCAGACCCTCCGGCTGGAGCAGGCCCTGTCCACGGGGCGGACCTGGACCGGCGCGGGCTGGCAGGACCTGTTTGTCAAAAAGCCGGTGATGCGGCAGTTTGCGGTGGGGCTGATCTGGGGCGTGTACGAGGACGGAGAAAGCACCCATACCGCCGCCTTCCGCTATCTGGAGGACGGGAGTCTGAACACGGCGGACGAGGAGGAATACGAGCTGTCCGAGACGGCGCGGGTGGGTCTGCTCCATCCGGTGGAGCTGTCCCCGGAGGAGTTGTCCGCCTGGAAGGAGCAGCTGGAGGACTACGAAATCAAGCAGCCCTTCCCCCAGCTGGAGCGGCCTGTGTACCGGCCGGACCCGGCCCAAAGCGAAGCGACTTCCCTGGAGCTGTTCGGGGGCGTGGTGCTCAACGGCCTGTCCCTGTCGGGGAAGCTGTTGGGCCAGGGCTGGTTCCGGGGCAGCGTCCAGGACGCGGGGGTCTATTATGATTTCTACCGGGAGGACGGCCCGGTGGGCGTGGAGCTGAATTTCTCCGGTATGTGGGTCGGCGGCGAGGACGAGGAGGTGGAGGTCCAGGACGTGCAGTTCTACCGGGCGGGGAGCGTCAAGCGGGGCAGCTACGTCTACGACGAGCCCAAGGGCGACCGGCTCCTCCGGCTGAGGGAGGTATCTCCCCGGCTGTACAGTGAGATCGTGTATCAGATCAAAAAAGCGACCGCCTCCAGTACCGAGACAAGACCGGACTGGAAGGCCCGGAAATAAGAAAAAAACTCCGCTGGCAGTCTGCCAGCGGAGTTTTTTCATTCGACAGTCAGCGGATAGAGGGCCTGCACCGCAAGAGGGCTTTCCTCTCCTTTCCACCGGACCTCCACCTTGATCACATAGCTGCCCGGACCTGGTTCAAACACCATCCGGTCAATGCGGGTAACACGGCGGCAGTACAGGTAGTGAAAGCACGCCTGCCTGATTTGGCCGGAATCCTCCAGTTCTTTCAAATCCAAATAGGAACTGCTTCGCCGCCCTCTGAAAGAATTAAGAGGAAGGGATCAGTCCGGCGGGCCAGCGCCTCCTCCAGCGCCTGCTGGAGCTGCGATTCGGCACGGTGCCACATCCCCGCCTGGGCGCACTGGGCCTGGGTCATACCGTCGCTGATCAGAGTCATGCGGCACTGCCGGGCCACCCGGCCCATGCTCACACCCACCGCCATGGTCAGCAGGTCCTCTCCGGTCTGGCGGGTCTGTACCCGCCGTTCCAGCTCCTGCTGCCCCTGGTCCATGCCCATATAATCCAAAATCTTTGGATGGGGCCCCACTCCTTCCGAGCAGGCGGCCAGCAGAAGCAGCTCACCACCCTGGGGAAGCACACTGGCCGGCCCGTAGGCCGCTTTGCCGCACTGCCAGAAATCCATATGAATCGGATAAGCGCAGGTCAGCACTACGTCGGGCCGCTGGCGCAGGGGGATACCATAAATTTGCCGGGCGTGGGAGACCGCCTGGCGCTGGGCCTGGACATAGTGACCGGCAGATACGTGGCACAGCTGCATATTTTCGTCCAGAACGGTGTTGACGATGTAGTCCAGGCCAATCTGCTCCGTCCATTTTTCCACCGCCAGCCGGGTGGGAGCCTCCACCATGCCAAGCAGGACTTCATTCCGCAGGCCCTGCATTACGTGGAATTCCGATACAATATCCGCCGCCGTGATGCCGGGGTACAGGATTTTTGCGCCGCCGCTCCAGCCCATGCAGCCGTGGGGGACTACGCTGCCGATTCCAATGCGTACGTCCGCCTCCATGGCGGGGGCGAACACCCGGATGGGGGTCCCCAGCTCGCTGCTGCCCACCTGGACCAGTTGGTCCGGGTTTTCAAATTCACTGTTGTATACCCGGTAGCGGTCGAAAATGTCCTGGCCCAGCTTGGAGACCATCTCCTCTTGGGTCATGTACCGGTGACTGCCCAGGGCCATCACAATGAAGATGTTCTCCCGGGGGACCCCCGCCCCCTCAATGCGGGGCAGAAGCTCCCGCAAAATGAGAGGGACCGGAGTCATCCGGGTGTTGTCGTCGCTGATAATGCAGACCTTCTGTCCCGGCCGGACCACCTGTTCAATGGGCGGGGCCCCCACCGGATGGTCCAGGGCGGCGCGGACGGCGGCGGCCGGGTCCTCCGGACGGTGCGCCGGACGCAGCGCGGCGTACTGGAAGCGCACCCCCTCCGGCACGGTGACTTCATACCGGTTGGGGCCGCAGCGCAGAGAAACTGTTCTGTGTTCCATCGATGCGCAGCCCTCAGCCCATGGCCTCAAAGATCCTGCCAAGCCCCATGGAGATGGGCTCCACATAGGTAATCAGCAGCAGGCAGAACAGCATAGCGGCAATAAAGGGAATGGCGGCCTTGGAAATTTTTTCGATCTTCAGATCGGCCACCGACGCGGCGACGAACAGGTTGACGCCGTAGGGAGGGGTCACAAAGCCGATGGCCAGGGCGACCGTCATAACGATGCCGAAGTGGACGGGGCTCATACCCATCCCGGTGACCACCGGCAGGAACACGGGGGTCAGGATCAGGCAGGAGGAGATGTTGTCCACAAACAGGCCGAAAATCAGCAGTACAACGATCATCACCAGCAGGAGCATCCAGTCCGCAGAGATGGCGGACATCATAGCGGCGGCAATCTTGTTGGGGATCTGCTCGATGGTCAGATAGGAGGCGAAGGCCATGGAGAAGCCCAGGGCCAGGCCGGTCAGACCGTTCAGGTCGGCGGTGGCCTTCAGCGCGTCAATCCAGATCTGCCAGGTCAGTTCCTTATACACGAACACGCCCACCACCAGGGAATAGACAGTGGCCACAACAGCGGCCTCCGTGGGGGTGAAGAAGCTGCCATAGATGCCGCCCAGGATGATAACAGGGGCCATCAGCGCCCAGAAGGAGTCCTTGAAGGTGCTCCACAGGCCGGGCTGCTCCTTGGCCTCGGCAGATGTCATGCCCTTGTAGCCCCGCTTTCTGGAGATCACATAGCATACAAGCATGAGGGCCACGCCGATCAGGATTCCGGGGATCAGGCCGGCGGTGAACATATCGCCCACCGACGCGCCGGCCGCGACGGCGTAGATCACGAAGGGGATGCTGGGAGGGATGATAACGCCGATGGTGCCCGCCGTGGCGGTCAGGCCGGTGGCGAAGCCCTTGTCATAGCCGCGCTTTTCCATCTCAGGGATCATGATGGAGCCCATCGCGGTGACGGTGGCGGGGCCGGAACCGGAGATGGCGGCGAAGAACATACAGCCGATAATGGTAGCCATGCCCAGGCCGCCGGTGAGCTTTGCCACCAGGGCGTCCGCCATATTCACAATGCGCCGGGCGATGCCGCCCAGAGCCATCAGGTTTCCGGCCAGCATGAAGAAGGGGATCGCCAGCAAAGTAAAGGAGTCCAGACCAGTGAAGGCCTTCTGGGCAATCATGGTAAGAGAGATGTCACTGAAAAACACCATCGTCACGGAGGTGGCCACGCCCAGGGAGACCCCGATGGGGACACTGAGCATCACCAGGACGAAAAAGATGCCAAACAATACCGCTATATTCATTCTGCCGCCTCCTTCTTTTGCAGGAACTGGTCCTTGACCGTACGCTCAACGATCCGGATGCACATCAGGAACATCCCCACCGGAATGGACATATAGCAGAACTGCATGGGGATTTTCAGCGCGGAGGATTTTTGTCCAAAGGACGCGATGGTATTCACTACGCCCATACCCTGATAGATCACGAAAATGCCAAAGCCCATCCAGACAAGCACAACTAAAATCTCCAGAATCTGCTGGGCCTTGGCGGGCAGCCGGTCTTTCAGCATGGTGATGCGCAGATGGGTCCCGTTGCGGGCGGCGTAGCTGACCCCCAGCCAGGTCTGCCACACGTACAGATACCGGGCCAGCTCCTCCGACCAGGACAGAGAATTGTTGAACACGCGGCGCATGACCACCTGGACAAAGACCAGGGCCACGCTGACCATGAGGGAATACACCAGAACATATTCCTCCAAATGGTCCCAGATTTTGTATAAGGTTTGTTTCATTTCTTAACTCCCATCCTACGTAAACAAGTTTCACGGTAAAAAACGCCGGGGGACGGCCCGGAGCGGCGGGATTTCGCCGCCCTGAACGCTGTCCCCCGGCAGAGTTATGCGGTCAAATGGACGCTGCGGGCTCAGTTGTCCCGGATGGCAACGGCCATCTCATAGATCTCGGGGTCGATGTCGCCCTTGAACTGATCCCACACGCTGCTGGTGGCCTCCCGCATACGGTCCACCTCGGCGGAGTCCATGCTGTTGAAGGCGACGCCCTCAGCTTCCATAGTCTCCTGGAGGGAGGCCTCCATCTCTGTGTTCAGCCGGCGCTGGTTCTCCATAGCGTACACGGAGCCGTCCCGGACCACTTCCTGGAGGTCCTCCGGCAGAGACTTCCAGAAAGCCTCAGACACCACGATGGCGTTGGGCGCGTAGATCTGACCGGTGAAGGTGTAGTAGGGCTGCACCTCATACAGCTTGGCGGTGTAGGTCAGCACAACGCCGTTGTCCTGGCCGTCCACGGTTTTCTGCTGCAGGCCGGTGTAGAGCTCGCCGAAGGCCATGGGAGTGGGGTTGCAGCCCAGGGCGGTGTAAGTGGCGATGTTCACAGGGGACTCCATCACGCGGATTTTCAGACCCTTCAGGTCCTCCAGGGTGTTGATGGGCTTCACTCCGTTGGAGATGTTGCGGAAGGCGTTCTCGCCGTAAGCCAGCAGGCGCATTCCCACCTGGGGCAGATTCTCCGCCAGCTTGGTGCCGAAGTCGCCGTCCAGCTCGGCGTAGGCTTCGTCCTTGTCTTCAAACAGGAAGGGGAAGTCGCACACAGCGTAGTTGGGCTCGAAGTTGGCCAGGGTGGACATGGGGCCGAAGGAGGCCTGCACGGTGTTCAGCTGGAGGCCCTCATAGAGATCCCGGTCGCCGCCCAGAACGGAGTTGTTCTGCACATCTACCTGAATGCGGCCGTTGGAGTGCTCCTCAATATAGGGCTTGAAATACTCCAGCAGGGCGATGCCGGAGGCGGAATCGTCCTGAATGGTGGAGCCGATTACCAGCTTGAACTCGGCGGTTCCGGAGGGGGCGGCAGGGGTGCTGGTGCTGGGGGTGGAGGTGCTGGGCGCGGGGGTGCTGGAACTGGGCTTCCCGTTTTCGCCGCAGGCGGCCAGGCCCAGGACCATGACCAGGGCGAGGGTGGCAGCAAGGATCTTTTTCATATATTTGTTCCTCCTTCGTTTTTTACAGTTTTGATTTCGCAGACCATTCGTCCACGGTCAGCGCGAACACAGCAGTAGACGTTACCCGATCGGCCGGGAACTCCCACTCCCTCCCGGTCAGATGCCGCATGATAGCGTTAAAGCCGCGGACCTTCTCTGCCGGGTCTGTTAAGGTACGCACCGTTCCGGTGCCCATAATGCTGCGGAAGAAATAACTGTGGGTGCAGGCGGTATCGCTGGACTTAAGCCGGTGATCGCAGTCCATGGCGAAGGCCGCCGGCCTTTCCTGGGCAAAGGCCGCTCCCTTACGCCCGTCCGGGGTGGAGTGGAAATAGAGAGTCAGCTTTTCTCCCTCCAGCTCGTAGCCGAAATTAACCGGGAACACGAACAGTCCCTGGCTGTCCTGGGCCGAGAGGTGCAGAATCTGGCAGGCATTCAAAATGTCCCGCTTGTCTGCCAGGGCTGTAACTTCCCGATCTGCTCTGCGCATAATATGATTCCCTACCTTTCCTGTTACATCCTGTTTCCAGAGCCGCATTCGCAAAAAGTATGGTACAAATGCCGTTTTCGCACATAAATAGACAGAATACCGTGCTCTGTATACAATGGATTCGCAAAAATCTTTCCCTCTGCAGATGGAAACGATGGGGTTATACTACCACAAAGAGTCCGCCGGTGTCAACTGCTTTTTTGCACAATAGATACATTTTGACAAAAAATTTATATTTTTTCCGACAAGGTTGACAAAAGCACTTCAGGCCTGTATAATGGACTTGCCGTTTTTGTATACAGAGTACAATCATTCGTCTGCAATTTAACAGTAAGGAGATTGACGCGATATGCGTACCCATGATTTTTATGAAGAGACCCTTGCCTTAACCAAAGAATTGGTCGCCATCCCCAGCCTGAACAATTCCGACGGCGAACGGACCATCGCCCTGCACATGGCCGAATGGCTGCGGAAGCTGCCCTATTTTGCGGCCCATCCCAACCAGGTCATTGTGTCCCCCCTGAAAAACGACCCCTGGAACCGGGTCAACACCATCGCCATCGCCTTTGGAGAGAAAAGCGACAGCAAGCGCACCATTATCCTGCACGGCCACTGCGACACCGTCTGGGTGGACGACTACGGACCCATCAAGGAGTACGCCTTTGACTGCGACGCTCTGCCGGAGAAGATCAAGGCCATCACCGAAAATCCCGAGGTGCTGGCGGACATTGCCTCCGGGGAGTGGCTCTTTGGCCGGGGCGCCTCCGATATGAAATGCGGCGACGCGGTGAACCTGTCCCTGATGAAATATTTCACCGAGCATTTGGACTGCTTCGACGGCAACCTGATTTTTATGACCAACCCGGTGGAGGAGAACCAGCACACCGGCATCATTGACTCCCTGGATGTGCTGGAGCAGCTGCGGGACCAGTACGGTCTGGAGTACAAGATGGCCATGAACACCGATTTCATTTCCCCTGCCTTCCCCGGCGACACCGCCCACTACTTCCACGCCGGCGCGGTGGGCAAAATTCTCCCCTGCTTCTATATTATCGGCAAGCCCACCCACGCCGGCCAGAGCTATGAGGGCTTCAGCGCTTCCATGGCGGCGGCGGAGATTGTGCGGAATATGGACCTGCGGGCGGAGTTCTGCGACGTGTACAACAACGAGTACACCATGCCCCCCACGGTGCTGAAGCTGAAGGACCTGAAGCCCGCCTACGACGTACAGACCACCTTTGAGGCGTTTGTCTACTTCAACTATTTTATCCACAATATGGAGATGGACGACATTTTCAAGCGCCTGAAGGGCGTCGCCCAGGAGGCCATGGACTATGTGAACCGGTACACCGACCAGCAGTATAAGCTCTACTGCGCGAAAACCGGGGATCAGTACCGGCCCGTCCACTACGACACCCAGGTGCTGGACTACAGCCAGCTCTATCAGCAGGCCAAGTCCATAAAGCCCGATGTGGATCAGGAGATCGACGAAATTACCAGCAAGGCGATGGCCGCGAACCTGGACCGCCGGGAGCTCACCCTCCAGATTGTGCAGCATCTGGCCGCCGTGTGCAATATCCTCACCCCCACGGTTGTGGTATTCCTGGCCCCCCCCTACTGCCCCCGAAACACCCTGAAGCGGGAGATTCCCCAGGAGCGGGAGATTCTGGACGAGGTGACCCAGCTGCTGGGCGAGCTGGGCCAGGAGCTGGGGGAGGAACTGAAAATGATGCAGTTCTTCCCGGTGCTCACCGACAGCAGCTATCTGAAGCTGGACGATACGGACGCCTCTGTGGACACTCTGGTCAACAACCTGCCCAACATGAAGGGCTTCTACAATGTGCCGGTGGACCAGATTAAGCGGCTGAATATTCCCGCCCTCAACTTCGGCTGCCACGGCAAGGACGCCCATAAGTGGACCGAGCGGGTGCATAAAGAGTATACCTTCCGAAAACTGCCCTATATCATGCTGAAAACCCTTGAAAAATATTTGATTCAGTGATAGAATAAAAGATACAGAGCTCTTCTGTGTCCTGGAAACGCAGCCAGGCCTTATAGCAATCGGGCCTTGGAGCAGATACCCGGCAGGCCCCCGCCTGTCGGGTATCTCTGCCTTTCGTGCAGGAAATATAGTCAATGAGGTGGTCGCTTTGTCCCTGGCGCCCGTGAAAAAACATGCGACGTTATCGGATCAGGCCTATCAGATTATCCGCAACGCCATCGTCATCAATGAATTAAAGCCCCAGGAGCCTTTGATTGAGGAGCGGCTGTCCGAGACCCTGTCCATCAGCCGCACCCCGCTGCGCACCGCCCTGCACCGCCTGGTGGACGAGGGATTGGTGGAGGTGAGCGGTAAAAATCTTGTGGTCAGCCGCATGACCCAGGCCGATGTGGCGGCGGTACAGTCCGTGCGCCTGCGTCTGGAGCTTCTTGTCATGGAGGAGCTGCAAAACTGCGTCACCCCCGCGCTGCTCACCAAGCTGCGCACCACCATTCAAAGGCAGGCCCAGCTCTCCATGGATACGGCGGAGGATTTTGTACAGTATATTCATTTGGACTGCCAGTTCCATACCACCCTGGCCCAAGCCACCGGAAACAAATACCTCTACGATCTGGTGGGGCGGATCAATACCCACTCCAACCGCTGCCTGATGCTTTCCACCACCCTGCACGCCTCCCGCTCCCCGGCTATCCAGGAGCATACCGCCATTCTCACCGCCCTGGAGCGGGAGGACTATCCCCAGGCGGTCCAGGCCATGCAGGACCACATTACCGCAGTAAGCCGGCGCTTCATTTCCATTTCAATCCCCTGACAGGAATCTATCCCTGCACATCCCCCGCCCCGGAGGTGGTCCCTTGAACCTTAAAACCTTCTATATCAATCAAAGCCGCATCCGGTATCAGGAGGCTGTGCCCGATGACGGGCCCTTCGAAAAGTGCTATCTGATCGAAAATCCCCTGTGCGAAGATATTGTGGCCATTCCGGACGGGTGCATTGATTTGCAGTTCACCTGGACGGACCAGGTTTGCCGGGGCTATGTGTGCGGAAGCTTTTTGCAGGGCCGGCGCTCTTTGACCAGCACCTACGAGCGCTGCTTCGGTCTGAAGCTGCACCCGGGGGTGCTGTTCGCGTTTTTGCAGTGCAACCGGGTGGACTCCCTGATGGACAGCCGGGTTCCCCTGGAAAATTTTCTGGACATCCGCCGTCTGGAGGAGGAGCTGGCCCCCCAGACCCAGTTCTCCGACCTGATCGAAACGGCCCTGCGGTTTTTCCGGGATCAGCGCATCTTTCCCGCCCACGCCATCGCGGGCCATGCGGACCACTTCATCCGGAAAAATATGGGGGCGGTCCGGGTGTCGGAGCTGATCCAATCCCTGGGCTACAGCCACCGCTATGTCAACAACGTGTTTAAAAATCACTTCGGCGTATCGGTCAAGAAGTACGCGGATATTATCCGGGCCCAGGCCGCCATTGACTATTTGGGGTCCTCCGATATTATGGACGTCATTGTGGACCTGGGCTACTATGACCAGGCCCACTTTATCCGGGACTTCAAGCAGTATACCTCCATGACGCCCAACGCCTTTCTGGTGCAGATTCAGAAAAACGCCGGCCTTATTATTGTATAATGCGCAGACGGCCCCGCCCGGGTTTTGGGCGGGGCCGTTTTTTCGCTGAAAAATAGACCACTTTTTACAATCCTGCAAGGGGCTTCTTTGGTACAATGTATCTAAACTAGTAATGTATACGGAATACAAGAGTCCACAAAATCTCCAATCAGAAAGGAAGCGCTTATTATGACACAGAACGAGAGACTGCAAAACCTGATGCCCCCCATGGCGCTGCACGCGGACACCACCCCCTGCGTGGTCCGCGGCGAGGGCAGTTACCTGTACACCGAGGATGGCCGGAAGATCTTGGACTTTGCCTCCGGCATTGCCTGCAACGCCCTGGGCCACTGCCATCCGAAGATCATTGAGGCGGCGGAGAAGCAGCTGCACACCCTTATCCACGCCGGACACAACATCCTCTACTACGAGCCCTACACCACCCTGGTGGAGAAGCTGGTGGAAAAGACCGGCGGAAAATATAAGCTGTACTTCTCCAACGCCGGCGCGGAGGCCAACGAGGGCGCCATGAAGCTGGCCAAGTATGCCACCCAGCGTCCCGTTATCATCTCCATGAAGAACGCCTTCCACGGCCGGACCATGGCCACCGCCACCATCACCACCTCCAACGCCGCTTACCGCAAGAACTACGAGCCCATGATGCCCAGCGTGTACTTTGCCGAGTACCCCTACCTGTTCCGGACCCCCTACAAGATGGAGGACGGCAAGTGCCCCAAGGAGTACATGACCCAGTTTGACGACATCTTCAAGAAGATCGTGGACCCGTCCATGGTGGCCGGTATCATCATGGAGCCCATCCAGGGCGAGGGCGGCTATGTGGTTCCCCCTGTGGAATGGCTGAAGTATGTGCGCGAAATCTGCGACAAGCACGGCATCCTGCTGATCTTCGACGAGGTCCAGTCCGGCTTCGGCCGCACCGGCGAGCTGTTCGCCTGGCAGACCCTGGGCGTGGAGCCTGATATCTTCACCTCCGCCAAGGCCATCGCCGGCGGCCTGCCTCTGAGCGCCGTATTTGGCAAGAACGAGATCATGGACAAGTGGCTCAAGGGCGCCCACGGCGGCACCTTCGGCGGCAACCCCGTATCCTGCGCGGCCTCTCTGGCGGTGCTGGAGGAGCTGTATGAGGGCGGCGTGCTGGAGAACTGCCGGAAGATGGGCGAGGTTGTCCGGACCAAGCTGAACGCCCTGAAGGACAAGTACTCTGTGATCGGCGACGTGCGCGGCGTGGGCCTGATGAACGCCATGGAGTTTGTGAAGCCCGAGGACAACGCCCCCGACGGAGCGCTGTGCGCCGCCGTTCAGGCGGAGGCCCTGAAGCGGAACCTGCTGCTGCTCAACTGCGGCGCGGACCACAACAACGTGCGCCTGATTCCCCCGCTGAACGTGGACGAGGCCACCCTGGACATCGCGTTCCAGATCATTGACGAGTCGATCGCCGCTGCTCTGAAGGCATAAAATATCTATAAGTTTAGGAGGTAGTCGCAGTGGATACCCAGGAATATTTGAATGAATTAGTGGCCAACGCCCGGGCCGCCCAGCAGGCCTTTGCCCAGCTGTCCCAGGAGGACGTGGACAAGGCCGTGCGGGCCATCGGCAAGGCCGTGTATGACAATGCGGACGAGCTGGCCAATATGGCCGTGGAAGAGACCCGGATGGGCCGGGTGGACAGCAAGATTGCCAAGTGCCGCAACAAGTCCAAAAGCGTCTGGTGGCGGATGAAGGACAAGAAGAGCCGCGGCATCATTGAGCGGGACGAGGTCAACGGCATCATGAAGGTGGCCAAGCCCATCGGCGTGGTGGGCTGCGTCACCGCCACCACCAACCCGGTGATTAACCCCATGCACAACTCCATGTGCTCCCTGAAATGCGGCAACGCCGTGATCATCTGCCCCCATCCCCGGGCCAAAAAAGTGGGCCTGCGGACGGTGGAGCTGATGAACAAGGCCCTGGACGAGCTGGGTATGCCCAAGAACCTGATCCAGATTATCCCCGAGCCCACCATGGAGCTGTCCGCCGGCCTGATGCGCTCTGTGGATCTGTGCATCTGCACCGGAGGCCCCGCCCTGGTGAAAACCGCCTATTCCTCCGGCAAGCCCGTCTACGGCGTGGGCCAGGGCAACGTCCAGGTTCTGGTGGACCGGGACGTGGACTATGACGAGGTGGCCAAGATGGTCATCGCCGGCCGTACCTTTGACAACGGCGTGCTGTGCACCTGTGAGCAGAACGTAATCTGCCCCCGGGACAAGGCCGATGAAATGATTGCCGCCCTCAAAAACAACGGTGCGTACTATGTGGGCGCCCAGGAGGATGCGGACAAGGTCCGGGAGAGCGCCTTCCCTGACGGGGTGTTCAACAAGGAGTGGACCGGCACCACAGTGCAGCAGATGGCGGACCTGGCCGGTTTGACCGGCGTGCCCGCCGACGCCAAGGTGATCGTATGCTGCACCAAGGGCTATGCCAAGGACGAGGTGCTGGCCAAGGAGAAGCTGTTCCCCATGCTGGCGCTGTTCCTGTACGACAGCTGGGACGAGTGTATGGAGATCGCCCGGGCCAACCTGGCCATGGAGGGCATGGGCCACAGCGTTGTGATCCACTCCAATACCACCGAGCACATTGAGGCCGTACCCAACGTGGTCAACGTTTCCCGCTATGCGGTCAATCAGGTGGGCGGCACCGCTCTGGGCGGCGCGATGGATAACGGCCTGAATCCCACCACCACCCTGGGCTGCGGCACCTGGGGCAACAACATCATCAGCGAGAACCTGTGGTACACCCATCTGATGAACGTGAGCCGCATTTCCTACAAGGTCCCGGGTATGTACGTCCCCTCCGACGAGGAAATCTGGGCCTGATTCCCCTCACCAAACCTCTCTCTCTTCATATAGCTGACAGCTCCCCGCCGCCACTTGACGGCGAGGAGCTGTTGGTATATCCTTACCTTAAACAAGATACCAGGAGGAGTTACTATGATACAGGAATACCGCGATAAATTTGTCACGCCGGAGCAGGCCGCCGCCAAGGCGGTGCGCTCCGGGGACTGGGTGGATTACGGCTTTGGGGCCGGGTTTCCGGAGCTGCTGGACCGAGCTCTGGCAGGACGGAAAGAGGAACTGAAGGACGTTAAAATTCGGGGCGGTCTGGTGATCCGGCCCCGGATCGAGGTGGTGGAGCAGGACCCGGAGCAGAGCGCCTTTACCTATTACAGCTGGCACATCGGCGACTATGAGCGCAAGCTGCAAAGCCGGGGCCTGGTAAAATTTCTGCCGGTGATGCTGCGCTCCCTGCCGGAGCTGTACCGGCGGCACATCCGGGTGGATGTGGCCTTTGTGCCGGTCTCCAGGCCCGATGAACAGGGCTACTGCGGCCTGGGCATCGGCAATTACGCCTGGCGGACCATCTTTGAAAATGCCCGCACGGTGGTGTTTGAGATCAACGAGCGGCTGCCCCGGCTCCAGGGGGTGGACGGCTCCCACCGGGTCCATCTGTCGGAAGCGGACTACATTGTGGAGGGGGAGCACGAGCCCCTGCCGGTGCGCAATTACAAGGAGGCGTCGGAAACTGACCGGAAGATCGCCCGGCTGGTGGTGGCGGAGATTCCCGACGGGGCGGTGCTGTCCCTGGGGGTGGGGGGCGTGCCCTTCACCGTGGCCAATATGATTGCCCAGTCGGATTTAAAGGACATCGGCTGTCACACCGGCACCATCAGCGACGCGTTTCTGGCCCTGCACCGGGCGGGGAAGCTGACCAACGCCCGGAAAGAGCTGGACGCGGGGCTGTCCACCTGGAATCTGGCGATGGGTTCCCAGGAGCTGTATGACTGGCTGGACGCGGAGCCCCAGCTCTTCCACCCGGGGGACCTGGACTATGTCCACAATCCCTACCGGATGGCGGAGATGAAAAATTTCATCAGCATCAACGGCGGCGTGCAGCTGGACCTGATGGGCCAGGAGAACGGCGAGTCCGCCGGTACCCGGCAGCTGTCCGGCATCGGCGGGCAGATGGACTTTTTGGAAGGGGCGTTCCGCTCCCAGGGCGGAAAGGGCTTCATCTGCATGAACGCCTCCCGGGTGACCAAGGATGGGGAGCGCAAATCCAATATCCTGCCCGCGATTCCCGGCGGAAGCACCGTTTCCGCCCCCCGGACCATGATCCAGTACGTGGCTACGGAATACGGCGTGGTAAAGCTGTCCGGGCTGTCTGTGCTGGAGCGGGCCCAGGCCATGATTTCCGTGGCCCACCCGGACTTCCGGGAGGAGCTCACCAAATATGCCCAGGAAAATTTCTTCTGATTTCAGCCTTTTGGATACGAAAACCCCCGCCGGCAGAAAACCGGCGGGGGTTTTTCGCCGGGCGAATCGCCGCGCCCGGGCATCAGATCGCGTCAAACTTTGCCTTTTTACTGTTCCAATGTACATCGCGGATGTATTGCTCCAGCTCCTCTGCCCGCCGCTCCCGAAACAGCCGGATCATTTCAAAATGCTGGCCGTTGGTGTCCTTCAGCACCTGCATCTCGTTTTCCGGATTTTCAAAGAGATAATATTTCCGAATGAAATTATTCTTCAGCCGCTTCAGCAGCCGCTCAAACTCCTGGTTGGGACAGCATTGCAGATAGACGTCGTGAAACTCCACCTGGAGCTCGTAATATTTGTCCCCAAGCCCCGCGTTGATGGCGGCGTTCATGGACTGGGCCAAAAATTCCATCTTGGCGAGATGCTCCTCCGTGATCACGCCCACGCAAAGACTGGCAGCCCGCCCATCCAGAGTGCCGATGATTTCATACAGCTGCCGTACCGTTGCAATATCCAGATTTTTCACGCGGAAGCCCTTGCGGGGCAGGTTATCCAGGTAGCCGTCGGAGGCCAGCTGCATCAGCGCCTCCCGGACCGGGGTGCGGCTGATGTGCAGCACCTCGCTGACCTGAATCTCATTGATTTTGTCGCCGGGCTTCATCCCGCCAATGTTGATCTGCTCGGAAATATAATTGTATACGTGATCCTTCAGGGAAAGGTATCCTTCCACTTCCATTCCTCCTGTGCGGGTGCGGACCGGGCCGCACCCCCGAGATAATTATAATATATCACAAATTTAACAGCCTTGGCTATACTAATTTTACAAACTTTTTGCAGAATCCATAAAATTGCTTGCATTTTGCGGAGCTCTGTGGGATAATGGGTGCACAATATATTGTATGCAATATATTGTGCACTAGAAAAATGATTTGAATGGAGGTCACTTATATGAAGTACGGCTGCCAATCGATGGTGGGAAAGGTGGAGGCCATCCTGCTCAAACGCCCGGAACAGGCCTTTATCAGCCAGGAGAATCTGGACAAAACCTGGGAGGAATTCCGCTATTTCGGCTGTCCTGATTACCAAAAGGTTCTGGAGGAGTACAACGCCTTTGAAAAGATCATTCAGGACAATGTGGAGCAGGTTTTCTATCTCCCCCAGGACGGCCGCACCGGCCTGGACTCCATTTACACCCACGACCCCTTGAAAATCACCCGGAAGGGCGCAATCTACTTCCCCATGGGGAAAGAGCTGCGCAGCCGGGAATATCAGGCCACTCAGGCATATCTGGAGAGCATCGGGATTCCCACGCTGGGCCACATCACCCCGCCGGGGAAAATGGAAGGCGGCGACGTTCTCTGGATTGATGAGAAAACGGTGGCCATTGGCCGGGGCTACCGCACCAACGACGAAGGCATCCGCCAGTTTAAAGAGCTGACCCAGGGCCTGATTGACGAATACATCATTGTGCCCATGCCCCACGGCGACGGGGTGGACTGCTGCCTGCATCTGATGAGCATTATCAGCTTTGTGGATACGGACAAGGCGGTGGTATATTCCAAATATATGCCGGTGTTCTTCCGGGAATATCTGCTGGACAAGGGAATTCAGCTCATTGAGTGCAACGATCAGGAGTACGACTATCTGGGCTCCAACCTGCTGGCGCTGGCGCCGGGCAAGTGCGTGCTGATTGACGGCTGTCCGGACATCAAGCAGAAGGTGGAGGCAGCCGGCGTTACGGTATACACCTATGAGGGCAAGGAGCTGTCCTTCCGGGGCACCGGAGGCCCCACCTGTCTGACCTGCCCCCTGCACCGGGTGTAACGCTATGACAGAGTGCGAACCAATCCTGGACGGAATCGGCCAGGAGATTCAGGAAATTTTATACGGCTATATTAAGGCGGAGAGCATCACCTATTCCCCGGCGGAGAAATGCGCGGAAGAATATTTTCTCCAATACTTCCGAAAACAGCCCTACTGGCAGGCCCATCCGGACTACGCCGGCCGCTATCCCATTCCGGACGACCCCTTCGGCCGCGCGGCTGCCTTCGCCATGGTCCGGGGGGAGGGACCGGACACCGTGGTCTTTGTCCATCACTGTGATGTGGTCACCGTAGAGGACTTCAAGCTCCTCAAGCCCCTAGCCTTCTCGCCGGACGAGCTGGAGCAGGAGCTATTACGCCTGCGGGACTCCCTGCCCCCGCCGGTACAGTCCGACCTGGATGGGGGAGGTTACCTGTTCGGACGGGGCGTATGCGATATGAAGGGGGGCGGGTCTATCCAGATGGCCCTGCTCAACCGGTACAGCCAGCTGGTGCAGCGGGACCCTGCCGCCCTGCCGGGAACGCTGATTGTCCTGTCCGTGCCCGATGAGGAAAATCTGTCGGCGGGAATGCGGGCGGCGGTGCTGCTGCTGGCGGAGTTTCAGGAAAAGTACGGCCTGCGCTACCGGCTGATGATCAATTCGGAGCCCCACCAGCGCAAGGACCCGGAGAAGGGGGTATTTTCCCTGGGGTCTGTGGGAAAGCTGATGCCCTTTGTCTATGTCCGGGGCTCCCTGGCCCATGTGGGCAAGGTTTTCGAGGGCTTTAACCCCCTGAACCTGATGAGCGAAATTGTCCGGCGTACAGAGCTCAACCTGGATCTGTCCGACGTAGTGGGCACGGAGGCGGCTCCGCCGCCTACCTGGCTGTACCTCCGGGACCGGAAAATCAAATACGACGTGTCCATGCCTCTGGCGGTAACAGGGTGCTTCAGCATTCTGACGCTGAACCAGACCCCCGCCAGCATCCTGCGCAAGGTCCGGGCCATCTGTGAGGAGAGCTTCGACGCGATTGTGGAGCAGATGGACGCCAGCTGCGCCCGGTTTTTGAAAACCACCGGCCAGCCCCCCAAAACCCTGCCCTGGCGGACGAACGTGGTGGACTTTGCCGCGCTGTATCAGGAGGCGGAGAGCAAATACGGCCAGCTGTTCCGGCAGGAGTATGAGGCGGAAATCAAGCGTCTGGAGCAGGAGCTGGCCCAAAGCCGGATCACCCTGCTGGAGTGCAACTTCTCCCTGGTGGACTTTGTGTACAACTACATCGACGATCTGTCCCCCCGGGTGGTGTTCGGGCTGATCCCGCCCTACTACCCCAATGTGGCCAATCTGTTTTTAAACGACCTGGACCCGGCGGTCCGGACCCTGGACCGGACGCTCAACGAGTTTACCAAGGCGGCCTTCGGCCAGGAGTATGCCTCCGAGTATTTCTATACCGGCATCTCGGATTTGAGCTACACCAGCATCTCCGACAGCCAGGAGATCATACGTTCCCTAAAGCGCTCCATGCCCCTGTTTGGCCGGCTGTACGACATCCCTGCCGCCGCCATCGAGCGGATTTCCATGCCCTGCATCAACATCGGCCCCTGGGGCAAGGACTTCCACAAGCTGACAGAGCGGGTGCTCAAGCAGGATCTCTACGAGCGCACCCCCCGGATTATCCAATATGCCCTGGAAACCATTTTTGACCGGCGCAGAGAGGAGGACTAATATGAACCTAGAGGAATTCATGTCCGTATTGATTTGGGACTATATGTGGGGCCTGCCCATGGTGGTGCTGATTCTGGCCACCGGCCTTTATATCACGGTCCGCACGGGATTTTTCCAGTTCCGGGGCTTCGGAACCGCCATGAAGCACGCGTTCCGCAGCATATTCGGCAAGGAGGAGGCGGACAAAAATGACACCGGCGTGCTCTCCCCCCTGGAGGCCATGAGCACCGCGCTGGGCACGACCATCGGTGTGGGCAACATCGGCGGCGTGGCCTCCGCCATCGCGGTGGGCGGCCCGGGCGCGGTGTTCTGGATGTGGGTGGCCGGTCTGTTCGGCATGATTATCAAAATGTCGGAAATCACCCTGGCTGTGCACTACCGCTCCAAGGACCAGAACAATGAGGCCTATGGCGGCCCCAACTACTACATGAAAAAAGGCATCGGCACAGAGCTGAACCTGAAGGTCATCTTCAAAATCCTCAGCGCCCTGTTCGCCTTTGGCTTCCTGCTGGGCTACTTCATCAACATCCAGACCTATACCGTGGCCGAGGCGGTGGGCAACACCTTCGACATCGGCATGATTCCTGTGGGCATCGTATACACCCTGGCCCTGTACGTGCTGATCAGCGGCGGCCTGAAATCCGTGGGCCGGTTCGCCTCCAAGCTGGTGCCCTTTATGTGCATCTTCTATCTGGGGGCGGGACTGTTCATTATCGCCCGCAACGCCCCCGCCATTCCCGGCGTGATCGGCCTGATTTTCCAGAGCGCGTTCACCGGCACGGCGGCCCTGGGCGGCTTTATGGGCGCGTCCATCTCGCTGGCAATCAAAACCGGTATGGCCCGTTCCGTGTTCTCCAATGAGGCCGGCTGGGGCTCCGCCCCCATGATCCACGCCACCGCCAAGGTGGACCACCCCATCAAGCAGGGTCTTATGGGCGTCTTTGAGGTCTTTATGGACACCTTTGTCATCTGCACCATCACCTGTCTGGTGATTCTGTGCACCGGCCAGTGGAGCAGCGGTCTGGACGGCGCGACCCTGACCCTGGCCGCCTTTGAGACCGGCATCGGCTCCTTCGGCCGCATTGCTCTGGCCCTGGGCGTGTTCCTGTTCGGCTTGACCACCTCCAGCGGCATTTACGCCCAGATGGAAGTGGTAGTCCGGTATCTGGTGGGCGAATCCAAGCTGAAAAACGCGATTTTGACCTTCTACAAATGGACCTATCCCATTCCCAGCCTGGCGATGGTTTACATCGCGGTGTACATGGGTTACCCGGGCACCACTGTATGGCTGTTCTCCGATTTCGGCACGGCCCTGCCCATCTTCGCCAATATCGTGGCCCTGCTGATCCTGACCCCCAAATTCTCGTCCCTGCTGCGGGACTACAAGGCCCGCTACCTGGGACAGGGAAAACCGGACCCGGATTTCCACATCTTCTACGAGAAGGAAGAAAACGAGATCGCCCACAAGGCAAAATGACCCCCGCTTCCATTGTCAGCCTCCAACCTCTACTATAAACCAACGCGCGCACGTCCCCCTGCGGCGGATTCGGGTCCGCTGCGGGGGGACGTGCGTATTTCAGCTCCAGCGAAAAAAATTTTTTTCGTTACGTGTATGCAAACGTACAACTTTTCCCGGATTTCCGCCCTTTATGAAACTACTTTTTAAGGAGGAAATCCAAATGTCAACCAACCACACCCCAAATTACAGCTTATGCCAGTGGGAGCCCGCCGACAGAGTGCTCCGGGAGGACTTCAACGCCGACAACGCCGCTCTGGACGCGGCCCTGGCCCGGATCGAAGCCACGGCCAGCGCCGCCAAAACCCAGGTCCAGCAGCTGGCGGACGTCGCATACACCACCGGCTTCCCGCCCTTCGTGGCGGGGGCCTACTCCGGAAATAACGTAAATGGCCGGGTGATCGAACTGGGCTTCCGGCCCAAATTCGTGTTTGTGGTGCCTACGGCGTTGCGCTTCGATACAACCGAATTTTTCGGGATGGCCGTGGACGGAAGAAGCTCAGTCCATCTTCAAATCGTGGACGATGGCTTTAAACTGAGCGCGGACCCGTACGGAAACGGAACAAACGGCAACGGGACGTTCATTTACTTTGCGTTTCGCTGAAGATGGGGAAACCCCCGGGACTTGCGTCCCGGGGGTTTTCTTTGTTTTGGGAAATTTACCTGGTCTTAGTTATTAGAGTTGATGTCAGTCACCTTACCGTCAGCTCCTGTGGTAAAGTTACCAGATGCAACAACACTTCCATTAAAAGTCAGGGTGTAGTTCCACGTTCCGGCGGGATAGGTACTCCCACTGTTGCTGGTCTGATAATCGTGGGTTGTACCGATGATAATCGCAGCATCCGGGTTCGGTTTGTCCCAGGTGAAGTTATAGGTGGAAGTTTCCTTCGCATCGGCGGCATTGCCCGCGCCCGGCGTCACGGTCACGGCACCACTGCCAGCCTCTGTACGCACCCACAGGAAGATCAAGTCGCCGTTCCGAACCGCATTCTCGGCATCTTCAGGCTTAATACCAGACGCAATCAGCTTATCTTTCAGGCTCTCGCCCTCCCCGCCACTGGGATCGTTAGTGCCGGGAATGGTAACTTCGGGGGGCCGCTCGGTCCGGCCAGTATCCAACACGATCTTGCCGGTGGCCTTGGCGGTCACAACAAAGCTCCCCTTACCCACATTTACGTTGTCGGCCTCAGTACCAGTTTTCACGCCATCCACGGTGACGTACAGACCCTCACTGGTGCCGATGGTTTCCACGTTCACGGTAGTACCAACCGCAACGTAGTAATTGGTGGTAATATCCGCTTCTGTGTCACTAGCGAACTGAGCGGGAATTGTAGCGGTCAACTTATCCGCCGCAACTGTCGTGCTGGTCGCAGCAGTTTTCACAATTTCAATCTGCTGAGGAGCGTAGATGTAGGTGTCCTCAGAGACATTACTGTAGCTACTAATTGTTACCGATACAGCACTCGCAACCAGTTCGCTAGCTTCAACGGGATCGCCGACGGCACTGGGCTGCACCAGGATAGCGCTCCCAGCTGTACTTTCGCCATTGATTTCCTTCAGTGTCCAGCCAGACGCAACGGCGTAGCTACCCGCATTGACGGTCACAATATCCGCCTCCGCAGACTTGCCAGAAGGCATATACTTCACGGTCATCCCAGTACCAACAACCAGCTTCACGTAGTCGCCCGCAGTAATCTTCAGTACATCACCCTTAGTCGCAACGTACTCCAGAGTACCAACGCCAACCTCACCAGTCACATCAGTCTTGTCGCCGCGAGCAACAACAATGGCCTTGCCCGTCGCATCGCCAGCGATCGTGATGGTAAGCTCTGTGCCCATGGGTACATAATCGCCCGCATACACAGGCTCTCTCTTGGTGGCGGTGGCCTGGTAATCGACAGTAACGCCAGTGATAGTATCCACCTTCACGGCTTCGCCGAAGTCGATGGTCACGCCCTTATCGGCGGAAGTTGCAGGATATTTGAATTCACCCGCAGCGTTCGTGGTGGCAAACAGAGTCTTGGCGCTGCCCTTAATGATGGAGGTATTCGCCGCCGCTTTCAGGGTAGCGGCAATGTTCGTACCGTCATCAGGCGTGGGATAGTAGCCGCTGAACACGCCGTTAACGTTAATCTTAACCATCTCACGTACGCGGTCCATGTAGGTGAAGTAACCGAAGGAGCCGCCGCCCTGCTTGTTGGTCACATACTGGGTCATGCCGTCCTTGGCGATGGTCATCACCCAAGCCTTGTTGCCCAGGCCCTCAGGGTACACGTTGGTCACGGTGAAGCCAGCGCTCTCAAAGGCAGCCTTCGCGGCCGCGGCCAGCTGCTCGGAGGTAGCGGGATTCTTCACATCGTCGAACACGTCCAGACCGCCGGTCAGGGGGTTATACACGGTGTACAGCCCGTCGTGGCTCACGGAGGGCTTGCTGTTCTCGGCGGGGTCATAGCCGGTCACAAACACGGTGGAAACCTTGAACGCGTCGTCGCCGGTCACCTTATAGGTGTAGGAGATGCGTACCAGGTGGTTGGCCTTGCAGGCGCTGGCAATGTCGCTCACGCTGTCCAGGCCGCTGTTGCAGGCGTCCACAACCAGGGCGTTGTCCAGGATAATGCCGCCCACGTTGTCCACGCGAGTGTAGATGTTCTTCACGAACTCGTCGTGCTCCGCCTGGGCGTTGAGCACATATACGTTCTTGGTCTTGTCGTTCCGGTTGGTGCTGGCGGGATTGAACTTAATCTTGTCCACGTCGCTGTTGTTGTCCAGAACGTACTTGTCCTTCAGGTCCTTAGAGCCGATTTCATACCAGCCGGTGGGCTTGCTCTCCACAGTGTTCTTGGCGGTATCCATATCGTAGCCCTTGCCGTCGTTGTCATAGGTCTTGGAGTAGACCTCACCGGCAGCGGTGTACAGGTCGTAGGTGATTACCAGATCGTTGTCAGAGGCGCGGCTGCTGGCAGGCGCGTTGGCTCTGGTGGTGATGTGGTAATTGCCGTGACGGTAGAAGTACAGATCGGTGTTCGCGCCCAGGTCCAGACCGTAAATCATCACGGCCTCCACGGTGTCGCGGCTGTTGGCGCCGGGCACGTCGGTGACGAAGATCTGCTCGAAGGTCTCCTTGACCAGATTCTCGTCGTGGTCACTGGTGTCGTGGGTGATGCCCTTGGCATTGGTCACGCCGGTACGGGTGCCCACGGACAGGGTATCGGCGGTGTAGGAGCCGTCCACATAGAAGTAAACGGTCTTATTGGTCTGATAGAAAGCGGGGGAACCGGGGAAGGTGCTGGTCACGTTGGAGCCATTGTTCTTCACCAGAGTGGAATGGCCGGGAACCAGGCGGGTGCCCACATCGACCTGATTGGCCATATCGCTCTTCAGCGCGGTCATGACCACGGTGTCGTCGGCACGGACCGAGACCTTGTACACACCCAGACCGCCGTTCGTGGAATTCTGGAGCGCGCCGGTGGCCTCATCCACAGAGATGGTGTCCAGATAGGTCAGCTTGGGATTATAGGTCCCGGTGGTGGAACCGGTGTTCAGGATTTTGGCGGTATTCTCGGCCTGCGCGGCGCTGGTAGCACCGCCCGCGGCGCTCATCTTCAGCTTATAGAAGGTGTTGATATTCTTGCTGTCGCCGGTGTTCACCAGATACACGCCGGAGGTGCCGTCGATGAAGTGCAGCTTAACGGTCAGCTTGTACTCGGTGTTCAGGCTGCCGCCGGTGTGCCACACGCCGAACTGGGCGGCATAGGCGTAGTTGGTGACCTTCTCGGGCTCGCCCAGGCCGATTACCTTACCCTGGAAGTCCAGGATCAGGGTGCTCTCGCCGATGGTAGCGATGTCCTCAAAGTCGGTGGTGTTCTCCAGGTTCTCCACCCGGTTGCCGCCGTAGATGGCCACGGGGGAGCCCTTATACTCGGTGCCGTCGGCGAGGATGGACTTCACGGTGCCTCTGCCGTCGGACACGCCGGTGATCTTGGTGATGTTGGCGGCGGCGGTCTCAGGCTTGTAGAGGTTGAACATCTCGCCCTGCTTGCCGATGTCGGTGACCACAACGTAGTCCTTCTCGGCCAGCTCTTCCAGGGTAATGTTCTGCTTGCTGCCGTTGCCGCTGGTCAGGTCGTACTTCATCAGGGTATTCTTATCCACCACCCGGCGCACGGTGTCCAGGTACTGGTCCAGAACAATGACGTAATCGACCTTGTAATCGGAGCTGTTGGAGATCAGCAGCAGGGTCTTGGCCACGTCGGGCCCGTTCAGAACGACGTTCTTGGAGGTATTGGCCAGGTCCTTCACGGTGACGTTCCAGTCGTAGTTGACCAGGTAATCGCCGCTGTCGGTCAGCAGAACGGAGTTCTTGCGGAAGCCGGCCTCATTGGCGGCGTCCGCCAGACGGGTGGTGTTGCTGTCATAGGTGATGTACTCGGTCTTGGTGGCGCGGTCCACAATGGCGTACACCACGGGGGCGCGCTTCTCGATGGAGTAGTAGGTCCGGGCGGCGTGGCCGATCATATCCAGGCCCGTGGTGTACTCAAAGGCGTACTGCGCCACGGGACCGTCGCCCAGATTCACATTGCTCCCCTCAAACCACACCATGGTGCGGGGCTTGTTGTTGGTGGTCTCGGACAGGGAGTCGTCGGTGTAGCTGTTGGCGGTGACGATACCGTCCACATACCACATCCCGAAGGTGTTCATGGCAAAGGTGTTGTCCTTGTCGTCGGTGCCGTTGGTGACAACCACGTCACGGTCGGTGTTCTTCACGTACAGATGGCGGTTGTCGTCATAGGCCACCCGCTGGGCGAACAGGGTGTGGAATACCAGCTCGGCCACGTTGTCGCGGGTCAGAGCTTCATCCACAGACAGGGTCAGCTCGCCGTACAGGTGCAGGGAGGTGGCGCGGCCGGTGACCACGGTCTTCCAGTCGGCGCCCAGCTGATCCTCTTCGATGAAGTAGCCCAGGGCCTTCAGCAGCATGGTGGCCGCCTCAACGGTGCTCACGGTGCGGTTGGGGTCGAACTTGCCGTCGCCCACGCCCACCACAATGCCCATGCTGTTGCAGTAGTTGACGTAGCCCTCAGCCCAGCTGGGGACGTCGGTGAACTTGGAGATGCCGGTAAAGTTACCGGGGTCCACGTCGGAGCCGTTGAGCAGCTTGCAGATAATAACGGCCATCTCGGCGCGGGTGACAGGCCGCTCGGGACCAAAAGAACCATCGGTGTAACCCTCAAAGATCTTCAGGCCCGAAGTGACCTCGGCAGCTTCCTGATT
>Ga0073907_1000947_pt1 | contig 41340 bp, 42 predicted proteins | sample GluameincwithD2O_FD_65483 | JGI IMG/M metagenome (GOLD analysis project Ga0073907, IMG submission 65483) | Mouse cecum microbial communities from Vienna, Austria - Glucosamine amended microcosms incubated with D2O | ecosystem: Host-associated > Mammals > Digestive system > Large intestine >... | reverse complement strand
CTTCCGATGATGCGCCATGTGTCGGGTGTGTACTCTTTCGGGTCGTGGAACTGGCGCGTCACATACCCCACGACATCGTGAAACGTGCCGCTTTTAAGTATTCTTGCAAACATAATCGGTATCTTTATTGGGTCTCAATTTTTTGAGAATGTCAAACATCTTATCGACGACGGCGGCTAATTTATTGGCCGCGCTGCGGAGTTTGAGTTGATGAAAACAGGTCATTGCCTGATTAAAATCAGAACTGAGATTCAGTATTCCTCTGGCAATTCCAGTCTCGATTTCGTTCAGACGGCTGACGATAGTGAGGCGGAACGCACCGTGTCTGACATACTCCGCCATCTTTACCCCGGCGGCTTTTGACCGCTCCAGAAGGTCGGAGTATTCGGCTTCGTTGAGCTTGATTGTCACCACATGGGTGCGCTTCTCATCGGTCGGTTTAGAGGGACGACCGCCCTTTCCGGTAGTTGATTTACTCATTGTAGTCATTATGATGGTTTAGGTGAATTGGGGAGGCAAAGAGCGTTTCTTAACGCGCAGTTTTGGGAGTCGTTTTCGGAGAAAAAGAAATCCCGAAACATATCCTTGCCTTCCCAATTCACTACGTTCATCGGGAAGCTGCCCCCACGGTGTACCGGGTGCAGTGGTATCCCGACTTTCTATCTCAGAGCTTGCGCCATATTTCGATGTCGTCGGCATACTGTTTCAGATGCTCGGCGAGGATGGCGTTGGCGTAACTGCTGACCGTGGTACCACGGTCGCCGAGGATTCTGGAAACGCGCTCAAGCTGGTTCCATAGGTCGCCCTCGATGTTCAGGGCATGGCGTTTCACCAGTTTGGCAGGAACAAGGAATGTAGCCTTGAACTCGGCGAAGTCCGATTTGCGCTGTTGTTTGCCGATACGCTGTTGTTTCGGCGGTTCGATTGTGTTGGTTATAGCTGTTGCCTCGATTGCTGTCTGTTCGTTGTCAAACAGATCGTCAGCGTTAGTCGGTGTGGTGCAGTTAACAGTGATATCACTGTTAACTGCGGGAGTGGAGTTGAGTGAATTAGTTGAGTTATCGGGTTGCATAATAGGTTGTGGGTTAAAGATTGATACTTTGGATTTGGTTGCATCGGTCAACTTGGTTGACTTGGATGCGAGTGTTGACGGTGCTTTTGTGGTTTTCATCACTTGTTTTGTTTGATGGTTGAACTTTGGTTGACAAGAAAATCATTCAAGTCGTTAAACTCGGCGTAAAGTGTGGAGCGGTCAATCACGATTGAGCCATATATGGCTGTCAACTCGGCGAGTGCTGTTTGTCCGGCATTGTCGTTGTCAAGATAGCAGTTGATGACAGTATAATTTCTGAGAGAAGGCACAGCCTTGTTGACATTGACAACCGAGTTGAGTATGATTGCATCGGCTCCGCTGATGATGCCGAGTGCGAGGGAAGAGAGGTAATCAATGAATCCCTCAAACACGGCACACTCTGTTGCCGGGTCATCTCTCGCCCACGGCAGATATGAGATGTCCTTGCGTCCTCGGCAACCTTTGAAATACCTGTTGCGCAGTTCCCAGCCATTGTTGACATTCTCAAATGCCACGGCAAAATATGGTTTACCGTTGAAACTGTAATGAGCCTCCTTGCAGTTCGCCTTGGCGATGTGCGCCGGAATACCACGCTCTTGGAGGTATGCGACAAGTGCGCGGTGTTCCAGTGACACGACCTCAAACCGTTCCATACTCGGTGCAGAGTGTCGCGGAGCAAAAGAGGAAGCGACTGTCGGCACCGATGGCACCGGGTAGCTGTCAGCGATGCAACGCATGAGATAGCACAAGTCGTTTGACTGGTACAGCTCTGCTGCAAGGTCGATGATGTTGCCGCCTCTGCCAAGTCCGAAATCATACCAGCAGTTGAGCGCGGTTTCGACCTTGAATGACGGCGTATGTTCCTGTCGCAACGGCGACTTATACCAGAGCCTTGTTCCTTTTCTCGCCGTCGGTTTATGTCCGAGCCGGGACAAGAAGGAGGCTAAAGGGATTGATTTAATCTCTTTAATCATGGGTTCTAAAATGTTGGGGTGAGATGGTTCTTGGTTTCTTTCTCCGCTTTGCTACGAAAGCGCTTCGCGGTTTGAGCTCTATTATATATGCCCTTTTTTAAACCAGACCAAAATTGTGGTTTTCAATAGTAGAAATCCGGATAGTAGATATACTCGCGGTTCTCGTAGCGAATCATTCCTTTGTTGTCAAGGAATGTCTTTAAGCCCTTGACTTTGTTGTTGGAATAGGAATGACCACAGGCGGCATATCCGCTTTTGAGTGCAGCCTCGAAGTTCCGGCAACCTTTTATCGGACCGTTGGCGAAGATTACGCCTAATGCCTCGCGGTGCTGTTCCTCGGTCAACTCCTTGTAAGGATAAGGGTCTTTGGTTTTCTTGCCCGGCTCTGAGAACACATATCCGCTGGCGATCTCCGGCAGTCCGTAATCATTGACACGGAAGGCAAACGGGTCGAACTCGGCGGCGCGTATCATGGCAGCACATACCTCCGACACGGTATCATCGGTTTTACTGCGGCTCACCTGAAGGACGGTTTCTGCTTTGTTGTTCAGCTCGGTGCCTACATGACCACGGGCATTGTCATCGCTCTTGTTGAGATGCAGGACTGTATGGATATGTATCTGGAACTTGTCCGTCCATTCCATAAGCTTGCCGATAAGGTCGGTTGACTCCTTGGCGCAGTTGATGTCATACATCAGGTCGCGCACACCGTCTATTACTACCAATCCTACGCCGGGAGTGTTGATTATAGCCTGCTCGATGACTTCAAGGCGCAAGGAGGGTGTAAGCTGGCGCAACGCCGCGAATTTCAGATGCTCCGGGTGGGTGTCCGTCGGTAACTTTGCCAGTCGCAACGCTCGCTCCATAACCTTCTGACAATGATACGGGCTTTGTTCGGTGTCGAAATAAAGGATTGTGCGCTTGTCATCGGGGAACTCTGCGGTGTAGCCCAATACTTTACCATTGACGAGCGAAGCCCCGACAATGGCGGCGACATTGAAGGTCTTTTTGCTCTTGGCTTTGCCTGTCGATGCCGAGAAATTGCCGAGAGTACCGATAACGCTGCCGTTGGCATACAGCACCTCCGGCGCAGTCTGAATCTCATCGGTGATTCGCAACTGCTTTTCCTCCCAAAGTTTGAGGATGTCCGCTTTCATTTCTTGCATCGGCGACCTCCCTTCTTTGATGACTGGATAAGATCGAGCGCAAGTTGTGCGTCGATAACGATTTTTCTACCCGTTTGAGTAATGGCATCTTTGATTACGCCACTGTTCTTGATGCGATGTGCGGTTGCTTTGCTGCACTGGAGAAGTTCGCAGAGACCTTCAATTCCATAGACGAGCCATCGCTTTGCTGTGATAGCTGCACCGTCTGGTTCGATGTTATCCTTGACATTACGGGAATCAAGTAATTCTAAAAGTTGTTCTCCGGTATACTGCCAGAGAGGAAGTTTGAGTAACTGGTCTTTTGTCATACGCAGTGTGGGTTTGAATTATACTTCCGCCCTCTGAGAGAGCGTATCCGAGTATCTCCCGGACACTGCAAAATTACAACCGGTTATGGGTGGGGTGTATGTGGTTTCATCTTATCCACTTAATAGAACTACCCATCAGAGTATCAGACTCTAACGGGTAGTTTCATAAGGTCTCTAAAGTGGAATTTTGAGTGGTGAAAGTGGTGCGCGAGTGGTATCTTTAAGTCGCACAAACTCTCATGCTCGTTTTTTATGGTTTTTGAAGATTCGGTCAATCTCATCAGCATATTCTCTACTTGATGCACTGGCATCATCTCCGCGTGGATGACAATACTTCTTTTCATAGTAGCTCCACTGAATATCAAGATGAGCGAGAATATCCTCGCGCCACGCCGCTTTGTGCTTGGCCGGAACAATCTCATATAATTTCGATATGAGATAGCACGCCTTGATTTTCTGTTTTGGTCGTATCTTTATAGGTTCATGCTTACCATGGAGATTGAGCGATGAATGGAACTGAGTCTCGGTACTATCGAAAACTTCAGAGCAGATTTCATATAATTCCGACACAAGAATCATCGGGAACAGTTCCCCTTCCCATTGGCGGCATGATTTCGTATTGGTCTGATTCTGTTTTACAGGTTGTTCAGGCGTGGGATAACTGCCATTATGAACCTGCATCTTTTGTATAAAGGTTTCCCTGCATTTCGGATGTAACTGAATTTCACAAGGCGGAAAGTATCTTTCCACCGTGATAAAAATTTTGCGACAGACATTTCGCAAGTCATGGTACACATCGAATGAAGGTTTCAACAGAAATTCATCATATTCAACGCTTTCCTGCAATTTCTTAAGAAATTCCCGTTTCTTTTCAAGCCATCCTTCACGGGTTTCGGCCATATGGAATAACTCGATTTCCTGTTTGTACTTATCTATCGTCCAATCATCAGGCACCGGGATTTTGCGACAAGCCTTTAGCGCGTACTCATAATGAGCGGCAATCATATAGAACATCTCCACTTCTTTAAGGAAGTGGTTGCTTTCGTAGCCGTCTATCATGTCTGCCTTGGATTTATTTTTACGATCTTTGTCCAATTTATAGAATATTTGGAATGTATCTATTCTTGTCGCAATTTCAGCACAGTAATTTCTGGTTTGGTCAGCTTGCACCTTTCCGATTTCTCCGGAGGCGTGAGATTCGATGATAGCATTTTCGATGTCGATAGAGCAAAGCTTACTGGTGGCCTCGGCAATTCGCTTGTATAAAATTGTATCCTGTTTGGCTACCAGCGGAACTTTCGTGAGCTGCCTCAGGTCTTCCAATATTGGCACAACATCTCGTAATGTCGTAGGGTTTGGCATTTGCGGGTGTTACGTTAAGTGTTATTAATGATGAGAGCCAATCAAACTCAAACAGCCCTGTTGAATCTTTGTTAAATTTTAGCACTCGATAACATAAACACGCGATACCCAATGATAGTTCGCATATCTATTTTTGATACGATTATCAATCTCTACAAACCATACATTATGGACAATTGTATCAAAATTGTATCAAAAATACAATTTTTAACATTTTGCGGCGGAATAAAAATAAAGAAAGAGCTAAATCTTAGCGACTTAGCTCTTTATTTGTGTTGCCTTGGAAGGATTCGAACCCTCACAGGCGGAACCAGAATCCGACGTGCTACCATTACACCACAAGGCAATTTTTTTTGTTTGTCATCGGGTTTGTTTTGAGCTCGCTTACTCGTTTTTCCTTTTGACGGTGCAAAGGTAGGGGTTTGTTTTGAATCCTGCAAATATTTCGGCAACTTTTTTCAATGTTTTTTCTCTTTTTATCTGATTTTTTGTGAACCGGTTGTTTGGATTGGGACTGTTGTGTGGGGTTGCTGCTTGATTTTCAGTTGGTTATTGATGGTGTTGGCGGGGTGTCGCCAAAATGCAGTTTTTTTGATTTTTTTGTGGCGGATTGCATTGGGATAGACTCCGATGCTTGTGAGTTCTGGCAAAATGTGTCGGGGATGATCAGGTGAGTTGGATTTAATTGGTGTCCGCAGGACTGAATTTAGTATATTGAGGCAAAAAAACGTTACAAATGGCTACTGTAAAAGTTAAATTCAGGCCCTTGGCAGGCGATGCGGAGCAAGGACGTCTATATATCCAGATTATTCATGAGCGTCAGGTCAAGCTGATTTCTACTCCTTATATTGTCAATGCCGCGGAATGGGATTCCGAGAGGGGTGGTTTTGTCGCTTCCGTATCAGCAGGCCGCCGGGAAGAGCTCTACAGAGTGAATCATTCTCTGCAGTGTCACATCGGGCGGGTGAAGGCGATAATCAGCCGTCTTGACAAGACGATGCTTTTTTATAATGTAGGAGACATTGCGGATGAGTGCAGAAGTTATGTGGCAAGATTCCGACTTTTTGCTTTCTTCGAGCATCGTATCGGGCAGCTTAAGCTCAAGAATAAAATCCGGACTGCTCAGAATTACCGGTCGACGATGAACAGTTTCAAGTCATTTCTTCATGGTGAAGATATAATCATTGACTTGATAGATGCTGACATGATCGAGCGTTACGAGGCTTTTCTTCAGGCCAGGCGGCTGCGTCCTAACACGACTTCGTTTTATATGCGGGTGCTCCGCGCGGTGTGTAATACGGCTGCCGATGAAGGGGCCTTTGTCTTGCCTGGAATTTTCCGTCATGTGTACACCGGGGTTGACAAGACTGAAAAGCGGGCTTTGCCACTGACTGTTCTCAGACGGATTCATTCAATGGATCTCGCTGCATCGCCTGCGCTTGACTATGCCAGAGACATATTCATGCTGAGCTTTTTCACCCGCGGGATGAGTTTTATAGATATGGCCTTTATCCTTAAGACTGACCTGAACAACGGATATCTTACGTATAGCCGGCATAAAACGCGGCAGATGCTAAAACTGAAGTGGACTGCCGAGATGCAGCGCATAATTGACAAATATCCCTCCAACACGAGTCCATATCTGTTTCCGATACTGATAAATCCGCAATCGAACCTGGCTTATGCTTACCGGAATATTTCATACCGCATAAATTCCAGTCTTAAGAAGATAGCTGTGCTTGCCGGCTATCCGGAGAGCTTCACTCTTTATTCCGCCCGTCATTCATGGGCTTCTGTGGCATGCACGCAGGGGGTTCCAATAAGTGTGATAAGCCAGGGGATGGGCCATGACTCTGAGCGCACCACGAGGATCTATATTTCATCAATTGATTCTTCGGCCATTGACAGGGCCAATTCAAAAGTGATCAGTTCGCTGTTTTGATTTTAATGGCCGGTGTCGGTCTTCAGATCCAATCCTTCTGATGTGCATACAATGACTTTTTTAATTACAAAATCAGTAACTATAAATTTGGAGAATCGCTTCAAGCCGATTAACTTTGCAATAATTTTTATTCGCGGACACTCTCCACCCCGTCAGAGAAATCATTTTATACCCGTTTCCAATCGTTATGTTAATCATAGGAATAGCAGGTGGTACCGGCTCAGGCAAGACCACCGTTGTAAACAAGATAATCAACAGCCTTCCTCCGGGCGAAGTTGCAGTCCTGCCACAGGACTCTTATTATAAGGATTCAAGTCATATTCCGGTTGAGGAACGCAGTAAGATTAATTTTGATGAACCGGCCTCCATTGAATGGACTCTTCTTGTAGAGCATCTCAAGCGTCTCAAGGACGGCAACTCGATTGAAATGCCAACATATTCATATCTGACCTGCACCCGCCAGGCAGAGACAGTCAGAGTCGATCCGCGAGAGGTGGTCATTGTGGAGGGCATTCTTGTGCTGACCGACCCGGTGCTGCGATCCATGATGGATGTGAAGGTCTTTGTCGATGCCGATGCCGACGAACGTCTGATCAGAGTCATTGCGCGTGATTGCGTGGAGCGTGGCCGCACTCCGGCTATGGTGCTTGACCGTTATCAGGATGTGTTGAAGCCGATGCACGAGATGTATATCGAGCCGACAAAGCGTCATGCCGATCTGATTGTGCCGCAAGGCGGAAGCAATGTGGTGGCTATTCAGCTGCTGACCGATTACATAGAGTCGCGCCTCAGACGCACTACTGTAAACCTTTAAATCTATCTCTCCACGCAAGCATCCCCACCAGATGGAACAAAATCCCAATATACAGCCTTCGATACCGGTAGGCACACCTGACAAGATGGTGCTTCGCACAGATAATCTTGTGAAGAAGTATGGCAAGCGAACAGTTGCAAACCATGTGTCGATCAACGTGACGCAAGGAGAGATTGTAGGCCTACTCGGACCTAACGGAGCCGGCAAGACGACTACTTTCTACATGACCGTAGGGCTGATCACTCCTAACGAGGGACAGATCTACCTGAACGATCTTAACATCACAAAATATCCGGTCTATAAGCGGGCGCAGAACGGCATCGGCTATCTTGCTCAGGAGCCAAGCGTGTTCCGCAAACTGACCGTGGAAAACAATATAAAGGCCGTTCTGCAGATGACCAACACATCGGCTGAATATCAGCGCGACAAGCTTGAAAGCCTGATCGCTGAATTCAGCCTTGAAAAAGTGCGTCATAATCTTGGCGACCAGCTCTCAGGCGGCGAGCGCCGCCGCACGGAGATTGCCCGCTGTCTGGCTATCGACCCGAAATTCATCATGCTCGACGAGCCTTTTGCGGGGGTCGACCCGATTGCGGTCGAGGATATCCAGTCTGTGGTCTATCATCTCAAGGAAAAAAATATCGGCATTCTCATCACAGACCATAACGCGCAGGAGACATTGCGCATCACCGACCGTGCCTACCTGCTTTTTGAAGGAAAGATTCTTTTTCAGGGCACTTCTGAGGAGCTGGCAGAAAATCCGGTTGTCCGAGAGAAATATCTCGGCCGAGACTTCATGTTCTACCGCAAAAAATTCGACGCCGAATAGCAAAGCCCTCGGCGCCGTCAGAAATCAGGATCAGATCGGTCACATCCGGTCTGATTTTTTATTGCTTGCTAAATAGGGGGGCAATTGAGTGATTAGCAACCAGGGTTCTGAACCCATCCGGGAGAAAGTGCGATTTGCTCGCCGGGTATGGGCCAAAGATTTTGATAAGAAGCATAGCCTTTGAGGTTGTTGCGCTTTTGGAAGGCGAAGTAGTCAATCGAGATCGTCGTCGATGTCATCTTCGAGGAAGTCGAAATCCCAGCCGTCAGACATTGATTCTGTGAATTCGGCAAGTTCGCGTCCTTCCCGTTTGGTGGGGCGCCCAAGACCTTTGCGGCGGTCGATGAATCCGGAGATCTTTACAATCTCAAGCAGATCGAGTTCGCTTTGGGGTGTGATGTTTTCCATATAATCAGGCACGAGCTTGGCTCCAAGTCTGTTTTGGGTCAGGGCGAGCACACGGAAAGAGTAGGTCACCGGTGGCTTGCGCACCTTCACCACATCGCCGACTTTGATTGTGCGCGATGGTTTGGCAAGTGCGTCACCGACATACACGCGGCCTTTCTTGCAGGCTTCCGTGGCGATTGTGCGCGTCTTGAATATGCGCATGGCCCATAGCCATTTATCTATTCTGACTTCGTTCATGATGCTTTTTTTATCTTGTGTCTGCGTAGAGAGTCCGGCGCTTACTTTTTGTTGTACATGTTCATGGCTCTTTCGATGCCTGTGAGGCAGAATGCTTTTATGGCTTCTACGGCAATGTCGATCCTTTCAGGCATAGCCTCTTCCTCGGCCTTTGTGAATGCACCGAGCACGTATTCGATCTGCATTCCGCGCGGGAAATCGTTGCCAATGCCGAACCGCAGACGGGGATAGGCCTGGGTGCCGAGCATCTGGGCTATGTTTTTGAGTCCGTTGTGTCCGGCATCGCTGCCGGAGCCTTTGATGCGGATGGCACCGAAGGGAATGGCGCAGTCATCAACAATCACAAGGATGTTCTCAATCTCTATACCTTCTTTTTCTTTCCAGTAGCGGACGGCATTTCCGGAAAGATTCATGTAGGTGGACGGTTTGAGTATCACCAGCTGGGCGTTTTTGACCCTCATGCGGGCTATATCGCCATAGCGTTCGGTCGAGAAGCTTGCGTTGCCGCCGGCGGCAAGAGCGTCAGCGATTCTGAAGCCGGCATTGTGGCGTGTGTTGGCATATTCCGGACCGATATTTCCCAGTCCGACTATCAGGTACTTCATTGGAGTGGTTAAAAGTAGGGTTGATGTGGTGTAGGGCAGGGGAGGAGGCTCCCGGATGCCCACTAAACAAGCGACAGATTCTCCCGGCTTGAAAAAAGGTCGAGAAAATCTGTCGCAATGAAATCGGTTTATGCGCGGTGTGCGCTGATGCTGAGATTACTGAGCGTTGGCCTGAGCACCACGGGCGGCACGGGTGAGCTGAACGGCGCAGACAACAGCGTTCTTGGCGTTCATCAGTTCGAGACCGTCGAAGTGGAGTTCGCCGATCTGGAGAGTCTTGCCGAGGCCGAGGTGGTCAACGTTGATAACCACACGTTCGGGGATTTCAGTGTAGACAGCTTTCACGCGGATTTTCTTCATAGAGAGGTTGAGCTTGCCACCGGCTTTCACACCTTCTGCGTGGCCTTCGAGCTGAACGGGAACTTCGATGGTGACGGGCTTCTTGTCAGTCACTTCGAGGAGGTCCATGTGAAGGATGGTGTCTTTAACCGGGTGGAACTGGATGTCCTTGAGGACAGCCATGCGAGTTTCGCCGTTTACAGTAAGCTCGATAGCGAAGATATCGGGAGTGTAGACGAGTTTGCGGACTGCGTCCTGAGTCACTACGAGGTCAGTGGTCACGAGGCCTTTGCCATTGCCGATCTCCACAAGCTTTTCGCCGGGTTTCAGAGCCTTCTCATAGGGGAGGTTAACGATTTCGCCGCCGTTGAGAACCACGGGGATCTTGTTTTCTTTGCGGAGGGCTTTGGTAGCCTTTTTGCCGAGGTCTGTACGGGGCTCGGCTGTCAGTTGAAATGTCTTCATTTCTGATTGATTTGTTTGATTGTGTTACTCAAAATTAAGTTGTAATTCAATTGCTCCTTAATTTCCCATCACACGGGGATGCTAAAAAGCGACTGCAAAGTTACTGAATTTTCTGTGATTACATCACATCTGTTCACATTATTTAACAGCAGCGGCTGATCCGGCTCTTTTTGAGCGGCTGAGGTTGGTCTGAAACTGGATGCCGAGTGACAGGGTGAGGTCGTTGGCCCAGGATTTGGATTTGAATTTCTCGGTTGAATCCTGATTGCCCCCGGAGGTGCTGACGGTTAGGCTTGCCGATTCAAGCGGATGGTGATAGCAGATGTCAAAGATCACGCTGCATACTCTTGATGTGCGGAAGCCCACTCCGAATCCGCCTTCGATGAAGTAGGGGGCTATTTCCCGTCTGACGGTAGTCTTTATGCCATTCCACTCTTTTGACTGCTTGTTGGTTTTGACCGCTTGGCATCCGGCTCCGATGCGTGGCATGAACTGCCATCGGCCTACCTGGGAGAGGTGTGATGCGCCGATTGAGAATGAAGGATGTATTGTGCTGATTCCTGGCATGATCAGTTTGACGAGAAGGTCTGCGTATTTATCGGAAAGCGGGTCGGAGTGAATGCTGTAGAATGTGTAGCCAAGGTCGGCATAGACATTCCAGTTGCGGTGAAATCCGAAGTTGAATCGGAAGTTTATCTGAGTGGCGGCATCGGGGCGGCATCCGAACACTTCACTGTTATGACGACCGCCGGTGTTGAAATTAGCCCCTGCTGACAAGGTAAGCATGAATGGTTTTTCAAGCATTCTAAAGCGGTCCTTACGAGCGGTGCTGTCTGCCGTTACCGCAACTTCTCCGATGCTGGCTGCCTGAACTGTCACCATGCCGAGGCATAGCGAGAGAAGGAGTGTGGAAAGATATTTTTTCATGTGTGGTCCTGTGTATCTGCTAAATGTCTATCGCATAGTTGCTTGTAGCACTATTCGTCTCTGAGGGATTGTCGGGTTTAAGACGGGGTCCATGACAGCGGCTTTCACGCGCAGCTCATCGGCAGTCAGTTTTTCTATCAGCCAGAACAGGTCTCCGTGTGTGGCGCTGTAGAGATAGATAACTGCGAAATTTTCGGTAGTGAAAGTCCAGTCGTAATACTGAGTTTCATTATAGGTCGTATTTCCGTCCTTGTCTGTCCATTTGTAAGTGACAGAGGCTTTGCCTTTTTTGTCAAAACTCCATGACTGGCGGCACACGATCGGATTTTCCGGATCGTGGGAATCAGTTGATTGCTCAGTCCATCTGGTGGCTGTCAGCAAATCGAGGCGCTTTCTCTGATCATCATTGTAATAGCCCGACCGCTCGCAAGACAAGCAGATCAATAGGCCAAGTATAAGCGGGAGTAAGTGTGACTTGCCGGTTTTCATGTTGCTATTTTGATGCAGAATTCGTATGTTAAGTGGTAAACTGTGCAAATATACGCAAAACCGATGATAAAAAGTGTGACTGAAATCACATCTACTGATTTTTGCGCGTGATTTATCTTCCATTCAATAAAGTAAGAGCCGTCTTAAGAAAGCAAATGCGGCTTGATTAAGCGGAATAAAAAAATGTCAGCCTTACGCTTGGGTGAGGCTGACATCTGATTCTTTTGGTTTGTGGTTTAGAGCTTTCAGCTATGCGACGGAGTGGGTACAGAAGTGGGAATTGACCAGTCGGCAATGAAGTCGAGAGTCTGACGGGGAGTGATTGTCTTGATGGTCTGAACAATTGTCCCTACGATGTTGCCGAAGAATTCCTCATGTACGGTTGAAAATTTGTCTTTAGGTTCCATTGTGTTTGGTCATTACGTTAGATACAAAATAGTATTCAATGGTAATAACACTCCAATGGATGGTAGGGTTTATGGGAATTGCGTTAATAGAAGTTAAAAACGGCGAGATCTCTTCCTATCGCGAAGGCTTTGGATCAATTGTGAATCTGTCAGCCGCTTTGTAGAACGGAAAGCGCTCTCGGCTTTCTTTCAGATGGTCTTTGTCAAGCAGTGCATAGATGTGGCCGTTGCGGCGGGTTTCGCGGATCTCTTCCCCAAGGCAGTCGAAAACGGAGGTCATACCTGCTGGATAGTCTCCGAATTTGTCGGAGCCGGTGCGGTTTGCTCCCACTGTATAGATCTGATTTTCCACCGCGCGGGCTGCCAGGAGCAGCTTGTAAGGCTTGACTCTTGCCACAGGCCAGTTTGACGGCACCAGCAGAAGGTCATAGAGGTCATCAGGGTTGTTGCGTGTCCACACCGGGAAGCGCAGATCGAAGCAGACTATCATGCGGATGTTCCAGCTACGGAAGCGTATGGCCTGCGGTTCGCCTTCTGCGGCGGTATAGACAGTGTGTTCGTTAGAGAGAGGGAAGAGGTGGCGCTTGTCAATGAATGTGATGTCGCCTATCGGTTCGACAAAAAAGGCGCGGTTGAAATAATTGCCTTGTCCGTCAGTGGCCAGGAAACTCCCGGCTATGGCAAATCCGAAATACTGAGCCCAGCGTTTTAGGGCTTCAACCGTGCGTCCGTCATTCGGCTCGGCGGTGGCGGCCACAGCCTTTGCGTCGGGGACAAAAGCGGTGGTAAATAATTCCGGCAGGACTACTATGTCGGTGTCAGGTTCTACCTGATTGAGCTGATGGGCTGTCGAGATGAGATTGTTTTCGACATCGGCATAGGCGATGTCAAGCGGGATGACGCAGATTTTAAGCATTATTTCGGTGGCAGATCTGAGGCTTAGACGGTAAAATTATCCCGGTTTATTCCGGTAAATGGCCTGTAATAGGCTTTTACGGCTTCCATGTCGGCGTCAGTATCGCCGGTCGGGAAGAACGTTTTTTGCAGATGTATGGTCTTGGTGGCTGCGTCAATGGCGCCGAGCACTATCGGAATTTTGGCCCCGTAGGCAATGTGGAGAAAACCGGTGTGCCATTGCGAGACTTTGGCTCTGGTCCCTTCAGGGGTTATGGCTATTGACATCCGCTCTGTTTCCGAGAATTTTTTGATCAGTGTGTCTGTGAGTGACGAGCCTTTGCCTCTTTTGACCGGGATTCCGCCAAATGCTTTGAAGATGAGGTTCATCGGGAAGAAAAACCACTCCTGTTTGATCAGGAATCCGGCCTGCCGGCCGAGCGACCAGTAGGCCAGTTTTCCGAGAATAAAATCCCAGTTGGAAGTGTGGGGCGCAACGCAGATTATACATTTTGGATAATCCGGAACGCTGCACACCACCTTCCAGCCGAAGAGTCGTAGGATTGTGCCGCTTAATGACATGGCTTTTCTTCTACGTGTTTATTTATCTTTGTTATGCTTTGAGAGCTGCTTTGTTGGCGTCTTTCTGAGCCTGCGGAAGAGCTTCGTTCATTTTTTTGACGATAGCTTCTACGTGAGCGTTGAACTCGCACTTAAGCTTCCTGTAGGCGGCTTTGAAGTAGGCTGAGCGGGCTTTGTTGTATTCAGCTGCGCTTGCAAAGGCTTTGGGCGACTGGGGGAAATCGAAGTTCACACGGCTGAGTGCGTTGTACTGTAGCTCTGCGAGTTCATAGATGATTTCATTGAGCTTTTCGGGATCAATGCCCGGAACGGTGATTTTGGCTATCACGCATTCGCCGGCGAGCGCGCCGCATATCATTCGGATTTCTTTCTTTAAAATACGTTTGTTAGATGCCATAAGTGATGGTGTTTTGGGGATGATTTATTTTCGTCCGGCATCCATGATTGAGTGGATGCCGGATGCAGTTATGCAAATTTAACAAAAAAGAATTGATTTAGGTTGATGTTATCAGGATTTTTTTGAGTGCCTGCAATGCGGGGGTGATTTTAGGCACGTCATGGCGGACTGATATGCAGCCTGTCGAGTCTTGCTGCGGATTCTTGATTTCGGTCCCAGTTATACGTCCTACGATATCGGCGAATTTTGCCGGATGGGCAGTGGCGAGAAAGATTCCGTTTTCGCCGTCTTTAAGGTCTTCGGCGAGTGCTCGGTAGGCTGTGGCGGCATGAGGATCAGCTATATATCCGTGTGATCGGTAAAGATCCGCGATCGAATCGGCTATTTCGTCATCACTGTAGGAGTAGGCCTTCATGTCGGAGCTGATCGGCGCAGGTGCCGCGTTATACATGTCGGTAATGCGCGAGAGATTCGAAGGGTTACCGACATCCATCGCACAGGCTATGCTGTGGTGCGGACGGGCGGGAGTGAAATGACCTGTGCGGACAAAGCGTGTGAAGGAGTCATTGCTGTTGTTAGCCACCACAAAGCGTTTCACCGGAAGTCCCATCTTTCTGGCCAGAAGACCGGCGGTAAGGTTTCCGAGATTGCCGCAAGGCACTGAAAATACCACTCCATCGCTGTCGATCCGGTCTGGCTGCCCGCTGAGGAGCTGACTGTAGGCATAGAAATAGTAGAACATCTGAGGCAGCAGACGGCAGATGTTTATTGAGTTGGCCGAGGTGATGTTCAGTTTACGTCGCAGATCCTGATCCACGAAGGCTTCCTTGACAAGCCGCTGGCAGTCATCGAAGGTGCCGAGCACCTCGATCGGAATTACATTGTCACCAAGCGATGTGAACTGATGGCGCTGTTTGGCTGATAGCCCTCTCTCCGGGTAGAGAACGAACACTCTGACACCGGGCACTCTGTGGAAACCGCTCGCCACAGCTCCGCCTGAATCGCCCGATGTGGCCACCAGTACATTCACCGGTTTGTCGAGATTGCGGGAGTAGTGGCTGATGATGCGGGCGAGAAAACGTGCGCCGATGTCTTTGAACGCAAGGGTGGGGCCATGAAAAAGTTCGAGCACGCTGATATCTGATGATATTTTGCGCAGAGGAATGTCAAAAGTAAAAGTGTTGTAGACAATATCCTTTAGCTCGGCTGCGTCAATGTCATCGCCAAGCATTGTGGAGGCCACCACGTAGGCTATGTCGCGGATTGACATTTCCGCGATATTGTTGAAGAATGCGCGTGGGATGAGCGGGATGCGCTCAGGCATATAAAGGCCGCCGTCAGCCGGCAGGCCTGTCATCACAGCTTCTTCGAGCGAAGCCTGGCTGCTTTGTCGGTTTGTGCTGTAAAATTGCATGATGATTATAACAGAATGTGATTCTTGATAAGCAAAGATAACTAACTCGGAGCGCCGATGCAAGTGCGATGATTTAAAAATGGTGAAAATGGCCAATTTTGATGTCTGTGTAGATCGGACGGAGCATCTGCGGGAATAACTGTTTGCTTCAGGATTTGTTCAGAGTTAGAGGGTGTTTCATAATAATTTATCTAAAAGATACACCACTCAGATTTTAACTATTGTTATTACCCCCCTTAAAATAGTATTCTCGCCAGAGAGTCGTTGTTGGTGCGGATATAGTCGGTGAATCCGCGTTCATAGTCTGCGGCGGCCTGAGTGCCGAGTTTCGATCGGATATTGCTGATGCGGGCGCGAATGTCGAGCAGCCCGTCCTGCAGGGCATCTTCATTATTCGCATATTGCAGCAGGCGTTCGGCATGTTCTTCTCCGAGGTGGTAGGCTTTCTTGTCTTTGACCTTGCTTGAGACGGTCTCGGTGTGGCTGCCGCTGTTTTCAGAAAAGCTGCATGAGAGGCATATCGCACCGGTAAGACAGGCGATGGCGAGAGGCAGGAATTTCAAGATTGTATGATGAAAGAATTTCATAGAAGTGTCATTGCTATTTTTGCACACCCTTCGGCATCGGCGAGTGCATCGTGATGGTTGTAGAAGGGTATGCCGAGAAATTCACAGACAAATGGCAGTGAATATGATGTCAGCATCTGGCGTGGAATCTGTTTACGGGCTGCGGTCAGGGTGCAGTAGAATGGGTAATCTGGATAGTCCATGCCGTAGACGCGGTGGGCGGCACGGATACATTTCTCGTCAAATGCCTTGTTGTGGGCCACAAGCGGGAGATCTCCGATAAACCGGTGGATATCTCGCCACACCTCTGAAAACACTCTTGCGTTTTCAGTGTCCTCGCGTCCGATGCCGTGGATGTTCTGTGTGAAATGACGGAAGTAGTATTCCGGTTCCGGCTTGACGAGCTCGTAGAACCGGTCGGTGATTACTCCGCCGATGACTTTTATAGCGCCGATAGCGCAGATTGATGACGGCTCGTTGTTGGCTGTCTCTACGTCAATGGCTATGAAGTTATCCATTTGACGCTACTTTATCGCGCACTTTCTCCATCAGCCAGCGCGGAGTTGAGGTTGCTCCGCAGATGCCTACGGTGCCTGCGCCTTCTATCCATTCCGGACGGAAGTCAGACGGGTTTGAAACCAGATAAGAACGCTTGTTGACATCGCGGCATTCATGATAGAGCACTTTGCCGTTGCTGCTTTTGGCTCCGGCCACGAAGAGAATCACGTCATGGGCGCGGGCAAACTCCCGCAGGTGTTCCACCCGGTTTGCCACCTGGCGGCAGATGGTGTCGAAATATTCAAAACGTACTCCGGGGCTAATCCGGCGGTTGATTTCACCGACCATCTCTGCCAGGCCCTGAAGCGACATTGTGGTCTGTGAGTAGAGGGCAATGTCGCGGTTGAAATCAATGCGGTCGAGCTGAGCTATGTTTTCCACTACGATGGCTTCGCCGTTGGTCTGCCCGACAAGCCCGTTGACTTCTGCATGGCCGGCCTTGCCGTAGATCACAATCTGTGGTCGGGGAGTGGTGCTGTCAAAAGTCTGCTTTATCCGTTTCTGCAACTGGAGCACCACCGGGCAGGTGGCATCAATTATCTCGATCCCTTTCTCGCGGGCTATGGCATAGGTTGACGGCGGCTCGCCGTGGGCGCGCAAGAGGACTCTGGCTCCCGGCAGACGGTCGAGATCGGCATGGGTTATTGTGGCAAGCCCTTTCTGCCCGAGCCTTTCTACCTCATCGCTGTTGTGAACAATGTCGCCGAGGCAATACAATGGTTCCGGTGAGCGGTCAAGCTCTTCCTCGGCTTTTCGTATAGCTGTCACCACACCATGACAGAATCCTGAACGGGCATCAATTTCTATTACAGGTGAATTTTTCATCTGGCAAAATTCGCTTGTTATATATAATAAATATATGTGGCGGGACGGCTCACAGTCCTGCCGTTTTCCGCCTGAACAGATCGAGAAGCCATCGGTCCTGCTCTTCGAGAGTCATTTCGGAATTGTCGAGTCTGACAGCGTCATCGGCGCAACGCAGCGGGCTTTCATCTCTTGTTTCGTCGATGTGGTCGCGGCTGACCACATTGGCCAGGACTTCTTCATAAGTGATTGACTGGCCTTTTTCGGTCAGTTCCTTGAAGCGCCGTTCGGCACGTTTTTCAGCTGACGCATCGCAGAAGATCTTCAGCTCGGCCTGCGGGAAAACCATAGTGCCTATGTCGCGGCCGTCCATCACTATGCCCTTGCTTTCGCCCATATCGCGCTGCATTTTGACCAGTGCGCGACGCACTTCGGCTATCGTTGCTATCGGGGAGACGTGGGCTGAGACTTCGAGTGTGCGGATCTCGTCTTCCACATCTTTGTCGTTGAGTTGAGTCCGCTGTCCGTCGGGGGTGACTTTGAAGTCGATTTTTATCTCCGGGAGGGCGCTGACAAGGGCTGCTTTGTCAATCGAGCCGTCAGCGGAGATGAAACCGTGCTGCATGGCATAGAGTGTCACTGCGCGATACATTGCACCGGAATCTATGTAGCGGTATCCTATGGCTTTCGCCAGACGGCGGGCCATTGTGCTTTTGCCAGACGATGAGTAACCGTCAATGGCTATGATGAGATTGTCAGAATTCATATAGTTTTGTTGATAGGTTCAGCATTATGGTTGTGGCGCCGGTGTGGGGTTGTGACAGAGCTATGCCTACACCGAAGTTTCTGACATTTAGCCCGGCGCAGACTGAGAACCCGGAAAGGAAGCTGCGCTTGTATGTGGCCATGTCAGTGCGGGTTTTATAGTTGTATCCGAGTCCGATGTGGAATTTCTCGCTCGGCACGAAGTCGGCGGCAAATATCAGGTGGCGGAAGAGGTTTGAGCTGAAGCTGTCTTTGACAGTCGGCTCTGAACTGTCAGTCCCGTCGCCGTTGTCATAGAAGGGAAGATGCCATTTGGTGAGATTCCAAGCTGTGACTGACCATGTGATGGGGATTGTGCCGAATGATTTGGAAACGCCGATGCGCAGATCGACCGGCAGGCGGTCATAAGAGTCCTGAAACCGCTTGACCTGACCGCCGAGATTTGCTATGACGGCTGAGAATGACAGGTTGCTCTCAGGATTGTAGTAGTTGACACCGAGATCAGTGGCAACGGCCATTGCCGAGTAGGCGTCGTAGCTCGAATAGATAAACTTCAGGTTTATGCCCCCGCGCCAGCGGTCTGTGATGTCATGGGCATACATGGCGTTGAACACCATGTCTTTGGGCGAGAAGTCGCCGGTGAGTATTCCGTTGACATCTGCACCGCGTATGGTGCCGTAGCCGAAATACTGTATTCCTGCGGCCCACGCTCCGTGTTCTCCGGCGCTGTGGCCGAACTTTACGCCCGCAAAATTGCTGTCGCCAACATAGCGCATGTAATTCACGCCAAGCTGCATGTCGATCTCAGGTCCCAGCAGACCGGGATTCTGATCAATGCTGTTGATGTCATCTTCGATTGCCGTGATGTTTATTCCGCCAAGGCCATAGGTCAGTGTCGACGATGGAATTTCCAGAAAACGGTAGGCGGGAGAACTGTCCTGTGCCTTCATCCCTCCGGCTGCTGTGACGGCGAGAAGGAATGAGAACAGAATGCGTATGCCTCGGATATGGGCGTGGGACGTATATTTGGATCGGGGTAATGTCATGACTTGGAATCTTCAAATAAATAACGCGCATGTGCCTGTATTATTATATGTCGCCGGAAATGTCAACAAAACAAAAACAATTGTAATCAATCTCAAAATACTTGCATCAAGACGCTCTGAATTATAATTTTGTATTGTCACATTAGCTGATTTTATATGCCTAAAACTCTACTCCGCTCAATTCTCCTTCTTCCTCTTATGGCTGGTGCCGCTGTCTTTTCAGCGGCACAGCCGCCCAGGCATATTGCCAATGTCTCTTCACGTACCGGCTCGGCACCGGTCTGTGTGGATGTCTACGAATATGATTGCGTAGATATTCAGCCGCAGTTCCCCGGAGGCGATGGCGCGATGATGCGCTTCATCAACAACGAACGCCGCTACCCATCGCGAGCCTATCACGAAGGCATAGAGGGGCGGGTGCTGTGTGGTTTCGTTGTGAATGAAGACGGATCTCTGTCACATATCTCTGTGATCAGAAGTGTCGAGAAGTCGCTTGACCGTGAGGCTGTGCGCATTATCTCCAACATGCCGAAGTGGGACGCCGGCGTGCTTTCAGATACTTTTGTTCCGGTCTATTATATTCTTCCTATTCCTTTCCGCCTTTGATCTTATGGGCATCATGATCAGCCGCGCGGCTGATGGTGACGAGATAGACTCCAGAGAATATAAGCGCCACGGCCACTATTTTCACCGGTGTGAAGCGGTCGAGTCCGAGGCACACGCCGATAACCGATGCCACAATTGGCTGGACATAGTTGTACATTCCGACAAGTGTAGGGCGCAGATTCTTCTGTCCTATCATAGTGCATATATAGGCTATGAAGGTGGCGAATATGACCACATAGCCTATTCCGGCAAGTTCGATAGCCGAGACATCACCCCAGGAAGTGCCAATCCATTCTCTGACCGACACGGGGGTGACGGCTATCGCGGCGAAAGTAAACATCCATTTCATCAGCGTGAACACCGAGTATTTCTTTATGAAATTTCTGTAGAAGGTGAGATACAGCGCATAGCTTAGCTGTGCGGTCAGCACGAGCAGGTCGCCGAGCACCGGATTGTCTCCTTTCATGCCGGAACCGGCGCTTCCGAGCACCAGCATCAGCGCGCCTGTGCCTCCGAGGGCTATGCCGCCTGCCTTTTTCCAGGTGATAGGCTCTTTCAGAATGACGGCGGCAAGAAGCATTACCCAGATTGGCATTGTCGTTGTAATGATTGACGCTTCGCCGGGGGAAGTGAAGCCCACGCCGAATACGTAGCATCCTTGATTGAAGACAATGCCGAGAAGGCCGGCGCCTGCGAGTCTCAGCAGGTCACGCGAGGACACATGCTCGCGGGGTGTGAACATTGATGCGATCCAGAAGAGTATGGCCGCGCCGAAGATTCTGAAATTGGTGAGCAGCAGCGGGCTGACTATGCCCGCTGCCATAACGAGCTTCGCCACGGGTGCCATGATCCCCCACATGGTGTTTGCTCCTAACATTGCCAGATGACCTTTGAGTCTGAATTCCCTCATCGTCGAGTGAGATTGAATGATATTTTTTCTTAATTTTGTGACTTCTTTCCTGCGCGGGAAAAAATCGCGCAAAATTATTCAAAAACATTTAACCGTACAAATGTACAAGCTCTAAAAAAGTCGGTCCCGTCGTCTTATGGCTTCATCTACCTTACATCCGTCTTGGCTCACCGGCCTGGCATCCTCTTCGGGATATCAGGTCATGTTCACTTCGAGAGGCGGAGATGGAAATCAAAAGTCTCCTTACGCAGATTTCAATATCTGTCATTATACCGGTGATGATCCCGCTCATGTGGCTGCTTCTCGACAGATGCTTATCAGTGAACTTGGTCTGGATGCCGGTTCATTGATCGTGCCTCGCCAGACCCACTCCGCCAATGTGCGGGTAATAGACTCTCTCCCGGTAGATCCGGCTGCGATTGAAGGTGTCGACGCCCTTGTCACAAGGTTGCCGGAGGTGGCTGTCGGAGTCTCTACGGCCGATTGTGTGCCTGTGGTGATCGTGGATGAACGGAACGGAGTTGCAGGCGTGGCCCATGCCGGCTGGAGGGGCGCGCTCGGAGGTGTTGTCCATAATACGATCGACGCAATGCTTGAGCTTGGGGCCGATGTCTCGCGCATGGATGTCTTTTTCGGCCCGTCTATTTGCTGCGACTGTTTTGAGGTAGGGGAGGAGGTGGCTGCTCGTTTCCCTGAGGAGTATGTGGTGTGCAGAGCGGAGTGGCCACGCCCTCATATCGATCTTCCGGCCTATGTGACCGGCCGTTTGCTGTCAGCCGGTATTCCGGCGGAACGGATAAGAAATTTCTCGCCTGATCTGTGCACCCGATGTCATTCCGGCCGTTATTTTTCGGCTCGTATTGCAGGAGTGGAGTCGGGGCGTAATTTCACCTTTGTGATGTTGAAACGGAAGATCTGAACAAGATGTGTTTATTTAGAATGATTATAAATAGAGCTTGCGCCGGAAGAAATTGGCCCGCATTTTCATAATGCCGAATTTCAGCGAGTTCGCAATCTGTAGAGCTTGGTGTAAAGAGTGTCGATAAAGGAGCGTTTGCAGACGTAATATATTGAGAAATAGGAGTATACGCAGGTGTGGTGGATGCAGGGCTAAAGCAAATGTTAAATACGGTGTAAGTCTTTGTGACTCAGTATTGTATAAATTATTTGAAACTTCCAAATAAAAAGCGGTTTGATTTTGAAGAAAAAAAGTAAGAAATTTGCATTCACAAGTTGACAATTATTCAACGGCGCATAATCAATCAGCCTAAGTTTCCAATCAACCGACACAGACACATTTCTCCTGCCACTCAAGTTTGATTGACATGCGCTATTCACTTTAACTGAGCAATGCAAGAAGAATACTCAAAAAAATGGGACAAATGTCTTGAGATTATTCGTGACATTATTCCGGCAGAACAATTCAAATCCTGGTTCAGCCCGCTGACATTTCTGCGGGTTGAAAATGATGTTTTGACCATTTACTGTCCTACCGAGTTCTTCGCCGAGCAGCTTGAAGAGCGTTATATCAACGTTCTTGGCAAAACCCTCAAACGAGTTTTCGGGCCGTCGATCCGTCTGATCTACGAATATCCTATTGTGGCAGATGATCCGAGCAGCAAAATCTCAGTCGGAAGCGCACACCCCAGCCAGGCTGTCAAGCCTATGCCCGGAGCCACCTCGAATCCGTTCAAGGAACAGATAGTAGAGGATATCGACTCGCAGCTCAACCCTGACTATACGTTTGAAAACTATTGCATCAGCGACAGTAATAAAGTGGCCCGTTCTATCGGTGAGGCTATTGCAAACGATCCGAAGCTCCAGACATTCAACCCGCTCTTCGTGTTCGGTCCCTGCGGAGTAGGGAAAACCCACCTGATTCAGGCCATCGGCATCCGCATCAAGGAGCGCAATCCCCGCGCGCGCGTACTTTATATTACTGCACGTCTGTTCGAAAGCCAGTACACTGCCGCAGTGCAGCGCAGCAAAGTCAATGAATTCATCAACTTCTATCAGAGTATCGACACCCTGATCATTGATGATATTCAGGACTTCATCGGCAAAGACAAGACTCAGAAAACATTCTACCACATATTCAACCACCTCAAGCAGAACCACCGCCAGCTGATCATGTCGAGCGACTGCTGTCCGTCGCAGATGGAAGGTATGCAGGACCGTCTGCTTTCGCGATTCAAGTCGGGTATGACCGCACAGCTTGAGAAGCCTGACCTTGATCTGCGTCGTGACGTGCTTACGCAGAAATCACTCCGCGATGGACTCTCGCTCCCAAGAGAGGTGATGGATTTCATCGCATCTAATGTCACTGAGAGCATCCGTGAGCTTGAAGGTGTGGTTGTTTCGCTTCTGGCCCATGCCACCTTCCTTGACAAGGATATCTCGGTCGAACTTGCGCGCCGTGTGCTCTCCAACTCTGTGAAACTCAACAAGCGCACCGTCAACTTCGAGACCATCGCCCGTCAGGTCAGCGCGTTCTACAACATTGAGACAGATCAGATCTTCACTAAATCGCGTAAAAGAGAAGTCTCGGATGCCCGCCAGATGGTGATGTATCTTGCAAAGAAACACACCAAAATGCCCCTCAAGGCCATCGGTACACGTCTGGGCCGCACACACGCCACCGTGCTGTATGCCTGCCGCCTGATCGACGAACGTATGCCGCTTGAGAAGAAACTTCAGGACGATATAGCGAAAATAGAAAGCGAACTCCTGTCGGTGTGAAGTTGTGACAGACCTCACACCAGCGCCTCGTAAGCCGGAATCTCTTTAAGAAACCTGTATCTGCCGCTCGCCTCGTCAAGCATACAGCAATAATGGTGCAGGCCGTTTGAAACGGTCAGATACTTCACCCGGAGCACGATATTGTAGCGGGCTATCTGTTCGAAAACTTTTTGTGTGATGGCCATGTGAGGCGCCTTATATTCCACTATCATTATCGGTTTTGCCGCATGACTGTAGACCACTGTGTCGCAGCGCTTGCTCGTGCCGTTGAGGTTGATGGCAGTCTCGTTGGCCATAAGGCCTGCGGGATAGCCGAAATCCGAGATCAGCCACGACGTGAAATTCTGTCGCACCCATTCTTCAGGAGTCAGAACCAGCCACTTGCCCCGCAGCGGGTCAAAAATTTCATCTCCTTTTTCGCCGTGACGCAGTCTGAGCTGTGCGGGCGGCAGGTTGAGCGCCTGAATGGCTGAGGATGGTTTTGCTTGTTCTTTCATGATGTGGTGTCTGTGGCTGATGGAGTGCAAAATTAGTAAATAAAGCGCTCTGATCGTCTGTGCATGATGATTTTTCTTGGCTTTTTCGCACACATTGCGTAAATTTGTAATATTAAAAACCTCTAAACCACTCATATCACCCCAGCCGATGGCCTCCGCAACTCCTACATTTTCAGAACTCCGGCGTCAGCTTGCCGCACGGACCTCTTTAGCTCCCGTATATCTGCTTCACGGAGAGGAAGGCTATTATATCGACGAGCTCGTAAAGGATTTTGAAAACCTGATTCCCGAAGAGGAGCGTGATTTCAATCTCTACACTCTCTATGCTCCTGAATCAGGCATTGAGACTGTCATGGATGTCTGCCACCGCTACCCGATGATGGCCGAACGCCAGGTGGTGATAGTCAAGGAAGCCCAGGCGGTCAGAGCCGATATGCTCAACAAGTTGCATAACTATGTGGCTCAGCCAAACCCGACTACAATTCTGGTGATCTCCTGCCGCGGTGCACAGGCCAAGGGCAAGGAACTGCTTGCCGCTGTCAGGAAAAACGGAGTGATATTTGAATCCAAAAGGCTCAGCGAACGCAACATTCTGCCGGTGATCTCTGATCTGATCAAAGAGAAGAAACTCAATGTCGATGCCAAGGCTCTTTCTATGTTGCGTGACTATATCGGCACTGATCTGTCGCGCCTTTACAATGAAATAGACAAACTGGCACTGATTCTTGGACAGGGAGCCATGATCACCCCTGAAGCCATCGAGCGCAACATCGGCATATCGAAAGACTACAACAACTTCGAGCTGATAGATGCCATAATCGCCCGAAATGCAGCCAAGGCATTCGCCATCATCGAATATTTCAGAAACAACCCGAAGAGCAACCCGACGGTGATGACCGTATCCTCTCTGTTCAACCAGTTTTCCAATCTGCTGGTCTATCATTACACCCGCGACAAAACCCAGAGCGGCTACATGGACGCTCTCGGACTGCGTTCGCCCTGGGCCTTGAAATCATATGAAGCCGCCGCGCGGAGCTACAATGTCAGGCAGACCATTGAGATCATCTCGGCCATACGCGAATTTGATACCCGCAGCAAAGGCATCGGCTCTCGTCAGAATGAATATGACCTGCTGAAAGACCTGGTCTTCCACATACTCACCGCCCGCGGAATCATCGGATGAAAACAAGAATGAGTTACTTATGAAAATACGCCTGCACATATGTCGTCTTCTGGTTTTGGCCTGCCTGTCAGTGCTGACACTATTGTCGCCATGTGTGGCAAAGGCTGATCTTAACGACTCTTTGTCCGGCCGGCTGGCCTATCTGAAAGAGCATGAAGATGACAAGCAGACCATAAAAGATGTAGCCTTTCTTTATCTGAACCTCGGCAACTATGAAGAGGCTAAGAAATATGGCCGGCGCCTGCTTGACATGGGGAGCTCGACCGGCGACAAGGATTTCTGTGAACTTTACGGGCGTATAGTCATAGGCTCATCTATGCTTGACGAGGATGCCGACGAGTGTTTCCGTCAACTCGAAGAAGCACGGCTGATAGCCAATGCCACCGGCAATCTGGATGCGCTGGTCTCGATCGACAACAGTTTCGGAGCATATTATCTTCTTGGGCAGAATGATGCCTATACCTCGGCCGCATATTACTATGAAGCCCTTGAAAAGGCAAAGGAGCTGAATGACACCCGTCGTTACGGCATAATCCTGTCCAACTTGTCAGGAGCTTACCTGCTGATGAAAGATGTCTCCGGCCGCAGGCTTGCGGAAGAGGCTCACGAAATAGCCGAAAAGCGTGGAGATCCCATCCCGTTGTATTACGCCAAGTCCGCATTGGCCCACTTCTGTCTTCTTGCCGACAGTCTCGACCAGGCCGGGCGGCTGATTGCCGAGATCGAAGATCTTCACCGGCAGGGTGAATTCGGAGGCGAACCGAACCTGTATCTTGTCAAAGGTCTCTTGGCCGACAAGCGCGGTGACACTCGCAGCGCCTACCGGGACTATACCCTCGCTATGGAACATTTCCGTGAATCAGATGCCTCTGAGGTCTCTGCCACTTATCTTGCCTATGCGCGTCTGCTTCGGCGCGACGGCCATCTGAAAAGCGCCATAGAGGTTCTTGAACAAGGCCTTGTCCATGCCAGAAGCGCAGAGATGAAAGTCCATGCCCCGGAACTGATGAAAGAGCTGGTCTATAGCTACCGCGATGCAGGCGACTATCGCAAGGCTCTTGATTATAGCCTTGCCTGCCAGGCCCTCCAGGACAGTGTCTTCACTCTGAGCCGCGAGCGGACACTGCATGAAAACCGTATCCGCCATGAAATCTATGCCAATGAACGGCTCATTGACGAACAGCGGATGGAACTGATGGCCACACGTCACCGCATGATTCTTCTTGCTGTCTGCGTGGCAGCGGCTGTCGCTCTGGTGCTTCTGGTCTATTTCAACTACAGGAAAAAAGACCGTCTTTATCGGGCCATCGTATTGCAGAACAAAGAATACATGGCCCGTGAACAAATGCTGGTGGAGCGGCTCGAAAGAGCCAGAGAGCAGGAGGGTCCGCAGGCTCAGGCTTCGCAAGCCTTGGCTGATGACGGTGGCAGAAGCAGGATCAACAGCCTGATGCCAAGTTTCACATCGCTGATGATCGAGCAGAAAGTCTTCTGTGATCCGGCCATTACCGTGGGTAAAGCCGCAGAGATGCTTGGCACCAACCGCACCTATCTCTCAAAAGCCATCAACGAATCCACCGGGAAGACATTCACGCAGATCGTCAACGATTATCGCATCCGTGAAGCGATCGCTCAGATCTCTGATCTGGAAACCGACAAACCGTTGAAGCAGATCTGCAGCGATGTGGGGTTCAGCTCACTTTCCACATTTTATTCGTCATTTCAGTCAATCACCGGAATGACTCCTGCCCGCTATCGCTCCCAGCTTAAGGAGATCTGATCTTCCTGCATCGGCATTTGATTTTGCGCACGTAGGTTTAGGCCCGACAAAAAAGCTAATTGCAGGCTTGTATATCATGGAGTTATTTTTTTTGGGGGCGTCTTGTTTTCCTGTTCTTTCAATTTTTACGTTTTCGGAAACATTAAATTTGCATTTATATCGCTGACATTTCTATATTTGCGATTGACAACAAATAATAGAATCTGTCAGCGATATTATTATTGCATTTCATAAATCACGTCTCATCAGTCGGATTTCGAAGCTTTAAAGTGAAAACCAGTCACCCACAAAATATTTTCCTTATGTTTAAACCAATCCTATACATCCTGACTGCTTCATTGGCTCTTTCCGTGCCGGCAATGGCGGATGCACAGGCTAAAAAATCGCCGTCTGTATCCACAAGCATAGATAAGATTAAGAGCAACACAATCTCAGGAACAGTACTTGACGAAAACGAAGAACCGCTACCAGGTGCCACGGTGATGATTGAAGGCACCGGCGAAGGCACTTCAACTGACATGGACGGCAATTTCACCTTGCTTTGTCACAAGCCGGAGCCGACATTGGTGTTTTCCTACGTCGGCATGAAGACAAAACAAGTCAGGGTTGATAAAAATTACAATTATATCCGCATTGTGATGGAAGCGGTCCCCAACATGATGGAGGAAGTAGTCGTGACGGGCTATCAGAACATCAAGCGTGAAAACGCCACCGGTTCCTACCAGATAATACGGGCAGAGGATATGGACAAGCGTTACACCGGCGACATCACTTCTAACCTCGAAGGCCGGGTGCCCGGTGTGGTTTTCGACCCGAAATCCAACACCAAGGATGAAAATGCCATCACCATCCGAGGCAAAAGCACGTTCAACGCCAAGGAGTCGCCGCTCGTTGTTGTCGACGGGCTCCCGATCGAAGGCGGCATGAACACTGTCAACCCCTACGATATCGAAAACATCACCATTCTCAAAGATGCTGCGGCAGCCTCGATCTATGGTGCCCGCGCTTCAAACGGTGTCATTGTCATCACAAGCAAGAAAGCCAAGTCGCAGAAACTGAGCATCGACTTCAATGCCGATCTCCAGATCAGCGAGAAGATGAACTACGACAACTACAACTGGGCTTCGGCGGCCGATCTGATCCAACTCGAAAAATACAATTTCGATGCCATGCTCAAAAACAGCCCTCAGAGTATCCAGGACAATTTCAACCTGCTTGACCGCGGCAAAGCCAACGAGCTGACCCAGGTGATGCGAGTGCTTCTCGAAAACAACCGTGGCAATATCAGCGACGATGAGATGAACAGCACCTTCGACCGCTGGAGCCGTAACAACTACCGCAAGGAATATCAGAAAGTCCATGACCGCACCCAGGTCTCTCAGCAGTACAATCTTGCCTTGCGTGTCAATGGCAAAACCCTGTCGTCAAACATCGTAGTCAACTGGAACGGCAACAACGGCGGTGTCAGAGGCTATGATGCATCATCGCTCGCCCTCAAATATCTCGGTGATCTCAAAGTCGCTTCATGGATGGACCTCAATTTAAGCCTCAATGTGCTGAACAACCGCACCAAGAGTCATGCGCTCGGAAGCTATGGAAACATCAACTCATTCCTCGCATATCAATCCATGTACAACCCCGATGGTTCCCTTGCGCGCATGGAAGCCGACATCTACCCCGGCGAGGAAGTGCTTAACAATCCTGAATACGAACTTAAGGATGTGACCTACAACGTAGCTGACGAAATTGACAAAGGCTACAACACAAGCAAATCGCGCTACACCAATGTGCGCACCAACGTCCTTGCGCTTTTCCGTCTTCCCGTGACCGGATGGACTGCCCAGGCCCAGTTCCAGTATGAGGATATAGTTTCAATCAGCAGCACCCAATACAGCAAGGACTCTCAGTTCATGCGCAGCCTCTACAACCGCTACACAACCTCTTCCTCCGTGACTGAGTGGGTTGATACCGACGACCCATTCAACTGGGACTTCGGTAGCTGGGACGGTGATCCAGACCATTTTTATAAAGATCCTGTGACCATCAACAAGACAATCCACAACATCCCTGACGGCGACGCGCTGAGCGAAAGCACTGCACAAAGCCAGTACTATACATTCCGCGCACAGACCCGCTACAACCGCGAATTTCTCGGCGTACACGCCATCGACTTCATAGCCGGTTTCGAATACCGTCAGACCCATTCCTCTATGGAACAGGGCGGATACTACGGCTATGACCGCCAGACAAGCTCGAACCTCAACATGATCACCAACTGGGAATATATCAACAAACCGACCGTCGGTGTGATGGGCTCGAACTATACTCCCTATGGCGCACCCATAAGTTTTAGAACCTCTGAGACTCTTCACCGTTACTATTCTTACTACTTCACCGGCAACTATGTCTATGACAGCCGCTATTCTGTTTCAGGCAGCTACCGTGTCGACAAAGCCGACATGTTCGGAACCGACCCCAAATTCCGCGGCAAGCCCCTCTGGTCTGTCGGTGCTTCATGGAACGTCCACAACGAACGCTTCCTCCGCCCCGCCACCTGGCTCAATGTCCTTAAGCTCCGTGCCAGCTACGGTCTCACCGGCAATATCGACAACTCCGTGTCATCCTATCTTACCGCAAGCATGGCCACTAACCAGTTCGGCAATCTGCAAGGCACCCTTAACACACCCCCTAACGACCAGCTCCGTTGGGAAAAGACCGCCACTTGGAATGCCGGTATTGACTTCGCTTTCCTTGGCTACCGTCTCGCCGGTACATTCGACTTCTACCGCAAAAACAGCTCTGACATTCTGACTTCTGCCGAGCTCGACCCGACTACCGGGTGGACCACCCAGACCATCAACAGCGCCAAGATGACCAACACCGGTGTGGAACTTCAGCTTGACGGACAGATTCTTCCCGCGCGCCGCCGCAAAGACATCGGCATCAACCTCGGATTCAACATCGCCTATAACCACAATAAGGTGACCGACCTCCGTCGTTATCCGACCTCGGCAAGCGAATTTCTCGGCATGACCTATCACAAGGGCTATCCGCTCAACTCTCTCTTCTCGATCGACTATGCAGGCCTTGTTGACAAGGACGGCACAATCTTTGTCGGGTGGTATGACAGAAATGGAGAAGTCCAGACCACTTCTACCTCAAGTTCGACATTCACAATGGACGATGTCATCTTCTCAGGCACTACCACGCCCAAAATTTCCGGCTCTCTGACTCCGGAAATCAGATGGAACGGCTTCTCGCTCTCAGCAATGTTTGCCTTCTACGGCGGCCACTACATGCGCACCGACAATGACGCATGGACAAGCTTTACAGCCGGAACTGCCGGCTACAAGGGCGCTTTCGGCGATGCTTCCTTCTCCCGCGACCTTCTTCGCTACTGGAATGGCGATGAGGTTCCCGCCAACGGCTGGATGTCGACAAAGAACGGCAGCAACATCTCCACCGGCACTATCCGTAACACTGCCGTCAAACATGCCGACTACATGAAATTCCGCAGCCTGATCCTCAGCTACAGCTTCGATCAGAAACTTTGCCGGAAAATCGGACTCAACGATCTTCGTCTCCGTTTCCAGATGAACAATATAGCGACATGGGCGCGCAACGGCATAGGCATCGACCCCGAAGCCTATAATCTCACCTCCGGCTTCCACATGGATAAAACTCCGCGTAGCTACACTATGAGCCTTATGTTCAACCTCTAAAAAGCCAACCGACACAATGAAAAAGATATTACTGACACTTGCATCCGCTGCGATGTTGCTTACATCCTGTGATGACAAACTCGACATAAAGCCCTACGGTTCCTCAACCCTCAGTACAGTCGATGAACTTGAGACTCTTCTCAATGGGCTGCCATATCTGTGGTCAGGCAGCGACTACTTCGATCTGGAGGTCATCTGCAACAACACCTATCGTCCCTGGAACGGTGTCGCCGACTATATCGGCAATGACAACAGTCTCCGCTATGCCTATTTCACTTATGACGAAAGCATAGACCGGGCCGACCTTACTGATGATGACTATCGCTATAACAACCTTTATCAGAAAATAAATTATATGAACACGGTGATCTCCAAGGTGCCCGGCGCCGATGGAGGAACCGCTCAGAAGAAAGATCAGATCGTAGCCGAAGCCCGTGTGCGCCGTGCCTGGTATCACTTCCTGCTTGTCGGAATGTATGCCCGGCAGTATGACGAGGCCGAGGCCGACAAGCTTGGCGGAATCCCCTATGTCGATAACACCAATTCCGCCGAGGAAAAGACAAAACTCAGTCTCAAGAAGACCTATGAGCGGATTCTTGAGGATTGCGCTGACAATGTCCTCGAAAAACTCGTTCCGACCGGCGTCGACAACGTCTGCCGTTGCGGTCTCGACTTCGGCTACGGTGTCCGTGCCCGTGTGCTCTTCCAGATGAAACGCTATGACGAGGCTCTCCGCTATGCCGATCTCGCGCTGAAAATCAACGGCCGTCTTGAAAACCGCTCTGCTGTCAAAACTACAGGAAACTGGATTCTTGACTACGATTGTCCGAGCAACTACTATCTGATTTATTCAGACAATTCCAACCTCGGCGACTTGTATGGCTACGTGATTTCGCCCGAAGTCGCTGCCTGCATCGACCCGGATGACTACGTGTTCAAATATTATGTTGCCGAACCTTATATGGACCCAGCTTGGGGCACGCCTTATCCAACAGTTCCTGAAGGCTGTCTCCAGTCAAACATCGGTGATGCCCGTTGTAACGTCTGGGGCCTTCGTTCGGAGTCCATGTACTACATCAAGGCCGAGTGCCTGATCCGTTCAGGACAGATATCCGAAGGCCTCGCTCAGATTGACAAGGTCCGTGCCTCGCGCATCGAAGATCCTGAAATCTACGCTGACAAGACCGGTCTGACCGAAGCCGAGGCCATGAAGCTCCTCCAGGACAGCAAGCGTTTTGAATTCATCAAGACTTTCGAAAATTTCTTTGACCGCAAGCGCTGGAACTCGGAAGAAGCCTACAAGGCCACAATTGTCCGCGATCTCACCTCGCTCGGACTTGGTACATACTCCCTTTCGCCCGATTCGCCCATCTGGGTGTTCCCCTTCCCGATGAACGCTGTCAAACACAACAAATCTCTGACTCAGAACTATTGAACAGATCAAAAGACAACCCATAAATATCATTCATAAATATCATGATGAAAAGATTTTTCCTGAGTTCGGCTCTCTGTCTTGGCTTCGCCTTGACAGGAGCCGCACAGACTGAATTCCGCCACATTTCATTCGAAGAGGCTCTGACGGCAGCCAAAGCCGAGGGAAAGAAAGTGTTCATTGACTTCTACACCTCATGGTGCGGTCCGTGCAAGCGCCTTGCCGCCAATGTTTTCCCTACAAAAGAAGTGGGCGACTATATGAACAGCAACTACGTCTGTCTGAAACTTGATGCCGAAAAGGAAGGCGCCGATCTCGCAAAACAATTTCAGGTCAGCGCATATCCGACCCTGATTGTGGTCGACACCGACGGCAAACTCCTTGGCTCATTTGCCGGATATAAGGAAGGCAAGGATTTCATTGCGGCTGTCGATGCTCTCAAGGACCCTGAAATGAATCCCGAACGTGTAAAGGAACGCTATCTGGCCGGAGAGCGCAACGGCAAGCTCGTTTTTGCCTATGCCCGCTACCTCATGGAAAACAACCGTTCATATCAGGAGGGAATCCGTCAGAGCCAGCAGGTGATTGACGAGTATTTCAACTCACTCTCTGACTCCGACCGCCTGAAGCCCGAAAATGCGTTGATGTTCACAAACTACACCTATGAATATTCTAATCCGAGGCTGAAATTCATGTGCGACAACGTCAATGCTTTCGATGAATCACTGCGCGAGGATGTAAAGAAGATGATCGCCATTCTTTACCGCCAGGAAGCCTATCGCTATCTTTCCGGCAATCATCTTGTTGATGAAGCCTCTCGCTCTGCCTATGACCTCTTTAAAAAAGAATCGGCCGGCCTTGGCTATGCCGATGACTTTGCCGGAATGTTCCGCTTCATAGAGAAACGGGCCGAGTCTGATGACGCTGCCTATCTTGCATATTGCAACGAGAATTTTCCCTCGCTTGATGATGATGCGCAGTCAAGCCTTGTTTCCGGAGTGGGCGAGATCTTCAATACGGATACCCCTGAGCAGAAAAAAGCCATCTCGGCCTTTATCCGCAAATATATCGGCACAATGTCAAGCCAGGGAGTCTATATGGCGGCAATGTCGATCTATCAGCTTGAAAAGTAAAATAGGGGAGAGAGACTCCCTGTCTTGCTTAACATAAGGTTAATATATTTTGTGAGAGTGCTTGCCTGTTGCACGGGCAAGACACTCTCTGTTTGGTTGGAAATGGAACCGGCGCTTGGTTTGCGTCGGCTTCATTGTTTTTTTCTGCCGGTTTGTACACGTTTGTTGTTGAACGACCTCTTAAATTCGTGGTCCAAAATTTGGAAATTATGGCTCTGAATTGTAATTTTGTCGATTGATGAACGAGGAAAAGCGAAAAAGCGAGGCTGAAAGCCGTCTGCGTCAGTATCTTTCTGAGCGTCACCTGCGTTGTACTCCCGAACGTCTGGCGATTCTTGGAGTAGTTATGGATGCACGCGGTCCGTTTACACCAGCCGACCTGCTCACAGAGCTTTCCGGCCGTGACTTTCGGCTGAGCCAGGCTACTGTCTACAACACTCTGAAACTTCTTGAAGCAGCCTCGGTGGTCAGACATCGTCCTTCATCGGGCGGCGTAGAGACCTACGAATGCGCCTCGCGTGTCTACGAGCATCTCACCCTTGTCTGTTCGCGTTGCGGCCGCACCCGCGAGCTCCGCGATGCCGAACTCACCAAACTCATCAAGCTACGGCGCTATCCGTCGTTCGTCATGAGCGGTTTCGACCTTTATATCCACGGTCTGTGTTCGCGGTGCCGTGGGGTAGGGAGGGCCCGCCGGACAGCAAAAGAAAAATAAACATCACACAGTATAAATCATAGAACTTAGTAAAATCATGAAAGTTGACGTGCTTCTCGGTCTCCAGTGGGGCGACGAAGGGAAAGGTAAGGTGGTCGATGTGCTGACCCCGCGCTACGATGCAGTTGCCCGCTTCCAGGGTGGTCCAAATGCCGGCCACACCTTAGAGTTCGAAGGCAAGAAATATGTGCTCCGTTCAATTCCCTCAGGCATTTTCCAGCATGGCCAGATCAATATCATCGGCAATGGCGTGGTTCTTGACCCCGTGCTTTTCAAGCAGGAAGCCGAGGAACTTGAAAAAAGCGGAGTTGATCTGCGCTCCATCCTGAAGATCTCGAAAAAAGTTCATCTCATAACCCCGACCCACCGTCTGCTCGACGCTGCCAATGAAAAAGCCAAAGGCGGCAAAAAGATCGGCACCACAGGCAAGGGCATAGGCCCGACCTACACCGACAAGATCTCGCGCAACGGCCTGCGTCTCGGCGATGTCTTCCACAACTTCAAGGAAAAATATTCAACTCTGCGCCAGCGTCATCTCGAAATGCTCGCATCGCTCGGTGCCACCCCTGACAATCTCGAACAGCTTGAAGAAACCTGGATGGACGCCATTGTCTATCTCAAAGGCTTCGGCATTGTAGACTCCGAATTCCTCATCAACCAGCTTCTTGCCGAAGGCAAGAGTGTGCTCTGCGAAGGAGCTCAGGGCACGCTCCTCGACATTGACTTCGGTTCATATCCCTTTGTGACATCATCCAACACAATCAGCGCCGGTGCATGCTCCGGACTCGGTGTGGCTCCCAATAAGATCGGAGAAGTGTTCGGCATTTTCAAAGCCTACTGCACCCGCGTGGGCAGCGGTCCCTTCCCCACAGAACTTTTTGATGCCACCGGAAAACGCATCCGCGACCTCGGTCATGAATACGGCGCCGTTACCGGCCGCGAACGCCGCTGCGGATGGATCGACCTCGTGGCTCTTCGCTATGCCATCATGCTTAACGGTGTGACCCAGCTCATCATGATGAAGAGCGACGTACTTGACGATTTCGACGAAATCAAAGCCTGCGTGGCCTATCGCATAAACGGCCGCGAGACAACCCAGTTCCCATTCTCGATCGACGAAAGCATCGAACCCGTCTATGCCACTCTTCCCGGATGGAAGACCGACATGACCGGAATGCAGAGTGAATCGGAGTTCCCGAAGCAGTTCAAAGACTATATCGACTTCCTTGAAAAGGAACTTGCCACACCGATCACCATCGTGTCAATCGGTCCTGACAGAAAACAGACAATCATACGCGACAGAAAGGCCTGACAGGGGCCTTTCTCCTCGCCTTGTGACAATATACAACTTACCTTAAACCAAAAACCAAAACACATGGCAAAAGTAAAACCGTTCAAGGGGATTCGTCCCCCGCGTGAAATGGTCACCCGCGTCGCATCCCGTCCTTACGATGTTCTGAACTCCGAAGAAGCCCGCCATGAGGCCGAAGGAAATCCCAGCTCGCTCTATCACATCATCAAGCCTGAGATTGATTTCGAGCCCGGAACAGACGAGCATGACCCCAAGGTCTACGAAAAGGCCGTTGAAAACTTCAACGCTTTCCGCTCCAACGGATGGCTGGTCCAGGACGAAGAGGACCACTACTACATCTATGCCCAGACCATGAACGGCCGCACTCAGTACGGCATCGTTGTGGCTGCCAATGTGGCTGACTACATGGAAGGACGCATCAAGAAGCATGAACTTACACGCCGTGACAAGGAAGAAGACCGCATGAAGCATGTCCGCATCAACAATGCCAACGTCGAACCGGTGTTCTTCGCTTTCCCTGACAACGAACCGCTGCAGAAAGTCATCGACACTGTCACTGCCGGCGAGCCTGAATATGACTTCACTGCTCCTGACGGCTTCGGCCACCACTTCTGGGTTATCAGTGACCCGGTTATGATTCAGTGCGTTACCGAAGAGTTTGCCAAGATCCCTTATCTATATATCGCCGACGGCCATCATCGTTCAGCAGCAGCAGCACTGGTGGGGCATGAGAAAGCCCAGGCCAATCCCGCGCATACCGGCGAAGAGGAATATAACTATTTCCTTGCCGTGGCTTTCCCCGCTTCGCATCTTAACATCATCGACTACAACCGTGTGGTGAAAGATCTCAACGGTCTCACCCCCGCGCAGTTCCTCGACCGTGTGGCCGAAAACTTCACAGTCGAAGAAAAGGGCGCTGACGAATATCGTCCCCAGGCGCTCCACAACTTTGCCCTCTACCTCTACGGAAAATGGTATTCACTCACAGCCAAGCCGGGAACCTATAATGACAATGATCCAATCGGAGTGCTTGACGTAACCATCTCAAGCGATTTGATCCTGCGTGACATCCTCGGCATAACCGACCTCCGCAGCGACAAGCGCATCGACTTCGTGGGTGGCATCCGCGGCCTCGGCGAACTCAGCCGGCGTGTCGACTCCGGAGAGATGGCTGTGGCCCTTGCTCTCTATCCAGTGTCGATGAAGCAACTGATGGATATCGCGGACACCGGCAACATCATGCCTCCGAAGACAACCTGGTTCGAACCTAAACTCCGTTCAGGCCTCGTTATCCACAAACTCGACTGATACCGCCAATCACCCTTGGCAGTCAGACCGATCGGCCTGACTGCCAAGGGTGATAAAAAACAAATCTCACAGATCCGTCGCGGATTTGTGAGATTTTTTGTTGGCTATGTCTGATATGATAAAACTATGGTTGTTATAGTGTGTATTTTATGAGAGTCGTGTTTTAGGCTGTCGGGCTGTTGACGCCGATGATCCGCTTGGCTCCGATGTAGCGTTTGGAGTAGTAACCGCCGTCGGGGAAACGCTGGTAGGTCACGCCCTGCGATGTCGATGCGTGGATGAATGTGCATGAGCCGTCTTCCTTGACATCGACCACCATTGCCACATGGCCAACGGTCTTCTTGCCTCCTGCTCGGCCTGAGAAGAAGAGCAGGTCACCGGGACGGAGATCTTCGGTGTTCACCTTTTCTCCTTCGGTGTACTGGCTGCGTGACGAGCGGCTGAGATTGAAACCGAATTTCTTGAACACGTAGCCCACAAAACCTGAGCAATCGAAAGCCGAAGGGCCGGAAGCTCCGCGACGATAGCGTGTGCCGAGAAATTTTGCAGCGTAATCGGTCATCTTGCCGATGAGATCTGAATCAAACTCCTCCTCTGCACTTTCTTCTGAAGTGAAAGGCGAGAATGCCTGAAGGGCGCTGATGGCATCTCCGCTTACGCCCGATGCCGCGTTAAACAACTCTATGTGGGCTGCCGGAAGCTTGAAGGGAGTGGGATTCTGTTCTGCTTTAGTCTGAATGGAACACATGAGCGGGAGCAGGAGTGTTGCCATTGCAGTCACTATATATTGTTTCATGTCTTGTTGATGATTCTTAATTTCATTTATCGGCCTCTGTGGCCTCCATTTCTGAATTGCATTGCAAAATTAGTAAAAAGTCGCATTGCCTCAAAATGGCAAAATATTGACTTTCCGATAATTGACAAAATGAAACTTTTGGACTTGGATTGAAACAAAAATTAGCATTAAATGTGTAAATGTTAAAAAGCAAAGGGGTAAAGCGCAGTAAAAATACAATAATTAACATATTGTAACAATTGAGGTGCGCCAAATATGACAAATTGTTGACCGATTTTTCATATGCAGGGGGGAGTTGATATTGTAAATGTTAAATTGGTTAGTGGGTTTTTAGGGTGCATTTATCTGTAAAACAGCTATTAGCACAATGTGGCGGGATGTGTGCACTTTTACAATATTTTGCAGATTTTAACGCAGTAAGATCACGCCTGGGAAATGGCTATAACACTCAGGGCAAAATCGCTTGATTTTTTCCAAAATATTTGCGACCTTTGCCAAAGTAAAAGCTAACCAACCTCTTAATGTGCAGATCAAGCATTCTTTCCTCGTTTTAGGTGCAATGTCAAAATAGAAATAACCCTTTATAAAGAAAAAAGATGAAAAAAAGCGCTTTGCAGCAAGCCCGTGCGGCTTACAAGCCCCAACTCCCCATCGTGCTTACCGGTGGTGTGAAAGTGGTTGAAGGTGAGGCTACCCAGTCGGCCGACAATCAGGAAGACATCAAAAATCTTTTCCCCAACACCTACGGTCTCCCCGAAATCCGTTTCGAAAAAGTTCCGGCAGAGGAGTCAGTAGAGCCTATCAATGTAGGTGTGATCCTTTCAGGAGGCCAGGCCCCCGGCGGACACAACGTCATCAGCGGTCTCTTCGACGGTATCAAGAACATCAATAAAAAGAGCCGTCTCTACGGTTTCCTCATGGGCCCCGGCGGTCTCGTTGACCACAAATATAAAGAACTCACTGCCGAAATCATTGACGAATACCGCAACACCGGCGGCTTCGACATCATCGGTTCAGGCCGTACAAAGCTCGAAACCAAAGAGCAGTTCGACAAGGGCCTTGAAATCCTCAAGGAACTCGACATCAAAGCGCTCGTTATCATCGGCGGTGACGACTCGAACACAAACGCCGCCATCCTCGCCGAATACTACAAGGCCATCGGTGCCGGTGTGCAGGTGATCGGTGTGCCCAAGACCATCGACGGCGACCTCAAGAACAACGTCATCGAAACCTCGTTCGGCTTCGACACCGCCACCAAGGTGTATTCCGAAGTGATCGGCAACATCCAGCGCGACTGTAACTCAGCCAAAAAATACTGGCACTTCATCAAACTCATGGGCCGTTCGGCTTCTCACATCGCCCTCGAATGCGCTCTCCAGTGCCAGCCCAACGTCTGCATCATCTCTGAGGAAGTCGAGGCAAAGAATCTAACACTCGATCAGGTTGTAGATGACATCGCCGATGCGGTAGTGGCACGTGCAAAAGACGGCAACAACTACGGTGTGGTCCTCATCCCCGAAGGCTTAATCGAATTCATCCCCGCTGTCAAGGCCCTCATCTCCGAACTCAACGACCTTCTCGCTGTCAAGGCTGAGGAATTCGCTGCAATTGATCCTGAAAAGCAGCGCGAATGGGTGCTCGGTCAGCTCAGCGAAGCAAATGCCAAGACCTACGAGTCGCTCCCTGCAGGCGTGGCCCGTCAGCTCACTCTCGACCGCGACCCCCACGGCAACGTGCAGGTTTCTCTTATCGAGACTGAAAAGCTCCTCTCGGAAATGGTTGGCAAGCGTCTCGAACAGCTCGCTGCCGAAGGAAAATACAATGGCAAGTATGCCACAATGCACCACTTCTTCGGCTATGAAGGCCGCTGCGCCGATCCCTCTAACTTCGATGCAAACTATTGCTATGCGCTCGGCTACACCGCAGCCTGCCTGATCGCAGCGGGCAAGACCGGCTACATGTCAAGCCTCCGCAATCTCACCTTCGCTCCCGTCAACTGGATTGCAGGCGGTATCCCCATCACCATGATGATGAATATGGAACGCCGTCACGGCGAAATGAAGCCTGTGATCCGCAAGGCTCTCGTTGAACTCGACGGTGCGCCCTTCCTGAAATTCGCCAAGGAACGCAACACTTGGAAATATAACACCTGCTACACTTATCCCGGCCCGATCCAGTACTTCGGTCCCTCTGAAGTCTGCGATCTTCCCTCGCTCACTCTCGTCTACGAGCAGAAGCGCCGCCGCTATTGATAAATAGCACTTAGAATAAAAATCCACCCGTCCCGCCGGACCGCTCCGGCAGGACGGGTGGATTTTTATTGTGAGCAATTATGCGTTTTCACTTGTTGTAAGAGATAACAGGTTGTTCCCGAACAGCCTCGGAGAGAATACGAACCGGAAATTCAATGATGCAACAAAAAATGTCAGAGGGATCAGCTCACAGACTGGTGGCTGTCATAGCGCGCGTAATGAAATATCTGCTGCCCGTAGCGGTGTCGGCAGGAATGGTCATCTGGCTCTTCCACAAAGTCGACATCCGCCAGATAGGTGAAATCATGAGCAGCGGAGTGGACTATCGTTATCTTGTTGCCATGATGGTTCTGACAGTCCTGTCACACGTGATCAGAGGCATCCGATGGGGCATACAGCTCCGCGCCGCAGGCATTCCCCGCATACCAGTCCTGGCCGAAAGTGTCTCGATCTTCGGGGCATATGCTCTGAATCTGCTTTTCCCGTATCTCGGAGAGGCCTGGAGGTGTGTCTACATCTCCCGCCGCGAGCAATGCAAACTGTCAACCGTTGTGGGCACCGACATCGGCGACAGGGCTTCTGACGGAATAATGATTCTGATGCTGGTGTTTATCGCCCTTTTTGTGGCCAGACCCTATATGGACCGTTTTCTCGACCGTTATCCGCTCGGTGAGGCCATTGACCGCATCACCACCAGCGGCGGGTTGTGGATCTGGATTGCCGTAGTGGTCGCGCTTCTGGTAGCCGGAGACTATTTCTTCCGCCGGACGGCCTTTGTCAAAGGTGTCAACCGGAGTCTCCGCAGAATCTGGAACGGATTCGTGGTCCTGTTCCACATGAAAGGGACCGGCATCTACATAGTGCTCACGTTCGGCATATGGATCTGCTATTTCCTCGACACCTATCTTTGTTTCTTTGCCTTCCCCTTCACACGTCAGCTCATAAGCGGCCAGGGCTATTGCTGGGGGGTGATTCCGGGGCTGGTGGTGTTTGTATTCGGATCATGCAGCATGGGAGTCCCCTCGAACGGTGGACTTGGTCCGTGGAACATCGCCGTCATGTTCGCGCTCAGCCTTTTCGGTATCAGCGACAGCGACGGTGCGGCCTATTCACTGGTCTGCTGGAGTTTCCAGACCGCCATGCTCATAGCGTCAGGCATATTCAGCGCCATCTACATAATACTCTCCCGCCGCAGACGCCCCGCTCATCGCCCGGTCATAGATAAAGCGAATTTCATAAATTCAGGCAATTCTGAGAAATGAACACTGCTCAGGTGTCGACCTGTGATGGCTTATGACCAAACAAGACCCATCAACCAATTCAGACCAAAATGTCAAAGAACTCTCTTTATTTGATGATTTTTAAACTAACGCGATTTTTATCGCACCAGTAGTAATTTAAGCATATAAATCTTTGCGGTCTAACGAATTTAGACTAACTTTGCACTATAAATCTTAAGTTGAAGATGATGGAACAACTTACCAAGCGTGAAGAAGAAGTGATGAATAAGTTTTGGGAGAAGGGCGAAGCTACCGTTAAGGAGATTATTGCCACTTATCCCGAACCTCGTCCAAGCAGAACCGCC